>ERZ650304.268-NODE-268-length-31675-cov-5.852783_pt1 | contig 31675 bp, 25 predicted proteins | sample MGYA00376240_ERZ650304 | MGnify/ENA primary metagenome ERZ650304 (study PRJEB26733, sample SAMN07839271) | wastewater metagenome | biome: small river; feature: stream; material: water | place: USA: North Carolina | collected 2016-03-01 ... | reverse complement strand
CAAGCCGTTGGATTTTCGGCCGGAAGACTGACCCTTGCCGCTAACTTATTTGAACTACCGCCCCAAGAAACATCCTTATCTTCCACTTCATCATAAAGCTCATGGGGCTGCAATCCCGTTAGAGTATAGAATCGCCCAAGCTGTACTGCATTTTCCTCGTAAGATAGGTCTGCAGCCTCCGCGATGTCAGTGACAGGATCAATCTGCCGGTATATTACTGACGGTAGTCCGGGGTTAATGCCATCGGAGGCATCCACAAAACGATCTAATAGAAATTGCAGACTGGGCCGGTGTCTCTCCGGCAGGTCTACAAAAGGGCGTAACTCATCACTCGGCTGCAACTCACCTTCTACGAAGTCATTAAAACTATCAAGTGTTTCCTGATCCGTCGCGTACTCACCCTGGGCAGTTCCTATCCCTCTGTCTAAAAGTGGAGCTACGATAAAGCAGGGTTCTTCAAACTCTGTAGCAAAACTACCAATACCTGCGTGTCTCATGCTAAAAACAACTTTAACATGATTCTAAATATTTACAATGGCACCACAGTATCAATTATCTTAGAAGGCACCACGAAAAAAGCCCAAACCTTTGGCTTGAGCTTTTTGCGTGGTGACCTCACCGGGGTTGGAGCGGAACACCCTAAGCTTACAGGAACTGGATGAGAAGCTTGAAGAGCTAGGTCTCGTTGAAATAAATGGTAAGATCGTCCTTATAGACAGCGAGGAGACTCGCAATGTTTAATTTACTGCGCCGCAACCAATCACCCCTCGACCTGCTAACGTCAAAACTACTCAATGAAGAGACGTTTTATCCTATGTTTACCAAAGATTTAAACAAATGCTCACAGGAGGTAATCATTGAGTCACCATTTGTGACGAACAGACGTCTTTCGCAATTGCTACCAACTTTACAGAAACTCAAAGACCGCAAAGTACGAGTAATAATTAATACTCGTGATCCGATTGAGCACGATGATGAGTACCAAAGAGGAGATGCTCATAGTGCCATTGCAGCGTTGCAGCGAATTGGCGTTCAGGTTCTATATACAGCCGGGCATCATAGAAAGATAGTAATCCTCGATCGACAAATACTTTACGAAGGTTCACTCAATGTTCTATCCCAAAACGATAGCTGTGAAGTAATGCGACGAGTCGAATCTTCTCAGCTAGCATGGCAAATGGCCAGATTTGTCGGAATTGATAAGTTCTTAGGCTGATATACTATGCGTATGCAAGGCTACAGACTAAATGACGAAGATACTGACGCCATGGTGCGCTGGCTGAAGCTGAATCACCCAGAAAATGCTAATCGTGAGTACGCAGAATCTATGTTGATAGCAATGAAGCTCGCCTACAGGGAAATAGGCTGGAGTGATCCGGATGCGTTAGAAGGTTTTTACCAAGAATATATTAAGAAGCTGGCCGATCAAAACGGTAAAACATCTGAAGAGTGAACACCGAGAGCAGATACTACTTTTTTCAGCATTTTGAGTGACGGGGTAGACACAGCTTGCTCAAGTTTGGCGTAATACTTTTCATGAATACCAGCCTTCTTAGCAACCTGCTGTTGTGTCATGCGTTTATCAAAGCGTGCGTTCTTTAATGCCTGAGCAATATCGAGGGTCATTTTATCTGCCATATGGCTGTAATTATAGCACCAGAGGTCACTATTCTGTAAAACAATATTGCTTTACCCGCAATATTAAGCTACTCTTGCACTAGGAATACCTAACAGTGGTGGGTACGGGAGAAACGATGTTCTTGCTTGCGTCCACTCAACCTAGCTTTATCGAACGATATCTTATCGGCACGTCGCCCACTGCACATCTCCTCAATATCCCAATTATAGTCATTGGCGGATGCCTCTTTATATGGTTCATCATCCTACCTATCGTTCGGATAATCCTCGACATTCTAGACTACCGGCGGCTACGTAAGCGTAAGTTAGTATTTCTAGAGTTAACACCGCCTCATATCAGTACTAAGTCTCCACTGGCAACAACTGAGTTATATGACACTATCCACGGGTTGCTTAGTAGCGTTACGCACAAGGAGCGTCTATTCAACCGTAAACATATATTGCCACTTGAGGTCTATGCTACTCGGGAAGAGGGCATCCGCTTTCGAGCAGCCCTTGATCCAGACGATGTTGAGCTTTTTCAACAACTAGTTATTGCATACCTTCCTCAGATACAGTTTCGGGAAGTTAAAGATTACATGACGGCTGCACTCAATGGTCAAGATTTTCGTATTTTAGAGTTTGCTCAGACCAACCACTTTGCTTACCGACTAGCTGCCCATGATAACCTGAAGCAACACGATCCCATGGCCTACATAACCACCGCTATGACAAAACTTGGTGAACACGAGCTACTGGCTATGCAGTTGGTGCTATCTCCAGCTTCACCCAGAGCGGCAAATAAAATACGAAGTCAGTTACTGCACGGTGAAGATAAGGGATTAAACCGCGAATGGTGGCACTATCCATTTATCTTTGTTGGCAAAGTTATCAAGCTCATTTTTAGTATGCTCGCTGGCTTATTGGAGATTCTTGGCGATGAAATGGCAGGCGTTCGAACGCCTCGCCAACAACAAGGATCTGGGTACTACGGCTCGCAGCAAAATATCGGTCCGATCAATAAGCCTGCAATTGATACCATCCATGCCAAGCTGGCTGAACAGCTATTCAATGTAGATATCCGTGCGTTAGTTGTCGGACCAAACAGTGGACAGCGGGCACAAGGGTTGGCCAACGCCCTCTATATGTTCCGTGTACCTGGCTACCAAGGGCTGTACTCCCGAAAAGTGCGGTTGTTTAAAACTAAGCGAGTGGAGCATCGCTTGGACGCCTTTCATAAACGTTTGCCAGCTACGTTAACCCGTAACTCTTCGGTGCTCGGGACTTCCGAGTTAGCCGCCTTGTACCACTTCCCGTACGGGGAGCATATGCAGTCAGAAGATATGGTTAAGTCAGTGGCGAAAACACTGCCAGCCCCGCTATCTATGAAGAACCACGCTAATGCTGCCGATTACGATATTGTTCTCGGAACCAATAATCACCATGGTAGTCGCACCGCTATTGGCTTAACGGCTAAAGAACGAGAAAAGCATGTTTACCTCATTGGTGGTACCGGCAACGGCAAGACCACTATGCTGGAGTACGCCCTACTGCAAGACATCAAGGCCGGTAAAGGCGTAGCTTTTATTGATCCGCATGGTGACGCTGCTCAGAAACTCCTTTAGTACATCCCCAAGGAACGTATTAAAGACGTAGTGTATCTAAATCCTCGAGATATTAAGCACCCGATCGGTCTCAACCTCCTGGAGTTGCCTGAGGGACTCGACGAAGATGAGCTACTGGTCGAACAAGAGCGAGTTACTGAAGCAGTGGTGTCGGTGCTTAGAAAAGTCTTCGCCGATGACGATGCTAACGCCCACCGGATCGAAGGAATGCTACGCAATACCATTAGGACAGCCTTTAGCACTGAAAACCCAACATTGTTTACATGCTTGGAGTTACTGCGAAACAGCGAGTTTCGTAATAAAGTTGTTGCTAAACTCACGGAAGCCCACTTAAAAGATTTCTGGCGAGAAGAGTTTGGTAAAGCTGGAGGCATGCAACGAGTAAGTATGACCAAGGGTTTGACACATCGGTTAGACCGCTTCGATGGGTCACAGTTTGTAAACCGTATGATGAGTCAAAAGAAATCTACCATTAGCTTCGAGGATATTATTGACACTGGGAAGATCCTTATCTGTAACTTTAGTACTGACATGGGTGAAGATACCGCAACGTTGTTTGGTACAACTGTATTGGCTAAACTCAAGATTGCCGCCGAACGACGCCACAACCAGCCCGAAGCTCAGCGTAAGCCCTTTTACGTTTACGTAGATGAGTTCCAGAACTTTGCGACTACGCCGTTTGTGAAGATGCTGTCTGCTTCACGCAAATACAAGCTATTCTTAACCATTGCCGAACAATCTGCCGCTCAACAGGAAGAACAACGCTTAACGGAAGCGATCCTGGCCAACGTCAGTACAATTGTGTGCTTTGGATTGGGCAGCCCATTCGATGAGCGACTGTTATTAGGGCGGTATGAACCTTGGCTTGAGAAAGGCAACCTACTCAACCAGCCAGCCTACAACTTTTACCTGAGAGTTAAGGCCGAGGAACCGATGGAGCCGGTATCTGGGGAGACGATTGTTTTGCCGACGGAAGACGGCAGCGAGCAACGCGCCGACGAGGTGATTACAGCTTCCAGAGAAAACTATGCGGTTGAATGGAAAAGTTATATGCCCAGCAGGGCAAAGGACGCCTCCAAACAACCCGACGTCAAAGTAGCTAACAGTAGGGAGGGTGCTGAGAAGAGTGTAGATTTTCAAGCTAGAGCGCTGGATGCTTAACAGTTTAGTAGAGAATTGATAGCAACTAGATTATTTTGGAAGTTACTAGTAACAGCTCGGCCAAATTGTGCTAGTTCCGTTTAGCGGCGATAGAGTAGCCGATGGCAGACAAACCAAGTAGTGTGGCGATAACCACGCCAAGTAGAGATACTGAATTGATGCCGGTGTTTGGTGCGGCAGCATTAGTGCCAGCATTTGCATTGGTGGTTGTAGCTGAGCAGACAGCACCTTCGAATTGGTAGGCACCAACAGATGGACAAGAATTACGGGCTACACCACGAGCATCGGTAGATATGCCTAAGACCTGACCACCGGCGTTAATTGCCGGACTACCTGCCAATAAGGCCATGGTTGGTACAACACCACCATTGTCCTGCAGCGGGCCGAGAGTGCTGAAAAGATTGGCAAGATTTTGTTGGTCGCCGGGTTGGGTAAAGGTGGTACACGTACTATCGTCGGATAAATTATGGCCGTCGGAAATAATCCCGGTAGTAACCGTGCCTGTCAGGCCACCAAATGCCGCATTACCATTTAATTCAGCACAGTTGGACGATACATTATCGCTGATATTATTGGTGAGCAGGCTATTTTCGACGTTCATAGTAACGGACGAGGTGTGCGGTGTCGCCGCTGCTCCACCGGTGAAGAAGGCCACTGAATTTTCACCAATCGAACCAGTACTTCCGTCAAGTCCGACAACTGTTACGTTTTTTACAATCACACTGATGGTGGTATCACCGCTCAACGCCGCACCAATGCTTCCAAATCCTAGCGCTGCTGCAGAAGCAGTTATGTTATTAATAGTTGTATTGTAGACATTTGCATTTACCGTGCCGGTTCCGGCTATTAGGACAAAGAAGGCTCCGGCATCGCCAGCAGAGTTATGTATATTTGCTACCGTAGTATTCTGTATATTGGCCGTAGGTGTAGAGGTATTGAAGGCATATACCCCACTAGTTGCCGCGGCGTCTAGATCATGAATATAGACGTTATTAGCTGTCGTGGTAACATTGGCCGCTGCGGAGTTGCCCAGTTCCACACCCTTTAATTGGTTCCCCGTTGGCAGGGCGTTAGTGCCATCTATTTCAATGTTTGATAGTGTCACACTGCCATTGGTGCTGATAATTCCTTGCCCAAGATAGCTGGCTATTTTCAAGTCCTGGACAGTAACGACAGCCGTAGAACTGTTGATGCGAATTGTGCGATATTGCCCAGCATTTCCATCAATTGTCGTCTGGCTCATCCCAGCTCCCTGGATCTTGACCGACACCGATATTGTCGGTGAATCTGCTGTTAACATCTGCGTGCCGGCAGGTATGGTAATAGTGTCATTAGTTCCGTAACCTTCTGGTGACACAATAGCCGTACAGCCAGATTGGTCAGAGCCAGCATTTACTGAGTTAATAGCAATAGGGAGCGTACAACCACCAGATACATTTAGGGTTGCGGCGTGTGCTCGTCCAGAACCGGAAGCCATGACTGCCAAAAAGGCGAAAGTTGCCAGGATTAGTTTGTTTGTTTTTGTTAGATTTAAAATACTGAGCATGGAGTAATTCCTTTATGCATGTTTTTTAGCGTTACCGGTATTCTACCCCCCCCTGAGATACAATGCAAGGAACTAGCCTTATAGTTCACCACTGAGTATTCGCGAGACATCGATGTAGCGTTGGCAGTCATCAATACTACGATCAGCTAGGGGAATGGCGAGGATACGCTCAAAGTCAGTCTGTGCGGCGGTCAAGTCTTCGTCGTAAGTTACAGCTAATTCCGAGGCCAATACTTTAGACCCGAGTGAAGACGGAAAATATAATCCATGTTCGGCGGCTATCAGCTCATAGTCTGGTATTCTGTCTGTCATCTGTTAACCATACCATGAGGAACAATATTTACTAACGTCTTTCTGTTGTGACAATCACCAGAGAGTCATAAGTTTTACTGGTTTTATGTATTGGTTTTCCTCAAACGAGCCATAAACCTACTTTAATGCAGTCCTCTTGCGTAGTGCGTAGGCAGTAATGCCAAGACCCAGAGAAGTGGCAATAATCGTCATAGCTGGAGATACAGCGCCAATACCTGTGTTCGGAGCTCCTGCATTACCGCTACCAGGCGTAGAAGGAGTAGAGGCGCCACAGACAGCGCCTTCAAATTGGAAGGCTCCAACGGATGGACAGTCGTCTGGGCGTGCCACACCACGAGCATCGGTAGTAATACCAAGCACCGAGCTACCAGCTGCGATGGCTGGAGATCCAGCTAGAAGCGCGCGAGTCGGAACATTGCCGCCGTTGTCCTGAAGTGGACCAAGGGTTGGAATAATATTATCGAAGTTTTGCTGGTCACCAGGTTGGTTGAAGCCAGCGCAGCTATCGTCATCGGAGATGTTATGGCCGAGAGAGGTAATACTCGTTTCGACATCATCTTCAGTGCCATTTCCACTAAATATATCCGTTAGATTAGCGATGGAGCAATTTGAGGACACGCCGTCATTAGTATTGTCCGCCATAAGACTATTGGTAACGTTAACTGCTACGTTAGCGTGATACCCAACTTGGAAAGAAGCTGCTGCGGCGTAGAAGGCGGCCGACTTAACACCCGCAGCACTGTTCGTGCCGGTAAAACCTCGAGTCCCAGTAATGGTTATATTCTGCACACTCGTATTGACAGATACGTTGCCCGAAGCCGCCACCCCAAAACTACCAAACGGCGCAACAAGATCATCGCCCGTAACGTCATCGACTGTTGTATTGGCTATGCTCGAAGTAACACTTGCGCTACCCGTAGCCAGCATAATGACACCAAAGGTAGGACCCGCCCCACTTCCGTGAATATCGGCCAGCGTCACCCTATTGAGGTCGGCAGTTATTGCCGTCTCGTTGGCCGCATTTATATAGAAAGTATATAAGCTATTGTTGCCTTGTATATTGTGGATATATACATCGTCCGCATCGACGGTTAGCTGAGCACTCTGGTCGCCAAACACGCCCACAGGAGTATCCGACGATAGTTCCGCGTCCTGCCCATCCACTTCTAAATTACGAAGAGTGGTATTAACGTCGACCATTTGAATCGCACTTCCAGAGTAGGCTGTAATTTTCATATCCCTGAGTGTCACATCAAAGGTCGCCCCCAAACTATCTGCAATGAAAACATTGTACAGTCCGGCATCACCGTTAACGGTTGTCTGCCCCATGCCCGCACCAGCAATGGTGACTGGCTCGGTAATTGGTGGCAAGTCTGCAGTAAGGGTTTGAGTTCCGGATGGAATGTTAATGGTGTCGTTCGTTCCATAGCCAGACCCACCGCAACTTGCCTGTGCGGAACCAGCGTTGACCGAGTCAACCGCATCGTTAAGAGTACAGCCAGACCCAACAGTAATGGTTGCAGCATGAGCTCGTCCAGAACCGAAAGCTATTACTGCCAAAAAAGCGAAAGTGGCCAGGATAAGCTTATTTGTTTTTGTTAGATTTAAAATGCTTTCCATTTATAATTCCTACTTTACGCTAGTGTTTAAATGGTAGTCTACCCCCCCGTAAGTTATTTGCAAGAACACCTGTTTGAACCACTCGTATGTATTACCCTTACGGTTGACGATTGTGGCACATTTGAGGTAAAATGTAGCTACAATTGATTCGCTTTCCGAACTGTCACCGTATGGTGCGCGTGCCTGGGACAACCAGGATAGGAAGCGAATTTTTTATTTGAAATACCAAATATCTTCAGTGCGTCTGTTGATAACTTTTAGGTAGATGTCGCTGTCAGTTTTACGCTTTTGAGTTGTTCGTAAAAGACTACCCGCAACCATATCTGCCAGCTGAATCAAGTTATCATTCTTAGAGTTAACAAACTTCATATCTTTTATTATGCTACCGTCTGGATTAGCCTGCTGGCGAAAATACGTTGTTGCCGCTTTCTTGTAGGACCGGTCTTCGTGACCATCAAGACGAATCCGTCCATCGGTAATCTTGCCAGCACTTTTAGAGAGCACCTCTTTGATCATGTAGTTATAGAATTTATCCTTGTTTCTCCTAAGTTCAACGCTTCTGATGATAGACTTATCGGCGACTATTGCCCGAACCCGGAACTTACAACTTTTTATCTCGTTTAAAAAAGCGAGACGTATATCTTTACTAGCTTTGTTGAACTTAAACTCATGATCGTCTCGCCATCCAAGCGAACGACGCAATCGCTTGATCTTAAGTGCCGTTTCTTCGGCATCAAGGTTGTCATCAAAGACAATGCAGGCAATAACAAAGTGTGTGCTCGAACCCTTATCAAACTTAAAGCCCGGATCTCCTGAATCATCTATGAATACCAGTATGTATTATATGATCATATTTAGATCAAAGCCACCGGGTAGGTCTATACTAGGCTCGCTTGCGAGCGAAGACATATCCGAGAGTTAGTAACCCGGCAAAAGAAGCAAACAACGAACCAACGAGAGAGACAGAATTAGCGCCGGTGTTTGGTGCTCCTGCATTACCGCTACCAGACGTAGAAGGAGTGGAGGCGCCACAGACAGCACCTTCGAACTGGAAGGCACCGACAGATGGGCAAGCGTTTGGACGAGCGATTCCACGGGCGTCGGTGGTCACACCGAGTACTGAACCGCCAGCAGAAATAGCTGGAGAGCCAGGCAGAAGTGCACGGGTTGGAACGGCGCCGCCGTTGTCTTGGAGAGGACCAAGGGTAGAGTATACATTGGACACATTATGCTGATCGGTTGGAGAAGTAAACGAACCGGCACAACTGTTATCATCAAAAATATTGTGACCTAGCGAGTTAACAGAAACTACTCCTGTCCCAAGTCCACTAGCTAATGCTGTGAAATCTCCTACAGCACAGTTATTTGATACTCCATTACTTTTGTTGTTTGCCAGAAGACTATTGCCAACCGAGATTGTACTTGTGGCGGTTGTACCTGCCCCAACGCCTAACGATGCTGCATAGAAAGCTGCCGAGGCTGCTAATCCGGTTGGGTCTAGTGTACCGTCTGTCCCAGTGACAGTGACGTTATTAATGATTGTATTCACAAGTGCATCACCATTATTGGAATAAGCGTTATTGGAGAACGGCGCAGCAATTGTAGTAGTCGAATAGACATTATCAATTGTAATATTAGCAGCGTTAGCGTTGAGCGTACCAAAACCACCAAAGACGTTATCCCACAAGCCGACTGAAAGCATTACGCCAATAGTACCGCCCCCAGAAGTAGTATTTGAGATGTTTGCAATGGTAATATTTTGCAAGGATACATTTGATACCCCACCTTGCCCCTGGTTAATTAACAACGCTCCAACAACATTCGCCGAACCTACAATGTCATGTACATAAATGTCACTAAGGTTAACCGTTCTTGTACCCGAAGAAAGGGATTGCAAGAATATAGCTTCAAATTCGCCACTTGCTGGCTGGGCATCGCTACCGTCTACTTCAATATTATTTATATTTAGAGTCTCATCTGTGTTAGATAAGATTGCGTAGCCGCTATACGCGATAACCTTTAAATTGCTGATGGTTGCAGATATCCCAGTACCGATTTCTATACCATTATACTGTCCATTGTCTCCATCAATTATGGTTTGGCTCATACCGGCACCGTTAATAACTATATCTTCGGTGATTACAGGTATGTCTGCAGTCAGCGTCTGAGTTCCCGACGGGATATTGATGGTGTCATTGGTGCCGTAACTGCCTACAGCAGTACACCCAGACTGGTTGTTACCAGCGTTCACTGAGTCAATAGCAATAGCAAGCGTGCAACCACCAGTTATATTGAGTGTTGCGGCATGAGCTCGGCCAGAACCAAAAGCCAGAACAGCCAAAAAGGCAAAAGCTGCCAGGACTAGTTTGTTTGTTTTACAGAGATTAAGGATGTTTTGCATGCAGAGTATTCCTATCAATTTGTTTACGCTTATGCTTATTGTATCATTTGAGCCTTGCTCATATGTAATTGTTAACTTATGGGTGTGATTACAGTTGGAGCAAACCCTGTTGGGCTTGAATGACTTTGTGGAATTGTCATAGAAACGGTAGTGCCTTTTCCAGGAGTACTTTGGACAGTTATGCCTCCGCCAAGTTTCTGCAGAATCATGCGGGTGATATACAAGTTAAGTCCAAGTCCGGGGTGATCAAAGGTTGTCGAATCTGTACCGCGAGTTAATGGCTCGAAAAGATGTGCCATCACCTCCGGTGACATACCAACCCCTTTGTCATGTACTGTTATGAGCGTTTTGCCGCCAACAGATTTACTGCTGATAGTTACGGCACTATTGGCATTGCTAAATTGAACAGCATTTTCGACCGTTGATCGAATAATCTGAGTTAGTTCTTCTGGCTGCATTTGCACAACAGAGGTGGAGCTGAGTAAATTGCTCACGGTCACCCCTTTTTCGGCAGTCAGTTTAGATAGTAACGGTGCAATATTTTGCTCGTAAGCGTGTTGGACAGAAATATTTGGAGCAGGACCGCCAACAACACTAAAACGGCTTACCTTTCCAAGTGACTCAGATAATTGGACCAACTGCCCAATACCATTAGTAAGCAGCTTAGTGTCGGGGAACTGCTCCAGACCTACCGTGCCAGACTGTAATGCACTGGCATGGGAAGCTAAACTGGTAGCCGCATCAGCTACAAAGGATTTCTTTTGATCTAGTAATTGTTGCTCGGTTGCTAGTCGCTGTTTTATTTGGGTGTGAAGTTGTCGCTGTTTTTTCCAGGCCAGAAACGTTACTACTGCAGCGATCGCACCAAAGAATGCCCACATTAATTGATTCAGGTATCGCCCCCAGCTATGATCGTAGGATTTACTAAAGTACAATGCCAAATCTGTCACCGTCACGAGCCCTGCAATGCCAGCCAACGGCACCCACAACTGTTTGTTTGATGTGGCCAGGACTTCGCCAGAAACTACCGGACGATCTCCAGGTGCTAATGCTTGCTCTGCCTGATACGTGAGGTTATTTGATGTTGTCTGCAGGGCGACAAGCTTAGCCTTGAATTGGGCAATAAATTCCGGCTGCAATGCATGCTTTGATGCAATCAACTCTAAAGCGCCGTTCATGATACTAAGCGGCGTATTAAGATAATGTGTAATTATCGCCAAGAAATCCGAGACTGATTGCCTAGTAGTACTAACTTTTGTTAGTAGGTCGGCCATAGCTTTCTGGTACCGATACTCACGCCATGCACGGTAAGCATAGTACAACGCCAGGAGCAGTAACCAGGACAAGAAGAAATATGGTGCGAGGCTTACTTTTGGTTGCTTCGTTATCAGGGGGAATGGCGCAGGAAGTTCAGTCTCTGGAACTTTTGAGATATCTAATAGTACTGGCTCTTCTTCACCAGCGGGCGTCTCGATAGTAGTCACCGGACCTCCACCCGAACTCGTTGGTCGATTTGGGCGTGTAGGGGTAACTGGGGTAGTTGGTGTTGTTGGATTAGTAGGAGTTGGCGGAGTCCCGGGCACCAGCACATCGTATATGCCAAGTACCCAGCTACTCTGCCCGACAGCATTAACGGCGGATACCTGGAAATCATATCGGGCACCGGATGTTAGGCCCGTAATGGTAGCCGAAGTATTTGTGCTCGGCGGATGGCTAAACTCAAGCCACTCATTGGTACCCTTTAGTCGATATTGTATGCGGTAGTTAATAATCGGTGTACCGCCATCGTTAGCCGGCGGATCCCACGACAATGCCATGCTCGATGAGGTGGGAGTACCGCCAAGGTTACGCGGGGGCCCAGGCAGGCTCTCGCCTGGAGTAAACGTTGGATAGATGGCAACATGGCTGTACCAAACGGGTAAGCTAAAATCCCACGTATCAAGCGGCGGGTTGCTTGTATTATTTTTGAAATAGTTCGGCGATTGATTGCCTGCATTTACCGTATGACACACTACCGTATTGTTGTAAATACTCTGAGTTAGTATAGGATCTGCGTCGGGATCGACTGGGCCCTCGACCTCTAGCCAGTTGGCACAGGGCACATCACCGCTGAGTGAAGCATCAAAGTAGTTATTGACAAGCATAGTATCGGCTTCGCTGGAAGTGATTGTCCCTTGACCTTCACTAAAAACGTGGGTAAAACGACCGACGAGTGCACCTTCGTTCGGATTGCTGGTGTTTGGTATCGTCGCGGCGCTGAATGAATTAGTAATAGTGCTGCGGGGGTTAGGGTTTCCGCTTACATCTGTCACACTGACTCCTCCGACAAGACCTCCGGTATTTGAGTCGTAGGCATTTTTTGCAACCTCGGGTGTTTCTGTTGCAAACTCAGGCTGTTCATTACCTAAAACCCCAGTCGCATATGATGAGGTTATATCGGTATGATCGGCAGTTCCAATCAGGCCACCAACAGAGGCTCCAAGTTCGATATATCCGTTTTGATCATCATACTCTAAAGTTGTGACAGCGCCTGATACAACACCGGCTGCGTAGGTATCGGTCAGTGTCACCCTCGCGGTGCCAGAGCCAATCGTTCCACTCACGCCGATCAGGCCGCCCAGTGCGTATCCGGCCTGCACCGAACCGGTAGCATAGGCCTGCCGTATAGCGACTTGGCCTTGGGCAATACCAATCAATCCGCCCGCGCCAGCTCCACCATTCTGGTTAGCAAAGTAACCTTGGCCCGCTACCGAACCGGTAGCATGTACTCGAGTAATCGTTGCGGTTCCGAGCGCGCTAATACTACCAATTAGACCACCCGCTCGAACCAGTGTGCCTGTACCCGCTACATAATCTTGTGCGAGGCCAACCGACCCGGTAGCATACACGTCCTGAAGCGCATGATTATATCCCTGCAAAGACCCAGCAAGTCCGCCGAGTCCACCAACAACCTGTTTGCCACCTATACTCACCAGTCCTGTAGCGTAGCTATCACGCAAAATACTTGGCGTGGCTGTTTGCGATACCGCAATAGTCGTACCAAGCAGTCCACCTGCCAAAGCCGCTAAGTCATCACATTGATCCACCTGACACGCTTGGTTGAGCGTCACGCTCACCTCGCCCGAAGCATGTACACCTTCAATTCTCGACCACCCAACAACCATACCAACTGCGCCACCAACTATAGGGCCGCCTAATGTATCGATAACAGGACTTACTGCCGAAAAATCAATCGAACCAGTCGCGTACGAATTCCGAATACGCATCGCACTTGTTAAATTATTTCCCCCAGTAGCCCCGCCAACCAATCCTCCCGCCGCACCAGAAACTCCGCGCACCACTTGGTTGCCGTCTTCAACAGTAATATCGCCCGATGCAAAAGAATCAGCAATATCGAGCAAAGTGGCCGAGCCTACTAGCCCCCCGGCGTAAGATACCGTACCATTCGAAATAGTTATGTCCATCGACGAGCTAGAGTCTTGGATCTTAACGCCCCTCACCAAGGAAGCTTCTGGATCGGCGGGGCTTACAGTTCCTTGATTGGCGCTAAAGCCAACAAGTCCACCGCCAGACCCTTCGCCTAATTGAATCTGCCCTGTAGAGTTACTGTTCGTTATGGTTAGCGACGAGTCATAGGAGCCACCTACTAAGCCACCGGCAAATGCAGGATCGGGATTACCACCAGAGATTGGACAGGCAATTGTGCCGCTATATGCTGAGTCTTCTATGGCGACCGTGCCGACCGCTGTTATTCCTATTAGCCCTCCAGCTCCTTCGCTGCATGTACCAGTACTACCCATATCGGAGATAGCATTTCGAAGTGAAATATTAGCGTCTGACATTGCTCCACCAATTATTCCTCCGGAAAGACTACTATCTAAAATTGTGCCATGTGATTGGATATCCTGCATGGTAAGTTCGGATTGCTCAACATTTACGTATATCATGCCCAATATGCCCCCACTGGTGCCAGGAGACTGCACCACCCCTGTATAGGAAACATCCTGCCATAATACCGACCCGTCAAAGCCGGTACTATCAAAATCAGATAATGTGCCTACAATGCCGCCGGTAAAATCTTCCCCAATAACATCCCCGGCAACTGTAATGTCGTCTAAAATTGTGTCCGGAGAGGCAGAGGCAATCAGTGTCGCCGCAGGAACATCGTTAGACAACATACTTGCAACAGAGGAATTTGTTACAGCAAGGTTCCGAATTTCGGCGCTTTGGGCAAACGAAAACATGCCAACCCCTTGATAGCTGGCATTTGCAGGAATATTCATTTGCAGATCACTAATACTGAACCCTTGACCGTCAAGAGTTCCTTGGAATGGCGTACTGGGATCACCCACAGGTATCCACCCCTCGCCACCATTCCAGGTAAGTGTATCGCTACAGTCAATATTGTTCATCAGATGAAATACGCTGCCTCTATACTGATCAAGCACGCTGTGCATCTGTTGACACTCGGTAATGCCGATGAATACCTGAAAATTCTGCACACTACTCCAACTACCCTGGCCAAATGAATTTACCGCAGCAATACGAAAGTCGATGCTATCAATAACCCGTGCTTCGGCCTGAATAGCAAGAACAATGGCCTGTGCTAAATCGGTATCGGTTGTATTAGTACTGTCGAAACTCAAGTCTGTTCCGGTGCCATCTACAACAGTAGTCCACGTGCCGTTTGAAGCCGCCCACCCATAGTTTTGGAGCTCAGCTTGGGAAGCCGCCCAATCACTACCCGGACGGGGCTTGAACTGAATAACGTAATCGGTAATTGGGGCGCCAAGATCTGGTGCTTGCCAATCGAGCTTAGGGAAAGAAAACGGTGCGAACTGATTGGTTTGTTCCACCCCGGTTACTATCATATTTTGTGGCGCAGACGGTAACCGACTAGTACTAACGTTTTCGAGAACTTCCCAATCCCCTTGACCGATAGCATTAACTGCGGCAACTCTAACATCGTACAGTTGACCAGCAACCAGCCCTGATATGAGCTGAGACCGGTCAGTCGATGGTGATCGGCTAACACTATTCCAGGAACTGTTGCCGTGGAGTTTATACTGCACAGCGTAATCGGTGAGTGGGGTATTGCCATCCAATATTGGTGCCAGCCACTGCGTCGTTAAACTCGAGGGATTTACACTGTTAGTCGTTATAGTTCGCACTTTGCCAGGTAACGTAGGTGCCCCCAGTGCCTGGGAAAGAAAGATAGGGGTAGACGAAGTAACCGTCTTCCAGACGTTTGTGAAATCCCACTCTTGGTTTCCCCCGACCCTAAACGGTGCATAGGTAGAGTTATTATAAAAATAGTTAGGCTGCGAATTACCTGAGTTCACCGCCGAGCAAAAGCCAACGGGCGACTGTTCTGGTAAAATTACCGAGAAGTCACTATCTACATAGCCACCTATACAGTTATCAAGCCCGGTTCGAGATGCGTCAATGAAGTTTCCGCTGCCTGAGATATTTACACCAAATGGTGGATCGGCATTTTCTTCGTATAACCCCACGCCAATAAATCCACCAAATGCCTCACGCTCCATTGGACCAGTCGATATCGTCTGTGATCCAACGGCAAATGAATTGTTGATCTCAATTGCCGCTGCCATTGCCGCAAAACCACCTGCCAAAACGACGGAAGGGTCTAGCTCAGGACTACGAGTAATAGAAATAGCCATTGAACTATAGCTATTGTCTACTGTGCCTCCTAATGCTTGGCCGAATAATCCGCCGGCAAACATGGTAGTTGCCCCTTGGGTGTAAGCACCGGTTATCGTACCAGTAGAATACGAGTCCGAGATGTTTGAAGAGTAGCTTACCAGCATCAAACCACTAGCGAAAGCCGCCTTACCACTGTCTCCATTACTATAACTATTGTTCGTAATATCCATATCGACCGATATCCTAGTCGCCGTGCTAAACATAAACATGCCAACAAATCCGCTGGCATTAACACTTCCACCTGTACCCTCGCAGAAAACCGTTCCAGAAACCGAAACATCACTGAATGAAGAATTACTAGCCTGTGAAGCAATGGGCGCCAAAAGAACATCAGCATTGTCTGTTGCAAGATCTACATTGGTAAGTTTTACATTTGTAACAGAAGCACCGATAGCGAGTCCGAACAACCCAGCCTCGGTGTCGTCCGTGAGTATCCGCTGATACAAACCATCTATGGCATGACCGTTACCCTCCAATGTGCCTGTGAATTCTTGACCGTTGCTGCCATTTCCAACCGCCACAAATCCAGCACCACTATTCCAAGTGTTTGTTGCCGTGCAATCTATTGGTCCGGTTAATTCGTAATGGCCCGCTCTATCGTCTTGCATTTCTTGTAATTGTTCACACGTCGATATTTGGTATGGTTGTTCCGGACTGCCTAGACCAATCCCCGAAAAAGCCTGTGCTGCAGGAAAACCTACAATGGCAATAACTGCAATAAATACCGCTACACACACCTCCGCAACAGCCAACCAGTAGAATGCAGGTCTCCAGCGGTAATGAAAACGTGGAAACACAACCACACGCAAGTGGTGCAAAAAACCGTACTTAGTTTTTGGAGTAATTTTTATAAGCGGCTTCTTATGGTGCTGATAATCCATCCACATATATAAAAGAGAGCACACCGATAGAAGTCCAAGACTAGAAAGAGGTGACCACAAGAACGAAAAATTTGTTATCTGGCTTGCGCTGGACTCAATTAACCGACTGACAAATTTACTAGATTCTGGTTTGACACGTAAGTAGATCAAAGCGGCAATTGAGGCCAGCATAACAAAAATAGGCAGCATCTTAACACGTTGCCGATACATCCTATCACTAAAAGCGCCAGCCCTATCTGCTAGGCGTTTACGCTGAACAATTTTTACAGTCGCCTTCGTCATATATACTCTTATGGTTACCTCTATTGTACTAGAGTTGCCGACTACTTACTGACATTTTGTTAATTTGCACACTGTAAGTACAATTAAGCACAAGGACATACCATGAAAGTTTCATCAAAATTTCACCCCATAACGCCGTATCTCTGTCTTATATTAGTTGCAATCGGGATAACTGCCTATGTCGCATATCACAAGGGTAATACCAACAGACAGGACCAATCAACCAGGCAAGCCAAAGCACAAACTCTAGACAGCGCCTTCGAGAGCTCAGCAAGCTTCTTTAAACGTAATATTACTGGCACTGTCAGTAAAGTCAGCGCAAAACAGATTACCATTGTATCGCCTAACTCTACCGAACAAACCTTTAACCTTACCCCAAAAACCATATTCCAACGTGCAGGCCAGAAAATATCCGTAACCGATCTAAAGAAAGATCAGCAAGTAACTATCTTAAGAAGTATATCTGACTATTCACAAGCAGCTGGAATTACAATCAATAGGTAGTCTAGTCAGCTAGTAGTAGCATCGAAACATCTTCGAAAAGAGCATGGTCTTGTGCTGTACGTAAATCGATGGGAATAGCACCTAGTCTTTCGAATTCACTCTGGGCCCAATCCAAACTCTGCTCGTACGTCATGCCTATATGAATATCGAGCATTTCAGGGGTCATACTAATTCTTTCAGGAGCAGCAAACCCATTGGCCGCCGCCGCAAGATCCGCTTCCCCAATCTGTTCTAACATGTTACTAGTTTACTATTCTTTTCGATACGTGCAACTATTCTTTAGCGTATTGCTTGGCTATAAAAATAAGCATGCTAAATCCAGAAGTAAGTGCAAATACGCCACTTAAGACAGACTCATGACCCGAGCCAGTGTTAGGGGCGGACGCACCGCCGGTAGATGAAGGATTCTGGGTTTGGTCTCCAAGAACACCCTGGTAGGCACCTACACTGTAATAACCAGTCCGAGCTACACCGCGAGCATCGGTTGTAATACCCAGCACTTGTCCGCCCGCGTTTATTGCAGGGGAACCAGGAAGGAGCTTAATTGTTGGTACGGGGCCGCCATTATCTGCAACTTCGTGCTCTATGGTGTCATATAAGTTAGGAACGATCGTATAGTCGGTGCACTTTGGATCATCGGCCATATTATTTCCGAGGTTCTCGGGTGTTAGGTCATAGCTGCCGCTCAGACCAAGAGCAGAACCATCAAAATCAGAACGACAGCTATAGCTATTGCCGTTAAAGGTATTGTGAGCTATTAGGCTGTTCTGAGCCGAACCACCCGATTCAGCATCGATTGGCTGGCTATTGCCATCCAAAGTCGCACCAACTATGAAGAATGCTGGTATTGATCCAAAAGGACTAGGCGTAATTTGTGTCACACTGTTGCCTACAACAGTAGAGTTAGTGAAGTTTATTTTTTCAGGCGCGTTAATGAGTAATCCGAAAAACCCACTGACGGAAGCGTGGTTATCAAACTCGTTAATAGCTTGATTATTCACGACCGTCACATTTGTTAAGTTCAAGCCAGGGTTGATATTGGCGACGCCAAGATTAAAACCGGTGACATAGGCAGGCTGAAAGGGGTTGCCACTGCTTGATGCCTGTGTCGGCTGCGAGATATTTCCAGCGACCGTAACCGCATCTATTCTAATGTCTGCGAAAGCACTGTTCTCCTTATAATCAACGTTAACACCTGCGTCACCCACGGATTGATTATCCATAACGGTTGTTCGTTCCAATGTTAGTGCTAGTGAAGCCGCAGTAGCTGAATTAGCTGCAACAGACAGACCAGCAACTTCATCAACATCAGCACCCGAGTTATTATTGACTTGAGAATCTGCAACGGTTATTGAGATGTCATCAGTACTATTGACTGCATTAGCAATTAGGTACAACCCAACGGAATTACCTGTTGCAACATTGTCATGTATATTCGTATTGGTCACAGTGATATGTACTGCTCCAATTCTGACACCAAAACTGGAATTCTCTACCTCTACATCATCAATAGTTATGTCGTGAGCACCGTTTATATCAATTGCGTAGGGCGAGGCATCAATTATTTTAAATCCATTGAGCGTTTTATCGATGGTGTTTGCAGCGTTTGCTGTAAAGCCTCGATAACCATTCGCGTCAATAGTTGTAACTGCCTTGCCAGCACCCTGGACAACGATGTCTGCACCAGAAGTAAACGAATTCAAATTTTCAGAAAGTGTAATCGTTCCTGCTGGCAGATTAATAGTATCGTTGGTTCCATATGCTGTACCAGTTTTTACGCAACCATTTCCATCTACTGCATTATTAGTTGCATCAATTGCTTCGTTGAGTGTGCAGTTGCTATCTACTGCTAGCGTGGCTGCATGCACCCGACCCGAACCAAAGGCAAGCACTGCCAAGAAGGCGAAGATTGCCAGAATGAGTTTATTTGTTTTTGATAGATTCAGAATGCTTTGCATGTGTTAGTTCCTATGTTAACGCTTGTGTTTAATAGGTAGTCTACCCCCCCCGGAAATTTTGAGCAAGTCTAAGCTACCTAGAAGGCTTCTGCGACAACAATCACCCGAGAGTCATAGGTTTTACTATCTTTGTCGAACTTACCAGTGCAGGTAATTAGGTTAAGCTGCTTAGAAATGGTCTTGTCACGCACAAAGAGAGCCGTATCGGCCTCTTTGGTGGAAACTGTTTGGACTTGTTTGACTTTGAACCTTCTAACGCTTTTATCGCCAAATGTAACGCTAAACTTGTCGTCTGTTTTAAGTTTGCCAATGTTATAAAAGATACCTTTGGCATACAGCCCATGTACATGGCCATCCAGAATGCTCAGACCATCTGCACCAGGCAAAACACTGCCCGTGTACCAGCCAGCCATATGCACATTATTAGGCACTACCATCCGGTTTTCTTTATCTACGCCTACCTGCTGAATGAAGCCCCCTGCCTTAACAGTTGGAAGCTGGATTGATAGCGGTTTATCTGCGGTAACACTATAGTTTTTTGGGGGGAGTTGCTCACTGGGCTCATCAGTAGAAACGGTAGCCACGGTGTGCCCAGCCGGTACGCCAGCATGCTGGATTTTGTACCATTTGCGCACAGCATTTACGCCGATACCTATCAACACTACGCCAACAATAAGAGCCACGAGCCGTGTTTTTTGCCGAGTTGAAAGCGACCGCCACTTACCCTTTGCGATGTTCTTGGTGGTTTTCTTTGATCTTTTCTTATTGAGAGCCATGTACCTATTTTACCGCAACTCGCTTGCGGAATGCATAGGTAATCATACTTATGCCAAGTGCACTTGCAATAATAGTCATCAGGGTTGAAGCAGTTTTTGCTCCGGTGTTTGGGGCGGCAGCACCGCCAGCATTTGCATTGGTTGTAGTTACTGCGCAGACTGCCCCTTCGAATTGGAAGGCTCCAACAGATGGACAAGTGTTTGGGCGAGCAATACCGCGGGCGTCGGTGGTAACTCCCAGAACTGAACTACCAGATGAAATCGCGGGGCTTCCAGCCAACAGTGCGCGAGTAGGGACTACTCCACCATTGTTTTGGAGCGGGCCAAGGGTTGAGATGATATTGATGACATTTTGTTGGTCGCCTGTTTGATTAAAGTTCGCACAACTAGCGTCATCTGATATGTTGTAGCCAGCTGAAGTTATGGAGGTTGTAACCGTACCTTGGCCACCAATATTGCCGGTCATATCACCGAACGAACAGTTGGACGGCGACCCGTTGCTAAGGTTGTCTGCCATAAGGCTATTGCTCACCGTAACTGCTACATCAACACTGTCGCCAGCTTGATATGCGTTACCTGCCGCATAGAATGCCGCGGTGTTAAGCCCGGCCGTAAAGCCAGTCCCAGCAATTCCGCGTGTACCCGTGATAGTAATGTTATTGACCGTGGTGTTGATGGTTGCATTACCACCGTTCATACTGCCATAGCTTGCAAATGGCGCAGTCAAACCAGTGCTTGTAATGTCATCGACTGTCGTGTTGGTAATCGTCGATGTCAAGGCAGCATTATCACCACTAGCAACCATGATAATGCCATTCACACCGTTACCACCATTGTTATGCACGTCGGCAAGCGTAACATTACGCAAACTAGCATTTACGACAGCGTCCGTCCTGGCCTCTACCCAGAATCCCTGTACATAACCACTTGAACTGTTAATCCCATGTATATAGATGTTTTCCGCTTCAACGGTATACGTTCCTGCAGTATTAGTCGAATACTGAATTCCAATGGTTCCAGTAGCATCTTGCCCATCTATCTCTATATTAGACAGCTGAACATTACGACTTAGCCTAACTGCGGTATCGGAAAACGCTGTAATCTTTAAGTCCCTAATAGTAACGTCAGTGGTTGCTGTAAGAACTCTATATTGACCCATGTCGCCACTAATCGTTGTCTGGTTCATACCTACGCCAGCAATCGTTACAGGTACTGAAATATTGTTAACGTCACTGGTTAGCGTTTGTGTTCCTGCAGGAATATTAATGGTGTCGCTCGTTCCATAGCTTGTGCCAGTACAACCGCCCGTGTTCGTAGCATCATTTATGGAGGTGATGGCGTTGAATAACGAACAGCCGCCAGACACTGTTAGTGTTGCAGCATGTGCCTGACCGGAGCCAAGACCAACCACAGCCAGGAAGGCAATGGCTGCCAAAATGAGTTTGTTTGTTTTTGTTAGATTTAAAATACTTTCCATTTATAATTCCTACTTTACGCTAGTGTTTAAATGGTAGTCTACCCCCCCGTAAGTTATTTGCAAGAACACCTGTTTGAACCACTCGTATGTATTACCCTTACGGTTGACGATTGTGGCACATTTGAGGTAAAATGTAGCTACAATTGATTCGCTTTCCGAACTGTCACCGTATGGTGCGCGTGCCTGGGACAACCAGGATAGGAAGCGAATTTTTTATTTGAAATACCAAATATCTTCAGTGCGTCTGTTGATAACTTTTAGGTAGATGTCGCTGTCAGTTTTACGCTTTTGAGTTGTTCGTAAAAGACTACCCGCAACCATATCTGCCAGCTGAATCAAGTTATCATTCTTAGAGTTAACAAACTTCATATCTTTTATTATGCTACCGTCTGGATTAGCCTGCTGGCGAAAATACGTTGTTGCCGCTTTCTTGTAGGACCGGTCTTCGTGACCATCAAGACGAATCCGTCCATCGGTAATCTTGCCAGCACTTTTAGAGAGCACCTCTTTGATCATGTAGTTATAGAATTTATCCTTGTTTCTCCTAAGTTCAACGCTTCTGATGATAGACTTATCGGCGACTATTGCCCGAACCCGGAACTTACAACTTTTTATCTCGTTTAAAAAAGCGAGACGTATATCTTTACTAGCTTTGTTGAACTTAAACTCATGATCGTCTCGCCATCCAAGCGAACGACGCAATCGCTTGATCTTAAGTGCCGTTTCTTCGGCATCAAGGTTGTCATCAAAGACAATGCAGGCAATAACAAAGTGTGTGCTCGAACCCTTATCAAACTTAAAGCCCGGATCTCCTGAATCATCTATGAATACCAGTATGTATTATATGATCATATTTAGCTCAAAGCTACTGGACAGGTCTAAACTAGGCTCGCTTGTGAGCGAAGACATAACCGAGAGTTAATAGCCCGGTAAAAGAAGCAAGCAACGAACTTACGAGAGAGACAGGGTTAGCGCCGGTGTTTGGAGCTCCGGCATTAGTTCCTGCGTTAGTCGTAGAGGCCGCACAGACAGCTCCTTCAAATTGGAAGGCTCCAACGGAAGGACAATCGCTTGGGCGGGCAATACCACGAGCATCTGTAGTTACACCGAGTACTGAACCGCCCGAAGCTATGGCTGGTGAGCCAGGAAGGAGAGCACGAGTCGGAACAGCACCACCATTGTTCTGGAGAGGGCCGAGAGTGGAGATGATGTTATTGACGTTTTGTTGGTCGCCTTCTTCAGTAAAGGAGGTACAAGTAGCATCGTCGGAGATGTTGTGACCGAGGGAGGCAGTAGTCGCAATTCCAGTTCCCGTCCCGCCAAAGCTACTAGTAAAGTTGGCGGACTCACAGTTGGAAGAGTTAGTATCAGTTAGGTTATCAGCGAACAGACTATTACCCACACGAAGCGTAGAGGTTGCTACATCGCTACTACCCAACCCTGCTGCGGCTGAATAGAAAGCTGCTGATTTAATACCAGCAATCGGGAAGATAGCACCAGTCGAACCTCGGTTCCCAGTAATAGTGCTATTATAAACATCTACTGTTACATTTGCCGTGCCCCCACTAGCGAAAGCAAAGGTTGCATACGGCGCGCTAATTTCGCTGGCGCTTAGGTTGCTAAGAGTTGCATTACTGATAGTGCCATTGATATTGCCTACTGCACCAAAAGTGGGTACCGCCCCAATACCTAAGACAAACCCATCGAACGAGCCGCCGGAGTTGCTGGAATCGGCTAGAGTTATATTACTAAGATCGGCGGTTGTTGTTCCACCCCCGCTTTGGTGAACCGAGAATCCATACATAATATCATGATCATCATTAATGTCATGTAGGTAGATATTATTGCTTGTGATTGTCTTACTAGATGAAGTACTGTTGACGATAATTATGCTATAGAAAGCGTCTGTGGCCCCCGTACCATCAACTTCAATATTCTCTAGTGTTACGTCACAGTCCTCGGTGCTGACCGCAGACTCTCTATATGCCGTCACTGTTAGATCAGATATAGCGATAGTTACATCTTGAGCTTCAAAGGCAACAGCATCACTGTCACCATCAACAATAGTATCGCCAATACCAGCCCCCTGTATCGTTACATCTTCAGTAATAGCGGGTAGACTTGCGGTAAGCGTAATGGTTCCTGCAGGAATAGTGATCGTGTCATTTGTGCCATATGAATCAGGAGATACCACTGCAGTACAGCCAGATTGATTTGCGCCAGCGTTTACTGAGTTGATGGCAATTGGTAGCGTACAGCCTCCGGTCACGTTGAGCGTTGCAGCGTTAGCTCGTCCAGAACCAAATGTAAAAACAGCAAGAAAGGCAAAGGCGGCAAGAATTAATTTTGTTGTATTTGTTAGATTCAGAATGCTTTGCATGATTTAGTTCCTATGTTAACGCTTGTGTTTAATAGGTAGTCTACCCCCCCCCGATATTTTGAGCAAGTCTAAGCTACCTAGTAGGCTTCAGCCACGACAATCACCCGAGAGTCATAAGTTTTGCTATCTTTATCAAATCGACCAGTGCAGGTTATGAGGTTGAGCTGCTTGGGAATGGTCTTGTCGCGTACAAAGAGAGCGGTATCAGCTTCTTTGGTAGAAACTGTTTGGACTTGTTTGACCTTGAACTTTCTAACGCTTTTATCGCCGTAAGTTACCGTGAATGTATCACTAGTCTTGAGCTTACCCAGGTTGTAGAAGATTCCTTTAGCATATAGCCCATGCACATGCCCGTCGATAATACTGAGGCCAGCATCACCAGGCAAGGAGCCCTTGGTGTACCAGCCAGCCATATGGACGTTGCTTGGTACTACCATCTGATTATCTTTGTCTACGCCTACCTGCTGGATAAAACCTTCTGTCTTAATTGTTGGCAACTGAATAGACAATGGCTTATCTTCTGGAACGCTGTAACTGTCCGGTACTGGCTGTTCGCTGGGAGCATCGGTGGATTCTGTTGCTACGGTGTGTCCAGTCGGTACACCGGCATGTTGAATGAAGTACCAGTTTCGTATTGCATTCAGGCCAACGCCAACAAGTAATATGCCTACTATGAATAACGCAAAGCGAATATTTCGTTGATTCTTAGAGACTGCTCCACGCTTTGATGAATTACTTCTACGCTCCTTGAATCGAACCATAGGTACTAATATAGACTAGCTCGAGCGTTGTTGCTTGTGGAATACGTATGTTAGTAGTCCAATGCCGAGCATGCTGGCAAGCACATTGAGTATTTGTGCTACAGATCCAACGCCCGTGTTTGGAGCTCCTGCGTTACTACCGCCAGATGCAGATGGAGTAGAAGCACCGCAGACTGCACCTTCATATTGGTAGGCACCTACAGATGGGCATTCATCTGGGCGTGCTACACCACGGGCATCTGTAGTAATACCGAGGACAGAACCGCCAGCAGAAATTGCCGGAGAACCAGGAAGAAGTGCACGAGTTGGGACTGCGCCTCCGTTGTTTTGAAGAGGGCCAAGGGTGGAAATGATGTTATTAACATTTTGTTGATCGCCTGGTTGGTTGAAACCAGCGCAACTGGCATCGTCTGAGATATTGTAGCCAGCAGAAGTAATGATGCTATTTACCGTGCCGACTCCGCCAACGTTACCTGACATATCTCCATAGGAACAGTTCGACGATACACCGTTATTTAGGTTGTCGGCCATAAGACTATTGCTAACTGTAATGCTAACGTTGGCCTCATCACTAGGACCTCCGGCAAGTCCGGCGGCATAAAAAGCGGCCGTGTTTAACCCTGCAGTGATACCGCTACCCGCAAAGCCACGCACACCAGTAACGGTGATGTTATTGATATTAGTCGTTGCGGTGGAATCGCCATTTGTCGCTGCAGCAAATGTTGCAAACGGCGCTACGATAAGTGAACTCGTGATGTCGTGAATAGTTGCGTTACTAATAACAGACGTGATAGTGCCGCCCCCATTACCTGGATAACCAGCGGATAGAATAATCCCGTTCACGCCAGCCAAAGTATTGTGGACATTAGCAAGTGTAATGTTGTTGATGTTTACATCATAATGCCCACCAGCTCGTGAGCCGACGCTGAACCCCTCTGCATATTGCCCGTTTGTGCCAGTAAGACTATGGATATAAATATTCTCGGCACTGACATCTAACGAAGCACTGTTACTCGAAAAAATTATAATGCCATTTGCATTACCTGTCTGGCCGGTGCCGTCTACTTCGATATTCTCGAGGACTACATCGCAGTTGACCAGCTGAATTGCTGTCGCCTTACTTGCAGTAACTTTTAGATCGGTAACGGTAACAGATCCTGATGCCATACCGGTTTCAAACACCTTCCATGCATTACCGTTAATTGTGGTTTGGCTCATGCCAGCACCATGTATTTCCACTGACTCTGTAAGCAGCGGCAGGTCGGCCGCCAACGTAACGGTACCGGCAGGAATGGTAATGGTGTCACTCGTCCCGTAGCTAGCACCCGTTGCTGTGCAACCAGACTGGTTTGCTGCAGCATTAACAGAGTTGATAGCAATTGGCAGCGTGCAGCCACCCGTTACATTAAGAGTTGCAGCATGTGCCCTACCCGAACCAAAAGCCAAGACTGCCACAAAGGCAAAAGCCGCTAGGACTAATTTGTTTGTTTTAGTTAGATTCAGAATACTGAGCATGGTGAGTTTCCTTATATAATTTATAGCGTTACCGGTATTGTACCCCCCCCCGAATATAGTGCGCAAATTATTCTGGAAGATCATGTCTCTTTCCTTTGGAAACAGACCAACCATTATTTGCTTTGCAAACACTGGTTACAAAATAAGGACTTCACATACTAACGTTCTATGAATAGAAACTCAAATTTAACACTAACCCAGTTATTGTCTAGCTCTCGTTTAGTCAAATTCTGTAGTCTTCGCTCAAGAGCCTTTGCGTCACAAGCTATGAGCACTACGGGAAAGTCTTTTTCGGTGGCTTTCTGCCACTTTTCTGATTCGGCATAGGTAATGTAGCGTCTTATGCTGTTTCTAATCCTCCAGTAGGGCGCACTGGCCTCATAGAAGCTTAGGAAATAGTCTGGAGCGGTTAGTTGAAGCTTGCGTACAACGGCGCTGTCTTTAATATCTTCGTTCTTTTTTAGGTACGCATCGGTTAGGTCTCTTGGGAGCTTATATTTCAAGCTAGGCAATTCGCTCTTGCTGAAGAACTGAAATTGCTTGGGGTAATTTTGTTTGATGAATACGTAGGCTTTAAAGACGTTTAGCCTGTGTTGGATATGAACGTCGTCTTTGTTCTTGTCATAATAGGCTTGCTTGAGTACGTTTGGATCTACAAATGGCTGCTGTCTGAGTATTTGTATTCCTTTTGGTAGTAAGTGATATGTAGCCGGTTTACCAATGATCTTATAGCTTTTGTCATAGTTCTGCCCGATGTATCCTTGATCTACTAATATCTTTAGTCTTGTTAGTATTACTCTAGTATGTTTAGCTCCTTGACTTGAGGCAATGAGTTGAGCTGTGGTATAGCGAAATTTATAGAGTGTTGTGAGTAGTTGAAGTTGATGTGAGTTTATAGGTCGGTGTTTGGTGTTGGTAGGTTGTGGTGGTGTATTCATAAGTAGAGTTTATATACGCCTATCTATGTTAATAGATAGGTAAGTAAAGATGCAAGCCCTTAACTCCTTATTATTTAATATTTATATATCGTATCGGCAGGATATCCACAGTTGTATTTAATACCTTGGTAATACACTTGTAGGTATACTTATTAGTGGTATATACTAAGCTTATAAGTGGGGGTAGCCATGATACAGAAAGAACCAATCCAGCCGAGCCCAGAAGACACTTCCGAAGCGCCGTTGTCAGATAATGAGCGTATCGATCTCATCGCTAATTTACTTTTGGATTACTTAGATGAAGAGCAATCGGGAGAAGAAGGGTCATGCAAGACGACGCAAACAAAAATGCTGTAGCCGCGATTAGAGTCTCGACGACCAAGCAGGGTACGGAGGGTGACTCTCCCGAAGCTCAGAAAGAGCAAATTGAGCGCTTTGCTTTAACCCGTGGTATCACCATAAAAAAGTTCTTTGTCTTTTTGGAATCCGCCAGTAAAGAGCAGCAGCCAATGCAGGAAGCTATTGATTACTGCAAGAATCCTAAGAACGGCATTGAACTGTTTATCATAAAATCGATTGACCGTTTTACTCGAGGCGGATCACTATCGTACGACCTGCTCAAAAACCAGCTGGAAGCAAATAATGTGTCATTGGTAGACATTTACGGCGTGATTAGCTCGCGGCAGGTGAATACCCTAGAACACCTCGGCTTTGAATATAAGTGGAGTAAATACTCTCCAAGCAAGAAATCCGAGATACTAGAGGCCGAGCGTTCCAAGGATGAACTGCGGGATATTATGAGTCGTATGATTGGGGCTGAAATCCGCTATACCCAACTCGGTTTTTGGATGCGACAACCGCCGTTCGGTTTTGTCAGTGAGAAAGTCGAAACGAACAATGGAAAACGTTGCATATTACAACCCCATCCGACTGAAGCCCAGTACATTACAAAGATTTTCGATCTGCGTGCTCGTGGCACGATGCGTGATATGGAGATTGTTGAGGAAGTTAATAAGCTAGGCTACCGAGGACGGGTGCACTATGTTCGTGATAAGAGCGATCGATCTAAAGTTTTAAAGAAGCGCGGAGGCGATCCCTTAACCCTCAAGGCCTTAGATCGTATCGTCACTAATCCAATCTACGCTGGGATTAATGCCGAGAAGTGGACAGACGGCAAGCCGGTACAGTGCGCTTTTAAAGGCCTAGTATCTATTGACCAGTTCAACCGAGCTAACAAAGGCAAAAAGGTCATCACCAAAGACGAGCAAGGTGACATTGTCATCATAAAAAGAGAGCTAGAGCCACGGTATGCGACCATCAAAGGTTCTCGTAACCCTGATTTTCCGTACCGCAAGTTTGTGCTGTGCCCAGAATGCCACAGACCGCTTATCGGCAGTGCTTCACGCGGCAAGTCCGGTAAACATTATCCGGCCTATCACTGTGACAAACGAGGCCACTATTTCCGTGTGCCTAAAAAGGAATTGGAGGACAGAGTGAACGAGTTTATTAACGGTATTCGTGTCTCGCCGGAGCAGGTCGATAGGGTTCTGAACGTTATTGAAGCTGAGTGGAAGAAACGGGAACAAGCACTCAAACAAGAGCTTGAGACGCTTGATAGCCACATTCAGGGCTTACGTACTGAAATCGAAATGACTGGAAGCAAGATTAAGCTCGTAAGCAACGAGACAGCAATTAAATATATAGAGGAGGACATTGTGCGTATAGAACAACAAATTAAAGAGTTGGAGGCTACTAAGATGAAGAAGATAAACCGTAAACCTATTAATTGGCAACGCTTGAAGGCTAGGGTTCGTTACCTGGCGGAACACTTTGATGAGCTACTGTTACAACAGATTGATCCGGTCAAAAAAGCACAGTTTTTTGCCGCATTATTCAATAATTTTCCAACATTTGAAGATTTAGCCAGCGGAACACCCGGCAAGCCAAACTTTACAGGGGTGAATCCAATATTTTCTCTCGCTAAATTACCTACTACCCATTTGGTGACCTCACCGGGAATCGAACCCGGATTGCCGGGATGAGAACCCGATTTCCTAACCGTTAGAAGATGAGGCCAGACTTGCAGATATTACCACATTAACAGGGAAGAGTCTAGATATCTTTCGGTGTCGTTGTGTGCCATAATTCTTATGGTAATTATGCCAAACCTGATACACCGTATACCTGTATCAGCAGTCCCGGCACAAACAGGGTGGGATTTGCTGTCGTACTCACGCTCAGAACATGGAGTGGTGTTTGTTGCATCTGTTTATCCTGGAAGGTATGTGTCGTGAATACCACGACCTTACTAGTCGTCATGCCCATTTTATTATTGGCATGTCTGGTGCTCTGGAGACTTGGCGGCAAGAAAGCCTCCGTTAGTGCCTTACATTCTCCCGGTGGTGGCCCGGAAGGTTCTAACATCCTGGAAGCTGTTTCTGATGGTGTCGTTATCTTAGACACTAAGGGGACCATTAGTATGATAAACCCGGCAGCCGGACGCCTCGTTGGGTGGGAGCCTAAGGATGCCATTGGCATTGACCACGCACTCGTCTTCAAGCTCTGCGACCAAAAAGGCAATCCGTATCCACCGGCCGATGATCCGTTTAGTCAACTCCTCAAGGATGGGAAGCCGCACCGAGATAACAACGCTAGTGTTATCGCAAAGGGTAGCGAGAAACGCGTCATGCTCAGCATGACAGTTTCACCATTATTCCGACACGGTGAACTGAGCGGAGCAGTAGGCATTCTCCGAGATGTCAGTGAAGAGCGAGCCGCGGAACGACAGCGAGCTGAATTTATTAGCACCGCCAGTCACGAAATGCGCACACCAGTAGCCGCCATTGAAGGCTATCTAGCTTTGGCTCTTAATGAAAAGGTTAGCAAGATCGATGCCAAAGCTCGAGGGTATCTGGATAAGGCGCACGAATCTACGCAGCACTTAGGTAGCCTCTTCCAAGACTTGCTTAACAGTGCCAAGGCCGAAGACGGTCGGCTTATTAACCACCCCGAGGTTGTCGAGATGGGACAGTTCCTCGGTAAGCTCAGTGAAGACTTGCGGTTCGTAGCCCAAAAGAAGAATCTTATCGTAGAGTTTGTGGTCGGCACTTCCGGCGCTAACATAAATGCCTCGCTGGAAAAGGGAAGCATCCGGGTCGTACAGCCGTTGTACAACGTCTATGCCGATCCAGAACGCTTGCGTGAAGTTATTACCAACCTCTTCGATAACGCCGTGAAGTATACTGAACACGGCAAGATATCTATTGGCCTCACCGGAGACAATAACGTCGTGCAGATATATGTCCGGGACACAGGCAAGGGTATTCCGGCCGTAGATATTCCACACTTGTTCCAGAAATTCTACCGGGTAGACAACAGTGACACTCGTACGATTGGCGGCACCGGACTGGGGCTATTTATTAGTCGTAAGATAATCGAGCTGTATAACGGTCGCATTTGGGTGGAGAGTAAGCCTGGTGAGGGTAGCACCTTCTTCATCAACCTCCCGCGGTTGTCCCGTAACCAAACTAGTGAATACTCTGGTGATTCAGGGAACTTAGTCCGTACAAATAACCCTACCACCTAGGGGTAACGCGTGATACAATACGATAAACATAAGCAGTAATAGGAACACACAACACAATGGCAAAAGTGATGCTCGTCGAAGACGACAACAACCTGAGGGAAATTTACGGCGCACGACTGCTCGCCGAAGGATATGAGATTGTTTCCGCTAAAGACGGTGAAGAAGCTTTGGCGCTGGCCGTTAAGGAGAAACCCGACCTGATTATTAGTGACATTATGATGCCCAAGATCAGCGGCTTTGACATGCTCGACATCCTCCGTAGTACTGCTGAGACCAAGAACACTAAGGTGATCATGATGACCGCTCTCAGCCAAGCAGAAGACAAAGAACGAGCCGACAAGCTCGGAGCCGATCGTTACCTCGTAAAGTCCCAAGTCACCTTAGAGGACGTTGCTAAGGCTGCGGCCGAAGTACTTGGTAGTGATGCCGCTCCCGCAGCTGCAGCAACTGCAGCAGCGGCGGCAGCTGCAACTGGCTTAGCTTCATCAGCAAAGGCTGGCGAAGCCACCATGACACTGGTTGCACCAATAGCCAAGGCCATTGCGCTTCCAGCTAGGAGTCGTTTCATCCAAGTTAACATTTTGAACCTCTCTTTAAAGTGCTGACGCGCC
>ERZ650304.267-NODE-267-length-31780-cov-11.726714_pt1 | contig 31780 bp, 43 predicted proteins | sample MGYA00376240_ERZ650304 | MGnify/ENA primary metagenome ERZ650304 (study PRJEB26733, sample SAMN07839271) | wastewater metagenome | biome: small river; feature: stream; material: water | place: USA: North Carolina | collected 2016-03-01 ... | reverse complement strand
CATCCCACCTGACTCGCCGGCCAGTCAAGGGTAAAGAAAAAAAAAGACCGGTCAACGGTCAAACAATATGTAATATAGAATATCCCAATTTTTATTTTTTGGTCGAGTGTTTGAAATGAGTCATTATGTAGGATGGAAGGTTGCGTCGACTGGGTAGAGGGGTCGCGGAAATGGGATGGTGAACGTGTCTGCTACAGCCTTTGATCGGCCGGGGATTTCACATTTTGAAGTGTTGCCTAGCGAGCTCGCTGAGTTTGATACGCTTGTGGCAGCGACGCGTGTTCGCAGGGACGCCGAACTTGAACTTGAGGAGTGTCAGGAGTCTCTCAGAAAGCGAAAGGAGGCGTGTTAACAAAAAAAAAAAAAAAAAAAAAAAAAAAAAAAATAAAAGAACTTTTTAATGCATCCACAGAATTGTCCCAAACTTCTCAGAGCACCTCGGACACCTCGCGCGAGGTCATTCCTGACGTTTTTGTTGAAATCTATGGATGCGTTGGTGTCACGTGATTTATTTTTTTTTCTCAGTCAAACAAAAGCTTCGTCAGCCTGTCACGCGGAATGGTCAGGGTCGTCTCGTCGTCGATGACGATCTTGCACATCTTGCGCGGTGGCTCCTCTTCAATCTCGTCGTCGTCCTCTTCTTTTTTTGGTGGAGTCTCGATCGCCATGTGAGCGAGTCTCTGTTCCTTGCGAGCCTTCGCGACGCTTTTGCTGTGCCACTGAAAGAAGTCACAGACGCGATCCTTGCAAGTCCAAAACTGCCTGCCTTCGTTTGGGCCGGACTTTGTTGTCCGAAGAATCGCTGCTTCGTTGCACTTGCACTGTTTTCCGAGCACTTCTTCAAATACTTCTGGCCGGACACTCATCTTTTTCTAAAAATGGCGGGATTTTGCAAGTTGGTTGGTTCTGGGGCTTTCGCTGAAGCCCGGTTCACGAAAGAAAAAAAGGAAGTTCCCCGTGACGATATGGTGACGGTCTTGGCCACTGCTCGTTACTCCTACTCCACCGATCTTTACCCTGTTAACAAGAAACGCCAGCGGTGCGACTGGGAGTTCTGTGAGTCAGACAGCTGCTCTTGGTGAGGTAGGCTTTATTTTTTTTTCAATAGCGAACAATGATCTGGTTAGAAGGCAACCCCGCTGCTCCCTCCAACGAGTAGTAGTGGTTGTGTGCAAGCACATACATGAAAAGCAGGATGAAGGCGAGCGCGACCACAGAGACGGGCTGAAAGTCGAGCAGAAAAAAAAATCCCAGAATAAGAAGACTGAACCATTTTTCCATGAAAAGAACCAATCGGTTCCATCTGATGTGATGAAGACGGCCGTTCCAGTCGAGATCGCTCATTTGTTTTGTCGGCAGTTGGAAAAGAAAAAAGCATGTTCTTTTATCACTTGGTAATTGGAAAGGCGCTCTCCAATCCGGTAAAAGGTGTCATCCACCCGACTTGCGTCAGCGGCCACCGATTTCGATCCGCAAGAAGTTTTGTCTCGGGCATGTCTCCGTAAACTTGCCCATAATCCATGTTCCCCAAAGTCAGAAAAGGCCGATAACTTTCAGGATAAGGTTCGCCGACAGGGCTGGAATCAGTGGCAAACAAACGATCAGGGATTTTTGGCCCTGCAATCTCGGCACCAATTGACGGGTTGATATCTGTGTGACCCACAGGATTGTGCTTTCTCTCCCACCAAGAACGATCATCAATTTTTACAGTCATGAGCGACGACATTTTCGAGGCCCTTTTTGATTTTTCTGAAATCAAACCAGATGGAGGGGGTGATTTTTTTGGCGACATACCTGACCAAAACGTTTTTGAGTGCGCAAATCTGGCATGCCGCGGCACCAATTTTGACGTGGACGAATGCCGTGGTGATATTGTGTGTCTTGATTGCGGAGCTTGTTTTGGCGGTCTTTTGGTCGGTGTTCATTCTGGAAAGGGTGGCGATGACAAGGGCGGCACGGGAAAGGCCTCTTATGCAGAGAACACGCGTAGCGTTGCGTTTGATTCTATCGGCATTCGTAGCGCCAAAAATGCCCGCCACAAAAAAGACACCTACCGGCGAAAAGCCTACTTCAGAGATCGATTGTCTCAATGGCTCCACACTGAAAAGCCTATCCCAAAAGATGACTTTAGAGTCATCAAAAAGGAATGGCGAAGATATCTCCACGGACTCGGGGTCCCAGGGGTGCTCCCCACAAAAGCCGCTCTCCGCGAATCCAGGGGAAAGATTATCCCCGGTTGTCACCCGCTCGAAAAAAAAGATATTCGATGTATCCTCCGCGCTTGCGATGCTCGATTAGAAAAAAAGAGACAAGAAAAACTGTCACAGTGGCCTGACGATCCGATGTGGCAGTGCTATCGAGATGACATCGGAGAACCAAGCAAAAGTTTTGTGAAAAGATATCTGGAAAAATGGCTAAGTTTGCGTTGGAGATTTACAGGGCAACACAGCACTGCTGCTGAATGCCCGCATGAAATGTTTGACCAATTGCAAGAATATTTGGAGAAGCTAGATAAGTCTTTTCCTGTTTGTTTTGCGGGAGAAAAGCGAAAAGCTTTTCCAAATTGGAACGAAATTACTCGCAATCTTTTGCAGCTTCTTTTCCTGGAACATTTGGGTGGAGATTTTCCGGGGTTGCGAACTCAGCGTGCAAAGAATCGAGCAAACTATTACTGGTGGAAATTTTGCCGTTTTCATAAATGGCCGTATTTGCTGAAAGAGGCGAGATTTCTCAAGCGAAGAAATAAAAGAGAATGAAGAGGCACACAATTGCAATTTATGACGCAGATGGAAATATCCGCACTGTGGAAGCAGACCAAATCAAAATGTGTGCCCCGACGTCGAAATGTGTGAAGTTCTGGGTTCAAACTGTTGCTTGTGTGATTACGATTGGAATCGGGATTTTCTTCATGATTTATCAAGGCTCCTCTTCAATCTATTTCAACATCGGCGAAGCACTTTTGGCAATGGGAATAGGAGTTTTAATTCCAAGCCCAAAATATGAACACGTCATTCCAAAACATGTTTTGACCAGTAGACCAGTGACTCCGATTCTGGAGGAAAGTGAACGCGAGCCCACACGCCCCGGTGAAGACAGTCTTTCGGAGGGCGGGACGACCGACGTGATCTTAGATGTCCGCGCTTAATTGAACGGCAGTGCTTAATAACAGCGTTTCCTGTTTCAAACTTCAGCATTCTCGTTTCAAATTCCACACATTGCATCAATTTCTTCTGCAAATCTCTCTCGCAAAATTCGCGCGCCATTCCAATTCTTTCTTGGACGAGAGTGTTTGTTTGAGAATGGAAACTGAACCAGTAAAGGTAATTCCAAGTAATCAGATGTCTGATGTCTTTGCATACTCCTAATCTTTTCAACGATAACAAAGCAGTCATCAGAAACGGGTAGGAAACCAGTAATCGATTCCGGCTTCGAGGAAACGGTGCTGTTCGTCGACGCACGAAACAAACAGGCAAAACTGGATCAACAGCGTGGGCGCCCTTCCCCTTCCCCTGCTTCGCGCGAAGCTTCTTCAGAACGGGGTGATCAGACCTCGAATCCATTGCTCACTTCTGAGGAGGAAGAAGAGAAAAAGAAACAGGAGGCGATGTCGATTTTTCTCGTCGGAATGGCATTCGGAGGCGCTGTCGTTGGTGGCTACTTCTTTTGCAAATGGATTTTTTCGACGAAGGCGGCGGAGGTCGCGATGGAGCTGGCGGAGGAAACGACAGGATAGTAAACGCAGCGAGAGCTCAGACTCTTCGTTATTCCAACTTTCTTTTGACAATCTCCACAAATGTGCGTCCAAAGGACGAAGATGAAAGGGATGCTCTCGTGGAATGGCTGTTGAATCATTTGGGAGAATTGTTTGGAGATTTTGACTTGATGAATGGAAATGTTTTGAAGCCGCCAGGCACAGCGAACGGGGACATGGCAAGGTTCCCCGCGGACAACAAGATCATCAAGATCACAAACAGAATTGCAGTGGAGCAAGGCGATTTTCAGCAGGGGCAAATTCATGCTCATGTTTTGCTTGAGGTTGCGCATCAGTATGTGGTTCAAGAGCACGGAGCTGAAGGAACAGGAAATGACACAAATCGTCCCCATCTTGGAGTGCACGTCAATGTTGCTGCTTTAAGAAATTGGCTGAATGAGAGAATTCCGGACATGAATTTGGCTGGAGACAGACTTCCTCCAAAAATTTATGTCAATTCGAGATTGCTGACAAAAGGAACGGACAACAGCAACAAATTTCTAACGCTGCAGTATTTGAATAAGGACCGCGCAAAAGACAATGGAGGTGGAACAAGAAACCTCGCTAGGGACGCGCGGGAGGCTGATCCGACACTTACTCACATTCGCGACGTGCTCAGAGAAGGCGCTGAAGGTATTGGCCACGATCCAGAGAATGTTGTTGTCCGCCGCTCAGAATCGCCGGAAAATTGGAGAAATGACGATCGTATTGGAGTCGGGGGCGCGTTTTCTCCGCCAGACTCTCCAGTGCAAGCCAGAAGACCCAGATTTGAACCCCAGGATTCACGTCCTCGCGCACGCCCGGTTCCGCCGCAATTTGTTGCTCAAAACCCAGCGGCCGCTGCACCAAAATTTGTGCGAACAACGACAAATCAAAAAGGACCAAGAAAATTTTAATATCTGATCCTTCTGCAAATGAATTGATAAAACCACCGTTGTCCTCCATACAAATCCATGTCACCATTCCACGCGCGGACATCCCAAAGTTCCCCGGAAAAACAAGTTTGAATTGTGCTGAATTCAATTGACATGTCTTCGGTATTTGGGTTGTCAAAGTGAAAACTTACTTCTGTTTTGTTTCCATCTTTGGATAACAACAGCCCGACTTTGTTGCTGTTAGGGCTAGCGCAGTGAAATTTCAGATGAAATTCGTATCTACCGTCGCGTGGAATTCGGTAACCGTTTGATCCGGTTTCAAAAAAAGAATTTCCAGTGGCGGCGTCCAGCGTGTTGTGCTCAATTGTATCCCAAATAATTGTGGAACCACCACTTACAGTAGTAGCAGCCGGACTTTCAATTGTCGCGCGGCCGTAATAATCTTGCACGTGTGAAGTTGCCCATCCAGATTGAGAATTGTCGCCGACAGAAACACAGAAATACGTTGCTGCGTCTTCGTAAAAATTCAAACAGTCAAATTTGGTCCCGTCGTTTGATGAAACAACAACCGAAGAAAGTTGATAATCTATTCCCGGCTGAAGTTTCAAAAGAATTTTAAATTCTTGTCCGACATAGCAGGAATTCGTATCTGGCAAAGTCAAAAACAACTGTCCGGTTGTCCCAGTAATCACTAAAAGCGAATCAGTCGGCGCGACAGAATAACTTCCCGTAGAAATGTCAAGGGTTACGACATTTGCGCCGCTTGAAATGGCAGTGACGGCACCCTGATTTGAAACCGACACGTTTGCCTTTGGAAAGTTACCGGCAGAAATTTCAGTAAAATAAGCGACCGTCTTCATTTCCCTGAATTTAAGCGGTCAAAATTTCTCCTCCGGCTCCCGAGCTTCCTGTTTTTGCTGGCTTTGTTTGTTGAAATGATCCAAAAGACCCAAAGATGTAAGAAGAAGCCTTTGGGGCAATTCCTCCTGCAACTGCCGCAGTTCCTGTCATGACAGCCAATGGGCGGCCTCTAATTCCCAGCGCGAGATTGATCAAAAGCACACCGAGTCCTGCTCCAACAAAATCAAGCGGATCAAGGTAGGTCGAAAACCCGCCTTGCAAATAAGAGCGCACATCAGTCGCGTAGCCTGCACCGGTCAAAATGGCATCTCCCAGAGAAACACCGAGAGCAACGCTTCCGCCAAAAACAATTGCTTCGTTTCCTCCAAGTCCAAGAACGACCGCAGAAGCAATTCCTCCCACGGTTGCGGCCATGACAGGTTTTGCCTCAACAAGGCTTAACAAAACTGAAGTTGGCAGATCGTGCATCATTGACCCTCAAAAATAAAAAAATTTTATCTTCGATAAATTACATACAGGACAGCCACAGTCGCAAGTCCATACATCAGCAGCTCTTTTTGATAGGCCTCTGCCTTGGCTTTTCCTGATTGAGGTGTCGGGTCGACAAATTGTGTCAGGCCGCTGCTGAAAGCGGTGAAAAAACTTGTGTCGTTTGCCGCGCCTGGAACAAGAGCGGTGTTTCGAGGCCCGCGCCGCGGAAATGGGCGAGATGGGATCGTGTGATCGTGAAACAAATTCAAAGCCATCTATCTGTCGCAAAAATCTTTATTTTCGCGGAGGGGCCATGCAATACTCCTCAGTCATGTTGTATGTCCGATACCAACAATTGTTGCCTCGTAGCCGAAGCCATCTGCAAGGCGTGCCACTCAAATCTTGTCCCGTTTTGATTTCTTGAACTGTTCCGGGATACTGCAGAATCCACGCGATGTCCTTGATGTCGCCGTAAGAACCGGAGATTTGAAAATCTGTCTGAACGGGGTCGTCTGGTCCCATCACCATTTCTTTTGCTTTTTCTTGTGGTTGGACTTTTTCCGGTTGTGAAAGCCACGCAAGACCGAGCGCGCCGGCACCGATGACAAGCAACCCACTCATTGACACAAAAAATTTATTTCCCGAACTGAATCGAAACCAGACTTCTGTTGCTTCGCTGGGGTGGCGCGTGAGAATACGAAGCTCTTGACAATCGAGCGTCTGCCATGTCAGACCCGGGAGTCTGCCAATTGTTTGTGTATTCGAGCTTCTTTCTTTTTTCAATTAGGTCTTGGTCAGCCCACATTGGCGCCGGTCTGTCTCGTCCGTGAATAGGACGGTCCCATCCGGGCTCTTGCGTTCTTTCTCCGTAGACTCGCGCAAAGATTTCGTCGTAAGGAGCAGTTTTTCCGAGGTTTTGAGGCGCCGCGACTCCCTGCCAGCGATACTGCTTTGCGTATTCTTGCTGACCCAATTTTGAATTGTCAAAAGCGTCTGCATCAATCACCGCTTCCGGATTCCGCGGTGTTTCGCGTTGGAAAATTGCAGACCCTAACAACATCACAAAGAATTTATTAGATCATTTGATTACGGTAAACCATTGTCGCCACAAGTCCGGTGCCAACAACAACTCCGTCCAATTGCATTCCCACCAGAGCGGGAATTGCAATGGGCACGGCCCAGGCAGCGACTGTCGAGGAAGGTATCAGGTTTTCCGCTGCAATAATCCCAACGGTCGCTCCCAGGCCACCGTCAAAAGCAGTGGCCGCATCAACGAAGCCCGTTCCTGCCAACAAAGCAGCCGTGGCACTAGTAGCCGCCCAAGTGAGTAGCGGCTTTTTGAGGACCGTGTAGACTGAGGGCTTTGCGGCTGGGCTGTCCGCCGCATCTGTGTATAAACCCTGATACATGAAAAAAAAATTAATTTTTTGAAGTGAAAGGGTCATGAGTCGTTTTCCTCAACAACTCACTTCAAACTACATCAACAGTTTGGACCCCGCTCTTCCTGCTGTGGGAGGACCGCCGTCTGGTGCTGCTTCGGGGGATTTGACTGGAACGTATCCTGGTCCTTTTTTGCAAAACACTGGTGTTGTTGCCGGAACTTACGGAAATGCTTCGAATGTTCCGCAATTTACCGTGGACGCAAAAGGTCGCGTTGTTGCGGCTTCTGCTGTGCCTGCTGCGAGTGGACCTCCTTCTGGAGCAGCAGGAGGAGATTTGACAGGGGCTTATCCAAATCCGACTCTTGTCGCGTCAGGAGTCACAGCTGGGACCTTTGGCTCGGCAGGTGCTGTTCCGCAAGTGACCGTAGACGCCAAAGGTCGCGTAACTTCGATTACGCAGGTGGCTGTTGCTGGCGGTGTTCCGTCCGGTGCAGCCGGAGGAGATTTGACGGGAACCTATCCCAATCCAACTTTGACGGCAACGGGAGTTGTTGCCGCGGTTTATGGAAACGGGACAACTGTCCCTCAAATCGCTGTCGACGCAAAAGGACGGATTTCTGGAGTCACAAATATTCCTATCATTGCTCCAAGTGGCCCTCCCTCGGGAGCAGCGGGCGGAGATTTGACGGGAACTTACCCTAATCCAACTTTGGTTACGTCCGGAGTAGCAGCGGGAACTTACGGTGACGCCACAAATGTGGCGCAAGTGACCCTGGATGCAAAAGGGCGCGTGTTGACAGCATCAAATGTCGCAATTTCTGTTCCAGGCGGTCCTCCGTCTGGTCCAGCAGGAGGCGACTTGACAGGAAGTTTTCCAAACCCTACTTTGGTCGTGAGCGGAGCAACAGCCGGAACTTACGGCGACGGCACAAATGTCCCTCAAGTGACAGTTGATGCAAAAGGGCGCGTTACAAGTGTCAGTAATGTCGCGATCACTCCTTCTGGTGGTCCGCCTACCGGTGCTGCTGGAGGAGATTTGTCCTTTTTTTACCCAAATCCGAAAGTTTTGAAGATTCAAGACGCTCCAATTCAAATCATTCAAAGGTCGATTATCCCGGCGTTTGGGTTGCCTCTTCCCAGTCCCTCTCCCTCGGGCGACTGGGACATGGAAAACACGTTGGTTGAGAGATATCCGGCGACTTCTTACGTTTCATACAAAGGAACTTTTTCCAAAAGTTCTGGTTTGGCAGTGACAGCTGCTTTTTTGAGACATGATGTTGACGCGTCGTCGGATCGGTATGTTTACTTCATTGAAGTTGAAGTGGTTGCTTTTTTCATACTCCTGGGCGGAGCACAAGGACAGTTTTATCAAAAACAGCAAGCTTTGTTTGGCGATCAAGGATCGGGATTTCAAGTCATCGCATTCAACAATGTTGTGAACAATTCATTCAATGCTGGAGGAGGATCGGGTGCGTTTATTAACAACATTGGAGGTCAGGTATATTTTAACCTGACACCGCCGACCAACACCATTGCTGTAAGAGCAAGCTACCATGTCAGAGTGATGGGCAGCAATTATATTTCTTAAAAAAGAAATTTTTATCCTCTCAAATAAAAAGTGTGGCTTGACGGCCCCGTTCCAACATCAACAGAATCATTTAAGATGATTCCGGAAATTGACCCGTTTGCGTTAACACGGACATTTGCTGCTCTCCATGTGTTGAAACTGGGTCCCAAAATCAACGTGTGCCCAAAATCAACAAATGTCGTTGTGAGGCCTTGCAAAAGAACCTGCGGTCCCGGTGGCTGAGACGCGTACGACATAAACGCTGCATTTGGAGTCGTCGAAAAAAGCAACGTGACTTCTGCGCTCACTGTTCCGTCGTTGTTGACAAACCGGGTAACTGCGGCATTTCCCAGGGGCGTGTTGTCTGCAGCCAAAAGCGGAATCAAACCAGTGGTGACAACTGCAAGTGACTGTGTTCCTCCACCGGCGGGCTGTTCTTCATTCAAATATTTTGAAACCAGTTGTTTTGGGCGATCAGGGTGGCTTGTAGCCATTGTAGCAACCGGAATTGGGTTAATTGCCATTCTAGTTTTTAAAAAAGAAAAAGCGACTAATTTTTTGAAGTAGAGGGCCGATGAATAGATTTACAAGTGGTCTAGTTCAAAATTATTTGAACAACCTTGACCCTCCAACGGGTGGTTCGGGCGGATCGGGTTCACCAACAGGACCCGCGGGAGGCGATTTGATCGGGAATTACCCCAATCCTTTTTTGATTCCTTCGGGTGTTACTGCAGGCACTTACGGTGACACGACAAACGTTGCTCAAGTCACAGTTGATACAAAAGGAAGAGTGACAGCAATTTCAAATGTGTCAATCTCTGCGGGATCGGGTGGCGCATCAGGTCCAGCTTTTGGAGACTTGACCGGAACTTATCCGGGTCCATTTTTGATTACCACTGGCGTGACACCGGGTTCTTATGGCGACGCTACAAATGTCCCTCAATTTGATGTTGATGCCAACGGAAGACTTTTGTTGGCCGCTAATGTTCCAATTTCGTTTCCTCCAACTGCCCCAACTGGACCAGCAGGAGGAGATTTGACCGGGACTTACCCGAATCCTACTCTTGATGTCACCACAGTAACTCCTGGCACTTACGGAAATTCATTTGTGTATCCAACTTTTACTGTGAATGCACAAGGTCGAATTACTGCCGCGGGAACTTTCAGTGTTCCGAATCCAAACGTTGTTGTGATGGACAACGTTGCTGTTGCTGACAAATATCCTATTGCGCCGCAGTTTGAAGGATGTTGGTATGGAACAAACACAAAAGCCTTTTGCGCGGATTCATCGGTTGTGCTTGGAAATTTTGCTCGTGGACAGTTTGCCAATTCAGTTGCTGTCGGTGCCAATGCTCATGCGGACAACGCAAACGTAATTTGCGTAGGACCAAATACGGCAACTGGAAACTCAAGCGGGGCTTTTGGAATTGCTAATCTTGTCAACGGAGGTGGAGGTTTTTTGGTGGGAGTCTTGAATGATTCAAACAATGACAACAACTTTGCGTTTGGATTGCGAAACAGCGTGAACGGACAAGAAGGATCGGCCGCAATCGGTTCTCGAAATACGCTCTCGGGAGGAGGATATTTGTTTGCTCATGGTTTTCAAAACACGTTGACGGGCGCAATACACGCTAATGCTTTTGGATATCAGAATATTGTTGCGGACTCGGGAACGGCAATTGGTTTTAATTGCCAAGCAAGTAACGGTTTTAGCGCTGGATATTATTCCATGGCCGGCTCAACTTCTGTTGCCATCGGAAACAGGGTTAACACGCTTGGCAGCTTGGCTGGAAGTCCAATTATTGCAGGCATTGCTGTTGGTCATTTGTTGACTGTGGGCGGACAAAATGACGTGGTGTATGGAATAGGCAATGTCACGGATTCGGATTCAAATGTTCTTGTGGGTAGCGCCCTTGAAGTTACTGCTGGAACGCAAAATGTTGTAATTGGGCAAACTTGTGGAATCACTGGGCAATCGCAAATTGTTGCTTTGGGCTATTTGAGCGGTGTCACCGGCGACAGCGCTCATGCATTCAGACTCGGAATTAATACGCAATCGATTGCTGTGAACGGCGTCGGGGTAATGCTGAACAACGATTTTCGTCAAATCGAAGCTCACACAAAGTTGTATCAAACTTTTGTGACTGCTGCGGGAGACACTTTGCTTTCTTACTCAGGAGCTAACAGTAGCAAAACATCGTTTTTCACGGGAGCCGCAAATGAGAATGTCATTTTGCCGACAGCGACAAGTGGAGTTATTGGTTACGAAATCAAAATTTTGAACAAGAGCACTGGAAGTCTTTCAGTTTGGGCTGACGCGGCAAAAACTTCACTGGTTTCCACTCTCGCGTCACAACAATGGGGATTTTTTACCACCGTCAGTGTTGCGGCGAATCTGGCGGCAAGCTGGCAAGTTTCGACCGCGGGCGGCGGTGGATCGACGCCTGTTGTATTAGACCCGCTAGCTGTGCCGGCCTATCCTACCAATCCTTCAGTGGAAGGCATTTGGTATGGAAACAACACCAAAGCCAACTGTCTCAACGCAAATTCTATCGCTATCGGAAACGGAGCAGTTGGTGCCGCGTCGCTAGGTATTGCATTAGGATCGGCCACAGCAAGCAACATAGGAATTGCCATTGGGTATTCCGTGTCAGCAACTGGTAACGATTCTTCGATTTGTATTGGAAGACTTTCGTCAGCAACCGGTCCAAATTCAATTGCAATTGGTCTCACCGCTGGTGCTTCAAGTTCGTCTTCTGTGGCACTGGGAGGTAGCGCAAGTTGCAGCGGATTTCGATCAGCTGCGCTTGGGCCGTTTTGCAATGCTTCCGGAGGTTTTGCTTTGGCGTCAGGTATGCAATGCACTGCGTCCGCCAATAACTCGACCTGCGTCGGATCACAGTCATCAGCGAGTGCTACTGGCGCTGTGTCCGTGGGAGCAAACAATAATGCAAATGTCGCAAATTCAATTGTCTTGGGAAACGGCGGTAGCGTCACTAGCAGTCATTGTCTGAGTCTTGCGTTGAATTCTTCTTCTTTTGGGGAATTTTATCTGAACCTTCGTGTTGGAAATGTCAATCGTCAAATTGATTTGTATAATTCAATTTACACGACAACAGTCACAACGGGAGGCGACACACAGATAACTTCTCTGGGCTCGAAGAAATATTATTTCACTGGAACGACCACTCACAATTGTATTCTTCCCCCGTCAAACACTGGTCAACTCATTGCGTGGGAAGTGAAGATTGTGAACAATTCCACTGGTGCTGTTAGTGTCTGGGCAGATGCTGCAAAAACCATTCTGATTACGACGCTACCTGGAGCAAATCCCGGAATTTCGCGTGGCGGATGGGGATTCTTTAATTGTGTTGATCACAGTGTTATCGCTGCTGCCAGTTGGAGCGCTGAACTTGGAACAACGATGATTTAAAAATCAATTTTTAATGCTGAAACGCGCAAGATTTCTCGCGCGTTTGTAATAGTTGTTCTCCCACTCTGGCGGCTCAACCATAAAAACTGGCGGGTCCTCCCTTTCTGCCAATCCATCTCTACCAGCAAAAATCACGAGTGCCATCTGACTCACAATTTGTTTTTTTGCTCCGGGTCTTTTCACTGGGCATTTCAAAATACGAATCTCCGTTGCACCACGGCAAATCACTGATCGCCAGTAAATGCTGTTAAAAACAGCGGGCAACAAAAGAACCGACGGGTTCCCCTTTTGAGATTCAAGCACGGCTTTTTCACACCACAATTGCGCTTCCTCGTGAGGAGGATGAACAAAACTAAATCCGTGCCAGCCTTGGACAAGTGGAATGAAGTTTTCTGTTTCCAATGGCTCAAAAGTAATCGGAAACTCTCTGTGAACCCATGTCCTGATCCAACCTGGCGTGCGAGCTGTGTCCTGAAATTGGACAATCTCTGGTTCTTCTCTTGAACGTTTCAAATCATCCTGACCTTCCATTTTTATCACCTTCTACTACCTACCGCAACAGAAAAAACGACAGAAATCAACGTCGGATTTTCTTCTCGTATTTTTAGGAAAACCGTCATGAAATACCACAAGACTACTCAAAAAGACGTCTCAAAGTTCTTTGGAAAAGACAAAGAAAAGGAAGATGACAAGGAAGAAGAACTGGAAAAAAGAACGCCGCGCGAAGACCACGAGCTGCCCAAAGGACCCATGTTTCAAATTGTGGAACCAATAGACACAATTATTGGGCCCATTGGAAAGTTTCTGTTGACCCCGGACACATTTCCTATTCATCCTGCGTGCTGTCTTTTTGGAAAAAGAAGAACAGGAAAAACATTCACACTGCGCTGGTGGATGTATAATTGTTTTCGTGATGTGCCTTTTGGAGTCGTGTTCACAAACACGCGCATCAACGGGTTTTGGCAGACTTACGTGCCTGGGTGGCTTGTTTTTCAGGGATTGGACATGTCAAAAATGGACGCTTTAATCCAGAGACAGAAAAAATTGATTGCAAAGTGGAAAGAAAATCACCCTTCGGAGTGCAAAAAGGACCCTGACGCCTACAAATCTGCTCCAGAACTCGCGGCTTTTTGTGTGTTGGATGATGTGATTGCTGATCGTGTGGCGATGCAGTGGAACAAGGATATCAACACTTTTTTTGTGGAAGGACGTCATTTGTGTATCACAGTGTTTATCACTTCGCAGCATGTGAAGGGTATCGGTCCGATGATTCGAGGAAACATGGACGTTGTTTGTTTTCAGCCCATTTTTCAAAGAGAGGCCCGAATGACGCTTGCCGATTTGTATGGAGGAGGAATGGAAAGAGATGTTTTCATGCAGCTGATGGACGACATCGTGATTGATGAAAATTTGCCTGATTCGACGCCCAAAAAACCGCACAAGTATGTGCGCACAATGATTTGCAATGATTTTGAAAACACGCACAATCCGCAAATCAAATTTCATTGGAGTGAAGCTGAAAATCCTGATGAAATTGAACCGGGTTGGAGATTGTGTGCGCCGGAATATTGGAAACAGCAAGACAACGGTTTGGGAGGAAAAGCCCGTGTCATCGAGCGCGATATCGATGATATTTTGGACGAAGTTCGCACGGGATAAAAAAATAAAATTTTTTGTCGTAATGGAAGGGGCAGGAGCATCTTTGCGATACGGACTGGCCGGACTCATTGCGGGGTCATCCACGGGATGGGTGACTGACAAAGTCTACGGGTATATTTCCCCTCATTTGACTCTCACTCGTGGGACCAATCTCACATCGTCTGCGTTGAGCGCGGTAGTCGGCGGTGCGCTTGTGTCTGTCATGATCTACGCTGGGGATCGTGTTTTGGAATCTGTTGTGGACATGGATGCTGATCCGCTTTTTCGGTCTACTTTTTACCAGTCTGCATTTCTTGGGTCAAGCACCGCAAGAATGGCTGTCTCGAACGTTCAAGCAGTTTGGAGCAGCCTAATGCCAGCGACACAGAAGGGTGGGCCGATGCAATACAATCCCATGCCGGTGGCCAAAAACAATCCGGTGCAGGAACCCGGTCCAGTGATGCAACCTGGTCTGTCGCAAGCGCCTGTTCAAAGACGGGCAACTCCCAGCTGTCAATCGGGAACTTCTTGTGGATCGATAATGCTATAAAAATTTTTGGCGGGTTTTTTAGCAATGAGGAGGGTTGCCGCTGAAAAGCGACAACAAAAAGTGTCAAACCAGACAGATGCCAAGAAGTTTTTTCCTGGTCTCGATCCGCTGGAAAAAGAAGCGTCGATCACAAACATCCAACCCCTGGGAAAAGTCGAAGCCGACCGCATGATGAAACTTATCAATCGCTTGCTTGCAAAAGGAGGACTGTCTGCCGCGGAAAAGAAAGCTTTTTACTTCTGGAAAGCAAATCTTGTTGTAGAAAATGCCCAGGGAGTCATTCATCAGGAGTTTATGCGTGATTTTTGGGCGTGGTTGCTTGGGCGGGGAAAAGAATCGGACCATTTAAAAAGTCCTTGGTATCGTCAAAGTCTTTGCAATGATTCGGAAGTTGCTGCTTACGTGGATTCGTTTGTGACAAAACGGCACGAATTTCAAGTGAAACTTCAGTTGTTGAGCATGCGTCATCCAGTTGGCATTAATCAACATTATCTTTACTACAAATATGTCATCAGAGGGGAGCCGCCGAACAGTGATCATTTCTTGGATGACTGGGGTTTGTTTTTGGATGAATTTTCGGAAGCGCGAGCAGGCGGTCAAAAAGAAAGAAACAGGGACGAAATTGGAGAAGAATACCAGGGCGAAAATGCTTTTCATGAAATGGCGCCTTATGGAGCCGACAGAGCTATCATGGCAAGACATTTTGAAGCAAGAAAGGTCGAAAAAATGATCGAAGGCGCAACGCGGTCTTGGAATGACGACGATCTTGAAGAGAATGGGGAAAATTCTACAAAACCTCCTCCGCCTGGTCCACTGGAAAAACCAAAAAAAATTGACGACAAACCCAAGGGTTCTGTTGTCCCGGAAACAGCGGAAGAGCAGACCGTCGCGGAAAATTTGGAGTTTCCTGATCCTCCGGATTTGCCCAGTGCTCCTACAAGAGAAGTCAAATGGCCCGAAGAAAAAGACACCGATGAACTCGAAAAGGCCCGAAAGGAAAGACAAGAAGAAGCAGCAAGGTATCAGGAAGAAACAAAACGAATGTTCAAGGAAATGGCCGAATTTCAGTCAAAATTAGCCGAACACTCTTATAACAAGACAATGGATGCTTTTGCTGAATTGGACAGACGTGAAAATATGAGAAAAATGGACGCTGAGCTTGCGGAAGCTCAAAAACAGCTTGACAAAATGCAAGGCCGAATTCAAGCGGCAGAAGCAGCAAAAGTTGTCGATGAAGCAGACAAAAAACACGCTGAGCGATTGCAAAAGATGATCGAAGAAATTGGAGAAGAACAAAAAAACGCAAAAATACGCCAACAGGAATCAGAAAAGCGCGTTGTCGAGATGATCAAAAGCAGAGATGAAATGATGCAAAAGGAAATCGCAACTTTGAAGGAATCAAAAAACAGAAGCGTGGAACTGGAACGAATCTCAAAAACTCTTAGCGACATGCAAGCTGAAATGCGGATGCTGAATTCAAGGGATATCGACAAAGAAATCAAAGCGACAATCGCAGCAGAGTATGAAAAACAATCTGTCGCTTTTCATTCTGCTATCAAAGAAGCAGTTTTGAAAGAACGAGAAGCGAATATCGAAGACTACAAAACGCTGGTCCAAAGTAGAGAAGCGTTTTTGCAAGCGGCTATTACAAAAGCTTCTATCGAGAGCGAAGAAAAAGTCAAAGAGATAGAAAAGTCTTTGGCCGAACAACGTTTGCGAGACAAGGAATCAGTTTTTAGCGCTATCAGAGAGATGAATGTTGAAAACACGGAAAAAGTCAGAAACGAATTGATGAACGCTGTGAGCGACAAGATGAACGGGTTTGACGCTCAAAAATTGATGCACGACATGAACAATTTGAATGTGAACATGCATTCTTTTGGGAGACATTTTGAAGATTTAAAATTGGCAAACCAATCGTCAGCTCGAATTGTTGACAATTTTCAGTCTCAGCTGAACGAAATTCGTCAAACAAACGAACGAGAAAAACAACTTTTGGCTGAAGCTGTTTCTCGAACTTCTAAGCAAGCGGTGGAAGTTGCTAATTTGGAAGATCGTTTGAAACAACAGACAGCGCTCATCAACAGTTATCAATCAAAACAGTCTGCTGATGCTTCTGGTTTTGAGGAGCGTGTCAAAGTGATGATGCAGGAAAAATTGGCTGAACAACAACGCGTGTTGCAAACGTATCAGGATCAACAAGACAAACAAGCGAAGCAATTTTTCCAGAGAGCCAGAGATTCTGAGCGAAAAATGGACAAAATGTTGAAAAGTCGTGTGAAAGAAAGCCGAAGAAATGTGGCAATTACTGTGGAAAAAGTTCAGGAGCAAATTGCAAGTGCGCCAGTTTTGCAAGGCCGGATTGAGCAACAGGAAGCCCCTCAGGGGAAACTCGAAGAGGTTACTCAAGAGGTTGCGCAAGAAGTTGAAGCGGAAAATGCCGTTGCTGCGCCTGCAATTGTTGAAGCTACTGCTGTTGCGGCTGAACCCGATCCAAATGCAAGAAAGCGCCCAAGAGACCAGGAAGTTCCAGTGCCGCCGAAAATTGAGTATATTGGAGAATATTTGAAAAATTTGGCGTCTTGGGCAGCGGAACCGTTGCAAGGAATATTTGCGCAGCAACCGGCGTTACAGGCTATTCAGTCAAACATTCAAAAAGATGTTGAAATTTTGGAGAAATTGCCGGAAAAAGAAGTTGTTCCAGCGCAGACTGAAGCTGCCAAAGAAGTGCAGATTGCGCAAAGATACGAGGCTATGGCAAATCTAGAAAAAGATTTGGAATTGTTTGAAAATCAGCTTGACAATCAAATGGAAATTGAGCAGTCTGTCACGGAAGAGCAGGAAAAAGTGGCAGTCAAAGAAAAAGTGAAAATTGCGAGAACAAGAATTTCAGCTGAAAAAAGAGCTTTGTTGGAAGCGCAGAAAATTACTGAAGGCGTCGACGGAAAACGGGTCACGGAGAAGGTTTCTTACAAAAACATGGCTGGTCCGGAAAGAGGACCGACTACGCCCGTGAATCAAATGCGAGCTCTTCAATCGGGAAGAATGGGAGGAAATGTCGCCGGTAGAAATTTTTCTGGTAAAATTGCGCGTGTATCCGGACAGACAGCAGAGGAAAAAAAGATATACAACACAAGACTCGGGTCATTTTTAAGAGAGACGGACAAAATGATGGAATCAAAACGAAGCGTCAAAGCCAAAGTAGCAGAAGAATCAGCGGAAGAAACTTATGATGTGGAAAAAGAAGAGGAGGAACTTTATAACAATTGGGACAAACAACTTGCTGTAGAAGAAAATCTAGATCAGCTTGCAGAAGATATTGCAGGGTGCGGCATTCTCGTCGATTTAGATTTGAAAGATGAATGTTCAAGAGACCCGGATGACAGATACAGCGACAGAAATTACGCGGCACGTCTCAGACGCGCTTTGAACATGATTAGAACAAGACGCGGCCTTCAAAACAGAGGAGACGACGAAATGGAAATGGAACAGGAATTGGAAAAGGTTCAATTGGAAGGACTTTTTAATGCCAATTAAAGTTTGTTCATTAAATCTTTGGTTTCTTTTGATGTCTCTTTCGTCGCGGCTTTCTGCACGTCCGTCACTTGCGTGTTCATTCTGTGCACTCCAGTGACAATTTCAAAAATCATCATCACCATTCGCGCTTCGACGCTCGTGGAAAACCAAGAAGCGTATTTGATTGAAAATTCTGCCAAAGTAGGAACAGCGGGACCAGGAATAGTTTCTCCTGTTTGCGGGATCATCCTGGGAGCGACAGAGTTTTTCGCAACTTGGCCAATTCCAGACACATTCAAACCAAATCGCTGGCCTTCGTTAAAAGTTTCAAAAAACTCGAATCCTTTCACCCACAATCCCTTGATCACATCCAAAGCCCCTTTTTTCCCGAGCTCATTTTCAAGGTCCTTCACATACACGCGCAGTTCCTCGACTGTGTTTTTCGGACCCAGATTTTTTGGCACTTTGATAAACTCGACGCGTTCAGGAAAGTATTCCCTGATATGTTTCTGGTAATCGCTGATCTGTTGAAGCAGCTGCGACTTGATTCCCGCTTCCTTTTCCGCGGTCGTCTTTTCCATCATCTTGTCGATTTCCTTCTGGCTTCCTTTTGGCATCGCGTTCTTCTTTGCCGCGGCTTCCTGTGCTTTTTCCTTCGCTTTTTTGTTGGCCTCTGCCACAGCGGGATCGGGAGCGGTAAACGCGCCAAAATCTTCGACTGCTTGATTGTCGTTCATTGGTCAATGTCTTTTAATATGCTCTCAAAGACCTGCGCAAACAAGAACCCCTTTTCTTGCAAGGAAACGGGAATTTCTGCGTTTTTGTATTCGGCTGGAAAAAGCGCGCGGAAAAAATTGATGTCTTTTGCTTCAAGCTGTTGTTTGTAGTTGACGAGGAAATCGCGAAGAGGAGGCACAAAAAGCAGCGAATCAATGTTCATCAAAGTTCGGATTCTGTAGATTTCTTCTTCGGATGCTTTGAAATGGGGCAACACCACGGTTAAAACCCACGTTCGAAGCTTTGCAATCGCCTGGTCAAGCGTTTCGAGAGCCTTTGCTGTTTGTTCGGGGTCTTTGATATCGCCCTCTTCCATTTTATTGAAAAAATGCTTACACGTCGAGCGTGTCGTCGTCTTCCAACATCGAAAGCGTTTTTCTGAAATTGGTCTGCTTTTCTCCTTGCGCGCTGACGTTTCCTTGAACAGTGAAAGGTGACCCACCGACTCCAAAACCGAATGTGCTTCCCGGGTTGTTTCTTCCAAGCACTGCTTTCGCATTGACTTCTCTGTTTTTCAGTCCCCAGTCTCCGCGCACAAATCGCTTTGGGTTGAAAAGTCCGCGGCGATAATTTGCTTGGCGCGCTTCGTCGTTTTGGTTTCGCGCGACCTTCTCCGGGTGCAACAAATTGTCCAGATAATCCGTGTCAATCAGTCCAGCTTCCATTGCATACATCAAATACAAATCCTCTTTTGTCTGCGGTCCAGTGATCTTCAGTCGCGCAATTCGCTTTGTGGTTTCCAAATTCGTGTCCAAGTTGTTCAGTCGATCCTGGTAAAATTTGCCAAAAAGCTGACGCGCCATGGCCTTGTGCGTCGGGTCCATGCGGTCGAAGTTGGTAGCGAACCATTGCTCGAATTGCTTTTCAAGTTCCTTCTCTCGAATTTCAATCAGTCGCTGAAAGTCGCTGTCCTTGGCCTGAAGAACTCCGAATGGAGTCACACCCGGAAGAGGCTTGTCTGAACCTGCTTGTTCTTGCGCTTTCAAGTTGTCTTCAACAAGTTCGGCTTTCAAAGCCAGCATGGGATCTCTCTTGTCGGATTCAATGTGCGCTGCCGTGGGAAATTGTTCGTCAACGGCGCTGGGGTCGCGAAGGCGAGTGTCAGCAAGTTCGTCTTCTGTGCGTTCCGTTGCGTCCTTTCCTCCTGCCATGGCAATTTGATCCGCATTTTTCGGAATTGGCAATCCTTTGCCCCCTGCTCCGAGCTTTTTGTCTTTTGCTTGAAAAGTGACCGTCTTCATTTGCACCTTTTCTGCACAAAAAAAAATATTTTAATTTCGAAAACTGTTGGCCACGACTCCGTCCCGAAGATTGGGACGATCCAATTGCATTTGTTGTCTCAAACGACGAACTTCGGCCATTGAATCAGCAGAACGGCGACAAACAACGGTCATCATGAATGCAGCTTCGTCAAAAGAAGGCACGCTGCCGTCAGGCAACAACACAGAAAAGGAAAAACCGGACAAACTGGTCATTCCCTTTGACAAAACTTTTGGCCGCGAGTAAAATTGCTGGGGATTGGACGGGTCGTAAGCCAACAACAATCCAGACTTGTTTTCATTGGACGCAAAACCAGAAGACATGCCAGCGATTTCGAAGTTCAAATAGAAAGCCGTGCTGACACCGCCGTTGAAATTCTTCAAAAAGATTTCATCCAATCTGATTTCTTCGCATTGCGCCAAAATGGCATTGATCTTGACCGTGTTTTTGGCAGCGTTGGAAGAAAGGCGCACGGTCAAAGTGTGAGCCTCTTGCCAGTCTTCAATTTCGCCACACATTGACCCTTTGACGTGAGAAATTTATTTTCACTTTGGCGCTCTGATTTATCTCAGAGCCTTCACAATGTCACCCTGGGCCATCTGGATGACGTTGTGGCAAACATTGTAGCAGTCGACAATGTAGCCCTGCGCGGCGGCGCCGGGGTTGCGGTCAGCAGCCGGAGTCGAAAGCTCGATTTCCAGGTTGACTGATCCGAGGTTGCTGAAGTTCTGGTATCCAGCGCAGTTCTTGGCATCGCGCAACTTCTTGGCGAACGGAGCAAAATAAACGGCTCCGCTGATCTGGCTTCCAGGGAAGTACTTGTTGCGCCAGATTCCTCTGTTTTCAAACTCCTCAACCCAATCAAGCAACACGGAACCGTTGGCAGTGATGCGAAAACGAGAAATCGGATTCAGGGCACCAGACTGATTGTTGTTGAGAGCCAGCACAGAAGTGTCAGCGGCGGCAAGGCCCGACATCACATTGGACCAAGTGTTGTCGGACGAACCGCGATCAAGACCCCAAGCAGTGTTGATGCGGGCATCGCGCACAACAAAAAACATAAACTGCGAATCCAAACGAAAGTTGGAAAGGAGAATCTTGGCAACGGAAGTCTGGCCCGCAGCAGGACGCGGGACAAAATTGTTCAGCTGCTCCTCAAAATCAAGAATCTTGAACATGAGGCCGCGACGGTTTTCGTATCGAGACAAATGCTTGGATGCTTCCACCTTGGGGGTGAAAATCAGCTCGTGCTTGAGAGTGGCATCTTGAATGGTCGGGCGCGCAATGCCAGCAAACGGGTCAAGAGGATTGGTCGTGCCAATGGCACGCGAGTAGATGAGCTCCTCAAGTCTGCGAAACTTGATTTCGACAATGATTTCCGAAGCAAGCGCTTCCGTGGCCAGCGCGTTCTCGTCATCCTTGGTCCACCACAGCCAATCCAAATTGATTCGCAGCGGAAATGATCCAGCAGTCAAAAATCCCTGGTAGCTGTTGGCCACTGCAGTGTTGGAACGCAGCTTCTCGCCCGTCACACCCGAAAGTCCGGCGTTCTGGTTGCCGTTGTAGTGCTCCTTTGTGATGTCGTGGTCCATCAACCGCTGGTAAAACTTCAGCGCTTCTCCGCGATAAACGTGCACATCCTTGGACGAATACTTGACTTTCACTTCCTCAATCATGTTGGCTCCAAGATCATCCACCCAAGCAGCGGTGACCACTCCAATTGCGGGAGTTTGGGGAACATTGACCGTCAAGTCAACGTAGGTGCGTCCAACTCTTCCTCCTCGCTTGCGCAAAGGAAAACGGCAGATTTCTCCCCAATTTGCGGGCTGGCCAATGAACTCGGTCTCGGCAGAGTCGTCAACGGCAAAAATGTTGTAGGCTTCGTAGGGAGTGGGCTCAAAAATTGAGACCTCCGTGGTGATCAGGGGCGCAATGCCTCCCTTGTTCGCGTTGATTCTTGCCGTGGGATCAGCCATCTTAAAAAAATGACCCTTTGACTCGGAAAAAAATTAATTTTTTCACATTAATTTGTTGTTCCGTAACGAAAACTTTGTCCCGGAGCGCGGTTGAAAAGATCAACACCATAATGGCGTCGCATTCGGTTTTCGGGATCAGTGTCCGCTTCAAGAAGCGCTTCAGCTTGGCGAACTTGAGCGGGATTGGCCCAATTTGGCATCTCGTGCCAAGTGTCGAAACGCGCGACTCTGCTGGGGTCAGACGGATTGGCAAGGTCTTCGCTCAATGTCGCCGGAATCGGATTGCGTTTGTTCATTCTCAGTTGTCCTTGACGAGTGTCAAATGTCAACATGCTTTCCATGGTGTCAAACTTTGCAACTTCTGCGTGCTCCCAATTCAAATGGGCCAAATTGGCAGCTCGTTCCGTAGGCTTCAAAGACAAATCAAGATTCTGCGCCGCTCCCATGTTTTGCAGACGGTTGTGTGATGATTGCCAAAACGCTGCACTTGCTCCCCACGCTCCCATGTCAGCTTCTGCTTGATGAAAAAGACGAGTAGTTTCATCAACTGGCGTGTCTGCGACTCTTCTTGGTTTTTCGGCTCCGTGATTGGCAATTGCGTAAGCAATTCCTGCTGCCAAAGCAAGAGGCGCAAGTTGCCCGACTGACGCAACCGAGGCCATTGTTCAGAAAATAAAAATCAATCTTTTTTGGCCAAGAGATGGCTTTAAGAAAAATTGTTGGCATAGACGCGGGTTATGTTAATTTTGCTGTATGTGGAATAGCGACAAACGAGACTGCGCGCCCTTATTATTGGGTAAACGAGGCACTTTTCAAAGGAGAATTTTCAGAGGAAAAGCTTGTGCACGCTATTTTTGCCTGGATCAACCGTCCGGCAATCAAAGAACTTTTGACGGAAGCAGATGAAATTATTCTGGAACGACAAATGACGATGAAATATCAAGCCGTGAATCATTGCGTTCGGTTTCTTTACTTTGCAAAAACAAGGGAAGTGCACCCGAACACGATTCGTGCGTTTTTTCGGTTGCCTGAAAAAAGGAGCGCGAAAAAAAAAGCAGCCGTGGACCTTGTGTCGGATCATGCAATTTTGCCCGTTAAAAAGGGCAAAAAAGACGATCTTGCTGACGCTTATTTGTTGGCAATGTTTGGAGCAATCGAATCTCAGCCTTGGCTCGGAAAAGATTGGCAAGTGGAGCAGAAAAAAAGGAAAGTTTTGGATTGCACGTGAAAATGCAAGGGCCTATTAAAAAGCGCAAAGTTACAGAGGAAAAGATATGTTTTGACAAACTTCTGTTTGATCTCGTGTTTCCGTGGCTTTTTTTTGGCCATTACTCTGATCGTTTTCTTGCTTTCCGAACGTTGCTGGCCTTGGCAGGCACGTGTCAACAACTTCGCTATTTTCAGAACTTGCGCCGGTATGTGGCCTTTTTGGCGCCTCCAATTTTGCGCGACCGGCTTTTGGAACACGGATTTCCTGTTCCGGCGCCAACTTCAAAATGGCTCCAAGCGTTGCAAAGCGAGCGGTTTGGCACGGGAAATGTGTTGTATTTGTGGGATGAAGCTCTTTGTGCCGTCAACCCGTTTGAAAGATCGTGGTTGAATGTGCCGTTTTACAGTCTGGGAAAAATTTGCGGTCCGGACGGCCGCACAAGCCTTGTTCATATGCCTGCTTCATTCGGGGAACTGTGTCTGTTCAGCTACTGCATTATGGAAGCAAAAAGTGCAGAGCTTGCTGGGTTTGACAAAATTTTTGTTCTTCCGTTGTGGAAAGCAAAAGAAACAGACACGATTCAAGTCGATGTGAAATTGAGAAAGAATTACGCTCAGCGGTTTTTGCTGGCGAAGCTTATGGACATTGGAACGACAGCGCCGGTTGACAAAGAATTTGTCGCCGGGTCACTTAAAATGACTGCTTATTCTCTATTTCGAGAAATGTGCAACACAAACGGCAGAAAAGACAAGAAAAAACCGATAGAGAGACTGAAGGAGTTTGTTCAATGTTGGTATCCTATGTTGCGGCATTCAGTCGGACCTCAAGACGCAGAAAGACGGGCATATGAATTTGAGATGTGGTTTAATGAAAATTAAAATATTTTTTTTTCTGAGAGGGCCCAAAATGTATCTCGCTCGAAAAGTGGAAAAGTATGACAAGGAAGCCCGGTCGGGCATTTACACCGGCCAGGGACCTCGAGACCCGAGAAAAGGAGGAAACATGACGTTGCAGTATCCTCGCCGTGGATTTGAAGCTTTTGATCCCAAGGACGAGATGATGCGAGTCAAGATGGACCTTGTTGAAAAAGGACAGCGCACAGGAATGACAAAGTATGGACTCGTGACGGTGACAGAGGAAGATTTGCAATGGCTGACGAAGAAACGAGAAGTTGAGGCCAAGTTCAATTTTGACAGATGGGTTGGAGAAAACTTCAACACAAACGACGTCGTGACTCGGCAGTGGCTGCAAGAAACATATCCAGAATATCACGATGTGCGCGAACAAACTTTGGTTGACAGAGCAAAGTTTGCCTTGCGAGTGCACTTGCTCATGATGCGCGGTCCCAAGAATCACAAGGACCTCGTGCTTTATTGGGGATTGCAACAAGGATTGATCAAACTTGACCGCGACTGGGACAAGATCGGAGCTGGTATCGAGGGAGGAAACGTGGATTTGGACAAGGAGCAAAAGCGTTTCAGAAACGGATTGATGAATCCTTGGCGTTACAAATCAGACGACGTGCGCAAGAGCAATATGAGAGGTCCCAATAACCCGTTTTCTCCAGGAAACGACGACGCTTCGATCAAAAGCGGAGGAGGCGGAGGAATTCCCGGGGGCTTTGGAATTTCTGTTCCAAACCAAGAGAGATACAGCAACTTTTACGACACTGTGTTGCGCGGGTCCCTCTTTGGGCCGAGCGAAGGACCGGCTCAAGCCGCTCAACCCGCAAGCAACGAAGGAGGCCTGTTCGATTTTCTTGGGCGATAAAAGAAAATTTGTTTTTTTTAAAGGGTCTAATGTCAACTCCACTTGAACAAGCAACCGATGGAACACTTTCGCGTTTGGATCACGCTATTCTTGATCCCGCAGAGGAATTTTTTGACGCGATTGGGATGATGCAAGGAGAAACGGCTCCGTTGAAACGCGCAGCGGTTGGGGCTGCCCTTGGCTACGCAATTGCTTACACCATGAAGCCGGGATTTGCTTTTGACCCTGTGACAGGAAAGCCGCTGCCCTGGAAGGTAACCGCCAAAGGAGACGAAACTTCAACTTGGTTTCCGGCGTGGGCGTTTTCGGTGCTGCCGGCATTTGTTTTTGGCGCCATGATTTGATTAAAATCAGTTTTTGTTTTAAAATGGAGGGTTCAACTGCCGAGGTTCTGACACCAAAGTTCAGTCTTGTGCTGGAAAGCCGAATGCGTACGTTTTTGCGCCGCGACAAGCTGTCGCACAAGAAGGGTAAGTCGCGCAAGCTGACAAAGGCGGACGAAGCAGAAATCGAGGAGGAACTTCTTGTTTGCCGCTTTCAACCGCAGCAGATTCGAAAGCAAGCAATGGAGGAAGCTATTCATTTGATTCAACAGGAAGAAAAGAGGCGCCAAGAAGAATTCATGGCCAAGAGAGACGCACAGATTGCCGAAGTGAACGCTTTGAAGGAGGAGTCAAGAAAGGAAGCTGTTGCTGAGAAGGAGGGCGAAAATCTGGCTGCAAGTGTGGCCAAGATTACTGAATAAATTTATTTATTCATTGCTTTCGATAGTGGTCACACAGAACCTCGGCCAGCGCCGCGCAGCGCTCGCGCTTGCTCTCGGAAACAGGCTTCAGGGTGCGAAGCAAAAACGCGTCAACTTCCCGCGCATATTCCACGCAAAAAGTGTGATCCGGGCACTCATACTCAATCTCGTCGTTCACAATCGAGTCGTCCGACTTATCGGCGTCATCAGACTCACTGGTCGAATCTTGCGTGCCCAGGTCTCGAGCGCAAGCCTCAGCTTCGTCTTCCTCGTCTCGCGCCTTGTCGGCGAGCGTCTCAAGCTCAGGCATGTCCGGGTCAAACTCCTCCTCGGCTTCTGCAATCTTTTCAAGCTCTTCCTCTTGTTCGGAAACGTTAAGCGACTCGACGGACGCGATAAGAATTTCATCGGATTGCGACATTTCAAGTTGCTGTTCTTATTAGTGAATTTAGAAAAAACGACATTTGTCCGATGTCAATTTTTCTTTTGGTATTCCCAGGAAAAACAAAGATGGCAGAGAAGAAGAGTTTGATTAGCTCGTTTAAGAAGAAAGAATTTCAGATTCATCAAAATGTAGAGGACCGCGTTTGGGTGTTGACACCCCCAGCCGGGCAACTTTGCGGCTGGCGAAAAAGACAAGGCCTGACAATGCTCCGACCGGTTAACAGAGAGCTGATGATTTGGAAATTAGTCTAACTCATAACAATATGCAATAGGATGTTTTTTCTCTTTTGGCGGATCAAGAATTTATTCAAAGATGTCCGATACGATTCAGGTTGGATGTATGCGCTGTAAGCGATCGCGAGCTCAGAGAGTTCAGAAGACTCTTGACGAGTTGATGCCTGTTGCTTTTGACAGATTGCAAAAGGAAGCGGCCAAGAATGGAATTGTCATTCCGGAAGAGTTTCACCAGAAAATGCAAAAGTGGTGCAAGAAGAACGGACTTTTGCCTGCTGATGATGCTCCGGTTGCCGAGGCGACGGTCCCTGAGTCAAATTGATGATTGTTTTTGAAACTTTTGCTGAGACGCAAATAAAAATGAAAGAACTTTTTGAAATGGAGGGACTCTGGACATCAACTTCTTTGTTTGCGACACAGTTCATTGGAAATGCGGCAACTGACTTGTTTTATGGTCAGGAAATTGCCGATCCGGGTCTTTTGTTGGCGAATGCAGCAGCTTCCGCTGTAGGTTCGCTTGTGGCAGGCCAGGTCATGGCAGGAGGATCGATTCTTTACTTCATGAAGAGAGATGCGGCTGCCAACAAAGGCAAATTGAACCACACTGCCCAGGATTTGTATGAAGGAATCGGAGCAGCGTTGGTTGTCGGATCGGCGGCAAATGTGGCTGTCAGGCACTTGTTTTTTGGCGTTCCGTTGCAGCCTGCTCTTGTTGCCGGTGCGGTTGGAGCCGGTTTAACTTGGCTGGTTTACGTGCAGCCAACAATGAACAAAGTGCAGCCAAGAAGAAATTAAATTCATTTGGAGCAGAGAACTTTGTAGCTGAAAACTTCCTGATCCATTCCGCTTCGAATGCGTTTGATTGTCATGCACTTTTTGCCCATGCCTTTGAGCTTTTCCACGAGCTGCTCGGCCTGCCAGGCGCCATTGACGTGATAAATGGTTTCCCATCCACTGTTTTCGTTAAGTTCCAGAAGATTCACGCGATTTTTTCCCTTTTTCACGACTTGAACAAATTGCTTGAACGGAAAGTCGGTTGAAAATTTTTCCTGAGAAAGAAAATCTGTTTCGGGCGATTTGAGCAACGTCTTTGCGCGCTTAGTGTTTTGCAGCGCTTGAGACTTTTCTTTTGCTTCGTCATCTGCATTTTTTTTGCGCCTTTTTTTTCCTTCAGCCGGTTGTTCAGCAGCAACTTGCTCTTCGACTTTGTCAATAAGCTTGACATTTTCCACGTCGTAGAGTGTGTTCTGGGCCGTCCGAAACAAGCGGTATGAGTCGAGTAAAGCATTTCTTTGCTTAAGCACAGAAAAGTAGGCATTTTGGTAAGCCTCTGTGATATTTTCGAAGCAGTAGAAAAGCGCAGGTTCCTCGTTCCGTAGATAAGTCATGAGACCGTCTCTGTTTCGGTCTTCGTCTGGAGTGCAGTGTAAAAAGTCGAAGTAGGCGCGATTGTCTACTTCTTCCAACGTGTCTCTCATGACTTCAAAATCCATGTTAGGGACACTGGAATCGACATTTGCAAGGGCCGGGTATTGCATTGGGACTTTTTTTGGCGAGAAACAACGTGAGAGGAAAAAAAAAAAATCGCAGCGATGGCTTCTCAGCCTGTTTTGGTCAGAGGAAAAGCTTACTTTGTCTGCGAATACACGGGCGCCCTCGTCCAACAAATGTATTTTGTTCCTTTTGGAAAAGACTTGAAGCAAAAAGAGAGATGTTTTGCTACCTTGCCCATCCTTCTTCGCGCCATCCTAGAAGAAGAAGGAGGCGAGTATACGGACCGGTTTCAAAAGATCAAACATGACTGCGAAGTTTTTTTTGTTCAACCTGACATTCCTGTTCATCCTCCGCTGCCGGTAGAGCGAACGCCACTGAGTCCAAATGAGTTTCTCGAATACGCAGAAGAACTCGAACTCGGTCTATCATGGACACTTGTTGAAAAAGCAGTCCCTGCTGAGAAGAAAAGAAAACCCAAAAAACTGAAAGTCGCAAATTAAATCGAGGGTCATGGATTTCGATCAAATGGTAGGGAGTCGCGCATGGCCAGTTCGCCCTATTCCGTCAATGCACAACCAACTGGAGCATCCCGAAAAGCCAATGTTTTACCAGCAGGATCACACTGGAACAGACCTTGTTCCGCGGCAGCGTGTGCTTGTTGTTGGAGGGGACACCACTGATTTCAAAAACACTGAGGAGCAGAGAAATGCCGACTTGGAAGATGCCGCCATGTGGCCTACAAAGTCATTGGAAGTTCAGTGCTACTCTCCTTACTTGGTGTCAGGGTTGTTGTTTTTTTGGGTGATTCCGCAGTTTGTGCCGCAGCTTGGCTTGGGGGAGAATTTTCTTGCTGCTTACGGCGCAGGCGGTGTGACATTTTACCTGAAAAACAGCGGAAGCCCTCAAGTAAAAAAATCTTAATTTGGCAATGCAGTTTTTGCCTGCTCAAGCACTTCGATCGGCGCATTTCTCAAGTCAAACAAAAGCTGGTGGCGCCGCTGCAGTTCGCGCTGTTGCTTCAGATTGGAAGCAAGTGTTTCTGCGCACTCGACTGTTCCTGCAGGAACACGAATAGTCACAATTTCAAAAGCAGGGTCTTCCGGATCTACAATACGGGAACAACTCATCTCAAAACAAAAATTTTAGATTTTAAGGGTAATGTCTAAAACAGAGTTTCAAACAAAAAGGGTCATGTCTAAAGATATCCCAGAGGCAGGATTTGCACCTGCTGCACCCCCAATTCGGGAGGGTGTGTTACTTCATACACCACTCTGGGCAAAAATTCCCACTGATGGACTTGCACCATCATTTCTTGGGCCACAACCAAGTGTTCTTCTTTTGAACTAAGTGAGAGAACGGAGCCACCATTGCGCGCCTTAACCGCGTGTAATGTTTAAAGCGAAAATTTTGCGCGGTGGCTCCTTACAGGCTTTTGCATAGCAAAAGAGTGTTATTTAGACCGACCCTTAACCGTAGTTAAAGGCGAAAAAGTCGATTTTTCTTTTGACCTCATCAAGAAAATTCATGTCGTCGCGATCGTCTGTGAAAGCCGCGCCGGAATATCGTCAAGGATGGTTTTCCGCGATTTCCCCTGCTGACTACAAGATTCAGCAAGCCAAAATCGACAAGGCTAGGAAATTTGAGCGCGAACGGCCTAGACAAGCAGGATTTTTGCTTCGAAGAGATTATTCTGAGCCGCTACAAGACGAGGAACTTGGAAATTTGAGTGAAATTTCTGCACGCTACAAAAGAAGTTTTGACGAAATGTCAAAAAAAGAGCAATGGGAAGGAGAAGAAGTGAAAAGTCGAATCAACGAAAATTTTCCTTCGATGACGAAGGAAATGCAGGCCTACGGAAATGACGCGCAATCTGGCGAAACTTCAAAAGCCTTTTTGGATTACCACTATTTGCTTTCTTATTATCAGACAGAATTGAACGAGGAAGATTATTATGCTGATCAGCGAGAAAAATGGGCTCAGAAAACCGCAAATCGGCCGGGACCCGGGTTTGTGCAAACCCGGTATGCAAATGCAGTTCGTCAATTTGATCAGCGCATGGAAACGTATGATGGCGGCGATTACGAGTGGATGAATGAATCTGATGACGAAGATCACGATCGTCAAGGATTTATCTTTTAATAAATCTTGAAAATGGAGAGAAGGTTTACTGTAGAAGCAGAGATTGAAATTCTGAAGCACGAGGTTTCCGTGCTTAAAGCTTTGTGCGCTGATTTGCGCAAAACAATGAAAGCGCAGGATGACATGAAAGAGGAAGAGCGCGCAAAAAAGAACGAGTTGGCGCGCAAAACAAAAACCGTTATGCAGCAAGAGATGGAATGCTGCGAAGCAACAGATTTTTCTAAGAAACACGAATGGGTGAAGAAAACACGTGATAAGTGGACTTGCATTCAACGTTGGCAAGAATGCGAGTTTTGCGGAGAGAAAAAAATTGGTTCGGAGTTTGTGAATGGAGAGCCGCCAAAAAGATTACCTTGCGATGGACCTTGGCCGTGACATACCGTGACGTTAAATAAATTTTATGTCACGGGCGATTTTTTTGCCTTTGACGTCACGGGTGGTGCCTAAGTATTAGTTGACCCAAAAAATGAGTCGAGTCCCAAAAATTTTTGCCAGCCAACGGCTCCTTTATATATGAGAGACGATTCGCGGGGGGTGCTTCTACCATATATAAAGTGAGGGTAGTTTGTGGTCAGGTCACGGATGGTCATTAAACAATTGGTCACGAAAGCTCATGGGATCTGGAACCCAATCTTGCGCCTCATCACTCCAACAATATACCGCAACAGTAGCAATTTCTGTTAGATGGTTTGTGTAGCGTGTTCTTGTTGCTTCATCAGTATTCCACCAATTACCCTCCATTGCGCGCCAAAATTAAAACAGCCGTTTAAAATATACAAAAACTTCATGTTTCCGATCAGCGTGTCTTTGCGCCATAAAAATAGCATAACGTTCACCTATTGCACAGTCATAAAATTGTTTCGTCCATTCTTGTCGTGGTAACTGAACCCTGACTTCGCACACACACGCCGTTTTGATAGCAGCCATTCTAATACATAAGCCCCTTTAACTCATGAATAAAACAAAACATGCAATCTGTGCACATGGTCCCCATTGTTGTGACTTTTAAATAATCACGACCGTGCCAGTTGCAATAAGAGTCCATACAACACACACAAGTGATTAATCCTTGATCTTTGCAAGAAGGCATGGCGCATTCGGCGCCGTCAAACACCACCTCCATTGCGCGCCAAATTTTATTCTTCTGGCCAAAATGAACAAACCCAACATTTTGTTGCACGATATTTGATTCTTTCCGAAAATGGCAGAAAATACCATTCTACCATTAGAATTGTGCGGTGTTTCTGACAATTGTGTTTCGTGTGGACCATCACCTCATTTGGAAGATTGTCGTCATTAGTAAATAATTGAACTTTCCCCAGCAGTTCCTTCATCACATCGTGCCATTTTGATATATGAGAACACTCTGCCATTGCCTGCTCCATTGCGCGCCAAAAACTAAAATGCACCCAGAATATTCGGTTTTCATTCATTTTTTTTATTCAAAAACGCCCCTAATCCGTAGCCCAGTAAACTCAAAAAAACAATGCGGGTGATGGAAAGCCGAGTTTCTTCAAATTGAATGTTGATCCCAAGTGAAGCAACAAGACCGCCAACAAAAAGGATGTTGTTCTTATCCGTGCTGCCCATAATTGTCGAGCCCACAAATATCATCCCGTCAGAATAGTCCAAATTCATGCCCTTATTTAGTTTTTGTCAGTCGGAGACGCGCGCGCGCCAAGAAAAA
>ERZ650304.266-NODE-266-length-31862-cov-7.797309_pt1 | contig 31862 bp, 39 predicted proteins | sample MGYA00376240_ERZ650304 | MGnify/ENA primary metagenome ERZ650304 (study PRJEB26733, sample SAMN07839271) | wastewater metagenome | biome: small river; feature: stream; material: water | place: USA: North Carolina | collected 2016-03-01 ... | reverse complement strand
CCTCGAAGTGGGCCTCGTCTCGGGTGCACAGGTACCGGGGCTTGCCATTGGTGCCCGGATCATCTAGCTTGTAGAACTGCATTCAGGTCTCCTCGAGTTCGTAAATCGACCAGCACCAGCCGTCCATCGTCCAGCACTCCTTGACGCCGAGTGGCGTCTCGACCAGTGATTTGGTGAAGGGGACGAGGAAGTCGGCGTTGCCGTCGACCTCGTCCATGAAGCCGAACTCACCCCGGAAACGGATGACGCCACTGTTCTGCCGCTCCAGCATCTCCTCCATCTGCTCACGCTCGAAGTGGGGCATTTCCCAGCCATTCCAGCGCCTGCCATCGGTCCATGCTCTGTAGTGCTCGTCCGGGTCCATCCAGTCGCCGGTCACGAGGATCGGTCTCAGGGTGGCGGGGAACTCGTAGGGCTCGAAGTCCTCGACGAACGTGCACAGGTTCTGGGTTCGTTCGAACCCTCCCCCGGCTGCGTGGTAGTGCACGGTCAGGTTCTCGTCGACGCGGTCGACTTGGATGACGTTGCCGTGGGCTTTGTGCTTGAAGTAGATGGTCATTGGCCTTCCTCCTCGGATTGTCGTGTGGAAACAGTCAGGCGCCCTTCATGAAGACCAGCCAGTGTGTCAGGCCCTTGCGGCCGCTGACGTGACCGAACAAGGGCGGCTGCGGCACCAGGGCCAGAACTTCGCTGACCTTCACTTGGGTCTCGTTCCATTTGAAAACGAGGGTCCCTCCCGGCTCCAGCACGCGCAAGCACTCGGTGAAGCCGGCGCGCAAGTCCGAGCGCCAATCGTCGCTGAGCTTTCCGTACTTGGCCGCCAGCCACGACTTGGGGCCTGCCTTGACCAAGTGCGGCGGGTCGAATGCGACCAGCTTGAACGAGCCGTCCGGGAATGGCAGCGCACGGAAGTCCATCAGCGTGTCCGGCGCAATCTCGATGCTCCGCGTGCCGCTGGCGTTGCCGTGAGAGCGGTCCGTGACCGTGATGGTCTCTGCCCGACGGTCGCCGAAGACCACGGCCGGATTGGCACGGTCGAACCACATCATGCGGCTGCCGCAGCAGGGGTCGAGAACGGGTTGCGCTTGTTCCAATGTCATTCCTCAATTCCACACGAATTTCCGTTTCAGAATTATGCTTCATCATGAGCACTTCCACACGTTATTCCGATGAGCCCGATCTCCACGGCTGCGCCTACGGCTTCAGCGCGTCGTAGCGCCCGGCGCACTCGGAGCCGGCTCGGCCGCGCTCGTCGGCGACGGCAGCAAGCTGTCGAGCAGCCTCGCCAAGCCGGCCGAGCACGTCGGCGTGCAGATCTCCGCCGGCGCTGGCTGCCGGGCCGACTGCGGCAGCGGCGGGATGGCCGGCGCCGGCACAGGTTCCAGCGCCAGCGGCGCGCCGGCGCAGCCTGTCAAGAGCAGCACGAGCGAGATCAGCGTCGGCGCGCTGCTGGCGCGCCAGGTCTTCGGATGCATGAGCGACCTCCTGCTGCGCCGTCAGCCGGCGCGTGGTCTCGACGAGCGCGTCGTGCATGGCCTGCTCGCGCAGCCGGGCCACGGCGGCCGTGCGCTGCGCCTGCTCGGCCTGCAGAGCCTGCACGATGTGGCGCTGCCACCAGGCGAAGCCCAGCGCCGCGGAGACGGCCCAGGCCCAGACGGGCACGATGCGAAGCAAGGCGAGCATGCGGGACCCCGCGCGTCAGCTGCGCCGCGGCGTGCCGATGACGACGCCGTGCGCGTTGATGAATGCGACGACGGCCGTGGCGGCTGCCTCGCCCAGCTGCATGCGCTGCATCAGCTCGACGTAGGGCAGCACCCACGGTTCCAGCGTCACGCTCAGGCTCAGGGTGGCGCGGGCCATCACGCCCAGCCTTGCAGCCGTTGGCGGCGGCGCCAGTAGACGACCGCGGCGCCGGCGGCGATCAGGATGACCGGGAGCACCCAGCCAGGCTGCGGGCCCAGCACGGTGGCAGCCAGCTCGCGGACCTGGTCGACGATGGTCTTCGCGACGGGTAGCTGCGCTTGCAGTGTGCTGGCCAGATCGGGCGCAGCCAGCACGACGCCCACGCCGGCTGTCGCGGCGCCGCCGCGCGCCACCGGACTGGCGCTGATGCTGCTCTCCGGCTCGACCGCCTGCGGCATGCGCTCGCGCGGGCCATCAGGCTCGGGCTGCAGGTAGAGCGCGGCCTCCGCGGCGCGGCGCGCCGTCAGGCCTGCCAACTCCACCAGCACGCCGCCGACCCGTGCCTTGTTCCACAGGGCGAAGGCGCGGGCTGCAGCCTGGCGGTCGCCGGCGTTGTGCGCACGCAGGACGCTCGACTTCGCGAACGCTTTGAGCCCGATGTTGTAGGCCAGCGAGGTCATGGCGCCCAGCTCGTTCGGCGCTGGCGCAGCGGTGCACAGCGCCGCCACACGCTGCGAGTAGATCGCCACGTCCTCGGAAAGCCACTCGTCGGCCTGCTGCTGCGTGCAGCGCATGCCGGGCTTGACGCCGTCCGTCTTGCCCCAGCCGATCGTCCAGACGCCGGCCGGGCAGCGGTAGGCCACTAGGCGGCAGCCCTCGGCCTCGGCGATCAGCGCCACCGCCGGCATGGGCACGGCCCACAGCAGGTTTCGGTCGGGGAGTGCCATCACTTTCCACCTCGAGCGCGGCGCGCGCGGCGGGCGCGGGGGGCGCGGGCATCGTCGATGCGGATGGGCTCCGCCTGCAACGCGGCCGGCCGCGTGATCACGTGCGCCGGCACCGTACCGTGTCCCCATGTCGCCCAGCTCACGCGCAGCCAGAGAGCCGCGGCGATCAGGCCGAAGGCGTCGAAGCCGGAGCTCTCGCCGACGGCCGAGCGGTACAGCACCGATCCGCAGAACTGCAGCATGGCAGCGTTGAACCCGACGACCTCGATCCGGGTGGTGAACCAGCTGATGCCTTTGAACCGGCAGGCATAGGCGACGATCAGCGGCGGGCACGCCGCGGTGAGCGTGAAGGTCACGAGCGTGTCGCTCATTTGCGGACTCCGAAGCGGTTGATGGCCAGCCCGAACAGGGGCTCGAGGTGCCGGATCACCAGCTCGCCCACGGGGTGCATGACGAACCCCGCGAGGAACGAGAGACCAGCGACGGCGCGCAGGCCCGACGAGAACCAGATCGAAGCGCCCCACGCGCCGAGACCGGCGCCGCCGAGGATGGCGAAGGGGAACGCGACGATGATCCGCCAGCGGTTGCTCTGCCTCGGCACGCCCAGGCCCATGCCGGCGCCTGCGAATGCCCAGAACAGCGCCGCCGGCTCGATGCCGAGCGCCTGCGCGATGTAGAGGGCGGCAGCCCCCGATGCGGCGGATCCCGCCGCCACTGCTGTGATGTCAGCCATTGGTGCCTCTTTGGTGGAGCCAGAAAGCCAGCGCGCCTGCAGCCACGATCCCCGCGGCGCCGAGGTCGGCTCCCACGTGGGCACTGCACATCGGCACGCCGGGTTGAAGCGGCCAGCGCTCGAACAGCCACCAGAGGGAGCACAGCGCGATCTGCGCGTTCTCCCAGGCAAGCCATGCCGAGACCCAGGCCACCGGCACCGACGGCCGGAGGGTGTAGATGACCGCCACGAGCAGCGCTGCGAGCGCGCCGCCGAGGCCCTTGCTTGCGACACCTTCGGTTCCCTCCGGGGCGAACGCCCAGCCGTAGTGCCGCGCCGCACCCGCCGCCAGCATCAGCAGCGACAGGGCAACATCCTCAGAGCGGTTCGACCGGGCCACCGCCGCCGCCGCTGTAGCGATCCAGCGCCGAGAGCAGGCGTGCCCGGCGGCTGCCGGGCGCCCCGCGGCGCAGGTACTGCATGAGAGCGACGCCAACAGCTGCGCCGGCGATGAAGGCGAAGGTGCCCATCGTGATTCCTTTCGAGGGTGGGGTTGCTTGCCGCCAGGCGGGGCGGCGCCGGGTGATCAGTTCGCGGAGCCCGGGGTGCCGTACCAGTTGGTGCCGTCACACACCAGGGTGATCGTGTCGTCGGCCGTGCCAGTGAAGTTGCCGGACAGCTTGAGGTTCCCGCCGTCGGTGAGGCCGGCCGTGCTCTCGAAGATCAACGTCACCGCGGCGCCGCTGTGGCCGGTGGCGGTGATGCTCGTGATGGTGGTCGTGCCGCTGATCTTGGCGACGCGCTGCCCGAGCGGGATCGCGATGGTCGACGCACTGGCGATGGTGACGCAGGCCGGCGGAGGCTGATCGCCGTGCACACCGCCGAAGCCCGCGCGGTGGTCTTCCGGCTCGCCGCTGACCAGTCCGCCCGCAGTGACGATCTTGTAGACCCGGGCGTAGTCCGCGAGGTTGTCCCAGTTGGTGCTGCTGGTGCTTGCGCTGAGCGCGCCGGTCGCGCGCGCCACGACGAGGTAGTTCGTCGCGGCGTTTGTCAGCGTCAGCGTGCCCGCGGCGACCGAGATGCCGCCCCAGCGGCCGCCGTTGTAGCCCCAGACGAGGCCGCTGCAGTTCGGGTGGTCCTTGGAGTAGACGCCGCCGTGCGACAGCGACTCGATCAGCTCGTTGACCTGGGTCGGAGCTGACGTCGATGGGGGGGTCGAGATCTGCTGCATGGTGTTCCTCAGTATTCGGCGGCCTGCACGGTGCTCGTGCTCAGCGTCAGGGTGGACGGCAAGACCTTGGCCGAGATCGACCACGACACGCCGACCGCGGCGGCGGTGATGTCGATCTGCGCCGAGGTGCTGGTCGATGCGCCATTCGCGACCGCGGCGTGGTCGGCCGATGCGTCGATCAGCGCGGCCACGCCGGCGGCGACGTCGGTCATGTCGTCGCCCGCCAGCGCGGTGTAGGTGTAGTTCGTGCCGCCTAGCGTGACGCGGTAGCGCCAGCCGGTCGTGCACGTGCCAGTAAAGTAGACCGTCGACTCCTGCGCCAGATCCAGCGGGATCGCGGCGCTGCCGGGGTTCTCGATGCCGACGTCGAGGGAGTAAGGGGCGCTCGCGCTCGACCGCACGTTCACATTGACCGCGCCAGTCGGCGACACGATGCGCCCGGTGGCGATTCCGCTCAGGTAGGTCGTGGTGTAGCTGTAGCCGGCGTCGTAGAGCGCGTCGTTCGCCAACAGCGCAGAACCGAGTGCCGCGTGCACATCGGCCCGCGTTTCGGCGCTGCTGGTGGTGTAGGAGATCGCGCCGATGAGCGTGCCTGAAGGCTGTTCGACGCGAAGGTTGAATGCGATTCCCGGCGGGATCGGGTCGACGTTGCCGGTCACCAGCTGGAAGACGTAGACCCAGCCGATGAAGGGCTCGCCGGGGCTCGCGTAGGCGGCCGCCTGGGTGATGGTCGCCGCCGCGACGTTGTCGCCCGGGACCACCGTTGCGGCGAGACTGAAGGGCGCACCAGGCGGCCCGGTCACGATCACGTCGTTGCCATCGGACACAGCCGAGTACGAGGCCGCCGCGTCGATCACCGCCGCGAATGCTGTCGCGACGCCGGCCTTGTTGGTGTCGCCGATCAGGGTGGTGTAGGTGTAGTCGGTGCCGGCCACGGTCGCGCGCAGCACCGCGCCGGCCTCGAACGTGCCGCCGACCGTGATCTTGCTGATTTGCGGCAGCGACTGCGCTGTGGCCAGGGCAGAGCGAGTTGCCGCCCTGCCCTCCCCCACGGTCGCGCTGATCTGCGCGACGTCGATCTCGAGCTGGTCGCCGGACGTCACGCCATCGGCGACCTGCATCGCCTTCGTGTAGATCGTCGATGTGGTCGCGGCGCTGATCGTGCGCAGCAGCGAGCGCGGAGAGCCCGCAGCGTAGATGCGGACCGCGTAGGCCTCCGAATCCTCTCCCAGCGGCACGCCCTGCGAAGAAAGGAAGACCGCCTGCAGGCGCGAGCGGCGGCTCCACGTGATCGCCAGGTCCTGCCCAGGCTGCTCGCTGACCCGCAGGTTCACCGGAGCGAGGGGCCGCAGGCCGACGTTCGTGTTCGTGAACGGCTCCGACACGACGTCGGCGGCGCTCTTGGTCAGCGAGACGCCGCGCACGAAGCGAGCGAGCCCTTGCTGGTCGATGCCTTCGGAGACTCGGCGCAGGCCTCGAGCCTGGAGCTGCACGGCGCGCTCTGCGGTCGCGTGCAGGCCCATCGCCCACTCCGTGCCCTGCAGGCCACGGAGCAGGCCGGTCAGGGTGTAGACGCCGGCACTGACCATTGTCGCGTTGCGCGCGCGGAGGATCTCGTCGCCGATGAGCCAGGTGTTGATGGTGATGTCGGCAGCCATGGCGGCGCGCGTGCTGCTGGCCGCCTCACCAGGGCCGATGTCTACCGTCACAGAACTCTGCTCGTCCCAGCCGACGCCGCTGTAGTTGGCCAGCGTAGTGGTCGTGACGCCAAGTACCGCCGACTCGGTGATCTGCGCGGCGGTCGAAAAGACGTAGTCGTCGCGGCTGATCTGCACGGTTCCGCCAGCCCACGGCGTGCCGTCGCCGCGACCTGCCGCGTACCAGCCGGCACCCTCATCGGCGTCGCGCAGAAGCGGGATGTCGAGCGGTTCCACGACCATGTCGGCGTAGGCCTGGACCTCGTTGTAGGGCTCCTGCGTGACGTCGGTCACTCCGACGCCTGGCACTGCCGCCTCGTCGTCGCGCACGGCCTCGAACTCCAGCACACCCCTCTCGTCCTTGCGCTTCTGCAGGCGGAAGGTGTACGTGTGTCCCTGGTCGTCTGGCACGACGACAGCGTCGCCCGGGTCCAGCTGCGTGTACGAGACCGGCAGCCGCAGGATCGCCGTCACGGTGGCAACAGCGCGCCGGGCGATGATCGCGTCGACCACGGCCTTGGCTTCGTCCGGCGTCATGCCGATCGCCACCTCGATGGTCTCGACCGCGGCCTGCGTGCTCACCATGCGGTCGCTGTACTCGGTCCCGCTCTCGTGGTCGGCGTTGAGGTTGGCGTAAGTGAGCGCGACCTGCGGAGGGATCTCGATGTCGCTGGCGTAGGTGATGGCCAGCGCCTGATCATCGCCACGATCGACAGCGGTGCCGAGGTCGTCGTAGTCGATCGTCATCACCGGAGGCTGGCCGATGCGGCGGAAGTAGAGCTTGTCGCGCAGCACGGCGTCGAAGAAGTACACCATGCCCAACTGCTCGAGCATCGCGCGTGCGCTGGTGGTCCGCGCGACAGCGAAGCTGCGGATGGTCCGCTCGATCGCCGTCAGGTCGGAGGTGTCCCAAGATCCCTCGGGCATGCCTGCGCGCCTGCAGATCGCGTCGACGACCTCAGCGACCGGCAGAGCCCCGGGCGATGCTGTGACCTTGGCCGACCAGGTGCCGTAGGCCTCGCTGCCGATCTTCTTGCCACCGCAGAGGTAGCCGCCCGTCGCGCAGATCGTCGCGTACGCGCCGGTGTCGGGGCCGTAGCCCGAGGGGATGCTGCCGATGTTGGCCCACTCGTCCTGACTGCGCACGAAGACGGTCGGCGGGGTCGTGTTGCGCACGTAGCCGAGCACGCCGTCGATCGAGAACAGCGCGGGCACGGTGTCTGGATAAGGCGCGTCGAAGCTGTCCTGGAGGGTCAGCGTGGCGAGGTCGTAGACGTAGATCGTGCCGGTCGACGCGCCGGCGCAGTAGACCAGGCTGTCGATGATCGCAATGCTCGCCATTGCATCGGGCAGCGTTCCGCTCGTCGCCGCGGGCATGCCGCCGGCGGTCGAGTGACGCCACAGCTTGCTCGTGATGCTGAAGCCCGCGGTGCCGATGACGATGTCGTCGCCGGAAATGGCCCAGCGCATGTCCTCGACCCCCAGGCCGGGGTGGCCTAGATCCAGCACTGCCATGCCGCCGCCCGGCAGCGTGTAGATGCGCGCGATCGACAGCCCACCCGTCACCAGGACCGGCCTGTCGGACGTGCCCGTTGTGGGACGTTCGTTCGGCGGGTCATAGGCCGAGAAGAGCCCGACCTGCGTCAGCGTGTTCTCGAGCATGTCGAAGTCAAAGACCTTGACATCGGAGTTGGAGTAGCCCGCGTCCCACTGACCGATCGCAACGCGCATCGTCGTCGCACCGACACCCGCGGGCGTGCCGACCATGATCTTGCAGAACGTGCTCGGGCCCGCCGCTCCCTCGTCGATGGCGTAGTCGCCCGCCGTCAGCACTTCGAACTGCAGGTTAGGCATCACGCCGGACTGCCCGAGGTTCAGCGCCTCGATGAACACATAGCTGCGGCCGCGATACGCCGGCGCACGATCGGCCCCGACCGCCGCCTCGTAGGTAGGGTCCGGCATCTGGGTGTCCGTCCCAGGGTAGAAGGTCAGCCGCGACCACAGGTCGCTGCCGTCGCTCGCGGCCAGGCTCTCCGCGCTCGCACCCGACTTGCGAGTCCACACCAGCGTCCCGTTCCACCAGATCCGGGACAGCCTAGCCGCCCGATCGTCGGTCAGGCCGATCAGCAGGTCGATCGTGTAGGTTGTCGTCTCGACCTCTGGTTGCGGGCCGCCCTTGCCGCCCTGCGTGGTCGTGGTGCCCCTCTTGTCAGACGCCCACCACACCTGACCGGGTAGGCGCGGCGCGCCCCAGGCGGCGATGATCGGCTCGCCGTACTGGCTGGTCCCGAAGCTCAGGTCGGACAGCTTCGGCCCGCTGATCCGCGTGTTGCCGCGCTGGTAGTCGCCATACCCACTGGCTGCCGCCATGATCAGGTAGCGCGGGTCGCCCGACCACGCGGCATAGGCCGCGGCGGCGATCGTCGTGATGCTGACGTAGTTGCTCATGGTGCGACGCCTGGAAGGCGGTAGATGCCGCGGAGCTCGAAGTTCTTGGCGAACATGAGCCTGGTCTCGATCACGCGGCCTTCGCCGCTGTGCGCGTGGATCACGGAGCGCCCGCCGTGCCGGTAATCGCCGACGATCGCCAGGTGCTGCGGGTCGTCGACGACGGCAAGTGCGAGCACGCAGCCGAGCTCGAAGGCGTCGATGCGGGTCATGTGGCGTTCGCACAAGGCCAGCATCGAGCCGTCGGCGTGTCGGCCGTAGCCCTCGATGTCGAAATCGGCGACCACGCAGCCGAGCTGCCGTGCGACGACGATCACCAAGCCCAGGCAGTCGAGTGCGACGCCGGGCATGCGGCCCTGGTGCTGCCAGCGTGTGTTCAGGTGGCCGCGCGCTGCGGCCACGACATCGGCGCCGGTGATCATGCCTGGACGAGCGGCGTTGATGCCAGCGCGTCGACGCCAGGAAGGTCCGGCTCGCCCTGGAAGTTCAGGACGTTGTCGAACTTGTCGAGGCAGTCCTCATCGCGCCGCCCGCGGCAGCCTGCGATGACCTGCACTTGGTCGCCGACCTGCAGATCCGACGGCAGGGCGACGAGCAGTTCGAAGTCGCCGGTGCCGGTGTAGCTGATCACCTTCGTCTGCACGCCCGCGTTCGCGCCGGTGGTGAAGGTCGCCACGCCCTGGGCGAACCAGTCGTCTCCGCGCGTGGAATCCGGCCCGGATGAGTCGGAGAAGGCCGCCGTGTCGACCGTGTAGCCCGCGGTGTGTTTCGCGACGCCAATCCACAGGCGCGTCTCGTCGAGGTGGCCGGTGAATTTGGCGTTCCCGTTGGTTGCCGCCCCGATTCCTAGGTCCTTGGTGCTTCCGGTGATCCGCGTCGTGCTCGACGCGACCAGGGCACCGTCGATGAACATCCGGGTTGTCGTTCCGTCGTCGGTGATCTCCAGGGCGTACCAGGTGGCCGCCGACAGCACGCCCGACAGCACGATGGCCGCTCCGCTCGGCTCCGTCAGCTGGATCTTGCCGTCCGTGCGGAGCCTGATGTCCCACTCGCCCGAGACGCCGTAGTTGTTCTGGCCCATGAGCACCTGCGGAGACCCGGGGACCGAGTCGAAGCGCAGGCGCGTCGCCAGCGTGTACTGCACGCCGCCGAGGGCAATGCCGGCCGAGAAGGGGACGACGATGTAGCCGGACCCGTCGAAGCGACCAGACGACCCGCCGAAGACGCTCTGTGCCGTCGTGATCTTCGCGCTGCCGTTGACGGTGATCGTGTTGCCGATCACGTCGACGAAGTCGGTCGAGTCGTTGGCCCCGCCGTAGTGCAGGCCGAACTTGACCTTCGGGAAGTCAGCGTCGCCCCCATCCTCCAGCCCGAGCGGGAGCGCGCGGAAGGCGCGTCGGCTTGTGATCGCCGTGACCTCCAGCGTGTCGATGTAGTCGGCAGCGCTGAGGCCACAGCGGTTGCGCCCAGCGCGCGCCGGGTAGTCGGCGAAGCGCGCTCGACAGGGGCGCGAGGTCACCGATCCCAGCGCCTGCTGCAGGTACTGCCTCAGGTCGCGCAACTCGACGACCGCCTGGCCGCGCCGCAACTCGACATTGCCGAACACGCCGGCACTCAGCGGCTCGATGCCCGCCGACGGCAGGTCCCATCGGTAGCGGAAGAACGCGAAGGCGGCATTGCGCCACAGGCCGCCGTCGACGCTCTCGGGCGTGAAGATGCTTCCCCCGTCGCTGACCGTCATCTCCAGGCCTTCGACGGCATAGCCGGCAGACGTGGTGATCGCGCTGCTGTCGAGCCCGCGGATCGCGCTGTAGTACACGCCGTCGATCGTGGCGCCGGCGCGCGCACTCGTGAGGCCATAGACCTCGCCGTCGGCGCGCGTGATCTTCAGGCCCACGGCGAACTTCGTCGTCCTGCTGCGCGCGTGCGTCAGCAGTTGGACCGGCATCGACTCGTTCATGCGGCCTCGTCGATGCGGATCTCTTCGAGCACGATGGACGGCCAGCGGACCAGGAAGTCGTCGCCGCCGTCATCGACGATCTCGGACTCGAGCTCGTCGTCGGCGAAGTTCACCGGGACGTCGAACTCACCGACCCAGGTGTAGGTGTCGCCTGCCACGTGGCCGGCGAAGACGGCCAGGCCGCTCGTGGTGTCCACGCTGGCGGTGATCAGCGTCGTGACGCCGCTGCGCGTGCGATACACCTGCGGCGTCGGGCTGGCGCACGGCTTGTAGATGGGCCGCACGAACTCGCGACCGGCCACCGTGTAGACGCGGCACAGCTGCCAGGCCGTCGGGCTGCCACTGGCCAGCACCAGGCGGCTGTTCGACTGCGTGGCCTCGTAGTCGGCCCAGTCCTTGAAGCGGAAGCCCTCGTAGCCGCCCGCGACCACGTAGAACAGCGCGCGGATCGTCTCGAAGTCGGCATTCGTCTTCACGCTCTGCCCGACCTGATAGCGGTGCAGCGGGTAATCCCACTCGCGGTTCGTCCACTGCCGTCCGCTGGTGCTGCGCACGCGCGTGGTCTTCCACGTCGGGCCGCCGCGCGCGCCGTAGCTGATCCGCTCGTCGAGTCGATGCTCGAAGAAGTCCATTCGGAGATCCTTCAGGTGCTGCGCGCCATCGCGCGCTGGATGCCGAGGCCGATCTGGGCGCCCTGCTGCAGCGCCGTGGCGCGCGACATGCCGGGCACGGCCTGCACGTTGATGTGGTAGACCGGCGCGGCGCCGGCACCAGCGGGCGAGACGCTCATGCCGTGGCGGCCGCCGAAAGCCGGCTCCGGGCCGTTCTCGCCGACCCAGCCCCATTTCCCCGGGGGGATGTAGCCGCCGTTTGCGTTGCTGCCGCTGAAGAAGCCGCCGATGGTCGACAGCATCGAGCCGAACAGGTTGCTGCCCGGGACGGTCGCTGTGGGACCAGACGCGCCACCGGTGAACCATCCGCCGATGTTGCGAAACAGGCCCGAGAGCATGCCCTCGCCGGAGCCACCGGACAGCAGGTTGCCGAACAAGGCCTTCGACAGGTCAGCGGCTGCTGCCTCGGTGGCCATGCGCAGCACCATGTCACCGAACGCTGACGCGATGTTCGAGAAGTTGCCTTTCGCGATGTCGTAGAGGCCCTGCCCGAGAAAGCTCTGGAAGTTCTGCGCCGCCGTCTCGGCGAACTTGGCGATGCGGTCGCTGTCGGTCTGCAGCGTGTCGCCAAGGCCGGCCGTGGCGTTGCGCACCGCATCTGCCCAGGCATCGACGCTGATGCTGCCCTTGTCGAGCATCGTGTTCAGGAAGCTGACGTCGCGCATGGCCGCGTCGAGCCGACCCTCGCGCGTGTTGCCGACCATGCTGCGCAGGCGGTCGCGGTCGGCCTGCTCGTTGGCCCTGGCCGCATCCTCGGCCGCCTGGTAGTCCCGCGCCTTGAAGTCGGCGCGCTGGCGCACGAGCTCGAGCATCGTGCGGTTCTTCTGCACCTCCTGGTCCAGCACGCCCAGGCCGTCGATCTGCGCCTGGATGCTGGCGCGCTGCGCCGCGGTGAACTTCGTCTTGCCCGAGGTGAGCTCGTCCTGCAGCTTGATCTGCATCTGCTGCAGTGGCGTCAGCGTCGACCAGTTGTCGATCTCGCGCTGCGCGGCAGCCGCGGCCTCGCCGACGCTCTCGGTCATCGACCGGTAGGCCTCGGCGATGCGCGCCGCCTCGGCGGCCGCCTTCTTCGCGGCGGTGTCGCTGTCGGTCAGCAGCCCGCTGATGTCGATCTCTGGCTTGACCACCAGGCGGCCACGCTTTGCCAGCTCTTTCCGATCGCTCTGGAAGCGCGCGAAGGCCTGCGTCTCTGCGCTGAGCGCCTTGCGCACGGCGTCGCTGATCTGCGTGCCGCTGTAGTTCCACAGCGCCACGTAGCGCGCGTTCGCCTCGGCCACCACTTTCTGCCGCTCGGCCCACGCCTGGGCGACGACGCCGGTGCCTGACTTGATCGCCTGCCCCAGATCCGAGGCCGAAGCGCCGGCCACGGTCTTCAGGAAACTGAGGTCCGCGCCGACCACCTGGAAGCTGCCGCCGATGGCGCGCACGGCGCGCGCGACGCCGATGGCGCTCTCGAGCACGACGGCAAGCGCGACGGCGCTGTCGCGAGCGAACTCGCGCACGAAGCCAGTTCGCTGGATCTCCCGGCCGCTGACGTCGATCCCCGTCAAGGCCGAGGCGGTCCCGAGGAGAGCCTTGCTGAGCTCAGAGACCGCCGGTAACGTGTCGGCGACGATGCTCTGGCCCAGCGCGGCCAGCTGCGAGCGCGTGCGCGCCTGCGCCTTGGCGTAGGCGTCGGCCACCTCGATCTGCTGCTGCGTCAGGCGGATCTGCCGGCCACCCTCGTCGGCGAGGTCCTTCAGGAACGGCAGCAGCTGCGCGCCGGCCTTGCCGAAGATGGCCGTGGCCACCGCTGTCTGCTCGGCGCCTTCCTTGTACTTTCCCAGGGCCTTGGCGACGGCCTCGATCTGTTCTGTCGGCGACAGTCGCTTGAACTCCTCGACACGCAGGCCGATCGCGGCCAAGCCGGCGCCGACGCCCTTGGCCTCCTCGTCGGTCTTGGCCAGGGCAGCGGTCATCTTGACCGACGCAGCCGCCACCTCCGACAGCGAAGTCCCGGAGAGGTCGGCCGCCATCTGCAGCGACGCCGCGGCTTCCGCCGTGTCGCCCATGACGTCGGCGAGGTCCTGGTAGTCGCCGATGGTCTGCGCGACCATGTCGGCCGCCTTGACGTAGCCCCAGGCAGAGACGGCCGCGGCGCCCAGCGCGCCGCCGAGCCTGGCGCCCAGCTTCGTCGCTTCGGCCTGAAGCCGGCCCATCTGCTGGGCGGCCTTGCCGATGTCGCTGGTGAAGGACGCGGTGTCCATCGCCAGGCTGACGACGAGCGAACCGAGTGATGTCATCTCAGGGCCTTTTCCGTTTGGATGCCAAGCCGCCCAGCGCTGCGCGGATTTCGGCGGCCGACTGCTGTTTCGGTGGCGGGTTGGCGCGCAGCTCGTAGAGCGCGCGCAACTCCGTCAACTCGGGGGACGTGAAGCGCCTCAGGAGGTCGCCGACGGGGCAGCCGTACCGATCGGCGAGCTCGACGTAGAACCGTCGCTCTGGGCGCTTGACGAGTTTCCCTTCGCGTCCTCCAGCGCCTGTTCGCTGAGCGCGTTCAGACGCTGCGCGACAGCGGCGCAGCGCTGCAGGGCCGACGCCGACTTCTGGCCGAGTGCCTCGACGTCGGCCGCGGTGAACAGCGGCGCGCCACTCTCGTCGACCGCGCATGCGACCACGAGCTTCGCGCGCACGTTGCGCACGTCGGCCTGCTTCGTCTTGAGGTCGACGAGCGACTGCTCCCAGGCGTCGCGCTGGGCGCCCGTCATCGTGGTGATGATGACGGAGCCACCCCACTCCGGCACCTCGACGACCTCGCGGGCGAGATCGTCGCGGGCCAGGATCGCTTCACGCGTCAGCATGCCCACGTCAGACCTCCACGACCGAGCCGGTGATTTCCACCGTGACGTTCGACTCGATGACCGCGTCGACGCCGGCGCTGATCGGCACGGAGAGCACGAAACCGGAGAAGCGGTACTTCGTGGCCGGCGTGTCGGTGAGCTCGAGCTCGAACTCACGCACCTGGCGATCGGACTTCGCCTGCAGCAGCTCGGCGTGCGTGGTCTGGTTGGGCACGAAGTTCAGCGTGAAGGTCAGCTGGCCCTCGTCCTGCAGCCCCATCCGCTTCTCCTTCGCGGTGCTCGACAGGTCGGTGGTGTCGATCACCGAAGCGGAGCCGGTGCGGAAGTTGATGTTCTTGACGTCGGGGATCTGCGTGTAGATCGACGGGCTCGAAGTGCCCAGATCGATCTTCAGCTTCATGCCCTGCGATTCCAGTGCGTTGGCGCTCATGGCGTTTGCCTTTCAGGATGGAAAAAGCCGCCATGAGGCGGCTGGGGGTGGGGAACAGGTAAGGGACGCGAGCTCTAGAACTTCTCCCAGCAGCTCATGTCCACGATGTGGCGAAAGAATCCGGTGTCCGGATCGCGGTCGTCGTACTCGCCGACGGGCAGCGCCTTGGCATCGGAGCCCTGCAGCAGCGTGCGCACCTGGCGCGCCAGCCGCTTGGCGGCCAGCTTGTCGGTGGCGTAGCAGTCGAGCTGCAGGCGCACGTTGTCGAGGCCGCAGTGGCCGTCGAGTGCATTGACCGGCGCGGTCGCGGCACGCGAGTAGACGACGTACGGCGCCAGCGTGCCCTGCGGTGCCTCGTTCGGGTACACCTTTGTTCCGGCATCGGTCGACGGCGATCCGCTGGCCAGCGCGGCATAGACCACGGCCTCCAGGTCAAGCGGCACGGCGCACCTCCATCTGGATCTTGCGAGCGGCGCGCTCGATGCCGGCGCGCATGCGCTTGCGCATCGCCTCCAGCTGCTGCGTCTTGGTGCTCTCGAAGGCGGGCCGCAGGAACGGTCGCGCGCGGCTGGTCGATGTGCCGAATTCGACCCACCACCAGTAGTAGGGATCATCGGGGTTCAGGGCCCCGCCCTTGCCGGTCTTCTTCTTGAACGCCTTGATCTGCCGCGACTTCAGCGGCTTGACGCGAACGATCATCTCCCAGAACCCGGCCTGGCCCTTGTGGATCTTCGAGCGGCTGGCGCGGATCGCGCGCTTGAGCGTGCCGGGCCGGCGGCGGCCAGCGCGCACCGCCGGATCGTTGCTGCTGATCTCGGGTGCGAGCGCGATCGCCTCCTCGCGCACGACGCGTGCCGCACCGCCCAGCGCCGCGTAGATCGCACCCTTGCCCAGCTCGGCCGGCAGCGCCTGCAGGCCGGCCAGCAGTTCTCGCAGCCCGGCGATCTGCACGGCCTGGCTCGTGGCGCCGCTGCGGCCGAGCATCGTGCCGGCAATGCCGCTAGCGCCGCCGGCGCCCTGGGCGTAGCGGCTGGCTCGCGCCAGCGCCTGTGCGAGATCGTTGGCCATCAGGTGCTCCTCGGCGCCGGCAACGTGGCCAGGATGCGCAGCGCTCGGTTCATGCCCATGGGGCTGATGTCCTGGATGTCGTAGTCGACGCCCCTCCAAGTGATCAGGTCGGTCTGCTCGATGTCCTCGCGATGACGCATGCGCACCTCGATCGCGTGCGTCGACGTCTTCTGGTCCGAGCGAAGCTGCTCGCGACCGGTGATCTGACGGATGTCGCACCGCACATCGCAGCGCTTCACGTAGGTCACGACCTCGCCACCGGCGGCATCGCGCACGACGTCCTTGCGCTTGATGCGGATCTGCCAGCGCAGCGACTGCGCGGTGAAGAAGTCGGCCGAGCTCATACGGTCAACTGCACTCGCAGCGGCTGGATCAGCGCCTCGCGCATGTTCTCGATGGCAGTGCGCTCGTTCGGCGCGAGGCTGTCGTAGAGCAGCTGCACGCTGAGAAGGATCGCATCCTTCAGCTCGCTGGGCACGCCGCCGGCGTAGTCCGCCTGCGTGGTGGCCGGGCTCCCATCAGGCGCGTACCCGGCCACGTACTCGATGCGTAGCGCGTCGGGCCGGCTGTAGGTGCTTGGCGCCGATGCGCCGTTGGCCATGAGCAGTTCAGGAACCTCGTCGTCGGTCACGAAGTAGGTCGCCGGGTCCAGCACCTGCAGCACGTTGCTGGTGTCGAAGTAGGTCACGCTTTCGACGCGCAGCACCGGCGGCCGCACCAACCGCACGGCGTCGCCAAAGGCCTCGACCGACAACCGCAGCGTGCGTTGCACGAGCGAACGCCGCGCCATCGACTCGACCTGGCCGCGCGCCGTCGCGATGAGACGCTGCAGCATGTCGTCGTCCGGGTGCGACGCCGGCGAGCCGTCAAGGTCGAGGCGCAGGTGCTTGTGCACTTCGGCCAACGTCACCGGTTCGAACGGTGGCGGCTGCAGCACGGTGATCTTCATCGGTCGGGCCTTCTTTCGTGGCTGTGGTCAGACGACCTCTAGCAGTCGGTCGCGCGTCGCGAACCACAGATCGGCGCCAGGCGCGCCGGCGTACTCCGGGAAGGCCGGGATGCCAGCCGTCCAGTGCAGCACCTTGGCGCCCTCGACCGAATGACCCTCGTCGACGATGCGGTTCCAGCAGTCTGGCAGCGAGCCGATCTGATCGTCGGCCAGGCCGGCGAACTGCAGAGGGTCGACACCCTGCACGTTGGCGAGCGTGCCCGGCCGCCACCGCAGCCAGTAAGGATGCTCACAGTTGAACAGCATCACGCTCGCCCAGTTTTTGCGCGCGTAGTTGCGGTTCGGGCACTCCATTCCGGTCCCGCGGTACTTGATTGGGTTGCGCGTCTCGTAGTTGGGGTGTTGGACCACCTGAACGGCCTTGCTTGGATCGAACAGCGTCTCCATCTCGGCGATGTCCGCAAGAATGAGCATGTCCGCGCCGTCCATGAAGATGGCCCATCCCTCGCGGTCGCAGAGGTACGGCACGAGGAACCGGCTATAGGTGAACGCGTTGGTGCCCTGCGGCAGGCCGCGGTGACCCAGCGGGGTGATGGAGACCGGCGCGCTGGCGTGCTCGATGACGGACTCCGAGAAGACCGCGTGCCCGATGGCCTCGCGCTGGTCGAAGCCGCAGAAAAGTCGAATGGTGCTCATGCCTTGATCGCCTCCAGGCGCATGTCGCGGTCCGCGCGCGCGCCGTGCGTGCGTGGCTCCATTTGCTTGGTCGACCCGAACCCGCAGCGCTCCAGCAGCGCGGCGGCGGTCGTCCTCGTGTAGCCCCAGCGATGGCACATGAACGGGTCCTTGTGCCCCGGGTCGCCGTACAGCGGCCACATCGCCATCTGGTCGCCGCGGCCCGACAGCAGGTTGCGCGCGGCGGACTCGATGTTCGGAAGCTCCAGCACCAGCAGGCCGCCGGGCCGGAGCAGGCGGCGCCACTCGCGCACCAGGGCCGGGGCCTCCCATGCGTAGACGTGCTCCAGTACGTGCATCGCGTGCAACTCGTCGGCGCATCCGTCGGCGAGCGGCAGCGGGTTGGCGACGTCACCGGCGCTGGTGAAGGCGACGGCGTGCAGCAGCTCCGGCGCGCGCGGCGCCTTGGCGCTGTGCACGGCGTCGACGTTGAAGAAGCCGTCGAGCACTTGGCGGCCGCAGCCGAAGTTGATCTTCATCCCGTCACCCGTTGAACCCATGCCCACGCGGCCGCCGCCTCGAAGCGCGACCACTCCCACCACGACAGCCGGCGCAGGAACTCCGCCCGCTGCTCGCGCGTCGGCGCCGGGTTGCCGCGGTACAGCGCGGCGGCCGCGCCGTCCTCGCACTCGACCGGCACGCCGGCCACGCAGGCGTCGACCGCCACGTTCGAGTGCCGGCAGACCACCAGGCTGCAGCCACGCAGCGCATCCTCGATCGGCATGCCCTGCCGAATCCCGACGCCGGCCAGAGGAGGCACACGCTCGCTCTTGGGCCGGTAGACGATCTCGCGGCCGGGAAAGCGGCGACGCAGGTCGCTGACCTGTCCGCGCTCCCACTGGTGCAGTTGCTGCAGTCCGTAGGCGAAGATCGACTTCGGGCCAATGCCCACCAGCAGGATCGGCCCAGCAGGGTCGGCGTCTTCGCGCAGTGCGAACTCGCGGCGGCCCGGGCTGTCTGGCGCCATCGCAAGCTGCTCGGCCGTCGGGTGCAGCGTGTCGATCGCCAGGCGCATGCCGTCGCGGCGCTCCCAGTAGCCGAGATCCCACATCGCCACGCGGCCGCCGCGTTTGCGCGTGCGGTGCACCAGCGGCAGGTGCTCGCGGCTACCTGGCCCGTAGAGCATCAGGTTCGGCCGCTTGCCGCTGTAGTCCTCGCTGACCAGCGTGCCATCCGGGGCAGCCGCGGCCATGGCCTTCATCATCCGCTTGCCGCGCTCGCTCAGCCGCACCGAGTCGATCAGCAGTTCCCAGCCGTCGTGCACACGACCTCCTTCAGCCAGTTGGCGTAGGTGGTGGCCACCGTGTGGATCGACGGATGCCAGGTCAGCAACTCGGCTGCCAGCTGTTGGCGCGCCACGGAATTCGACAGCGTGTCGAGCGCCGCGCGCATCTCCGACGGCGTGTCGGCCCACAGCACGCCGCCGCGCGTGGTCTCCAGGTAGCCGGCCTCGCGGCAGCAGACGATCGGCGTGCCGGTCGCCTGCGCGTTGGCGAGCTTGACGTTCGACTTCCACATGCGCGGCGCGTAGCCGTCCTGGTCACGCACGGCGACCAGCGCATCGACGTCGCGCAACACCGCCGGGTTGACGACGAAGACCCAGCCGCGCCGATGGCACTCGGCCTCTAGCAGCGTGAACCAGCCGCCGATGTACTGCGTGCCGCCCTCGTACGCCAGCACATGCATCGGGCGCATCGGCGTACTCGTGAAGCCTGGCCGCGCGTGGTGCGGCAGCGCCAGCACCGGCACACCGAACTCGGCGCAGTCTGCGGCCATGGCCTGCGTCGCGGCGACGATCGCGTTTGGCCTGATGCGTCGCACCTCCTGCCGCAACCACGCCTTGCAAGAGCCCTCGGGCCAGTGGTTGCCCTCAGGCTGCGGCCAGGCGTCGACGACGTCCCAGATCAGCGGCGCGCCGGCGCGGTGCACAAGATCGACCTGATGCTGCTCGGCGCGCTTGACGATCACCACCGCGTCGAAGCCCTGAACGTTCTGCGCGCGCGGCCGGACGGTAGCGCCGAGTGCATGCCCCAGTTGCTCGCCGCGGATCTGCCAGCTGCCGGAAGTCCCCCGGCCAGTGATCAGGATTCTCACGTCCGCACTCCGAAGCCGCAGACCTCGCAGCGCGGGAAGTACGGCTGTCCGCCGTCGCCATCCTGGGCCGGCAGGTAGGCGTCCGGCCGCAGCCGGTCGCTGGCGTAGCGGATCGCCCGCCACTCGGTCGACGGGAACAGCACCGGCAGCGCCTCGGCGGTGAAGCGCCAGAAGTCGCCCGGGTAGTCGTGCAGCCGCCAGACGAATGGCACCTGCAGATGCAGCGTGCCGCCGCGCACCAGCAGCTTCTCCAGCGTCTTGGCCAGTAGCCACGGCCGGCGCGAGTGCTCCAGCACGCTCAGGCACTCGATGTGATTGAACCGGCCGAGCGCGGTGACCGCCGCGGCGGTGTCCTCCAGGTCCTGCACGACGTCGACGCCAGGGCCCGCGAGCATGTCGACGCCGATTGCGTCGGCATACAGCCGGCGGCGGTCAGCCTTGGCGCCGTAGATCCGCGAACCGACGACCAGTGTCCGGCCTTGGTGTGGGGCGACATAGCGCCGCTCGAACTGCTCAGCGGCTGCGGCGGTCTGCAAGTCGCGCAATCGGTTCTCCGGTGGTGATCTCTTCCAGGGTCCACATGGCCCAGGCCAGGCGGCGGAAGGCCTCCATGCGCTCGGCGTCATCGCGCAGCGGGTCAGCCTTGCCGAACTGGGCCAGCGGCCGCGCCGCGCCGGCGCAGACGAAGTGCGGATGCGCGTGCCAGACCGGCACGCCGAGCAGCAGTGCCTGCACGGCGGCCGCGCTGGACCAGGTGATGACCTCGCGTGCGCGCTGCAGGTCATCGGCGAGCGGCAGTGCCGGGCCGGTGCCCGGGTGCTCGCGGATCCGGCCGCCGACACGGCCACGCACTTGCTCGGCCCACCGATCAGGGCTGCGAACGCCCGGCGCGCCGATGCCGCGCTGCGCCAGGATCACGGTCTCGTCGCCGGTGCGCCATGGCGCCAAGTCGACGCCCCAGCCATCCCACCGCTCGGGGCCGCCTGGCCGAAAGTCGCCGCCGGTCAGCGCGACGGCGCCGATGGCCAAGCTGTACCAGCTGCCTCCGCGCCAGCCGTTGCCGAGCGGCGCGTTCTCGGCCACCAGCCACGTGGCGCCGCGCTGCGCGAAGGCGCGGCCCGTTTCGCCGAAGCCGGCGTAGCTGTTCCAGGTCAGCAGAAGGTCGCCAGGCCGCGGGTCGCGCAAGTCGGTCACCACATCGAAGCCGGCAGCCCGCAGGCCGGCGTCGAATGCGTCACGCCGGTAGTGCGGCGCCTGCCGAAGCAGGTTGAGGGCACGATGCAAGTTCGGTCTCCAAGTTGCTGCGCCGGAAGCACTCCAGCCTGCTGCCAGGCGTGCAGTTCACGACGTCGATGCCGCGCTCGGACAGCAGCGGCGCCAGGCCGGCGAAGTACGCCCGCCACCGCTCATACGTCGCCGCCGACGTGACCTTGAGCCCATCGGGGTGCGGCCCGTGCCAGTGGCAGCCTCCCATGTCCATGCCGCAAAGCAGGATCCGGCGTGCACCGGTGTGCACGGCGATGTGCACCGCCTGGTAGCCGCTGTTGGTCCCCGTGCGCAGCGCGCGCGGGTCAGGATCGAGACCGGCCGCGCCGGTGTGCTCCAGCGTCAGCAGGTCGTCCGGCACATGCCGTCCGACGTTGACCGTCACCTTGTGGCCGGCGAAGCGCCAGGCGTCGGCGTTCGTGGCGTGCCGCCACCACTCGATGTCGGCGGCGTAGAGCATCCAGGCCCATGGCGCCAGCCGGTGCGTCAGGTTGATGGCGATGGCCGGGGCGCCGGCGGAGTGCACCCGGTCGGCCACCGCCTGCGACATGCTGGGCCCGCTGGCCAGAATGGCCACCGTCCCGCCGTCGAAACAGCGGGGCACGCTCCAGCGCATCGGTCAACCGCCCCACTTCGAACCGTCGGGCCCCATCTGCGTCAGGTCGCGGCCCGGCCGGCCCTCGGCGCCGCGCTCGCCCTTCTCGCCGCGCAGCCCGTCGCGGCCGTCGCGGCCCTTCTTGACGGCCAGCTGCCAGCCGGTGTCGGCGCCCGGGTCGCCCGGCGCGCCGCGCTGCAGGTCGGCCATCAGGACCCAGGTGCCGCCGTCGCGGGTGACGGTGTCGCCGCGGCTGTAGGCGGCGTCGCCGTCCCACACGCCGCGGTAGATCATCGTCGGCACGGTGACCTGCTTGTGGACCATCGCGCCATCGGTCATGCGGACGGCCAAGCCCAGGGTGCGGCCGTCTTCGCCCAGCTCGCACGCGATGTCGTCGATGCCGCGCAGCACGACACGCCAGCCAGCGGCCTCCAGGTCGCCGCCGTCTGACAGCGGGTCGGTGGGTCGATAGGCGCGCACGATGCCGCCGCGGATCGAGGCGTAGGCACCCTTGTGGTACCGACGGCCCGGAGTGATGCCGTCGAGGATGTCGATCTCGACGCCGTCGCGCCCTGGCTCACCTGGGTCGCCCTTCTGACCGGCGAGGCCGGCCGGCCCGGACGGGCCGACGGGGCCGGGCTCTCCGGCTGGGCCTGGGTCGCCCTTCTCGCCGCGCTCGCCGCGCTCTCCGCGCTCGCCGGTCGGGCCCGCTGGGCCTTGGGCGCCGGCTGGCCCGGGTGCGCCGGCCTCGCCGTCCATGCCATTCTCTCCGCGCTCTCCGCGCTCGCCGGCCGGGCCTGGCTCACCGCGCGGCCCGGTTTCGCCAGGGTCGCCCTTCATGCCGGCGCCGCCGGCCTCGCCAGCGGGCCCGCGCTCGCCGGGATCGCCCTTCTCGCCCTTGGCGCCGCGCAGCGACTCCCAAGTCGCGCCCTCGGGGATGATCGCTACGCGGCGCTGCAGGGCCTCCAGGCCTTCGCGCAGCGGCGCGACGTAGCCCTTCAGCGCAGCGAACACGCGCTGCAGCTGGGCGTCCAGATCGTTCATGGTGTGGTCCCGGTCGGCTGTCGTTCGGTGTGCGAGGCCGGCATCGGCACACGCTTCCAGGTCTTCGCGCTGAGCCCGCGGTCGTCGATGTACTCCTCGGTCATCTCGCGGTGCTTGTGGCCCAGCAGCGCCTGCGTGTCGACGCCCTCGGCCTCGTAGAGCCTGGCCGACAGCGAGCGCACCTCGTGCAGGCTGGGCCACTCGTGCCGCTTGTGCGCCTGTTCGCCGAGGACGGTGCTGATGTGATCGTGGAAGCGCTGCGAGAGCGACGACTGCTCGATCGGGCCGCCGCCGGCCTTGCGCAGCAGTGTCGGGCCCGGCTTGGCGCTGTGGCGGCAGTGCTCGATGACGTCGCGCACGCTCATGCCGATGGCCTCGAGCCGCAGGTCGAGCGGGATCTCCAGGCGGGCGCCGTAGCCCTTGCCGGCTTCCTTCTGCTGTTCGACCCTCAGCACCTGGACACCGGCGTCATCGACGACGATGTCGTCGAACCGCATCTTCGCCAGGTCGGCGCGGCGCTGGCCGGTGACGAGCGCCAGGAGGAGCATCGACTCGACCCAGCGCTGCGGGCTGGCCTGCGAGAGCTCACGCATCGCGAGCCAGGTCTCGAAGCGCAGGCGCGCGCGGATCACGCGATGCCGCGGCGGCTTGATCAGCGCGGCCGGGTTGTGCTCGGCCCAGCCGTTGGCGACGGCCTCGGTATAGGCGTCGCGCAGCTCGGCCAGCACGCGGCGCGACGTCGAGCTTCGAGAGGCCGGGAACGTCTTCAGGCCGGCCGAGACGTCCAGCGGCTTGATTGAGGCGATCGGCCGGTCTCCCCAGAGGCGCCGCACGTGCGCCAGGACCGAGCGGCGGTTCTTCAGCGTCTGGGCCTTGTAGCCCTTGTCCTGCAACTGGCGCTCGTGCAGGTCGAGCCATTCGCCGAGCGTGCGGGCCGGCGCAGCGGCCTGGCCGACCATCGCGGCCACGGCCGGAGGAACCGAGCCCGCGGGCATGGCGCGCAGCGCGGCGGCCATGACCTCGAGCATGCTGGCGAGAGAGGCGGGATCGATGGTCATCGGCACCGGCAGGGGATGAGATTCAGCCGACGAAGCGCGCCAGCGCCTCGCGCAGCGGTCGGGTGCGCAGAGTGATGCAGCTTGGCGACACGCCCAGCATGCGCGCCGCGTCTCTGCCGCCGTCGCTGGTGGCCAGCACCTCGGCCAGCGCGACATCGGCCGGGCGCATGCGGCGGAGAGCCTGCATCACGCGCGCCTGCGATTCCGGGTCATCGTCGGCGGGACGGTCGTCGCGCACCGCCTCGACGGTGCGCTTGTGTCCGTTGCGGCCCAGCAGTGCGCGCATCAGGTCGGCCGTGGCCTGCCGCGCTATGCGATAGGCCAGCCCGGCTCCGGATGCGCCATGCCGCCAGTACCGCACCGCGGCCTCTTGCAGTGCGTCATCCGCCAGCGCGCCGTGCACGCCCTCGGCGGCCACGGCCGCCAGCATGGCGCGGTGCTCTGCGGTTGACATCAGGCCGTGGTAGCGGTTCATGACGCCTACATCGTCAGCAGTTCGGCAACCGGCCAGTCGCGGAACCGATACCCGGCCTGGTTCGGGTGCAGCTCGTCGGTGTAGATGCTGGTGTCACCCTCGCGCGATCCGAACATCCTCCACGTGTCCAGCACCATGCAGTCATTCGCCAGCGCGACCTCGATTGCCGCATCGACGTAGGTCTGTTGAAAGGCCAGCGACTTCCCGCCAGGACTTGCGGCCACGTAGGTGATGTCGCTCGGCACGCCGGTCTTGACCAGCACGGACGCGGAGAGCTTGGCTTTCGTGATGACGGTCGCCAGGTTGGTCTTGAACTGGGGGATGTCGTATGAACCACCCCACTCGTTGATACAGGCGTTGATCTGCACGAAGTCAGGGGCAAAGGCCCCGAGGATATTCAGGTAATCGTAGCCGGCTGCCGCCGACGCGAACTGCGAAATCCGCGCGCCCGCGACGCCGCTGCTCAGCACTTCCACGGTCTTCGTACCGGAGTCGTACGCCTGCACCGCGAAGATGAATTGCGGGAGGCTGGTCCCACTCGTGATGGTCAGTTCGTGAGAGCCGGATGTGCCGGCAGGGATCACCACGGAAGCCACGCCTACAGTCCCCGTGCCGGTCTGCACGACGGTGGTAGAGCCGCCGTCGATTGCCCAGGTGAAGTTTCGGGCGGTCGAGAGCGTTGCGTACCACACAACGAAGGTGGTGACATTGCCCGTGGGCCTGAACTTCGTCTGGTAGCCCGACACGTCGGCCCGCGCTTGCTTAAGGCCGATGCCGGCAGTCACGCTGGTGACTTGCGTCCACCACTGATCCACGGTCCAGCGTGGATCCCACGCCAGGAACACCGACGCGTTGCCGTTCGTTGGGTTGCCGAACGTCGAGCCTTCCGCCTGCGCGGGCAGGCCGCGCGCTGTCAGCATGGAAGCCAGCAGCACCGGCGGGCTGGTGGTCCGGCCACCGGCGACATAGCCGGTCACGCCCGTGGACCCTGAGCCGACTTCGGAGCTGTCGCCGATGGCCAGCACCTTGGCGTTGCTCACGCCGGCCTGCATCTTGGCTCGGGCCTTGCGCCACTTCGCCAGCGCTGTGGAGGCGTTGCCGGAAATCCAATCCCTCGCCACCAGCGCTTTGAGGCCCGTCTGCTCGGCGGCCGTGAAGATGGCCACGTCCCCCTGCTGCCCGGCGCTGAAGCCCTCGGGCTTCGAGTAGATCCGCAGGTCCACCACGAGCGTCGGGGCGTTCGAGCTGCGGCGGAAAGCCAGCGTCGTGGTCGACAGATCGATGACCACGGTCGCCGTCTTGTTCTCGCCGACCGACTGCCAGGCGCCGCTGCCGACGCGGTACTCGATCGGCCACTGAGCGGAGCGGTCGTTGATGATCTCGACCAGCTCGCTGGCGGTCGTCACGCCCAGCGCGTTTCCGGTGGTGCTGGTCGATGCCGCGGAGACGGTGATCTCGGCGCGAGTCATCGTCTGCGTGCTGCTGACCGAGACGGCAAGGGTTTGGCTCATCGTGCGGCCTCTTCAGGCGGTTTCAGCTTCGATCAAGGTGGCCAGCTCGTCGAGCATGGTCTTCAGGTGTTCGGCGTCCGCAGCACGCTCTGCCACCGGCGCGGGAGCCGGAGGTGCTGGCTGTGGCGCAGCGGGCGCAGGCGCGGGCGATGCGGAGCCGAATGGGTCATCTCGCGCGTCGCGCTTCGCGAGCGCGGCAAGCGAGTAGTTCTGTTGCTGCAGGTACACGGCCCGGCCGCCAGGTGTCGGCGGCAGGTTCATCTTCAGCCGGGCTTCGTCGGGCGACATCAGGGCACCGCCGACGGCCTTGGTCAGCACGTCGACCAGCGTCAGCGAGTCCATGCGCAGCAGGCCGTCCAGGTCGCACTCGACACGCAGGCCGTCGGGCAGGTCCAGGCCTTCGTCGAGACACATCTCCAGCGCCTCGATGTGCACCTGCAGGCAGTCGCTGTGGTACTGCTGCTGCAGCGCCTGGACGTTGTTCGCGGTGGGCATCGGGCCGGCGCCGATCTTGTAGAGCGGCATGGCGAACGCGCGCGCGACGTCCTCGACGGTCCATTTCAGCTGCTCGATCAGCTGCGCGGCCTCAGCCGGCACCGTCATCGCCTCGTACTTCAGCGCGTCGCCGGCCACGAAGAGGCGGCCGATGTTGCCGCCGGAGTAGTTCCGCTCGAAGTCGGCCTTCAGGCGCACCGCGGTCGTTTCGTCGATCGTGCCAGGCGCCGTGAGCATGCCGCTCGGCCGGCTCATGTTGCGGAAGAAGATCTCGCCGTGCTCCTGGATCCGCATGCCCTGGCTGGCGGCCAGCGCGCAGGCGTACAGTGGTGAGATGCCGACCAGCGGGTGCCACAAGCACGGGCCGCGGTCGTGGATGATCTCGCTGGCCGGCACCGTCACCCCGGCGCCGACGCGCGCAAGGTGGTCCTGGCTCAGCGAGTAGTAGACGTCGCCTTCGGGCGTGACCAGCGGTGTGACGCGGCGCGGGTCGAGAAGGAAGAGCCGGCGCACGACGCCGCGCTCGTCGCGCTGCTTCAAGGCGTAGGTGTTGCCGTAGAGCAGTTTGGACAGGATCCACAGCTCCACGAACTGGATGCGGTTCTGGTAGCCGTTCGGCTTGCGAACCGTGGACCACCACGGCGACAGCTTCGTCGCTGGCTGCCAGACGCCCTGATCGGTGCGCTCCATGAGCTGCAGACCGAGCTTCGCGATGTCGGCGGCGATGCGGCTGGCGCAGGCGTAGACCGGGCTGAAACCGAGGATGCTGGCCAGCGGCGAGATCTGCACGCCCTGCTGCCAGGCACCGGCGAAGGACTCGCGCACCCAGCCCCACAGCGACGGCCGCACGGGCACCGAGCCCGACAGCGCCGATGCGGCGCGCCGGACCAGGTTGACGGTGCCGCGGGTCAGGGCGGCGGGGTAGTCGCGCAGGCGCACGTCAGGCGGCGCCCGGCTCGTCGGTCGAAGCGCTGGCGGCCGGAGTCGGCGCGGCAGCGGTGGAGCGGCGGCGAGAGGTCGGAGCGGGCGCCGGCGCGGCGGCCGGGGCGGCTTCGGGTTCGGGTGTCGCGTCCGGCGCGGAGGCGGGCGGAGGCGTCATGGTGACGACCGGTGCGTCGACGACTTGCTGCGCAGGCACGGCAGCGGCGGCCGGCGCGTACTGCGCGCGCCCACAGCGCGCCAGGTAGGCGGCGTCGACCGGCGTCGCTTCGAACGGGTCGCCGGGCTTGAGCGGCTGCTCGAAGTACGTCAGCTCCTGCAGAGCGACCATCGCGCGGGTTTCGTAGAACATGGGGATCTCCTGGAAACCGAGCAGCCCGAAGGCCGCCCGGTCAGGTCACGGCATCAGCCGGGGATCAGGAGCCGTAGCTCTGGGCCTTGTCGATGAACTGCACCGCGGCGCTGCGGCGCTTCGTCCAGTGGATCCAGCGGTCGACTTTCACGCCCATCAGGCCGTTCTGCCACAAACTGCGCAGCGAGGTGGCGCCGCCCGTCGGGGCGTCGTTCATCTCGAGCGAGGCCTCGGTCGACACGTCGATCATCATCTGCCCGTCGTCGGCCAGCAGCACGTTGCTCTGGTCGATCAGGATCAGATGCTGGTCGCCCGGCGAGCCGGACGGCGCGACGTTGTTCGACACGATCACCGGCAGGCCGTAGAACGTGCCGCCGTTCACCGACAGGTCGGGGAAGGCGCGGCTGTCCTGGTTCGTCCGCATCATCGACAGGCGGATCGCCAGCGACGCCGACATGACCCACACGCCGGCGGTCAGCCCCAGCTCCGCGTTCGCGAAGGTGGTCATCACGCTGCGGACGTTGGCGTCCAGCGCGGCCAGCGTGGCGCCGGTCGACTGCGTCGGGCTCACGCCGTAGGTCAGCGAGGCCGGCGAGACGTTGGCGACGCCGGGGTAGGCCGGATCGATCAGGCGCTTGTCCAGGTAGCTGCTGATGCCGTCCATGAGGTCCTGGCGCACCAGGGCCTCGGCAGACGGGCTCGACAGCTTGGCCAGCTCGGCGGTGATGACGACGATCGCCGAGGCCTTGCTCCAAGGCAGGGTCAGGCTGTCGAAGTCCAGCTTGTTGACCGGGGCCGGCGCACCTTCACCAACGAAGCTGCCGGTCGTGCCCGCGGTCTGGCGCGGGATCCGGATGTTGAACGGCACGCGGCGCACCGAGTTCATGCGGCCCAGGATGGTGGACGGGCGCAGCAGCTCGATGAACTCGCCGACCATGTCCTGGTACTGCACCAGCGGGCCCGCCCAGGTCGCATCGCTGGTCGTGCCAGCGGCGACGGCCGCCTTCAGGACTTGCGCCACCTCGGGCGTGGTGTCCTTGAAGAGGTTGTTCGCCAGCACCTCGGCCTGCATCAGGTTGCCCTTCGACATGGCCAGGAGCGCGACGTAGCGGGTGAACGCGGTGCCCTTCGGCACGTTGCGCTGCACGCTGATCACGCTGCCGGGGATCTCGACGGCGCCCTGGCCGCGACCGGCCTGGGGCACCACCGGGGTGGCGCGCTGGACCATCAGCTGCTCGTGCTGCTTCAGCATCGCGATGTGGTCGTCGAGCGACTTGATGTCGCTCATCAGCTGCGCGTGCTCTTCGCGCTCGCGCTCGTCGAAGGTGCGAGCCTCGTCGACCGACTTCTTCAGCAGGCCGTCGGCCTTGGCCTGCGCCTCGTCGCGCTTGGCGGTGAACTTGGTGATCTGCTCGGCGATGGTCTCCTTCGGGATGACCAGCGGCGCGTTCGCCAGCGACAGGGCGCCGGCGCCGAGCAGGGCGGGATCGACGCCGAACACGGTCTGCAGGACATGCAGCGCGTCGATGCCGAAGACGTAGGCCGCAGTGGCGGCCAGTGCGAGAGCGGCGAGCAGCAGCCGGCCGCCCGCGGGGATGCGGGAAGTCTTCATTTCGGGATTCCTTGATCAGTTGGAGAGGTAGACGACGCCCTTGCGTCGACCCGAGGCGCCGGGCTGCTGGATGCCGGAGGCCGCCGGCGCGGGGTCGAGTCGGACGATCCGGCCAGCGCCAGGCGCGACGCTGCGGATGGCCATGTCGGCCGACTTGATCTGCGCGAGCAGGGCGCGACGGCCCTCCTCGCTGCTGGGGTCGAGGCCCTTCATCGCCGTGACGAAGGCCTCGCTGTTGGCGGGCACGGTGACGGCAGAAAGCTCCAGCCACATCCACTTCATGAAGCGGTAGCTGTAGGTGTCGTTGATGCGCGCCGACTCCAGCGGCTTGAAGCCAATCGACAGGCCCTGCACCAGCTTCGCGCGCATTTCCTGCCACGCCTGGTCGAGCCGTTCCTTGAGCTTGCCGGGCGTCGTCTCGTTGTGCACCTCGCACTCGACGTCGATGCCGGCGTCGGTGATCTTGGCCGCGCGCACCCAGCCGATGGGCTCCCGGCTGTTGTGCTGCCACAGCAGCGGGACCGGCAGCTTGAACTGCGCGCCCTTCGGCTCGACGACGTCGCCGACGCGGTCCGGCGTCGGGGTGGTGGCGACGCCCGAGAACAGGCGCTTGCCGCCCTGCTCGTCCATGGCCTTGATCTCCAGGACGCTGTAGGCGAACTGCTTGTCCATCAGGTGGGCTCCTTCGAAAGGCTGGCCATCAGCGCCCGGCTGCGGGCATCGATGGCGGTGCGGTGGATCTCCATGCACAGCGCGGCGCACGCCGCGGTGACCAGGCGCATGCGGAAGGGCAACATGGGGAGGCTCCAGGAACGACAAGGCCCGCGCGCGGCGGGCCTCAGACGACGAATGCTTGGTACTTCTTGCGCCGCGGCTTCGGGTTCATGCCCATCAGCGCCGCGGCGTCGAACGTAGCCATCAGCGGGTCGATCTTGCCGACGCCGCTGACGGCCTTGGTGATCATCACGGCGTTGCCGCGCGGCTCGGCCTTCGCGTTGCCGACGCACCAGGCCATGAGCTGCGTGCCGCCATGCTCGAGCTCGCCGGCGGCCAGCTTGCGCTCGACCGTCTTGATCGCGCCCATCAGGCGCCAGCCCTGCGGGATGCCGATGATCCGCTCCACGGCGATCTTGCGGTCGACGATCGCGTCGACGATGGCGCCGATGCCGGCCTGGTCGACGCCGACCGCATTCTCGTCGGCGAGCAGGCCGGAGGCTTCGATGCGCTCGACGTTGTCGGCAAAGGCTTCGACGTCCTCACCCGGCCGATCGACGATCGTCAGTTCGCCTGCATCGGCCAGCTGCTGCAGCTTCGAGGCGATCTCCTTCCGCCGCTCCAGCGCAATGCGGTGGGCCCACGCATGCGTCCACAGCAGCCAGCGCCCGGTGCCGGTCTCGCGGCCGATGACGGCCTGGCCGAGCAGGTCGTCGAGGCCACCGCCATCGCCGCCAACCACGACGACTTCGCTGCGCTCGAGCAGCTCGTCGAGCGTCGCCACGCGCCCGGCGCACGCCTCCCAGAACTCGGCGCCCGCCCAGCTCTGCACGTGGAGCGCGACGCCGATCTGGATGTTCAGGTGCTGCGAGGCCCACTCGCGCACAGCGGCTTCGCCGTTCTCCTGCGCCGTCACGAACGCCCGATGCAGGCGGTCGATGTCGATCGACAGGCCACGGTTCGGCGTCACCATCGGCCAGAGCTTCGGGTCGCGCCAGGGCTTCGCGGGATCCTGCTGCACCTCCTGCGGGAACTCGTAGAGCACGGGCAGGAGCGGGTCGCCGTGGCGGTCGCCGTCGCGCACCGCCCGCGCGCGCGTCAGCTCCGACGCGAACACGCCCGCCGGCGCCTCGTCCGACTGCGTCGTGATCGTGACGAAGAACGCCTCCCAGAACGGCTGCATGCCGCCGCGCAGCTGGAGCAGCGCCTTCGAGGCCCGCGCCATCTTGCCCAGCACGTGCAGCTCATCGAGCAGCAGCCCGGCGACCTTGCGACCGGTCAGGATGGACGGGTCGAAGGTGACGATCTGCAGTTCCGCCTTCGTCTCGCGGTGCACGATCGTCTTCAGGTGGTCGCGCGTCTGGAACTTCGCCTTCAGCACGTCGTCCAGCTCGATCGCGCCGGCCGCCGCATCGTAGGCGGTGGCCGCGGTGTCCTGCACCGGGCCGGTCAGGATGAACGGCGCATACGGCCGCTCGTTCAGCAGCAGCGCGGTCAGCATCAGCAGCGCGCCGCCGGTCGTCTTGTTGTTCTTCTTCGCCACCAGGAGGAACAGCTCCTGGATCATGCGCTGCTGCCGTGCGCGGTCGACCGAGCCGAACAGCGCACGCACGATGTCGCGGAACCACTCGCCGCCGGCCTCGCCCATCGTCGGCGTGCCCGGCACGTCGGCCAGGCGCAGCTTGTTGAAGATGGCCACCGCCCGGTCGGCCTCGGCCTGAAACAGCGGCAGCGTCGGCACCAGGGATCGGCCGTCGCACTGCCGTTCCTTCCAATCCGGGCAGCTGAGGTCCCAGGTCACTGCACCGGCATCCGCGGCGGGTTCAGCAGTTCATCCCAGGCCGTGCCCACGTGCGCGGTCTTGGCGTCGGCCTGGGCCTGCTCCTTCTTGCCGAGCTTCGGCGCCGGCGTCACGGACGGGTCGGCGGCTGGTGGAGATGCGGTCGGCTGAACTGGCGTGCTCGTCGGCTCACCGACGCCAGGGGGTGGCACGCCGGTCTTCGCGGAGTGCTCCAGGTACACCCGGGCGGCCGAGCTGCTGCCCTTTTTGGCTGCCGCGTGCAGCCCCTGCAGTACCTCGAGCCGCTTCGTCAGCGCGCCAATGGAGAGCTCGTGCTCGTAGTACTTCTCCAGGGTCTCGCGGGAGATCCCCAGCGCGATCGCGATCTCCTGGTGCGTCATCGCGCCGCTGCCGGCGGCGATGGAGACCTTCGCGCGCGTCGCGGCGGTGGTCTGGTGCGGCGGCCGGCCTCGGCCACGCTTGGCGCCGGAATTCTTTGGCGTCGGCATGTCGTCGTCCGGTTTTCAGGGGGCCAGAAAAAAAACGTCTCGGTGAG
>ERZ650304.265-NODE-265-length-32049-cov-8.480246_pt1 | contig 32049 bp, 53 predicted proteins | sample MGYA00376240_ERZ650304 | MGnify/ENA primary metagenome ERZ650304 (study PRJEB26733, sample SAMN07839271) | wastewater metagenome | biome: small river; feature: stream; material: water | place: USA: North Carolina | collected 2016-03-01 ... | reverse complement strand
TCTGTTTTAAATGTTCCTAATTTAATTGGGCCTTTTTTAACCTGTTCTTTCTTTTCTTCTTTTATAACTCCTTTCTCTGTTAGATATTTAATATAATCTCTATCTGATTGAAATTCTTCTGGTCTAGGTAATTCTTCAAATGTACCTATTCCACCTCTAAATAACATACCTATTTTTTTATTAGGAGAAGTATAACGAGATTTAAGAAGTTTAATACTACGATAGGTATCTTTAAAAATAGTAATATTATAACCACTATGTTCATTTATTTCATATCTATCAGGAGCAAATAAACCTATTACTTCTGTTGCTTCACGTTGTGTAGTTTTACAATCACCAAGACCATCAAGACTAGGTTCTAATTTAGAATTAATTGCTTTACCACTCATATCATGTTCAACTCTCTCTTTGTCAGAACTTTGTTGTTGAATTACTACAATATGACATTGATAATAGTTCTTTAGTGTTAAAGCATAATCAGCACTAAACTTAATCATAGCACTACGTAAATCAGGTAGATTTTTCTCTGTAGCAAGAAGATTAATTTGGTCTAATATAGGTATTACAAAGATATTATTATCATCATAATCCCAAAATTTCATTTCATAACCTTCATCATCTAGTTTTACAGATTCTTTACCCTTTACAGATTGATTAATGATTTCTTTAACTTTTTTAAATATACCATAAGGATTATGAATATCACTATAAATCCTTACACTTTTATAAAAAAACTTTATCCAATCATCATATTTTTTAAGTTTATCTATAATATCTTGATTAATTCTAACTTCTTCTCCTTTAGCATGAATAGAAAGTAACTCTCTATAAGAAATCTCAATACCATAATCTCTATATAAAAATGAACATAATATATCTGCTAAATATTCCTCTGCTGAAAGTTCTAATGAGAATATAGGAATAATAACCTTTATCTCTGGATGTTCCTTTATAAAATCTAATACATTTACAACATATAAGGCTCTAACTAGTTTGCTCTTTCCAACTCCGCTACTTGCTGTAACAATAGTATAAGAAGATTTTACAATTCCAGGAACAAATTTAGAAAATCTATCAAACCCAATAGGAATAAAATTAAAACCTCCTTTTAAATGATTTTGATAATTACCTTCTATATTCTTAATAAGCCTTTCATATATCATCGGGAAATAAATTTAATTCAGTTTTATGTTTATCTTCATACATTACGGCAATACCTTCAAATGCTTTAAAATAAGATTCTATATTATATGTAGCACAATTAGTATCATTATCATTAAGATATAATTTAGTAATCTCCATAAATCTAGCAAATAATATATTATTATTACCTTTAATAATATAAGTTTTAAACATTTGAATTAGTTCATCCTTACTATTCTTACCCCAAACAGAATATTTCTTATTTTCAACTTTAATTTGTTTAGGGTATATAGTAATAAATTCTTCAAATGCTTCTTCAACATCTGTAATATAGAAATGTTGAAGAAACTTTTCTGTTATTCTTACTTCATTGAGTTTAATTTCGTGATTTTGTGTCCATATTTCTACATAACCTAATTGTTCTAAATCTCTAAGTCTTCTATTCCAATCATTTTTCTTAAATCTCTCTTGATACTTCTCTGATAATTGAGCAAACTCAATAAGATTAATATTTTTAGGAATCTTTAAAATATCATTACTATAATTACCTTGATTAATCATAATACGATATAATAACCAAAAATCTTCCATTTCAATTTCTAACCCATCAAGGAATGTGGCTATTTTAAACGGTTCTATCATAACATATTTATTAGCATAAGTGCATCACTGTTTTTAGTTTGGTGGTTATCTATTGTAAATTCTTTTATAGAATGAGTAGTTTTAAATAAAAACTCTATAGTACAATATAAATAATTAAAACATATCATATTATTTTCTATGTATAAAGGTGCAACACCTCTATCTATAATAAATCTACCAGCTTTAATTTTATTATATCGTATATTAATATAGAGTTTTTTAAAAGACTCTCTTGTAAGTTGAATAATAACTTGATTTATTGTATTAAGATTATCTTCTATATCAATACAATCTATATTTAAGGTTTTTATACCTTGTATTACTTTACGATACCTATTTCTACATTCTATAAATTCTTCATAATTCATTGTTTTAGTTGTTCTATAAAATGTTCTAATGAAATAACTTCATAAATTTGATTCTTTAAACTGTTTTTTAACCAAACTTCTTCTTGACTCTCTATTAATTGTCCTCCTAATGTAAAACTAGCTATTACAAAATTAGCCATAATAGGAGCTTTATTAGGATTTTCTTCATCAAAACGAATTATGCGACCCAATTGCTGCACTAAATCTAAATCATTACTTGTAAAAGCAACTCTTAAAGCTATTTGACAACTCTTAATATCAAATCCTTCTTTTAATGAATCAATAGATATAAGAAAAGGTTTTTGATTAGAATAAAAAGCATCTAATACTCTATCTTTCTCTGATTTACTATTCTTATCTTTCCTAATGGGAAGTTTACTGTGATAGGCTATACTTCTAGGTTCGTCTTTTACTAAATTATCAGCAAAATCAATTGTTTTACAAAATACTAATACTTTTTCATCAATTACATTAAGAACTTTACGTACAGCTTCATATTTACTTTGAGCGTTTTGTATAATTTGTTTTCTTTCATTAAGAGCTTTATTCCATTTTAATAACATACCAAAAACAGCACCTTCTTGAAGGTCTAATTCTTTTGCTAACCATTTTCTTTTACTTTCATGTTGCTTACCAATATAATCATAAGGAGAATATACTTTAGCAGGAGCAAAATAAGAAGAATACTTCTTGTGAGTATCTTGTGCTTGAATATAAGCACTTTTTTCTCTTAATGTTAATTCAAGTGGTATATTATAAATCTTAGTGGGAGGAACTAAACCATTTTTAAATCCCCAATAAAGACTAACTTGATATTTAACAACTGTTTTACCTTTTTTAGCTAGTTCTTTAACTAAGAACTTCTCATAATCTTCTTTAAGAGTAGCAGTAAGAAATAATGAATAGTCAAAGGAACTTTGTTCAATTGCTGTACTAAAATATTCACTATCATCATTTAATGCTCTATGGACTTCATCAATAATTAATAAATCACAATGAGGTGCTTTATTATTCATTGTATAAGAATTGATAATAAACATTTCAATTTGTACAAATGGATAATATTGATAAATCTCTTTTAAAGATTCTCTCCAACTATCTAATAAATGTTCTTTAGGTACAACAATATGAACTCTTAAATTAGCTTTAGAAAATGCTAATCTAAGTATTCTTTTTCTACCAATCCATGTTTTACCAACAATTATGTTAACTTATAGGCTCTTTATCCTATAATTCTGTAGTTTCATTTGTTATATCTACAGTTCAGACTATATCATCACTATTTCTAGTGTTCCGCGCTCTTGGTATTTTACTATCTTCAACATTACTTGTTAAGACTCCATATACTAGTCGTTGAACCTTTATTATATTTCTATAATACTTGGCTGCTGATTGTCTACTTCTAGATTTTCCAGCAATTCACGGAATTTATTCAGGACTTATAGGTTATCCTGTGTAGCATTCGCCTATTATGTTAAATTCTTGCAATAAAGCAATATCATTCTGTACATAGTTTCTTAAATCAAGTCCTGTTAAATTACTTTCTGGTGGTTTATAAGTTATCATTCTTTAGTTAATAGTTTAAACTCTTTTATATCCATAACTTTTAGTTTATCAGTTGTTTTACTAGGATATTGAAAATCCCATTTACCATTTTTCTTTTTATTGAGATAAAGAGTAAGATAAATAGGTAATCCACTACTAATTTCTTCACATAACATATCTAATACCTTACTCTTTATTCCAAACTCTTTTAGTTTATCTCTAAAAGTAATTCTATCTTTATTAGTTTCAGCTAATATTGTTATATCATTAGTCATAAGTTATTACATCTGTTGAAACTCTTTTTTTATGTCTTGATATAATCTTAGCTACAAGATAATCACTTCCATTACTTATAGCAAAATCATCTGCTTTCTTTAAAGCTACAGATTTATCAGGAGTATTAGTATCTCCCATGATAGCTAATTTACCATCAGTTTCTTTTACTACAAAATAAGTAGCTTTTTCAGGTACGATATTTCCTTTAGAACTACCATAATTTTCTAATCTTTCAATATCTTTTTGTATTCTTTCTGATTCTGTCATATTAATCTTCTTTTAGAAATTTGTGCATTAATTCAAAATCATATTTAGGTTTAAATACATTAACTATCCATTTAGGAATAGAATCAAGAATATCTTGTTTTATCATTAATGATTTAATTAATTGATTTGATATTTTTAATTCTTCTTTAGTTAATTCTAATTCATATTTTAATCTTTCTTCATTAGCAAAATTATTATAATTAGATTTATTAATAGCATTATTAGCTTTACGTATTAATTTTTTATATTCATCGAGTGGTATTATTATGTCTGCCATTTTTTCTTTGAGTTAAACCTACCATAAATCCTAATATAAATACTCCTATCATTAAAAGTGTAAATTCTAACATATTACATTCTATTTTTAATAATTTCCATAAGTTCTTGTTGTTTTTCAGGAGTTAAAAAAGTATCTATTTGTTTATCTAATAAAGCATTTAATTCTTCTGTTTCTAAAATTGCATATTCTTGTAGTAAATCACTAATATTATAATCTTTACCATCATAATCAGTGTAAATAACAGGTTCTTCTAATCCTTTACCATTTAGAAATTCTCTTGGTGTTATATTAAAATAAATTTAATTGTTTAACATCTTTATATTTCTGTTTTTGTTTTTTACTACGGGTATCTTCAATTTCATTGATTAACTTCTTAGCTTCTTCTAAATAATAAGAATAATCAATATCATTAGGAAATTCACTAGGTAGTTTATTAATAATTTCTACATTATACCCTTTTACAATTTGACTTGTAGTACCTTTAGCAAATTCTTTATGTATTCTTTTATAAGATTTAGCTACATAAAACCTAACTGTACGACTTAATTCTGTTTTTTCTATTTTAGTACCATTAAAACTATTTAATATAAACGTATCACCTCTATTACATCTCTCTTTAAGAGAAAATCTTCTTATATCTTGACAATCTTTGATATAAGTAAGAGGGTCAGAACCATTAATGAAATAGTCAATACAAGCTAAAACACTAATTTGATTAGAATAATCTTTACTATAAGGATCTGGTACGCTATCTGATTTTAAATCAGGAACATAAGCTCCTTTAAATTTCATTTTACCTTCTAAAGGAACACTAAAATAATTATTTACATCTCTAATATACATAGATTTGTATTGTACTTCTTCTAATGTCTTACCAAATTGTCTTTCCCAGCCTTTATAAACTTGTCTAAATAAATCAACCTGTTCTCTATTAATATAAACAGTAATACCATCTGTATTAGCTTGAATTACTTTACAATCTGGTATTTCAGATAATAATTCAAGAAGTTTAACTAAAAATAATTGTCCATTAATAGTAACTTTAAATGTACAAGCAATATCATAAAGCCAACTAAATATACTTTTGAATTTACCATAAACTGAATTTAAAGCCTCCTTATATGTATCTGATATACTTTTAGCTTTTGAATCAGATTTAATTAAGGCTTTATTATCTGTTCTCCATTTTACTAAAGTAACAGCAGTTGTAATAAAAGCCTTCTTATCTAAATGTTCTGGTACAGCTTCTAAGAATATATAAAGATTAGGATATAGAGAAGCTACATCAATATCAATAATACAATGTGTCTTATTTTCTTTAAATATACCTTTTAAACTACCATGAATACCACCTTTTTTAATATCTAACTTTAAATCATTTATAATAACTTCATAAGCTAATTTATGTTCTATATTTTCATCAGATTTTGTATCATTATAAATAGTAAGAGTCTTTAAAGTATCATAAAGTCTTTGTAAGTGAGGCAATTTAAAAGTAAGTGGATATATAACATCAATTAATTTTACATAATCTCTTTTAGTTCTTAATTGACTAATATTATAAGGATTATCTCCTGTTATTTTACAATATTCTAAAAGAAATATCTGCTCTCCAATCTTAGAATTACTCCAATTTATACAATCTAAACCTATGTTTTCTTTAATTGATTGTCTTAATCGTATTTTAGGAATAACTTTTAAGAAATATTGATAGGTAGCATATACATCATTATAATTATATGATAGAATTTTCTCTTGTTGTTCTAATGTTGCTATCTCACTATCATATCTATAAGGCATATCTTCAACATTCTCTAATTCTAAAACTATTTCAAGTTGCTTCAAACTTACTCTACGATTTTTGTTGTCAAAATGACTTAGTGCAAATACATCAATTTGGTCAAATATAGGATTCTTAATTCTATTAAACATAGGAGTTTCACTATTAATAAGTCTTTGACTTTCAAGATAAAGATGTTCATTTATCTTTCCTAATGGAGAATTACCTACTATAGTAAATAGAAAGTCTAACATAGGATAATCATAAGATAGATTATTAAATCCTATACCTTTAATACCAGAATAACAGAAATCTCTATATTCCTGATAATCATTTTGGAATATAGAGATTATAAATACTTTAATTTCACTTGTATCAATATTAAACCACGTTGAACAATGAAAGTTTTTAAACTGTTCAATGTCATACACCCATATATTTCTATCTTCCATGATTATATTCTATCATCAGTACTTTGTTTACTATCTAATTCTTCAAAGAATTTATCTAATTCTAATTGATGTTCTTCTAACATTTCATCATAATCATTAGATTCTAATTCCACAATAGAACCAGCAAATCCTTCTTTTCTTGATTCTATCCAAGTAAGGAAATCATCTTCCCAATTATCTGTTTTAGTGTTAATAACACCATTTAAACTATAGTTCATTTCTTAATAAGTTTAATTAGTTCTTTTAAACATTCTAATTCAGCTTCTTCATAGGTTCCATAAGTATCACTATTAATAGGTTTTAAATTACCTAATTCTCCAACTGAACCTAAGCACATATTATATCCTAAAGGATTAATAGAATGATATAGTTTATGATTATCTCTAAACCATTTAAAAGCCTGTGACAAAAAAGGAGTATGACATTTTAATAAATGTAATTCTTTACCTTGTTCATCAGGTACAAATAGATTATTTTTCACATTACTTCAAAGTTAGTTTCATCTTTACTAAGTTCTATTAAATCTTCTCCCTTAGGAAATAATGGTAATTCTTCATTATCTTTAATAAAAATATCACCATTTAACCACTTATCAAACATATCCCACCATTTACTTTCTTCCCATTCAGTTTTTATAGTTCCTTCAATTCTAAATGTGTTCATATCAATTATTTTTAGCTTTATATTCTTCAATAGGATTCCATCCACTATTTTCTACTAATGAATATAAAGATTTATTAGTTCCTTTTAATTTAAGCCATTTAATATCCCATGACAATTTAACGTCATGGTATTCTTCAAGTAGAGCAGCTATTTTATGTGTATTATGATAATATGTTAAACCTATTAAAGTATATGAATTATCTAATTGAAGTGGTAAAGTACCTAAATCAAAACAATAACTAACAGCTTCATCAGGAATTTCATTATTAGTACATATAACTTCAAGAGGTTCAGAAAATAATACTGTACACATAGTAATTTTGTTTAAAAGACTACTCTGGTGAGTAGTCTTTGATTATTTTATCTTTTTTAACTTCTTTTGGAAATATTTCTACCCAAAATAGATAAGCACCTAATATAACAAATATACCTAATACAATTAGATTTAAAATAGCCATTGTTTTACTATGTGAAATAGCATAAATAGCATTACAAACTACTAATAATGTAGGAAATACTATTAAAATTAATATAATAAATCTCATTTTGTTTGTTTATAAAGTTCACCATTCATTGTAGAAATATATAAAGTATCTTTAATTAAGAATACTATCCATATAGAATTAACTTCCATACATAAACTTTTTGCTTTACCAACAACAACATATTTATAAATTAATCTTTTAGTATCTTCCTCTTTATAAACTCCTCGACCTTGCAACACAATATACCAAAAATACCAAAAATAGTTCAATTTAACAAATCCGTACTTAACTAATTTATCTTGTAAAGTTTTCATATTATAAGGAGTTTAAAGGGAAGTATTGCTACTTCCCTTATTATTAAATTGATTAAATTAAGCAGGTACTTTAGTTTGCATTTTAAGATTACGAGAAGCATACTCTTCTTGTAACCATTCTTGAAATTCATCATTAAATAAAGCACCTACTTTTTGCATTTGTGGTACATCTGAATAATCAATTGTTCCATCATGTTTAATACTAGCATCTTTCTCCTTATTTTCTAATTCGATAATATCATCATTGATATTATCACTTTCGTGCATAATAAGTTCTGTTTTTTGGAAAATCAATTTGTTTTTGAATGTTAATACATCACCACCTTTACCCATTGTTTTAGGAGCATAAGTAATTAAACCATCTTGCATTTCATCTTCTGAAATAGTTGTAAAATTAGTACGTAGTAAATATACTACATAACCTAAGCCACCATAATATTCAGATAGATTAAAACCTGATTCAATACCATGTTCTTGACAAAACATAAATGTAGTTGTTTGCCAAAAGTATTTAAGAGAATCACCATTAGTATTAGCCCTTCCCATTAGGAAATGAGATAAGTGATTATTTGAACTACTTACAACACTATCATCTTTTTGTGCTTTTTGAGTTAGCTCTAATTGAAATGTAAGAGCATTAATACATGATGTACGTTTTTCTTCTTTGGTTAATTCACTAAAAGAACCTAAATCAGATTCTTTTAGTTTATTACCATGTATTTTATTATAAGTCTCTGTAAGTTGTTTATCTGTTTGAGCAGAAAATAACTTAGATTTCTTAGACAGGATTTCTTCATAAGAATTAATCCCTGTAACTTCTGCTGTTTTGCTAGTTACTTTAATTTTGTTTACTGTTACTGCGTTCATGTTAATTAAGTTTAAATTGTTTTTGATTGATTTTATTTACTTTTAACAAATAGTTTTAAAAATACTTCTTTTACTATAATATAAGCACTTTTAGTTTGTATTGATGAAGCCATTTCTATTCTTTCATCAATAAATTCTATAAATCTTTGTATTTCATCTTCCATATTATTATTTTTAGTTATAGAAAAAGGTGTAAGATAACATCCTACACCTTTAAAACCTCAAACCCTTAAAATATATTATAACCCCGATGTTATAATGCTTTTACTGCTTCTGTGTGCATTACTGCAAATTCTACAATAGCTTTAATATCTTCTAAAGTAGGAGGTTTATTTAATGAGATAGAAGCTCTAATTAAATCAGTTGTACCTACTAATGGACTTATATCAAAATTACCATAAGTATTACCATCACTATCAACTCCTAAAGCTAAATAACCATTTTTATTATAAGCTACTGGAATAACAGTAACTATACTTAGATTTGGTGTAATAACTAAATATTCATCTGGTTTATTCATACATTTATTGGTTTATGTTCTTGATTATAAATTAATTCAATTTCTCTACCTGTTAGTGTTTTAGGTAATCTATTTATATGATATTTAGCTAAAACAGCTACTCTTTCATCTATTGATAGATTATCCCACCATTTCATTGCTAATTTTCTTTCCATAAAATCAGAGAATTTAGTTATTATAAATAAAGCAAATGTATATCCACCCATATAAGCAGTTATATCTTTTAAATATAAAGATAATAATTCAGAAAATACAACTGTTAATATAATAAATAAAATGAATAAAAATGTTTTCATATTAATTTCTTCTTAACTCTTTATTAATACTTACTAGTTCAGAAGTTATTAATGCTGTATATAATAATAATTGTTTTATATCAGTAACAGGAGTTTGTATAAATTGATATAAAAAATATACTAATAATATAACATCTACAATTATTCTATAAATTGTTTTACTTGTCATTTTGTTTTAAGTTAAAATTGCATAATAAATTCCATTTTTACAAAATACTATATTAATACTACTAACAAAGGTACAAATAGCTTAATAGTTCTTCACTATATATAGTAAGATTTAAATCTTACTGACAAAGCAATATGCAAATCTCCTGTACTTTATTCTCCTGCATATCTAATAGGATAGTTAGTAGTAATGTCTTGATTACTTTATCCTAATGGGATAAGATTATTCAGCATTTAAATATAGTTTAACACTATCACAAAGTACACAAGTTATTGAACTTACTTTATTAATACCATTACTTATTGATGTAATTTCTGCAAAACATAGATTAGTACGTTTATCTTTAAAATATTTAATTTTATCAGGATTGTTTCTAGCTGAATGGTCACAACTAAATAAAAATATTGTAAATATAATAGTTAATAATAAGATTATTGTTTTCATAATAAGTTTTTTAAATGTTCTATTCTTTTTTCTGTTGCTTCTTTAATTAAATCAGTAGATATTAATTTACCCCAATTACTTAATTTATGACTAATATAACCTGAATTTTCAAGTTTAAGTATTTCATTCGATTCTAAGTAAGTTATTTTATATGTTTGATGCCAATAATAACAAATACCAGCAAATAGATTATTATCAGCAATAAATTTAATAATTAAAGCATTATTATTAGATTTAAGATATTCTAACAATAAAGTATAAACATTTATTGTTTGTTTTATTATTAATTTAGTATTCTGATTCATAATTTTAATTATTTAATATTTCATAAATATAATATCTACTTCCTTCTGGTACAATAATATATACTTTATCTGCATCATAATGTTTATTAGTTTTAAATAGTTCTTCTATATTATTTATACGTCTATCTTTACTACCATACCAAGTAATAGGAATTATTTTAGCAAACATTTTATTTAAGTTTATGATTGTTTTAAACTTTCTAATAGTTTTTCTTTTTCTTCTATTTCAATTAATAATCGTTTAATATAATCTTCTCTTAATTTTATTGTTACTTCTTTTATTTTTAAAGAACAATCAAGAAATCCTAGTTTATATACATCCATATCAAAATTAGGATATTCTTGTTTAAATTCATTGACATAAGTATTTACATTATCTGTTACATAATCAATAGCTTGTTTAGTATAATCTGGTTGTTCCATATTATTATTAGTTTAAGATTTGTTCTCCTATTTCTAGGAGTCGCACAATGTTATTATTAACTTACACGCTTCACCTGCTATAAGCAGTATGCTATATTTAATAATAACTAGGATGTACTATTTCTAGTACAAACACAATAATAACTACTACATTAGACCTGATATAATTCCTTAAAGTACAATAACTTGGGACTTCTTATATAAGGGAATAGTTATTACTGTTGCCACACTACAATCTATAGCTTGTAGATTACATTATCATCTTTTAATTATATTTTATTCAATACCCTAAGCTATTGAAAATGTACTAATAGCACATAATATATAATCAGTCAGATGTTTTGTTAGCATATTTCTATGCTTTATAATATTGTATAGCAAGAACTGAAATCACTACAGTTACTTTTCAACCTGCTTGCTTATCTGCTTTCTGTGATTGATTAGATAGTTGGTTTACTAAGCCTATACAATGTCTTTATTCAGATAACATATTTGTCATCATTGAAATATTCTTACATACTCCTTTAAATTGTGATAATAATGGTTCATCTATATATAGATGAACTTTTTGACTTCCATCCTTATCACCTACTGTTTCTAATAATAGATTATTTAATGGTTCTATTAAAGAATCATCATCATAAGCTATCTTAGGAGTATTATTAGGATTAGTATAACATAATACTGCTCTTATTGAAGCTGCTGTTAAATATATAGTCATAGTTGTATGTTTTATTCCCATTAGGGAAATGTTAATTAGGATTATTAAAGATTTATAATGAGAATAAAATACTCGTCCATTAACAGAATATTCTATTTCATCATCTGTAACAAAGATATATTCAATATCTATAATCTTACCATAATGATTTATCTTACCTTTTTTCATAGTTTTAGTTATTTAAACAATTAGTTGTGACCTCGCTCTATTACATTCTCCAAAAATTAGGTTGTAATTCTTGAATAATTATCCATTTTTCTTCCCAATTAAAATCTTGATAATTAATTTCTTCATTGTGAGTTTCTGTAATTTCTTCTCCTAACTCAATAGGAGTTTCAGAAGAAATAACTTTTAGTCTTTTTTCTTCATCCACCATCTTACTATATTGTTTTTCAGTATATCTTTCAAATGTTTCATCATTCCAACATTCTTTAAGATTAATATATTCAATTTGATGTGCTAAATAGAAGTTCATGTTTTTGTATATTATGGTTTATATTCTGATTATTCTTTGCTAATGGGAAGAAATAGTTGATATTGTTATCTATCAACTATTTCTAATAAAAATGAAACTTGTAAACTACATCAACCATAGTTTGTAGTTTTGCGCGAACTATTACAAGTTTCAATATCATAATTACATAACTATTTAATATAACTATATTCTCTAACTATTTTTTATTATGTACATAATTTGAATAACATGAATACATAGGAGTTTGAATAGTAATTAAATCAACTGCACTTGGATAATGTTTATTAATATATAATAAACAACTATCTTCATGTTTAAAAAATGGAGTTTCTAAAGTATGACCTTCTACTTTAAATTCTATTTGAATATATATTTCCATAATAATATGATTTAAAGTTGAACATTCTTTCCTAATGGGAATGAGTATTAAAAACATTAATATTAAGTTTCTTACCACACCTCTTTTAACTCATTTTAAATGTAGTCGAGCATGAGGATTCTACTTATCCTATTGAAACTTAATATTAATATCATCTCTTGATTTATGTCAAGCCATATTGATTTAAGATTATCAATAACTAATAGATTACTATCATTTTGTGCTAATGTAATTATGAATATTTGTTTTAGCAGATTTCAAACTGCTGTGTTCTAACCTTGCATGAGTAATTTATACTCTGCTAATGTAATAAGAACACCACAAAACAAAACAAATGTTGTATTTTTCATACGAACAAAGTTTATGTTTCCTGTAGCTTATTTATTAAAAACAGTAAAGCTACTTAACTGTAAAGATAATACATAAAAATAAAGAAGCTAAAAACTTGCTAATTAATTAAAAAAATAAACTAATCCCTATTTGAAGGGATTAGAGTTATTCTTTCCATATTTGAAAGATAAGATTTGTTTCTTTTCGTCATAAGAAACAAATTCTTTACTTCCATTAGCAATATCATCTACTAATGAATTGATTATTAATCCATATTCTGTACCATCAGGCTTTGTACAACTTACCCAACCTGATTTAACTTTAGCGAAGTTAGCTTTGTGAATCTTTTCACTTGGTTTCTTCATCAATTCGATAAACTGTTCTTGTGTCATTTTATTTCTATGTTTAAGTTGATACGGGGGTATATCCCCTCCAATTTCAGTAGGGGGTGGATTGGGTAGGTAGTTTCTCATATAACAAATTGTATATTAAGTACTACTATTTGTAAAACACTAGTTTCTCATATAAAGAATTTCCACTTTTATTACATTCTCATATACCACATAAAACAACTACGGGGGTACTTTATATAGTTATAGATTAAGTACCTCTATTATAATAAGTACCTAATTTTGGTGTAATACATTCTATTATAGTCCAAAGTAGTTTACGTTGTAACTATTTTTATTATTTTTTAACTACTTTTATATATAGGGTTGAGGCAAAAAGTCCATTTCCAGAGAGTTTGAAAATATAACTAACTGATTATCAAGCAATTGACCCCTTCAAAAAGTTTTTAAAAAATTATCAAAATTTTGATAGGGTAAATGAAATATTGTACTTATATTTGCAGCATAAGAATTAGATATTTTTACAAATGGTCAAAGTAAAGTCTATAACTAAGGTAAATAAGTTAGTAGTAGAGGAGAAATTAGTAAATATAGGCTCTAATCCTTTAGCAGTAGGTATAGAAATTCCTGTTCAATCAGTATATTCAAAAGATACTTATAAAAAAGATGAAGATGCTATAGTTCCTATTACTATTTTTATTGAAAAAACACCTTTTACTAAGGTTTATAATACATCAGAGAATAGAAAAATAGTAAATAATCTATCTTCACGTGCAAAAACATTACTTTTATGGATTATTTATGAATTAGAAGCAGGAAAAGATTATCTTTGGATTAATAAATCTCGTTATATGCAAGAAGTAGGTATAAAAGCTATAAATACATATAACGAAGCTATTAAAGAATTGATTAGATATGGATTAATTAAGGATACTAAAGCAGTAGATACTTTTTGGATTAATCCAGAATTTATATTTAATGGAAATAGAGTAAAGAAATATCCTAAAAATGTAATAAAACATGAATCAAGACCATCTTAAACCAGACCCTAAATATACTTTAAGATTAGAAGGTAAGATTAGGTTTGGTACATATAGAGGATATACTGTTAAAGAAGTTATCAATATGGATTTAGATTATATGAAGTGGTATATAAAGCATTTCATACATCCAATTGAACCAAAAGTAATTAAATATATAAAAACAATAGAAAAACAACAATAACATGATAGATTATTCTAAAGCAGAAATAAGAATGGAGTATAAAATATTCCAAGAATTAACTCAAACTAAAGAGGAAATTGAAAAACCTTTACTAGAAAAGATAAAAGAATTAGAAAATTCTATTAATAACATAGATGGAACTTCTAATTTAGTATTAGCTGCTCTTTTACAATATATATAACTTTAAAAAGTTATGTTACTATAGATGATATAAATGAGTATCTTAAAGATAAAATAGGAAAGTATATAAGTATAGTTAATCTATTTGACCCTAGCGAAGGTATGGGAACTAAGATATTAATAAATAATAAATAATATGGCAATTCAAGTAGTAGTAAAGAGAAATGTTTCTAAGAATAGAGAGACTTTAGAAGCAAGATTAGCAAAGATAGGTTTTAAATATAGAACAGGAGTAGATAAACCTTATACATCATGGAGAGCATTTGCAGATTATTTAGTAATAAGGACTTATAATAATCATTATACAATTCATACTAATGGGGATATAGACCATTATGAGGTACATAAGTCTAATTATGAAGGGTTGACTTATGAATTAAATAATTTTGATTTTATTAATCAGTTATTTACAAAACCAAAAATGAAAGAATGAAAAAGTATTATAACAGATTTCCAATTAACATGAAATATATTAATAATTGGTTTGATGTATGGAATATAGCAGGAGGTAGTATTATAAAACATACTAAGCCATATATTAAATTATTATTTATAACTAATACAGGAAAGGAAGAGTATAAGATTAATCTTAAATTTCTTATTAATAAAGTAAATCAAGAAATAAGAGAATCTAATTTAGTACATTATAAATCAGCTAAAGTAAATATAAAAAGATTAGAACCTAATAAATTTGAATATGATGTACCAGAGAATAAAGATTTTAAAGTATATATGAATTATGTAAAGATATTAAAAGATATAGAAGACAATGAAAAGAAAATGGATAACAGTAAGACAATTAACTAATCCTCCTATAGTTAAACCTATAAAAGTTGTTGATAAAGAAACTCAATTAAAAACTCCTCGTCATCAAGAATTAATAGAAAGACAATTATTAGGTCAAGATAATTGGAATACATTATGGAGAAAAGGTATAATGCAAGGAAGACATTCATTTTTTATAAATTCTATAATTGTACAATTACATAATGAAGGTAAGATTAGTTCAGAAGAATTAAAAGAATTAAATAATGTATCTCTTAGTGATAAAGAAGATTATTTAGAAAAGAATCATAATGTACTTATTGTAAGAGAAGGTAATGAACCTAAGAATCTTAAAGGTAAAAGAAAAGAATGGATAGATTGGACTGATTTTGAATGGTAAAGATATGAAAAAATTATAAAATAACTTGCCCTAGTATATTTATTAATCATCTAGTAGTTAATTATCTTGATTTTTATAATTTAGGAAGTTTAGAAAGAGCAGATAAATGGTTTACTTTTACAAGTAATATAAGTTTAGATGATATACATAATCATTTTGCAGGAACACCATTTGATATAGTAATACAAGAATTAGATGATAATGGTAGTTTAGTAAAACAAAGAATGACTCCTTAATAATTAAAACTATGAAATGGATTAAAATAGAAGATGCTACTCCTGAACAATTAGAAGAAGAATTGTTAGGATTAAATGCTAATAATAATGATATTCTATTAGGTTATTATATAATAGAGCCTCGTCGTAAAATACCAATGATAGAAATGGATTCTGTTTCACTTCTTAATCCAACACATATAATTCCTAGAAGTGAATTAATAAAGCTAGAAGATTAACTACTTTTCCTAATGGGCAGAAAATAGTAAAACAGAAATTAATATGAAATATTTTATAGATTTAGAATTTCTTGAGGGTAAACAAGATAAAAGAATATTTGGAACTTAAATGGATATAACTATGGCTTTTCAAAAATGTCCTATTTGTAATGGTAGTGGAACTATAAAACCACAACCTTATGAGGGTATAATTAGTACTGTTTGTCCAGTATGTAATGGACAAAGAATTATATCTGAATTAAATGGATTACCTCCTATTATTAACAAACAAAATACAGTAAAAGGATACCCTTCCAACCCTTTAGAAAAATATAATTACATAAAAGAAAGACTTGATACTACTGGCAGAGCATCTATAAGACAAGATGAATTTGATTTTGTTCAAGAGTTTGAAAAGAATAAAAAACAAGGTTCTGATAATGATATTGATTTAAAAATAAGAACTATTAGTTTTGATATAAAAACAACAGAAGAAGAATATCATAATTTAATTGATAAACTACAATCTATGATTAACAATGAATCAACAACAGATTAAAGAGTTATTAGAGAATGAAGAAATGGAAATAAATGAATCTTTATATTTAAAACAATTAATTGGAATGGAACAGAAAGCAGAAAGTACTTTTCTTGATAGACTTATTCAAGAACAAAGAGAATTACAAGATAAGAAAATTAAATTAGCTGATTTTCTTAGTAAAGGTAATGTAGTAGATATAGTAGGAGAAAGGCAACATAAGTATCTTATGTTACAACTTCAAACAATGGAAACTTATAATATGATTTTAGAAATGAGACTTTTAGATTTACAATCAGTACAAACACGGAATCTATAAAAAGTAAAATTGATAAAAATATATCATACGAAGGGATTATATTAAATTTTAATAATCAAACAATGGAACAACAGACAGAATTAGAACAGATTTTATCAATGAGCGTAGGTGAGTTTCTATCTTATCCTAATGGGCAAGATGCTGTTTTAACTTTAGGACAAGCTAGTGTTGGTCTTAAATTTAATCCAAGTGGAATGGTAGATGTAGAATTAGCTAAATTACTATCAGCTAAACTTATTGATATTACTTGGGCAGATGCTAAGAAGAAAGAAAAGAAGAAGTATGATTCTATTCCTCCTAGTACTACACAAGATGGAATAACAATTCCATTACAACCTTTTCAATATTTATTATCTTGGGAAACTAATGTTTTTAAAACAGCGGCTTTTAATGCAGTTATAGCTGCACAAATGCAAATTGTAAAATTTCTGACATGGAGTAAAATATAAATAGGTTTCGTCTTTCATAACTAGTGATTAAAATAGGTGGAGTAGATAATTTCACCTATTTTTGTTTAAAAAATGTATATAATATATATAGGTAGAAATTTTGTATAAAATCATATAAATTGCCATGAAATTAAGCAATATATTAGGGTCGGGAGCAAAGGAATTTGTTAATGTAGTTCATTCTAATAATAAATCTGAACACTATAAGAAAGCTGAAAAAGCTAATAATGGACAGATTTCTTTTAGAGAAGATATACATGAATATAGAAGTGTACAAAGTAAAGAAGTATATATATCTGTTACAACTATAATAGGACAATATCAAAAACCTTATCATACTGATTATTGGGTTTTATATTGTGCATTAGAAAGAATATTAACTCCTCTTTATGGAATACAATATTGGTATGCGGTTAAATCTAAATTAAAATCTTTTAGGGATAGTGATGAAGAAGATGCAGGAGTAATATATATGAAAGAATATATAGACAGAAATAAACTAAATCAAGTATATACTAAAGCCGAACAATTAAGAAAACAGTGGAAAGAAAATTCAGAAAGAGCATCTAAAAAGGGAACTGATTATCATAATAAGAAAGAGAATGAATCTTATACTAATGGGCATGATACTATAAATAGTATGAGAGTACCAACAGCTTTAGCATACTCTTTTGATTTATCTAAATTACAAGATGGCTTTCATGCTGAATTATTATTATATAATGATTATTATAAAGTATCAGGTAAGGCAGATAAGGTAATTATAAAAACAGAAGGTAATAAAAGGTATGTTTATATTGATGATTATAAAACTAATGAAAAGATACCTAAGAAAAATGAATTTCAAACATTTAAAAGACCTTTACAACATTTAGATGATTGTAAATGGAACTTTTACAAATTACAATTAACTATGTATGGAGTGCTATTAGAGTTAGCAGGGTATGAAGTAGTACATACACAATTAACTCATGTTACACCATTTGGAGAATTTCCAGAACATTTTGATATGATGCGTAAAGAAGTATATACTATATTAGATGAAAGAGCAAATAAACTATATTCATAATGGATTTACCTATAACACTTGGTATTACAATAGAGAAAGTTTGTAATACATTAATGGAAGCAAGAGTTGCAGTTCAACTTAATCACTGGGCAATTAAACCTAATATAAATCTAGCATTACATGAAGCACTAGGAGAGTTATATGAAGGATTAAATGATAAGATAGATAGTTTTGTAGAAACATCTCAAGGAACTTATAATAGAGTATTTGTTTTAGTTATTAATTCAACTAGTACAGAATCTAATGCAAATGTTGTTATACAACAAGTAGTTACTTTAAGAGAGTTCTTATTAAAAGCAAGAAGTGTTATTCAACATAGTCATTTACAAAATCAATTAGATGAATTTCTTACTTTAGTTAATCAAATTTTATATAAGATAAAATGATAACTGTAGAAAACAAAGGACAATTCCATACTTCTAATTATACAATAGAAGTATACTCTATTACTAATGAAAATAGTAATAGTATAGACTCAATACCTTATAATCCAGAATTTACAGATGATGGAGTTTCAAAAGAACAAGTTAAAGGTAAGAGAGAAGAAGTTTATAAAGATTTAACTGATTTACCATTAATTGATAAAATAACTTATGATAAGTTAGAAGAACAAATAAAGTCCACAAAAATCAATCATCCTATCCTAATGGGTAGAAAACAATCCAATTAACTAAACAAAAACAAATTATGTCAGCAATTAAATTAGAAGGAGTATCAATTGAAAATATGATTATTCATGCTAATGGTATATTAGTAGAAGTACCAATTAGTTATGATAAAGCAAAAGCAAATCTAATACGAGTTGAAAAAGGACTTAGAACAGATATTTTATACAAAGCGATAAAAGTTGGAAAAAATAGTGAAGATTTTCTAGGAATTAAAGAAAATTATTTCATACTTTTACAACCTAACACAACTATAGCACGATTTACTATTGAAGATAAAGATTACTTTACTGTAGAAATGACTGATGTAGTTTTAGGTTTTAGTAAAAGAAAAGAATCAAGTCTATTAAATGCTAACTAAAAATCCTACTACTGATAGATTCATAACAGAAATTAGTGAAGAACTAGGAGAAGATAGAGAAAGAGTATTACAAGTTCTTACACATTTTTTTGATACTATTAAAAGTCTTGCGAGCCAAAAGAAAGCTATTTTCTTTTGGCTTACTGGTTTTGGGAAAATCTATTATAGAAAATACAAAAAACCAGACCTTAGAAAAGAAAAGAATAAAATAAAAAGAAGAGAATTAGCACAACATAAAGAGGAATTACAAGCATGAAGTATCTTATTCCTTTTTACTTTCTTTTCCCATTAGCAAAAGGTGATTTCAGACATTCACATCTTATACTAATTAATCTAATGGTTACTCTTATTATATTGTTGTATTTTATATTACTTCTAACTAATTATAAGTAATGGATGAATTAGAAGATTGGTTTGAATTAGCAGATGACATTCCTGTACTTAGTGCAGCTTGTAGAAATGTTGATTTTCTTAAAAAGATTTATACTAGAGATAATGGTTTTGTTACTACTCGAAATGGTAAAAGTACTAGAGTAAAAGAAGTAGCTACTAAAGAGATTGCTTATATTTATTTTACAGTAAGTAAAAAGCATTATCAAGGATATAAAGGAAAACAGAGAGACGAAAAAATTAAAGAGAGATTAGGATTTGATAAGAAATGGGAACCAGATGAACTTATTTTAGATGCTATTAATTTATTTAGAGAAGATACTTCTAATACACAACGAAGATTATTAGATACAATAGAAAGTAATCTAGAAACTCAATTAAGTTTATTTAAGGAAGTAGAGACTCATACTGTAAAGGTGCTTACTTTCTTACAAGAGGATATAAGAGAACTTGATTCAGAGAAATTAACAGAAAGAAATTTATTAATAGAGAAGGCTAAACAAGATTTTAATGGTATTCTTAATTTTATTACTAGTTTAGATACAGCATTTGCTAAGATTAAGAAATTAAGAACAGAGTTAGCACAGGACAATAGAAAGATGGGTAAAGAAGTTTCTGAATTAGAAACTAATAGAAATCTTTATAGGAGACAGACAGCTTAGTATATGTTTACAGGAATTAATTATTTTAGGGATTTAGCAATCTATTATGAGAAACACGAATGTTATCCTTATGATGATGAATATAGAGAAATATATAATGAATTAAATCCTCCTAATAGTAAAACTAAAATACCTGTTCCTTTTGATGCACTTCCTTATTATATGCAGGATTTTGCTAAGGAACAGATATTTAGATTTGTAAATGGAGATAGTCATGGAGATACTAAGCTAACAGGAGAACATTCATTTTATCTTAATGTAATTCAAATAGATAGAACAGTTGTTAATAGTCCTGGAATACATAAAAATAATCCTTTACATAGTAGAAAAGTAGGACGTAGAATTGTAGGATTTCCTGATTTTTGGGATGAAGATTGGAGATTTTATTGGACTTGTGATATAGCTAGATTTGGACTAGAACCTGGAAAAGAACTACAAAGATATAAAGAATTATGTAGACCATATAGTATTGATTTAGTAGAAACAGTTGATAATCTTAGTGGAGGATTAGATGTATTTCATTTAAAAGGTAGAGGAGTTGGTGCAAGTTGGAAGGGAGCAGCTAAATCAAATTATAATCAATTTGTAGTTCCTGATAGTAATACTTTTATAATGGCAGAAACATTACCTTATTTAACTGGTGATGGTATTCTAGATAAGTTTAATCAAAGTAGAAGTTTTATTCAAGGTAAATGTTGGTTTCTTAGTAAACAATTTTATAAAGAATCATTAAGTGAATTTGAATATAGTACTGGTTTAAAGAAGAATGTAGGAGGAGGAACAGTAACAGAAGGATTTAATACAACTGTTTCTGGATTAATTATAGATGCTAAACCTGGAAAAGCACGTGGTAAACGTGGAGATATTCTTTTTGAAGAAGCAGGTTCTTTTCCTTCATTAGAAGAAGTATGGAATGTATCAGAAGCTTCTGTACAAGAATATGGAGTTATATATGGTCAGCGTAGAGGATTTGGCACAGGAGGAGACAAAGGAGGTAACTTTGAATTTATGGAAAAAGTTATGTCTGACCCTGCTGCATATAGAGTTATACAATGTAATAATCGTTATGATGAATTTGAAAAACCAATAGGATTCTTTACAAATTGCTATACTAATATTACAGATAAAGATGAAAATGGTAATAGTTTAAAAGATATAGCAAAACAAAAAGAAGATGCTATAGAAGCTGAACTAAAAAAGAGTGAAGATATAACTCGTCTTGATAAACACAAAGCAGAATATCCAAGAAAACCTGCTGATGCTTTTAGAAAAATAACAGGTAGTATATTACCAGGAGCATTAGCAGCAAGTAGATTAGAGATATTACAAAAGAGTGAAATAGATAGGAAAGTATGTAGTTATGGATGGTTAAAACAAATAGGAAAAGAATTACAGTTTTTTCCTGATGATGTTTTACCATTTGAACAATATCCTATTAAGAATGATGGTAATAGTAAAAAAGGTTGTATAACTATATTTCAAGAACCTTATAGAACAAGAGGACTTGTTCCTGATAATCTATATATAATGTATGTAGATGCTTATACACAGGATGAAGCAGAAAGTGGTTCTATAGGTAGTGCTTATGTATATGAACAACCTAATAGATATACAAGATATAAAGGAGAGATTTGTCCTGCTTGGTATAATGCAAGACCAGAAGGATATAATGGTTCAGAAGATTTTGCTAAGAATGTATTTATGTTAGCAGAATTTTATAATGCTACTATATTATTAGAGAATGACCAAGTAGGAGATTTAGTAAGTTATGCTAAGAAGAATAGAGATAGTAAAGGAAGAAAGTTGACATTGTATTTAGCAGAACAGATTAGTGCTGAATTTCAAGAGGAGTTAGCAACCAAGAGAACTATGAAAAGAGCTTTTGGTATGAATATGACAGAACCTAGAAAAAGAGCAGGTCTTAAAATGCTTCAAGAATGGTTAGTTACTCCTAGAGGACAGAATGAAAATGGTGATACAATTTACAACATTGATTTAATTTACGATAGAGGTTTCTTAGAAGAAATTAAGAAATATGATTATGGTAAAAATGCTGATAGAGTTTCATCATGGCTTATAGGAATGTACTATATTCGAGAAATTGAATATCAAGAAAGTAAAAGAAGTAAAAGTCAAAGAAATAGTTTACAAGACTTACAATTATTCTAATGAATCTACTACAGGTATATCCTTCTCAAAAGGTTTCTAAACATAAGAAAGATAGAGAATGGAAAGTTAAATGTTTAAAGTACTGGAATGGTTTTAGTTTTGCAAGACAGACTAAAGATTTAACTATAGAAAAGTTATTTAAGATAGCTGCTGGTATTATGGATGTAACTGAATATAGTCATATTCAAAATCCTTATCACCTTGTAGGAGAACAATTTCAAAAATATCCAGAGAAGTTAAGACGTTATGATATTATAAGTCCTTTGTTTCTTAGAGCATTAAGAGAATTTAAGAAAAGACCATTTGAACCAATAGTATATACTAAAAATAGTAATTTTGATAATCTTAAACAGCAAGCTGAAAAAGCACTTATAGAAGAAAGTCTTCAAAGGAAATTTATTAATATGCTTGTTCAGACTGGACAGTTACAAGGTCAAGAACAGGTAGAAGAATTAAGTCCTGATATAATTAAAGATAAGGTTTTAAGTCTTAAAGATGAAGAAACTATATCAGGACAAAACATATTAGATTATATACTAGATAAGGATAATATATATTCTAAATATGCAATGGAGTTTTATCATTTTTTATGTAGTAATAGATGTGAATCTTATGCTGATGTAAGATATGATGATGTTATTAGATATACAGTTCATCCAATGATGTTGGATAAATACGGTAGTAATAATGTTAAATTTACAGAAGATTATGAAGTAGTTAGAGCAAGATTTGCTTTTACATTTGAAGAAATAGTAGATGTATTTCAAGGACAGGATTTAAGTGAATATCCTGATTTCTTTGAATATCTTGAAAGTTATGGTAGGAGTAGTACAGCAAAGAGAGCTTCTGAATTTCCTACAGATAGAATGACAGATTATATGTATAATATGTATGGTAGAGCAAGTAATAAGAATACTACTTCTACATATATTGATGTAGTTCATACACAGTGGACTTCGTTTAGACTTGTGCATTTCATTCCTAATGGGGAAGAGGGTTTTATAGAAGTAGATGAAGATTATATAGGAGATGATATTGTATATAGTGAATGGAAAGAAGAAATCAGAGAAGGTTATACGATAGCAAATAAATATCAAATAGGTGGAGATTGTGTAGAATTTCCTAGATATGATACTAATAATCCTTTTAAAGCTAAAAAGAATTATACAGGTATTACATTTATGAATGATATGGTACAGCAATTAGCTATACCAGAAAAGATATATCAATATCAAGAAGCATATGATGTAATTAAGTTTAAAACACAATATACAATCAATAAAAATAAAGATAAGTTAGCTACTATCCCATTAAGTTTATTAAGAGGTTCTAGTTCAGGAGCAAGTAGTAGAGATAGAATTGACCATAAATGGGGAGAAGATGAAGAAGCAGATATAAAGGTGATGATGGAAGACCAGAAGAAAGGTAAGAATCATCCTATTGCAGAAACTTTATATTTTGCAGATACTACTCAACTTCTTTTCTTAGATGATTCTGCACCAGAAGCAGCTACAGCAGTACAAATGCTTAAACAAATTGATTTAAGTTTAGGTAATTATATTGGATTTCTAATAGAATATGGAAAAAGTATTAAAGCAGAAGCAGAAGATTTCTTTGGTTTTAATAGATTTGTAAGTGGAGATATTAGCGCTAAAGATACAGCTAGTAATGTACAACAAGGATTACAACAGGCAACTGCTATTATAGATTTATATTATGATGAATTTGAACAATATCAACAGAGTGATTTACAAAGATTATTAGATTTAAGTAAATATGCTTATAGAACAGGTAAGAATTTAACATATATAAGAAGTAATTCAGATGTAGTTAAATTACAAGTTCCTGAAAATTACAGTATTGTTAATCATGGTATATTTGTAAAGAACAGTAATAAAACAAAAGAAGTATTAGATATTCTTAAAAATCAAGCAGGTCAGTTTCTACAAAATGGTATGCAACATAGTACCTTTATGAAAATGATTTCTCAATCTAATAATTATGCTAGTGTTATTAGAGATGTAGAACTTGCTGAAATGGCTTTTAAACAACAAGAACAACAACAAGCACAAGCTGATAGAGATAATAATTTACAAATTGCTCAAATGCAAAGTCAACAAATGGAAGCTGATAGAGCATTAGAGAAATATAAAGTAGATGTTAATGCAGAAATAGCTATTAATAAAATTATAGCAGTTGCACAAGCTAGTAGTGGTAATGATGGTACTATAGATTTTGAGAAAATGAGACTTGATTTAATGACAGGCATTAATGAAAATCAAATTAAGATGCAGGATATTAAAACTAAGAAAGATATTGCTACACAAAATAATGAAACTAAGAAATATGTAGCAGATAAACAATTACAGATAGCTGTTAAAAATAAAAACTAAGCTAAAAAAATAATTAATAAATAGTATTATAGAAATTTGGAAAATAGGTAATAAACTTAAATATTTGATATATGGATAATGTATTTGAAGAATTAGCCAAATTAACGAAAACAGAAGATATTACTATAGAACCAGTTATAGAACAGGCTAATCCTGTTTTAGAACCAGTGGTTATAGAATCTCCTGTTGTTCAACAAGTGGTTAATCCTGTTGTTACAGAACCTCCTGTTCAAGAGGATGTGATTGATTCAGAAGAAGCATTGATTAATTATGTAGCTTCTAGAATTGATATTGCAGATTTTACTCCTACACAACAAGGAGTAGATGCTATTTTAGAATTGGTTAATTATAAAGTTAGTCAGATTCAAAATCAGTATAAAGGATTTGAAAATCAAGATATTGTAGAACTAAAAGAACATATTGAACAAGGGGGAGATATTAATTCTTTTAGGTATATTAAGAGTCTTGAAAATGAGTATTCTAATATTCAAATACCAGAAGATAAAGTAGAAGAACATGAAAAAATAGCAAAGTGGTTATATACTGATATTCAAGGTATTGACGCAGAAGATGCTGATGCTCTTATTGAGAAAAGAAAAGATAGTGGGACTTTGCTTGATTTTGTTAAAAAAGGAGTTGGTCTTGTATCTAATCAAAGACAAGCTGAAATTGATGCTGAAAAGAATAGAGTATTAGAAGAAAATAAAGCAGCTTATGAGCAACAACTTGCATTTCAACGTGAAGTAGAGGATGCTTTTAAAACTAATAACTTTAATGGTGTTCGATTAGATAATAAAGTACTTAGTGAAGTACAGAAATTAACTACTCCTACTAATGGGGAAATTCCATTACAAGGTATTGTAGATAAGTTTAATGGAAGTCAACATACTTTATTAAACTATTTTGCATATTGTCTTGCTAATAATCTACCAATTGAATATAAACCTGTTAATGCTAGACCTAGTGGAACAAATAAACCTGTTCATCAATTATTAGGTAAATCAGGAACAGCGGCAAAAGGAGATATAATATCGAATTTAGGAGAATTAAAAAGTATCGTTTTTGGAACATAAATAATAAACTAACAATATAATATGTATCCTTTTAGTCAAGACCTTGTATTGAGTCAAGGAATTTATAATGAGAATCAGTATATAGGTATGGCAAGCCTAGATTCTATTCGACAATCTTCTGGTATAGACCCTGCAATGGCTAGTTATATTAATAGTCAAGCAGTATATGCTTTTGGAAGTGACGCTAATTTTGGCGTAAAGAACTTTCCTATCCTAATGGAGACACAAGGTAGAGGTCGTAAAAGGGGAGTTACTAGTTATGATGGTATGGTTTATAATATGATTTTTGGTAAACCTAAAAAAGTATCTGTAATTGCACGTAGTATTCAATATGGTACTGCAACTGTAGGACTTAACTATCAACCTTTTTATGTTATTTATAAAGATAGACATTTTTATAAAGGACAAGTTGTAACAGCAGGTGGTATTATGGGCAATGCTCAAATGCAAATTAAAGATGCTGGTGTAAAAGAAGGTAATGGTTGGAAATTCCAATGTCAAGTATTTGGTAAATCTACTGACTTTATTCGTGCTGAATATCTTCGTGCTAATTCAATTTGGGCAGAAGGTGTTGTTAAAGTTTCATTAGAACATTCACGTGGTACTGAAAGTAGAGGATATGGCCCTAGCCGTGTTAAAAATAAACTTTCTTTAATTCGTGAGTCTATTAATGTAGCAGGTAATGCAGCAAAGAAAGTATTAAATTTTACTATCAAAGCAGATGGTAAAAGTTTTAATATGTATTATGATTGGGAGAAATATCTAAAAGAACTTTCTTGGAACGCTAAGAAAGAAAATGATATTCTTCTTTCTCGTATGAATGAAGATGAAAATGGATTTACTCAAAATGTAGATTTGGATTCTGGTAAACCTATTCCTTCTGGGCATGGTATTATTAAACAGATTCCTGATACACATATTATGTCATATACTCGTATGACAGAACGTAAACTTGATACATTCCTTACAGATACTTTAGATATTAGTTCTAATCTTGATGTAGATTTAACTAAACCTAAAGTTATTGATGTAATGGGAGGTTATGGTTTATTTCAGGAAATTGATTATGCAATGAAACGTAGTATGAATACGTTGAATCTTATTCAAAATTCTGATATTGTTGTTAAGAAAAACAATGAAGGTGGATTAACTTATGGTGGATATTTTACTCAATATCAACATAGAAGTGGTGCTATTTATCGTTTTACGCATCATCCATTCTTTGATACTTCTGCAATTGCACAATCTGCTCCTCGCCACCCTGTTACAGGTCGTCCTATTACTTCTTATGAAGGTATTATTCTTAACTTCTCTGAAATTTCAATGGGAGATGGTAAGACAGCACCTAATATTGAATATCTATATGAAGAAGGTCGTGAATATGTAGAGGGTATGGTTAGAGGTATGGCTTATATTGAAGGAAAACAAGGAGGTGATATTGCAACTGATATTGATGCAAGTGCATTACACATGATGGCTTCACAAGGAGTTCACGTTAATCAACCTCTAGGACTTGGTTATATGAAATGTAAATTATCTTAATATGGCATTGATAGAAAGAAAAGCAAAGGTATTTAGTGTAAATAATAATGAATATTTACCGCCTTCGTTTATAGAGAACTTTGATAATAAGACAGTATCTTATACTACAGGATTTGGAGAAACAGGATTATCAGTTGGTATTCCTGTTTCTGAACAAGCTAAATGTCCTCAGTTTGTTAAATCAGTAGGAGTAGACCCTAATAATCCTAATTGGACAGAGAAAGTATCAGATTATTGGGCTGAATTTGAATATAAAATACCACTTGGTAAGATAGGTAAGAATAATAAAGTAGAAGATGGTCTAGAAATAGATGGTTCATATACTAAAGGAGAAGATGGTGTAATTCATCCAAATGATATTAATGGATATATCCTTCTTAACCTAATGGAGAATGACATTGAAGTAGCTAAATCAGTTGGAGATTGGCCTTATAAGAACCAATATAAATTCTTTTGTTTAGATACAACTAAGCAAAAAGAAGAAGAAAATAAAGCTATTAAAGATGCAGGTCTTGTTTTACGTAGAACAGCTAGTTTAATTAGTAAAAAAGATAATAATGAGGTTCTTAAATTCATTCTTCAAATCTTTAATACAGAAGTAAGTCCTATTGAAATTGGTACTTATAATCGTTTAGATTTAGAAGCAGGAATTATGCAATTAGCACAAACTAAACCTAATGCTATTGTAGAAGCTACAGAAGAAGGTTATAATCTTGAACAGAAAGCATTTATTCGTGAATTGATTCATAGTGGTGCAATTAATCAACAAGGAAGTACATATTTTCATGGAGTTAATAAAATAGCTACTACAGATGAAGAAATGATTCGTTGGTTACTAGACCCTGTAAATGTTAATACAATTCAGCAATTACAAGCAGTAATTGCTAATTATAGAGCAACTAATGTTATCAAGCCAACAAATTCACTTTAGTATTGTTAATCAATTAACACTAGGTTCATATACTCTTAGAGATTATGACTTTGAAGAGTTGGATTATATTATAAATTCAGTTGTTTATGATATAGTTAATAATACTAATGAAAAAGATTTAAAGGATAGAACTAATGTAGAAGAAGGTATAATAAGACGATTAATGAAATCTTATTGTACCTTTCCTACTAAGATAAATGATAATGAATGGAAGTTTTCTTTACCCCTTGACTTTAGTAGTAAGAATAGTGGAGAAGCATTAGTTTATGATACTACTTGTACTACTAAAGTTACTAAAATAAAGAAAGATAAAGTTTATAAAGCATTAGGAGATGTTAAATATAATGGAGTTTGGTATAAGAAATGCGATATAATAATTGGAGATTCAACCGAAGATTATTATGGAGATTTGATAGAAGTAGGAAGTACTATCAAACCAGCTACAGATATAGATTATAATGTTTACAATTTATACAATCCTTCTGATAGAGTAAGATATACAATAGAAGGTAATACTGTAAAAATTAAATCTAAATATGCAATCGCTAGATTCTGTTTAAGTTATACTGGACAGCTTCTTGAAGCAGATAAAATAAATCATTGTATAGGTCAAACACTTAATTTTCCAGAGACTATACAACAATATGTTATTAATAAAGTAGTTCTTAAACTATCGGTAATAACAGATGAATCACAACAAAAAGTAATTAATCTTAAAACTGTAAATATAACACAATGAACTCACAACTTTTTATAGCTTCTTCTGTTGTCCAAAATACTGCTGTTGAAAGTCTTACATCAGGTCAACTAGGACTATATGGAATAGATAGTGTGACAAATCAGACTATTAGTGTATCTCCTACAAGTAAAGTAGATTTATTTTATGCTGCATTAGGTAAGACTAGTGGAGGTGCTTGGTTAGGTAGAGAATTAAAACAACCTCGTAATCGTAATTTTGAATTGCGTAAATTTCCATATCGTGCTGCTGTAAAACCAATTAAAATTGCTTCTATTGATTGTATTGGTTCTTCTGTGTATGATGAATTTGAATTAAAGATTGTAGGACGTTCATTATATGAAGGTTTTGGAGGTATTGAATCATATTTTCGTACTTATAGTGTAATGGGTAAATATGCTAATTCATTAGCACTTTATACAGCACTTAAAGCACAAATTGATGCTGACGGAGAAGCTAAGATTATTGATTCTGTTACTGTATCATCAGCAGGTATTACTATTATTGGTAAAGTAGGACAAGTTCTTACAGTAAGTCTTATTATGACTCGTGACCAAGAAGATACTTGTTTACCATGTGTTTCTTGTGAAGCAACTGTAGTATCAAGTAATGATGGTGATACTGGTTCAGGTACTTATGAACAACTTTTAGCATTACAAAAAGAATGGGCTATTTGGGCAGGTCGTGGATATATGTCAGATAGACAATTCAAACTTCCTATAGATGATTTTCCTATCAATAGTGCTACTACATGGGATATGTATCTTATCAAGTGGACTAATGAAAATCAACCTAATGAAAGTCATGGACAGGTATTTAATGTATTTCAACAAGTAATGGTAGCTGTTCCATCAGGTACTAATATGAGTTATTTTACTCAAACAGTAGAGGGATTAACAGGTAAAACATTCTTAGTTACTGCAAATCTATAATGATTGATTTCACATTTAAAGATAACTGTGATACAAAACAATTAGATATACAAGATGCTAGTACAGAATATGGTTATCAGAAGGCTGTATTAGTAATTGATGATTTAGGATTAAAGAAAGAACTTAGTCAGGCGAGTAATCCAAGATTAATTGATTTCTTTAATCCTAGTCTTAATACTAAAATATCTTTTGATGTTGTGTATGATGGATTATACAAAATAGATTATTATTTATTTAATTCAGTACAAGCTGTCTTATATGAAATAGGTTCCAATATTATTGCAGCACCTAACATATATGACAGCTTTTCTGATTTTAATTATATATATCTTGATGATATATATGAAATAGATAAAACTTTAAGTACTCCTCATGCTCTATTTCTAAAAAGACCAGTTCAAAGTAGTTTTGATATTCCTTATAGGGGAAAGCTAGTTTCTAAATATGCTGATTATCTTTGTAATACTAAATTAAAAGTTACTAAAGAAGTATTAAATCTTAGATGTACAGATTGTATTAAAGAACAAGCTAAATTAACTAAATCATTACTACAATTAGAAATAGTTAAAAGTCCTAGTGCTACTATTCAAGAAAAGAAAGATATTATTGCTGAATTATTAGCTACTTATGGTACTGCAAGATGTTAAGAATCAAATAGAAAAATGTCTTTTGCAATTATATGTAGAAGACATTAAGCTAAAAAGATATTTAATACCTAATAAGACAATACAGGGTAAAATCTTTATCTTACAGTCCTTATATAAGGTATTTGATTGGGTACAATATACTGATTATAATTCTTATAAAGAACTTGTTAATAGTTTATGTACTTGTAATTTATATGAATCTATTTCTCAAAAAGTATTATTACAATCTTCTCCTTATCAGTTCTTTCAGGAAGAATGGATAGGAGCAGATTTTTGTTGTGAGAAATATGAAGAAGAATGGATTGGTAGTGACCCTTTATGTGAATTAATATAGCAATGGCTAAATATAAAGTACTTGAACTTGATGGTAACTGTCTAAAAATAGATTTAGGTAGATATAAAGATTGTGTAGATTTATCGCCATTAGCAAGTGATATTAGTGCTAATTGGGGTAGTATAGGAGGTACATTATCTAATCAAACTGATTTACAAACAGCTTTAAATCTTAAAGCTAATACATCTGCTTTATCGGCTTATCTTACTACAGCTAATGCGGCTACTACTTATTTTCCATTAGTAGGAGGTTTATTAACAGGCACAGCAGGAAATGGTAAAGTGACTTTTCCTACGCAATCTTCTGCTCCAAGTACACCTGCAAGTGGATTTAGTTTATATGC
>ERZ650304.264-NODE-264-length-32064-cov-4.740261_pt1 | contig 32064 bp, 28 predicted proteins | sample MGYA00376240_ERZ650304 | MGnify/ENA primary metagenome ERZ650304 (study PRJEB26733, sample SAMN07839271) | wastewater metagenome | biome: small river; feature: stream; material: water | place: USA: North Carolina | collected 2016-03-01 ... | reverse complement strand
TGTGAATTTATATTCCGAAACTTTGAAGTTTGTTTTCTGGAGGTTTGTGCGTTCCATTCTTTATTGCTTCGGAAACTTTTCTGTATTCATCACCAAATTTCTTTCCAATCTTTTCAAACTCCGAAGGCTTCAGTTCTTTTGGACGATTATATCGATACCAGCATCTGTATCGTATTGGCAGATCAGGATAATCTTTCATATTCACATAGGCGATATTCTCTATCTTTTCTGGTGGCTTATATTTATTCGCATTTGCAGGATTTTTTAGAATCATCATTTCTTTGAATGCCTCCTCGACATGCTTCCATGGTTGAGAGTTGTATCCATCTTCATCATCCAAGCTCATACTGAAATCGCAATGACCATCATCTTGCCCAGGTATATACCAAATCTGTCCGTGTGCCCACATTGGAGCTGATATCTCAAAATCCGAAGCCTTGTCTCCTCCAGGATGTATTGACTCATCGTGTTTTTCTTCCATGTAGTAGTCGACGGATACAGTCGACATATCGAGCAAGTATTCGCGAGAAAAAATTGTATATAAACCGAATCTATCTGTGCCCGGAACACTCTTTTCCAAATCCTTGATTGATTTTGCGTCAGGATACCTTTGAGGCCAAAGTATTCGGTTACGATCGTCCAGAAGTGGATACGCTTTGAATAAGCCTGGCATTTCCCCATGCTTTATTCCTTTGTACAAAGTGATCATTATTGAACTTGGATGAAGCAGGTTTCCTAGAACAACAATGTTTGTCTTCTCACTTCCGATAGACCAAATCTCTCCCATAAACCAATCATGAAAGAGACGTATCTGTTTGCCATCTTGGAATGATGTCATATCTTCCATGTCATCACAGATGATGAGATCGGGACGATGATTGCGATACTTTAGTCCACGAATATTCTGTAACGCTCCGATGCACATGATTTTTGCTCCGTATTTCGGTATCTCAATTGTAAACGCACCCCAATCTTCCTTGCTCGCTTGGAATGGACCAAGATCGTTTTTCAATAGCTCGTTCTCTTCAAGTTCTTGTTTGATGCTGTTGAAATGAGACTGTGACTGAACTCTGGTTTTAGACATGATTACTATAAACTTTTTCTGATGTTTTCCAAGAATACTCCACAGAGCATTAGAGAGGTTCAGAATGGTCGATTTTCCTGAACCTCGAAATGCCATGAACACGTTGAGCTTGTGTTGGTATTCTTCTGTAATGCGGAACATCTCCTTATGGAACCATGCGAACTCGTACGTGATATGTCTCTGAAGATAGATACGGCAAAATGCCTCGTGATTTTCATATACGAGTGCTTTTCGTACGGCAACATCATTGATGATTGCCTGTTTAAGTTCAGGAGACAATTCTTTCATGGCTACTTAAAGTGAGATAGGGCCTCTTCGAGGAGTTCCTTTTGGTGCTGGTTAAGTTCGACTTTTTTCTGAGCACGAATAAACATATCTTTCTTCTCCTCAGACATGTATGCTTTATGTCTGTTTCTGAGCCAGAATGCCACTGCTTGAAATTTCTTCTCTTTCAAGAGGGCGACGAGCTGACTTTCAGATAGATCGTTTATATACTCCACACCATCGATCCTTGCGTTTTCAACATCGGTCTTGAAGTCATCGCTTTCTTCACACCAGCGGTAGAAAGTAGCTCTTGATATCCCGACTTTGGCACAAGCATGACTTGTGATTGGGACGGCACGTAGTTGTTCAAGCAGAAGTTCTTTCTGCTTCTTTATTGTTTTTACAGTAGCCATATTAGTTGATCTTCTTACGCTTTTTACCAGTCTCTTTCTCCCAGCGACGCATAATGACTTCGGCATAAACGTGTGATTTCTCCATAACAAAGCATCTTCGACCCATCTTTATCGAAGCGATGAGAGTTGAACCAGAACCACCGAATGGCTCAAGGATGAGATTGTCTCTTTTGGTCAAAACTTTGATGTATGGAATGAGAAGCTCAATCGGTTTTGTCCCGAAGATTATCTCTTGCCCTGATGATTTCTTATCTGCGGCTGGATGAGCAATGAAATCGGTAGGACAAATTTTCTTTCCTTTCTCATACTGCTCCCAGTGAGGTTTTCCTGCTGTGGCAAAGAGAGCATTCTCATACTCATTCTGAAAAATCGCATCTTCTTCTACTAGATTAAGAGGTGTGCTACCAGAGTTTCCAACCAAAGCGATATCTGTCTTGTTGAAGAATTTGTACTTAGACGAAAATCCCTGCATACGATTCGACACATGCCACGTGATGGTGTTTCTATACTTCCAATGCTTCTCAAGAGCAGTCCAAATCGTCTTTAGATTTTTTGGATTCTCAAAGATGATGATTGAGAAGTCGGGCTTTTGCACTTTAGCAACATTTGCCATCCATAGATCCGAGAAGTTGTCCGGCAATACATCAGTCTCAAGATAGCGACGATTCTTCTTTGCTCCGAATCCAACAGTTGGACCATCTTTACCTCGACCTTTTCCTTTGAGGTAATTAAGAATATATGGCGGGTCAGTGAGAACCATATCAGCTTTGTTTTCACCCATGAGTTTAATCATGTCAGCCTCAACAGTAGAGTCACCAATCATGATTCGAGAACCATCGAGGTCGTACACATCTCCTTTCTTTGCTTTGACTGTGATATCTAGCTTGTCGAGTTCCTTTTGGAGATCAAACTGTTCCTCATTTATTTCCGCAGGAAAAATATCGTCGATTTCCTCTGAGCTAAAACCGATATCTGTGAGAAGTGACTCATCGAATTCAGCGAGGAGATCAAGATCAAACTCTCCTTGGTTTTTATTGAGTCGCAGGTTGAGTTCAGACTCCTTTTCAGGTGTGAGATTAACAAATACGACAGGCATATTCTTGTACCCAAGCTCTTTGCAGACTTCAAGTCTGAAGTGACCGCCAACCACAACGTTCTTTCGGTCGGGATGGGAATTAACGATAATGGGATCGACGTTGCCAAACCTCTTGATGCTCTCCGTGAGACTCTTCTTTTGTTCATCGCTCCACTTGCGTGGGTTCTTGTCGTTTGCGACAAGGCTGTCGATTGAGATGTACTCAATCTTTAGATTTTCTTTATGCATATACTTTGCTTTTTAATTAATTTCTAAAAAGCAAAAGACCATCTTTATCGTTAAGTTTCCTTAACTGCAAAGATGGTCTTTCGAGAAGCGGTGCACGACTCAAAAAACACTCTTAACTTTACAGTTAAAAGAAATTTCTTTGAGCAGTGTAGGAATATAACCTTCAGCATTTCCTACCTTAGTAGGGGTCTGCGAATCTATATCCAGCCGCTGTGAAGAATGATTGAAAGTGTAGAGAGTTCCTCCTAGTAGGAGGGTTTTCCCAGCCGTCAATCCGATATGAGGATGTCAATTGCTCTGAAAGTATTATCTACCTAACTAAACAAAAATACAAGACGATGTTTAGTTAAAGAATACATGAAAACCCTTTTTTAATTTGTCCTTATACTAAAAGGCTTTTCTTAAGTTCGGTCATTACAAAATCCTTAAATATAAGACAGTTATCCACAACTTGCTTAAGTATGTATTCTTGTTCCTCAAACTCTTTTTCGAAAGAAACAGGTTCTACCTCCAATCTAAAACTTACTGATTTACCAGTCATGACCAATTCCATATTTGGAGGTAGCTTATTATAGTCTTGAAGTAATTCTTCATATTGAGAAGCCATGCCACTTAACTCAAGATCAACATATCCTTTCTCCATCTTATGAATAAGGCGTGTATTTTTTAAAAGCCAGAAGGGACTGAAATACACAAAAGAAGATGCTGTCGGCTTTACTTTAGGTTGAGGCATATTTAATTCCTGTAATGTGCCTGATATATACAAATAATATTTCTTCCAAAACTCTGTAACAACCTCATCCTTTATAGCTTGATATCCTCTTCGTTCTTGTTCAATCGCAAGACGAAGAATTTCTGATTTGTACCATGATCGTAAAGAGGCGTCTTTAGAAAACCAAGTAAGTATTTCCTCATAAGAAACAGAGTACTCAAACTCACTTTTATTATCAATATAAGCCTTAGGAGCAACAAGAATGACCGCGGTCTCAATATTAGGTCCAGCAAGAAGTTCTGCACGCTTCATGTATCGATCATACTGAGCATCTTGAAACATAGCGTCAACTTTGTTTTCAATTAGAAGAAACAATTTCTTTTGATTAAAAACAAATTCAGCTTGAATGTCAGTCTCTCCGAGCCCTGCGGTTGTCACACTTCGATATGCTTTTGAGAATATAAACTCTGGCTTACCAACAACTTTTAAAAATAACTTTTCTAAGCCTGTATTTGCATATAGTTCTTCTAATATCAATAAATCAATATCTCGTTCACGCACGGATTCGACTATCGGGAATGTTGCACCATTATTTTGAATTGCCTCCATAATAGTTATTTCCTCCAGAAGATTAGCGACTTAAAGAACCCTGTGACTCGCTCTGTAAATGTTGGCTTTGGAGCTTCTCCCACTTTCGCAGGCGTAACTGGCTCTTCAACCTCGGTAGTTGTTGAGACCACAGGCTCAATCACTTTTAGTGTCTCGACCTTTGGTTTCTGTTCAGCTTTTGGAGTAGGTTTAATTTCAGAAGCAGGAGTATTAACAACAACCTCTTTTACCTCCTCAATGACTGGAGGGGTTGTTGTAGCTTTCTGTGATTTTTTAGCAAAGAAGTCAGGATACTTAGCTCGATAGAGTTGCTCAACTTTGTAAGCGTTCACTGGATTCATTTTCTGAAGCAGTTTGAACTGAGCCACCTCTTGATCATCGGGGAGCGATTCAAGCCAATCGAAATATTCTCCGATGGTTATCTGCTTTTGTGGAGGCTGGATTGCTTGCTCGTATACTTTGGTGTACTTGTCGTATTCGAGTTGCTGAATCTTGAGCTTGAGTTCGGCGATTTCAGCCTCTTTTGCTTTCATATCAATTTGAGATTGATATGAAGACCTTTGAGATTCTAGGTCAGCAATCTGTTTGGAGTACTTGGTATCAATTTCAGAAAGCTCCGCCTTGATTTGCTCCGTCAGACCATAGGTGCCAGTGAGATAGTTTTTCTTGGCATCTCGTTCGTTCTTTAATTCAAGAATTCTGTTATCAATGTTTCCAATTGATGATGCAGAATTATTTTGCAATTGTGCCTCAAGTGATTTGAGACGATATTCTAAAGCTGACTTTTCCTCCTGCTGTTTGATGGATACATCTGCGGGCAGATAGTTATAGTCGGTTGCGTGTGCGATGGTTGCTTGGAATACAAATATTCCTAGCACGAACACGCATGTTCGTATGATTTTGTTCATAAGCCACTGTAGCGGTTTTAGCCTATTAACTGATAATAGGCGGAGAATCTTGAGTCTTGCGACTGAAGACTCCTCGCCATTGTGATCCAACCTTTCGGTCAGACCCATATATCCTTTCGGATACACGACCGCTACAGTGACTCTGACGAGGAGTCTTCAATACTGTAGCGGTTTTGCTATTCCGACCATATCCTAGGAAACTAAGGGTTTTCTAGGGGTTAGGTCTTTGTTGTACAAGAACATGATAGCAAATTTTTGGCTATCTTTCTAGACTTTAGCTTACATTTAGGGAGTTGCGAAGCCTGAGTTGTCGACAGTCTATTTTGTCTTCTTTTGCGAACCAAGACCTTTCATTAGATATTCCTTTTCATGACCATGGACCTTGTCCATAACAGCAAGTAAATCCTCAAAAATATTAAAAGCTTCTCGAAGGTGTTCACTGGCTTTGGTTTGAACTTTACTGTCATAACTTGCCTGATCTTTAATATCTTTCATTTCAGAGTAATCAACTAATTTATATTCTGCTTCAACATTGTGCAAAACAAGATTCCTGCTCTTCTTGAATTTACTTATCCTCGAATAAAGTTTTTCATCTAGCACATCCTTGTTTTTCAAAACCAAAAAGATTGCCATACCATCGAAACCAACACGCCCTTTTATATTATGAAGATGGTTAATAAGAGATTGCGCTTCAAAAGAGTTGAAAATCTGTCTCAAGATTGATTCACCAGTATTATCAATAATTGAATCAGCACCTGCGAATGCTTGAGCAAAATAACCCTTATTTGCTGGATCAAGCACGAACTTACCCCAATCTATTGAGATACCAGAATATTTACCATCCCATGTGACTCTCGATTCCATAATTATTTGAGTACATCTTTTAGCCCCCAGAACATACTGCTTCCTTTCTCAATCAGGACGTTAATGAGATCTTCGACCTTAGCCTTAAACGAAGGATTTTTGTAGATAATTTCTAGAGCTTCTTTAATTTCTCCATCAATACTGAATAAAGGTGCACGTCGATTCGTGTTCAACTCGTCTTCATTCAACAAATACTGCTTAATGACACCTAAGGTACTTTCAGGATCAATAGTTGCGAATATTTTCAAACGTCGAGTAAGCCCATAATCCCAATCAATATCACCTTTTGATTTCTCAAGAGTTATTGCAAGATTCTTGATGATGATTTTCTCATCAATTATCTCCTTATCAGGATTCACCCAAAATCCAAAACCAGAGAAGGCTTTCGGCTCAATCGGAATACCTGTTGAAATAATCCAATTCCAAAACTCTACAAGTTTATCCTTGCTTACATTGTTTTCCTTAAACCAATCATCGCCAGCCTGACTTCGAGTGATACAACTTCGACCAATAAAGGATACGAATTCGTAATGACGAGCTTCGTTTGGTGTCTTCCAAAATAGTTCAAAGAGTGGATCAGTAATTTTGAAATCAAAATGAGCATAAGCCAGTGCCAAATGGACAGCCAGTGTCTCATCAAGACCTTTCAAATATTTCCTATCTGGATAAATATTTGGATTTAGCTTTATCGCATACTCGTAATAGCCACGAAGTTCATCAAATAACTCCTTGTACAGAGAACTTGCCAGGTATCCTTCCCAAGTAGCAAAATACAGTTTTTCTTTTCCTGATTCTTTAGGGAATATCTTCGATAGGAGTCCTTTAACAAAAGTAATGTCACGGAAGTAGAATGACGCAAGGAACTGACCAAGGGTGAATCGAACCGCATTCGATGTTTCTGTATCAAGAACCTGCTCAAACAAAACCTTAACTTCATTTGAAAGTGTCTTGTTGCTTTCGTTGTAAGCAAATTGGACAAAAGCTCGATACGCCTGTCCTCGAACGGAATTTATCGCAACATGAGCAGGTTCATTGGACTCACGCTTATCATCTTCAACATCAGGACTGCTCTTAATGGTAAAGAGATATTTGATGATGCTGAATATTTTTGCCTGATTATCTTTGAATGTATTTGAGTCCTTGATGGTTGCAAGTATCTCAAGAAGAACATCCGCTATAGATTTATGGACGGTTATCCAATCAGCAAGATAAACCCGCTCTTCCATTGGCTTAAACTCTTCTTTCTCACCCGATTGTCGAATGAGATCAAAGAAATTAATAACCTGTATGAATTGCTCATCTGTGAACGATTCCTTTGCCCTCAAACTGTCTTCAACTTGTCGCAGTATTGAGTAAACATAGTTTGGAGAAATAACACCCCTGTCAAAAAACTTATTAAGGTTTGATAGATAATCAGCCTTTCGAGCTTTAAAGTCTTCCTTAATGGCATCACCTAAGCCTTCGGGACCACGAGGACTTAAGAAATCATCATTCTTATACTTTTCCTTCAACACCGCTGGAGATGCGTCAGTTTTCAAATGATCAATGAGAGCATCAATGGTCATTTCTGATGGATTAAATGGTGTTTTGTGATTCACAATACCTCCCATTCCGCCCATGACAGTAGGATGAGGAGTAATCTGACCATCTTCTAACAACTTTCCGAAGATGGACTCAGCCTTTGTAATTTCTTCAGGAGTTAGGTACTTTTTTATATAAGTAAGTATCTCTAAACCGTCACGTTTCCTCCATTTTTCTTTATCAGCATCGTCTAGTTTTGCTCCGTAGTATTTAATAACATTTTCAACATATTCTCGTTGCTCGGTATCCTTATCTAGAGCGTTAAACCCAGCAATCAACCCCTGGTGATATTCAGCTCCTGTATCAATCTCAAAGTAGCGTTCACCAACATTAAACACACGGAACAAGAATTCCTTTATCTCCGACTTAAACGCATCAGGACATCGTGTAATTGCATATAACTTAAGCCTCCAAGAGGTAAGAGCGTCGGGTAATGTGGCAATATTTTCTAAATAGATGCGACGAACCTCTGCGACATCATCACACTTACCGCCAAGAATTATCTCAATGAGAGTTTTTATTGTTGCTATGAAATTCTGAATATCTTCTCGGAAATGAGACCTCTTGTCCGTATCTAATTGTAGTGTGAATACACTCACATCGAGTAGATAGAATGGCTCTGACTTGTCAAAGACGGTTCCGTCTTTTTCTACACCAATGTCAGTAATTTTTGTAAGGATTTCAGACAACAACTTCAAAAACTTTTCCTTATCGGGATTGTTTTGATCAAGAATAAGTTCAAATATTCCAGTCTCGCTTACATCACCGAGATAGAATAACTTATCTGTTATTGAGAAACGCTCAATGTTGGCAAACTCTTCTTTATCCCTAACCGTAAGTACTACTCTAGCGAGATCGTAGATTGCCTCATAATCCTTTTCTTGAGCAAACTTCTCAGTCATCTTCTTGTATTCATATCCGGAACGACCAAAACGAGACATGAGTTTCAACCAGTTATCTGAATACATTTTTGGAAGAATCTTCTTTATCTGAGCAACTGGCAAAAGACCAGTGATCCAGAAGAACCTGTCGATGACCTCAGGGTTGAAGGTATCTTTTGAAATTGGTGTTGAAAGAATTATCTCAGCGACTAATTCAGGTAGTTTTTCTGCCATTCGAGTAAGATACTCAAGTTCAGAAAGACGATATCCATATTTACTAGGATCTTCCGACTTCTTTTTTAATTCATCAAAAAGACCGTTATCAAAAAACCACTTAAGCCAAGCTTCGTTTGCCTTCGAAAATAGATAGCGCTTTGAGTCTTCATTGCTTTCGATAAAATTTTTTGCAACTTCAATAGATGCAACTGATGGGCCAGCTGTTACGAATTCGTCTATTTTTTTGTGTATTTGAAGTTGGTTCATAATTTTATACACATGAATATAGAAGTGGAATATACTCTCTCTTCTTCGGGCCTGAATAATATGATCCTAAAGATGTTTTATATACCTCCTCAATTTCTTTCCCAGTCGTAAGATTTTTATAGAATAGTTCTGTAAATTCTTTTGCAGAAAGTTCACCAACAGGATCTCGATACGCGATTACATAACGCGAACAACCAGATTTGATTATTTTAAAAGCAAGACTCTCTTTGTTTAAAATTCCACCCCCAGAATAGCAAAGTGACAGAAAAATTAATTTTTGATTACTATCCTTTATAAGTTCAACAAAATCATCTGGGGAAAATTTTTTTGTCTCTTTATATTTTGTATGGTCGTCATCTTCCAAACAAAGATTTCCATCCTGATCACCGTGCATAACAATATGAACCAGCGAATAATCCTTCCAAGAAACACCCTTAATCGACTCAGTAGTTGTGTGTTTTAATAGTAAAATACTATCAACTCGAAAATATTGCTGATTATTTTCAATAAGAAAATGTAAAGAGTTGTATATAGATTTAATCTCATCATCCATGACTGCCTTCAAGTCAGATCCCACACCTTCATGGGCATGAGACATAAGCATTACAAGATTATTGTCTTCTTTTACTTGGGGCTCTCTAACTGGGGTAGAAACTTTTCTTACTATATATAAATTATTATCTTTGAGATTTTCCCATGGAAGCTCGAGAAATACAGAAAAATCAGATCTGATTGTTAGCTGATCATCTTCTAAATTTTCAGCAATTTTAATTTCCTTATTTACGAATTCTAAAACCTTCTGAAGGTCTGGTCCTTGTTTCGAGAAAACAGGATTAATATCTGAACTTTTACCTATACCAATTTCTGGTGTTACAACTGTTGTTACGTCTTTGTTTCTTAAATACTCACTATGAAAATCATCGAACGATATTAATACAAACTGACCGTTAGATTTATTGGTTTTAACACTTAAATACAAACCTCCTTTTATTGATTCTTTTTCGCCATCTTTAACTTGTTTAAGTTCGCAATAGATTTCCATAATTTACTAATAATTCAACGCCTAAGAAACAGAGGGTAATCCTAGTCGGTTCAGAGTTATTGCCTCGAAGAAATAATCACAATCCACCTCTTTAATATAAGCGAGCACATCTTTATACGCTGGTGCCTGAAACCACTCACTTAGAATATAGATATATTCAACTTTAACGCCTAGAGAATTGAGAAGTTTTTCATACTGTCGTTTTTTGAAATGACATGTCTGTAATTTTTCATCAACAGACCCTGCAACATTTTGAAATTTGATTTCAATTACATAAAAAGAATTGGTTGCCAATACAAAAATAGCATCATCGGGAAGGAGTTTTTTGGAAAGTATTTCCTTATGATTTACACCTTTCTCCTCTAAAAATTTATATAGACGATTTTTCCGAAGATTAAGAGCGACTTTTTCTCCTTTAAAAAGAATCGAGCCATCTTCATGCACCTCATAACCAGGCACAGTTTTAAGCACTTCAAGAAAATCCACTTTGCCCTCAAAGTGAAGTCCTGATTTTGTATTTGCTCCTCCTACGCCACCAATTTTCATATAACGTGATTATCTCACAAAAACGCCCTTAAATCTAGGATATAAAGGTAAAAAATGATAAAATGAAATTGTGAAGACAGATAACGTAAAAAAAGCAAAACCATTTCTAAAATGGGTCGGTGGCAAGGGTCAATTATTGACTCAATTTCAGAGTCTCTTTCCTAAAAAATACAACTCGTATTTCGAACCATTTATTGGTGGAGGTGCTGTCTTTTTTTCTATCAACCCACAAAAAGCACACATAAACGATATAAACAAAACACTAGTTCAGACCTACACGCATATTAAGAATGATGTAGAGAAATTAATAAAATCTCTTGCAAAACTTGAAAAAGAATTCCTTGCAAAAGACACTGAGGCACGAAAAGAATTCTATTACTCGATACGAGAAAAATACAACTCTTTATCTCACGAGGATTTCAAGAAAAGTCTCTACTTCTTATTCTTTAACAAGACTGCGTTTAATGGTGTCTACCGAGAAAATTCAAAAGGTGGATTCAATGTGCCGATGGGTAGCTATAAAAATCCTAAAATCGTAGATGAGGAAAATCTTAGAGAGGTTTCCAAAATGCTTTCAAACACCAAAATAACAAGTGGTTCATTTGTTGATGCTGTAAAGAATGCAAAGGCTGGTGATTTTGTTTACTTCGACCCTCCATACCACCCACTTTCCGAGACATCTAGTTTTACAAGTTATAGCAAGGATTCTTTTTCTAAAGATGATCAGATAAAGCTCCGAGATTTATTTGTAGAACTCGACAAGAGAGGTGTATACGTAATGCTCAGTAACTCAAGTGCGCCTTTTATTCAAGAAATATACTCTGGATACAAACAGATTCCTGTTTATGCTAGTCGAATGATCAACTCAAAAGCAGATAAGCGCGGAAAGATATCAGAAGTCGTAATAATTAATTACGATCCGCAATCAAATCTTCAAAGCGTTTTTGAGAAAGATTTAAGTATTTCTTCTCAGTATCAATACCTATAAATCTTCGTCCGTGTTTCTTCGCGGCGATTCCTGTAGTTGAGCTTCCTGTAAAAGGGTCGAGAACTATGTCTCCCTTATTTGTACTAGCGAGTACGATTCGCTCAAGAAGTGAAAGTGGTTTTTGCGTTGGATGTTTGGTGAACTTCTTCTCTTCTTTCTTTGGTGGGTTAACTGCCCAAACCGAACGCATTTGTAAGTTCGGCTTCTTTATAAAATCTTCTGGCCACTCGCCATTTTTCATTAGTTCATAATTGAAAGTGTGTTTTGCTTTCTTATGTTTTCTAGCCCAAAGAATTGTTTCGTGACTTGCTGTAAAAAATCGACAACTTAGATTTGGAGATGCGTTCGGTTTGAACCAAGTAATATCATTCAAAACATGGAAACCAATTGACTGAATAGCATGGCCACATTGATAGATAGAATGATAGGTACCACTAACCCAAATGGTGCCATGGGGTTTTAAAACACGATAACAAGCTTCTAGCCATCTTTTATGAAAGGCATAGTCAGCATCGAAGCCTTTGCTTTTATCCCAATCACCTTTGTTAACGCTTACCATTTTCCCTGCGTGCACAGTAAAACCTCCATTTGAGAGCATATATGGAGGATCTGCAAAAATCATATCGATTGAGTTTTCTGGGAGAGTATTTAAAAGCTCTATTGAATCAGCCAAATAGAGCACAAAATCCTTGTGCATAAAATACGGTTTTTGTTTTATTGAAGCTAAAATCTTTTTTGCCATTTATAAGTACATTTTAGCTTAAAAGACATAAAACCTGAATAAAATTTACCTAAACTTACCTACAGTTTATCTACTTCGGACGCTCTAGACTCCTAAGAGGTTCAGCGTCATCAATGTGTTTGTATGAAAATACAAAATCCGCTACAAGTGACGCCTGACGAGGTTGAGGCAAAACAACCGATTAAGTACTGCTTATATGCTCGTAAATCAACCGAACAAGAAGATAAGCAGGCATTATCAATTGAATCGCAAGTCAGAGAGATGCAGGCTCTGGCTGAGCGAGAGAAACTGAACGTGGTCGAAATTAAGCGAGAAGCACACTCCTCTAAAGAAGTCGGACAGAGGCCTGTATACAATGAACTTCTCGCTGAAATCAAACAAGGAAAGTTTAATGGGATACTAACATGGGCACCAGACCGCTTATCGAGAAATGCCGGTGACTTGGGAGCGGTAGTAGACCTGATGGATCAGAAGCTTCTTCTAGAGATCCGCACCTATGGACAGAAATTTACAAACAATCCAAATGAAAAGTTCCTCCTCATGATTCTCGGATCACAGGCAAAGCTTGAGAATGACAACAAGATGGTGAATGTGAAGCGAGGACTCAGAGCAAGGTGTGAGATGGGCTTATGGCCATCAGTACCTCCAACAGGATACTTGAGCAATCCTGATAGAAATAGAAAATGTGAAGTAATAACCGATCCAGCAAGAGGTCACATTATCAGGCAAATGTTCGAGAAAGTGGCATATGATGGCTGGTCAGGACGAAAGCTGTATAAATGGATGGCACATGACCTCAAATTTAAAACAAAGAATGGCAAACCATTAACATTGAGCAATATTTACATAATTCTCAAAAACACTTTCTACTACGGAGAATTTGAATACCCAAAAGCAAGTGGACAATGGTATGTCGGAAAGCATGAACCTGTGATAACCAAAGACTTGTACCTACAGGTTCAAGATAAAATTACATCGGATTCAGTAATACATGCACAAGACAAGGAGTTTGCATTCACAAAGATGATGACATGTGGATTGTGTGGATCGGGAGTGACGGCAGACGAGAAATTTAAGAAACTCAAAGATGGTACAACGGCACGATACGTGTACTACGGATGCACGAGATTTAGGGATAAAGATTGTCCGTGCGGATACATACGAGAAGAAGACCTGATTGAACAACTCGCAAATATACTGGATACCGTGTCACTGAACGAGATTGGGATGAAAGACAAGATCAAATCAGAGATTGAAGCACATACAGAATTTCAAGAATCAGTACTTGGAAAAGCAGTTAAAGAGAAGATAAAGATTAAGGAGGTCGATATACGAAACTTCGCCAAGCATATCTTAAGAAAGAGACCGATCTACGAAAAGAGAGAGCTATTAAGCAATCTGAGAAGCAAGTTGGTGTTAAAAGACAAACAGATAAGCATGATGAATTAGGCAAACAAAAAACCACCCGAAGGGGTGATTTTTTGTTCTGGATACTGCGCTCAGCAGGTATGCAATTTACGGAATAGTATCGTGTGTTTTACCTTAGTTCGAGCCCATGACTGGTGCTCAGAACTTTTATTCCTAAACGGCGATTTTAGCCGTCTAGGTAGGTCTCACATGACTGCTGCCGAACCTGGACTCGAACCAAGATAAACGGTACCAGAAACCGTTGTCCTACCATTAGACGATTCGGCAATATTGATCGTCTTGCGCCTCACTATACCTAAAAACCACCTTTTTTTCAAGGTGGTTTTATCTAGACTTTGAGATATCGACGAACTGCAAGGAAGCTTGAGATCACCCCAAGGAGCATACCCGCAAAGAGTACCCCAAATCCAACAGTCAAAAAATGTGTCAGGTAATAGCTATAAATATTGATACCGAGCGCATCAGTGGCACGATGCCCTAGGAAGTAGGTTACCGGCAGGAATATGATGAGCATCACAATCCATGCAAAGAATCCATAGAGCATTCCCTCCACCAAAAACGGCGAACGAATATAAGTACCTGACGCACCCACAAGTCGCATAATACCGATCTCCTCTCGTGCCATATAGATCGTCAGACGAATGGTCGTGTACATAATGATGATTGCAACAATAGAGAGTACCATTGTTACAAAAAATCCAACTTTCTGTGCATCATCAATGAGGCGATTGAGGCGGTCAATCACTGCTTTGTTTTGTGAGTAGTTGATACGCTCAATGATCTGCGCATTCTCCCGAGCAATCTTACTGTCGCCCTCGAGTACCTGCGAGATTGCTTCGTACTGCGTTGAATCTTTTGCCTTGATACGAAGTGACCCACCGAATGGATTGTCGCCCAGCTCATCGAGTGCTTGAAGTGTCAAATAGTCATCAGCATGACGCTGACGAAATGCGAGCACTTCATTGTCTGCAGAGCTATACTCCACGGTCGCAACCTCAGGAAGACTCTCAAGGGTAGTTTCAAGTGCAAGAATGCGCTCCTCAGATGCATCAACACTAAAGTATACTGCGATGTCGACTTGGTTTTTGAGGCGAACAATCGATGAGTCAAGTACTGCCTGAAAAAGGAAGAGCGCAGTGAGTACTGAAAGAACAATTGTGGTGACCAAAATAGACGCAGATGATACCAATCCGTTACGACGAAAATTGATCCACCCACTCTTGACTACTCGTTTTACTCTAACCCAAAACATATACTATATATTATACTGTCTTTCGCTTTGTTTCGTCACTCACCACACGACCGTTCTCCATGGTGATAATACGACGACCTACTGCCTTGATCAGTGCAGGATCATGTGTAGTCAGGATCACCGTAGTACCAAGGTCATTGATCTTTTTTAAGATATGTATCACTTCTTTTGTATTTGCTTCATCAAGGTTTCCTGTCGGCTCATCCGCAATGAGGACTTCTGGCTGGTTAATGATGGCACGAGCAATTGCAAGTCGCTGTTTCTCACCTCCTGAGAGTTGGCTTGGAAAATGAAACATGCGGTTCTGGAGATCTACCAGCTGTAGCACGTGTGGCACATCAGATACAATTTCCTCGTCACTTTTGCCTGCCGCCTCCATCGCAAATGCAATATTTTCATAGGCAGTCTTGGTGCCGAGCAAACGAAATTCTTGAAAGACGGTACCAATACGACGACGAAGATTCATGAGCTGTGCAGTAGAGAGACTATGAATATCTACGTTTTCAAAAAGGACTGTACCTTCAGTTGTCTCTTCTTCTTGCATGAGAAGCTTGGTGAGTGTTGTCTTCCCAGCACCAGACGGACCAACAATAGTTACAAATTCACCTGTTTGAATCTCAAGATTAACGTTCTCAAGAGCGATAGCACCGTTTGGATAGGCTTTTGAAGCGTTGACGAATTTGATCATAGGAGCCTCTAGTATAGCATGAGCTCTGCATCAAGAAATGCATCAATATCCCCATCATTGAGGACTTTGTCCGTATTACTTGTCTCTACCTCAGTGCGATGATCCTTCACCAGTTTATACGGATGCAAGACATAGGAACGGATTTGGTTGCCCCATTCGATATCAGTAGACTTTGAGATAGCCATACCGCGCGCAAGTGCCCGTTCTTCTTCTTCGCGACGTTTATAGAGCTTGGCCTTTATCATCGATAGTGCCTGCTCTCTGTTTTGCTCTTGTGAGCGCTCGGTCGTCACATGTACTGCGATACCGGTTGGTTTATGTGTCATGCGCACCGCTGTCTCACGCTTGTTTACATTCTGCCCACCAGGACCACCAGCACGAGCAAACGTAACCTCAAGTTCACTATCAGGAATCTCGATATCGGTATCACTTTTTGAGAACTCAGGCATGACCTCAACCATGACAAATGACGTCTGACGTTTTGCATTCGCATTAAATGGTGAGATGCGCACGAGTCGATGCACCCCACTTTCATACTTGAGACGACCATAGACACCTTTCCCGCTGATTTGAAACGTCACGTTTCGATACCCTCCCTGGTCGTTTTTTGATTCACTAATAAAGCTACTACTCCACCCACGACGCTCCACATATTTTATATACATACGCAAAAGCATGGCGACAAAATCTTCCGCATCATCCCCTCCTGCACCAGCAAAGATCGTAATAAGGGCATTACCCTTGTCGAATTTACCAAGACCTTCGAGACTGTCTTTGAGCTCGGAAAGCTCCTTAATCATCGCCTGCGCCTTGGGTACATCAGACCAAAAATCTCCCCCACTCATGCGTGTTTCGATTTCGCTAATTCGTGCAGCAATTACATCCTTGTCCATGACACAGACTGTACCAAGAAATAGGCAAACAAAAAAGCCCGAGTCATGCTCGAGCTTTTTTATATTAAAACGTTATTGGAATGCGGTGTGTGATCGGCTTGTCGCTTGTGCCTTGCGGCGAAATAAGTATCAAATAGCCAGTTCCTTTTTTTGGCTTGCCAGTGACCGCTATGGTTGTAGCAAATGTTGCACGACCATCAGAGAGTCCTGTAGTAGGAACAATCATTTCATTTGGAACAGTCGTATATGCAGCCATCGGCTTGCCTGTACTATCTACAAGTTGTGCGTAGAGCGCGATTGAACCCTCAGGTCGCCAATCACAGCCAGTCTTTTCTCCTTTGAGAGAAACACTTGTCGTGATAGTTGTCGATGGTAGAGGACTCACAATCAAAAGGCCACAATTAGAGTCAGTATTAGAGGACACAAGAGTCGTCGACGGAGATGTTTTTTGAATAACAGGCGCAGTCGTCACAGGAGCTGTTCCAGACATATTACGACCAAAATGGTTTAGAACGCCAAGTACAAGAATAATAACAACGATAATTTCAATAGCCTCCCATCCGCCGCCACTTGGTGCTTTTGGTGCATCTGCCATGGATTACTTCTTGACCGTATAGCGGCCATCTTCAAGCTTGGTAAAGAATTTTGCGTTCTGAAGATTCACGAGAATAGTGTTCTTTTTAAGAAAGCGCTCTTTGAGTACACGATCGACGACATCTTCTTTAGTGAGCGGTCCTTCCTTTACAAGGATTTCTTTGATGACATCTTTTACCACACCAGCCTTGTAGCCCCATTCAGCAAGTGCGTAGTAGCCACGACCAACGAGTACAAACCGTGAGTCTTTAATAAGTTCATTGTGAGTAGTTGCAACATGTGTTTTTCGACCAAACGTATCAACGATTGCTTTTGCGACTTCACGGAAGTGCATTGGTGAACCGTGCTTTTTCATCATGAGATATGCGTAGTCTTTAATACCACGAGTTTTCACATTTTGTGAGTCAGCAGGACCCCATTCACCAAGTGGATTCTTGGCAATCTTTTTTGAAATCTTGAGCCAACGACGAGCAATTTCTTCGTTTTTATATTGCTCTGACACATCTTTGAGCTCCTTGATAAAGCGAGTTACTAGATCATCCTCTGAGAGCAGTTCCTTATCATCAAGATTGCGATACACATCGTGAAGTGCAGTATGTACCACTTCAGCAAGACCAGTATCAGTTGTCCATCGAGCTTCAAAGTGATCGTCTTCTTTGATCTTGTTAAACGCATCACCGAGTACGAGATAGAACCTCACATGATTTTGAATTGACTTGTCTTTTGAGATTGCAGTGAGAAAGTCGTCTTCATGAACCATGGCACCCATAGCTTCAACAAGGGTTTTGAGTTCGCTGAATGTCTTGTGTTCAGCTTTAAAAGTCTCACTCTTACGGATAGCCGCAAGCGCCGCGTTTTCGATCTGGCGAACACGCTCACGAGTGATATTGTATTTCTTTCCAATTGCCTCAAGTGTCTTGGCGTCGGCATTATCAGCCAATCCATAACGGTTGACAATAATATCGTATGAACGATCTTGAAGACCTGAAAGCAGGTGTTTGGTGACTTGTTTCGGTTTGAAGCTAATAACTGGCATATATGTGGTTCAATATAAATTTAGTATTACTACACTTTATCATGGATATTAAAAAAGTCAAACCCTCGTCAAGTCTTGACCTAGAACAGTCGATGAACATCCACGACCGTAAGGAAAAGCATGAGTGCAAGAAGGAGGAGAAACCCTACAGCATGAATAATACCAACGACTTTTGACGAAAATCGACGACGAGTGATAGCCTCTAAAAGCACGACAATAAGCCGTCCTCCATCAAGTGCGGGGAATGGCATAATGTTGAGTACCGCAAGGTTTACGGATATAGCAGCAGTAAATGCGAGTAAGTACGCAAAGCCAATCGCGGCTGCATTCCCTACTTCCTTCACGAGTCCTACTGGACCAGTCAATCCTTGTGCTGAACCACTGCCAGTAAAAAGTCCTCCAACAAGACCTGATAAGGTATCCCAGATACCACCTACAAGTGAGCATACTTGAACAATGGCTGATATAGCTGCATGAAGAAATGAGAGCTTTACGTTCTTGATGGGCTGAATACCAATACCAATCATCTTGCCATCAGCGGTATCTTTTGGTGTGACGACTACCTCATGTGCAACATCGTTATGTATGTATGATATTGCAACGGTACCTCGATTGTTTTTCACTGAAGCACGAAGCGTATCGGTAGTAATCGGTACAATAGGTACACCATCAACAGCAATCGAGGTGATTGTGTCTCCCGCAACAATCCCTGCTTCATGCGCTGGAGAATTTGCGACAATAGTGACAACAGTGGGTATACCTCCATCAGAAATAGTCGGCATACCAATCATGTACGCGCTTGTAAAGAGTACGATCGCAAGTACTATGTTACAGACCACACCTGCAACAAGCACGATACTTTTCTGCCACCATGACTTGGTATCAAATTGTCGGTTTGGTGCGACATGCCCCTCAAGTCCATTCTCACCTGCAATGCGTACAAAGCCGCCGATCGGGAGCGCATTGATTGAGTAGACTGTCTCCCCTTTCTTGAAACTCCAGAGTCGCGGTGGAATACCAAATCCAAACTCTTCAACAATCATGCCACATTTACGCGCCGCATAAAAATGCCCCCACTCATGCACCAGCACGGTCACCAACAAAACAAGAAGAAAAAGGATAATAGTCATGGGTATACAATACCATAAAAAATACTCTTTTTTGAAAAGGAGTATTTTTGTTAATTCATGATCTCAGCTTCTTTTTTCTTGAATGTTGCTTCGAGTGAAGTGTTGGCATCATCGACGAGTTTTTGAAGATCATCTTTTGCATTGCGCATCGCATCCTCTGGGAGTGAAGCGTTTTTGAGGTCAGTGAGCATACTCTCGCGAGCTTTGCGGATTGTAATGCGGCCATCCTCAAGTCGCTCTTTTGCAATCTTTACAAGGTTGGTGCGAGTCTCAGTTGTTAGTGCTGGGATAATGACGCGAATACCTGCATCATCAACTGCAATAGAAAATCCAAGATTTGCGGCATAGAGCGCGCGCTCAATATCTTTGATTGCACTCTTGTCCCAAGGGAGCACGCGAAGTGTCTTGGGGTCCTCAATCGATACTGATGCCACGTTTTTGAGTGGTTGAAATGAGCCGTATGACTCTACCTGCACCCCATCAAGAAGGACTGGGGCTGCTCGTCCGGTATGGATCTGACTATATTCTTTGGTAAGCCAAGTTTGGGCTTGTGTTGCTTCTGTTTTAAATGGATTCAAATCGTACATAAAAATGAGTATAGCATGAGCATCTAGAGTACCATGGAGGCAGCATACTCGAGCACAAACTTGGTCGGAAGGTTTGCCGCAAAAAGCATATCTTTTGCTTCATACACATAGCGCGCCTTTGCCGGAGCCGTGCGACAGGTCTGCTCAAGGGTATCAAGAAATTGCACACCCTTTGCGCGCTTCATCGCTGCATCATCTTCACTCTCCGTACCGAATGCATCCTTGATAAATGCGAGCGCAGATGTCCGAGTGAGCTTCATCGCTTCAGGCGACATATTGTTACTTTGGATGAGAGTGACACGCGAACGAATCGTCTTTGGTACGACATAAGGATATGGTGTCATCAGAATGATCGTTGTTTGTATATCAGGTTCCTCAAGTGTCTTGAGGAGGACCTGTGCCGCATCAGGAGAAAATACTGCAAAGTAGATCAAAAATACCCGATCTTCACCAGTACTTTCATTCATAAGTGTGACCATTGTGCGCGCATGATCTATCGTAAAGCGTGGCACAAGGAGCGACTGTGTCATTGGTTGATCAATAATGTATGAAGCAAGTAGTGTTTCAAACTGTGATTCATCTCCCTGAATCAAAAACGTTCGTTGTGGCTGATACTCAATGATATCTTTTTTTTTCATACTATTTTTTTGCGAGAATCGATCGCTTGTAGTCATTTAGATGTGCAAGCAAGATACCAGTACCTTTGACGACACAATACAATGGATCGTCTGCAATGCGTACTTTGACGCCAGTTTGCTGCTCAATAAGTTCCGGTAAATGCGCGAGTTGACTTGTCCCACCAGTCATCACGATGCCGTGATCAATAATGTCAGACGCAAGCTCAGGTGGTGTTGCCTCAAGCACCGTCTTGATTGCCTTGATCATAAGCTTCAATTCATAATCAATGGCTTTGACGAGTTCATTAGTAGAAATAGTAAGTGTTTTTGGAAGACCAGTCATCGTATCACGACCTTTCACGTCTCCTTTCACATCAGGTGATACCGGAAGTGCAGAGCAGAGATTCTTTTTTAACTCTTCTGCACTCTGCTCACCGATTGCAACATTGTAGACGCGACGAATATAGTCGATGATTGTTGTATCAATTTTAATACCCGCACATTTCACGGAAGTAGATGCGATGACACCACCTAGCGAAATCACTGCAACATCCGTCGTGCCTCCCCCGATATCGATGATCATGCAGCCACGTGCATCATTGATAGAAATACCTGCACCAAGTGCTGCGAGAATCGGCTCTTTCACCACAAAGGCATTTTTTGCACCAGCTTTCACTGTTGCCTCAATCACCGCACGACGCTCAGTTGAGCTGATACCTGCAGGTACTGACACAAGAACTTCTGGTTTCCAAAGGGTCATACGACCAAGTGCCTTGGTGAGAAAATGCCGAAGCATTGAGTACGTTGTTGCATAGTCAGCAATCGCCCCATCCTGCATCGGACGATAGATCGCAACATCGTCAGGAGTTTTACCGATCATTTCTTTGGCGTCGGTACCGATCGCAACAATTGATTTAGAGCTTCGACTGACAGCCACAACAGTTGGCTCATTGAGGACAATGCCTGATCCTGCAACAAAAACAAGCGTATTAGTAGTACCCAAATCAATACCTATTTTTTTACTTCCGGGGAGTTTCCACATGGTGATGCACTATAGTATAGTGACCCTACAAGCAATGTAAAGAAGTATGTATCTCCTCACGATTATCCCTATCAGCCGCGGCATACCCTTTGATGTACTCTCCTATTACGCGAGTGAGCTCGTCGACTCCGGTACTCTGGTCACTATTCCATTCAATCGAACTACTATTACCGGAATTGTGGTTGATGCAACACCACTTGCACAGGCAAAATCAATGATCAAGCATGCCAAGTTTTCTTTGAAGAAAATCACTGGCATTATCGGTACTGCACCACGACTCACCGAGCTCGTACATGCCGCGCAGGAAACATCACTTGCAACACTCACCCCTATCGGCGCCGTTGTCGCAAGTGTCGTACCGCACATGCTCTTTGAGTACATGAGTGGTGAGAAAACAGTCGAACTACTCGCAACCTCTCGATCAAATAACCTTGCACCGATTGAGCGCGTTGAGATAGGTACGACCACCGATCGCGCTGACGCATATAAACGCACTGTTCGTACTGCATTTGCCGCAAAGGAGAGCGTACTCTTTGTTGCACCGTCAATCCGATCATTAGAGACATGGCAAACATATCTCGAAAAAGGAATTGGTAAGCATATTGTTACACTCCATAGCAAGATGACCAAGAAAAATCTTCGAGCAGCATTCATTGCACTGAAACAATCAGATCGTCCAGTGATCGTATTTGCGACTCCAGGTTTTTCATTCGTTCCCCGAAACGATATCGGTACTGTCATCATCGAAGACGAGAGTAGTAATCTCTACAAAACAAGCGATAGATACAGCATCGATACACGTATATTTCTTCTACACCTTGCACACGAAACAAAAGCATCACTGATATGGGGCGACACACTCCCTCGATTTGAAACACTTGAGCGCCTGAAGACGACCCATCTCCCGCGCACATTCATACCTGACAAACTGCGTGTTGTTCCCTGTGAGCCATACCGCACAGTCCTCCCGCGTGAAGTCATCGAAACGATCAAACATGCCGAGACAAAGAAACGACGTATCTTTATCTATGCAAGCCACAAAGGGATTGCACCGCTTTCTCGTTGCAGTGACTGTGGAACTATTGTCCAATGCCCCTCATGCACACTTCCTATGGTACTTCGCACCAAACCAACAACCAATGGTACATTCATGCGAAGCTTTATGTGTACCCATTGTGGCGATACCCTTCCAGCAACACATACCTGCACGTATTGTGACAGCTGGAACATCACCCCTGTTGCGATTGGCACTGAAGGTATCAGAGATGCTGTTTCAGAGCTTGTCAGTGCTAACAATATTATCACCATTGATGATAACTTAACTCCTGATACCAAAGAAATTGAATCGCTTATTGAAAGTGTTGCTGCGAAAAAATTTGTCGTCGTAATCGGCACTGCAAAAGTGTTGCCCTACCTCAAAGGGATTGAATACTGCCTCCTCCCATTTTTTGATCGACTCCTCTCAGTACCTTCACTCTACACCCTGGAGCATGTGATGCGCCTCGTCATGCTCTGCAACGAACGATCTGAAAACGGTGTACTCATCTTTACTAGAAATGCAGACTTTACCCTCATCAACCAACTCGAGACTCAGAAAATCAACGCGATTATTCATGATGAGCTCGCAGTTCGCCGTGAACTAGGATACCCACCGTTTGGATCTCTGATCAAAGTCAGTATCACCGTTCCTGAAGGACATCGCCTCGCCATCATCGAACGGGTCCAGGAATTCCTCGCAAGCACTGAAGCAACCATGCTTCCTGCACGCCGAGTGACAATGGGTAGTATGAAAGTCTGTCTCTCCTGGGTACTCAAGGTTCCGACGACCTATATAGAAGAAGAAGGCACTACCCTTGCGGCCTTTCTCGAATCCCTCAAATTTCCACACCAAATTGAGCAAAATCCTGAGCGAATCTAAAAAGAGTGATATTGCGCAAATTATGCTGGCGTGGTAGGATAGCTCCACATATGACAATGACTAACATTGAATTAAAGCGCAACAACCACGAAAACGCGATGAGTCTCATCCGCCGTTTTTCACGCAAAATGATCGAATCTGGCATCATTCCAAAGGTGAAAGGCAACCGATATGCCGTACGTGAGACCTCAAAGCTTGCTGAAAAGAACATGAAGCTCCGTCGCCTCACCCGCCGCGACGAAGTCGAGAAGCTCAAAAAGCTCGGCAAGATGTAATCATCGCTTGATCTACATGGCTGTACTCGAAGCACACAATCTGACAGTCACGGCAAACGGCACCCTTCCCGGCGTGCCGTTTTCTGCACTGAAGGACGCCATCCTTGGTAAAAAGTATGAGCTATCGATTGCGTACGTCACGCCAGGAGTTGCCCAGCAGATCAATATCGAGCGCCGCAACAAGGACTACATCCCCAACACACTATCATTTCCGCTCTCCAAAACAAGTGGTGAAATCATCCTCTGCAAAAGCGTTATCAGATCACAACACAAGGATTTCAACATGACACCGGAGGAGTACATGTTTTTTGTTGTCATTCATAGCATGTTGCATTTGAAAGGATACGATCATGGGAGTACAATGGAGAGCAAAGAACGCCTCTATCTCAAGCGTTTTTTCCTCCCCTCCAAAAATGAAACAAAAAATCCTCGTCGGCATTGATATCGGTACAACCACAACTCGTGTTGTGGTTATTGATAGCACGCCCACTGAGTCGGGAGTATTGCGAATACTCGGTATTGGTACCTCAGAAACACATGGAATGAAGCATGGCTATATCATGAGTCGTGATGAGGCAACTGCATCGCTCAAAAAAGCAATCATGAATGCAGAGCGCGAGAGTGGACAGCGTATCAGATCAGCCACTGTCTCTATTGGTGGTATCGGTCTTGAAAGTGTCTATGGCAATGGAAATACCGTCGTCACTCGCGCGGATAGCATCATCGGGAAATTTGATATCGAGAAAGCAATCGAGGACGCCGAGAAAACACTCGACCTCAAAAATAAAACAATCCTTCATGCATTCCCGATGATTTTTAAAGTAGACGGCCATGAACTACCGACTCGCCCTGAAGGTATAAAAGGACTCAAACTTGAAGCAAAGGTACTCTTTATTACCGTTCTTGAACAACACCTTGAGGATTTACTCTCCGTTGTCGATGAAGCAGGTGTCAAAGTGATCGGGTACACCGCAACACCGATTGCTGCAGAGTCACTCCTCCTTACTACCCTTCAACGTAACTTTGGATGCATCCTCATTGACATAGGCGCAGAAACAACATCAGTTGCGGTGTTTGAAAATAATACCTTCATCTCACTCCATGTCTTTGGAATTGGATCACTTGATATTACTAAGGACATCGCGCTCGGTATGCGGATCACCCCTGAAGAAGCAGAGAGTGTGAAGCTTGGTATGGTGAGTTTCCAAAGTGTTTCAAAGAAGCGCCTTGATGACATTATCGAAGCTCGTCTTTCGGACATATTTGAACTCATCGACAAATACCTCAAGAAAATCGGTCGCAGCGGACTCCTCCCTGCAGGCGCAATCATTATTGGTGGTGGGGCGCGACTTCCTGCGACTGAAAGTGTTGCAAAAACCATCCTCAAGATTCCTGTACGTATCGGCCATATCGATATTCCGAGCGCAAAGGGCACACTCAAAGACAATACACTGCTTGTTGCGTATGGCACGACACAGACCACAAAAGAACAATCGACCACCAAATCTCCTACTCATCACGATAGTGAAGGCTTTGGCGCAACGATTAAGAACTTCTTCAAGCAATTGATGCCATAATAAAAAATCCTCCGAATGATCGGAGGATTTTTTATTTATATTAAATATCGAGATTCGCAAGCTTGGCGTTGGATTGGATGAAGCTCTTACGCGGTGCGACTTCACTACCCATGAGGATATCAAAGATCTTGTTCGCCTCCTCTGCATCATCAATACGTACCTGCTTGAGGACACGACGAGCGGGATCCATAGTAGTCTCCCAGAGCTCATCAGCATTCATTTCACCAAGACCCTTATATCGCTGGATTGAAATCTTTGAGGTGCGAGCCTTGTTCTTTTTGACTTCAGCCTCGTCTGCATTTTCATCGAGTTCTTCTTCGTCATTATTCTCACCACTGTCATCAATAGCCTGGACATCAGTCGCACCGAGACTCTTGAGGATTCTCTCTTTGTCTTCATCGGTGTACGCATAGTGGAGCTCTTTACCTTTCTTGATCTTATAGAGTGGTGGCTGCGCAATGTAGATATATCCTGCGTCAATCACCGGACGGAAGTAGCGATAGAAGAGTGTCATGATGAGTGTCGTGATATGTGAGCCGTCGACGTCCGCATCGGTTGCAATAATAATTTTGTGATAACGCATTTTCTCAATATCAAAGGTGTCACCGATCGATGCACCCATCGCGATCACGAGGTTTTTGATTTCTTGGGATGCGAGCATTTTGTCGAGACGAGCACGCTCGACGTTGAGGATCTTGCCGCGAAGTGGGAGGATGGCCTGGGTACGACGATCACGCCCCATCTTTGCTGTACCACCAGCCGAGTCTCCCTCAACGATAAATACTTCACTTTCACTAGCATCCTTTGCCTGACAGTCGGCGAGCTTGCCCGGAAGGGTCATCCCTTCGAGCGCACCCTTTCGGATGATCGAGTCTTTTGCAGCTTTTGCGGCTTTGCGGGCGCGAAGTGCGAGGAGTACTTTCATAATGATTGCCTTTGCCTCATCAGGATGCTCTTCGAGGAATGTCGAGAATGCTTCACCGAATGCAGTCGCAGTGGCACCTTGTGCTTCGGTCGAGCCGAGCTTTGCCTTCGTCTGTCCTTCGAACTGAATTTCAGGAAGCTTTACTGAAATGACCGCAGTAATACCCTCGAGCACATCATCACCTGAAAATGCACCGTCGGCCTCCTTTACGAGATTGTTCTTCTTGGCATAGGCATTGATGAGACGAGTGAGTGCGGTCTTGAATCCGGTGAGATGTGTACCACCTTCGGGTGTGTAGATATTGTTTGCAAATGGCACAATGCGCGCACTGATGTCATCGACATACTGAAGCGCAACTTCAACACCCACATTGTCGACTTCTTTTTCAAAATAAAAAATAGATGGATGAATTTCTTTCTGGTGTTCGTTGTAGTGACGTACGAGCGAACGAAGTCCCCCTTCGAAGTAATAGGTTGTTGACGGCGCTTCAAATCCGAGATCTTTGAGCCAGAACGTGCTATTTGCATCAATCTTGGCGGTGACGTTCCGCGCATCGATCACGGTGACACGAAGTGACTTCACGAGATATGCCTGCTGACGGAGCCGATCGATGATGGTCTTATAGTCAAACACTACCGTGTCCTTGAAAATAGTCGCATCAGGCTTGAAGCTGATGATCGTACCATTGTACTCAGACTTGCCGATCTTTTTAACTGGAGCCTTCACCACGCCGCGCGCATACTCCTGTATGAACACATTACCTTCACGGTGCACCTCAGCACGAGTGTAGTCAGAGAGTGCATTCACCACTGATGCACCCACACCGTGGAGACCTCCAGAGACTTTATAGCCAGACTCGTCCCCTCCGAACTTACCACCGGCATGCAGCACCGTCATCACCGTCTCAAGGGCAGAGACTTTGGTCTTGGGATGGAGATCAGTCGGAATACCACGGCCGTTGTCAGCAACACGCACTGATCCATCAGGCAGAAGGGTGACCTCAATCGTGTCAGCATGACCTGCCATCGCTTCGTCGCGAGAGTTATCAAAGATTTCCCAGACAAGATGGTGGAGACCATCGATACCGGTTGTACCAATGTACATACCAGGGCGCTTGCGTACCGGCTCAAGCCCTTCAAGGACCGAAATCTGATCTGCACCGTATGAACCTTCGCTTGCTTTTTTAGCCATAATTTATGAGCAAATTATAGCATTTTTACCATCTATCAGCGAGTTGACGAACCAGTATTTTAGTGCCAAATAGCCTTATATTTACTACTTTTTTACTACCCCAAACTTCTCGGCAAGTGCGCAGTATTCACATGTATCCCCTGCTCCATACGTCTTGGCACAGCACGGACGCTGCATCCATGAGCGGTCTTTGATGGATGTATCGTAGTCGATAATATCTTGACGAAGTCGTGCAATATCATCACTGCTGATACGTCGAGATTGGATTGCATTCTTGTCACCCTTTTTTGCTTCGAGAAATACGAGTCGTGATTCGGAGACCTGAGTGTTGCCATGCATTGAACCATCAATCAGATACGAATACATCGCGAGCTGACGCAGGTACGGGGACATACGGCCTTCGTCGTCGACCTTGTCGATATCACTTTTAGACTTTGCACTCCCTGTCTTCCAGTCAGTGACTCGAACTTCGCCTGAGATAATCTCCTCGACCATATCGATCTTGCCGGTGATAGTCAGATGTGCAAACTCTAGGTCTCTATAGGAGAGATTGCGCTCGATTTGAAACGGCTGCACGAGCTCGCTACCATACGTCCGCTGCCAGTGTTCGATGATGGGCCGTGCTTGGTGCACAAGTCGCTCGGCATAGACCTCATCATTGCGAGACTCAATGAGTGCCGTACGCATGAGCTCTGACTCTGCATCATGTCCGCCTTTCAATACATACTCAATCGTCTCATGAACGACATTTCCGACATGAAGACTTTCGGTAAGTGGCTCTGGTAGCTGCAGCAGGTTGCGAAAGTACCATTTCCATGGACAATCAAAAAAGTTATTGAGCATCGTGACAGATATTTTCTTTTTCTCATATTCGATCGCGACAAGTTCAGCAATCTGCGCTGTCTGATCAATAGCTACTGACTCACTACGTGTCACATAGAGCGCCGTATCAGACGCAAGGATTGTCGCTTCACTCATTTCCCTATGTTCTTTTTCAAACAATGCTTCAGGAAGTGCGAGAATAATCGATGCAAGATCTTGGTCAGTACCGGTATAACTTGCACGCGCATATGAGATCACGAGGTATGTCTTGGCACGTGTCATCGCTACATAGAGCTGACGCTTAGCGACATCTTCATTTCCCTCTTCCGCTTTATCAGAGATTGAAAGTGGAAGTGCGAATGCCTGACGCTTGCTACCCATGAGCGATCGCTCGTCCATATGCGCGATCCAAACACTCTCAAATTCAAGCCCCTTGGAACCATGAAGTGTGAGAACTTTGACACCCTGTTGTGCACCAAAGACTGCAAGCGGGATATCCTCCTCATAGTCTTCGAGGCGTTTGATAAAACCGAGAAAATCCTGAAGCATGACCCTGCCTTGTTTTTGTGATTGCGACAATGCAAGGTGAAGCATGGTGCGAATGACTTCGACGCGGCGGCGTATCATCTCATCATCAGTTGCATGGAGAAGTAATGCTTCACTCCCAACTGTCTGAATAAGTGCATATGCGTCAACTGATGTTGAGAGTTCTACCCAACCAGCAAGTTTATTTCCCCATGCAGCAACCTGGCTCTCATCAGACGAAGTAATATCTACAAGCATAAGCTTGCGCGCATTCACCTTTGAAAGAAATGTATGTGCAGCAAGTACTGATATCTGAGCTGTCGGATCAAGAAGTGTCCGCGACAGTGATATCGAATCTATAGGAGATGCAATACTTCGAAGGATGGTGAGAAACGCTTGGGTTTCAGCAAGTTCAAAGAGTTTAAGTGCAGCTGCGGCTGCAACCGGAATATTCATATCTCTCAATGTCTGAATCGCAGCTTTGACTTGGTGATTCTTGGGTACCAATATCGCGCAATCATTTGGATCAATTCCTTGTGCAATTTTCTCCTTGATATCAAGCCCCGCACGAATGATCTCGTCACGTGGATAGTCACATTCAATGAGTCGTATCGGATGAGTGCCCTCAGCATTACTCATGAGCTTACCATCAGCAAGACTACTCTTGAGCAATGTTTCAGCTGCATCAAGGACGACCTGTGTTGAGCGATAGTTTTGGGTGAGTGTGATGAGCTCGGCCTTGCCAAATGCATGTTTGAAACCTTCAAAGTACGCAAGCGATGCCCCTCCAAATCCATAGATGAGCTGTCGATCATCCCCCACCACAAAAAGGTTTGGTCGTTCAGTGTCCCGCCATACACGTGAAAGAAAGTCATTTTGGATACCACTTGAGTCTTGATGTTCATCAACGAGCACATAGAGATAGCGCTCGCGAATACTTGCAGCAGCCTCGCCACTTTCTTCGACAATACGTACGAGAAGTTCAAGCACATCGTTGTAGTCGATATTATTGTGCTCAGACTTCAGCATTTCGTACGCTTCATAAAAGTCAGCGACTTCAAGACTGCGCTCAAGACTTTCAATCTTGGTCTGTGCGTCTTTTTTGAGTTGCCCTTTCGTCTCACCGCGACTTGAAATACTTTCGGGATCATTCGTGATGCGATCAATATCTTGTGAGACAAGCAATCGAAACGCGTCAGGTGTGACACGGTCGCGCTTCAAAAGTGAAATGAGTGACTTGAGGTCACGAAAATACATCGAGGGATTGGCACGAGGTCTGAGATATTTCCATTGTCGACTATGCAAAAGCTCATCAAAGAGTGCAACACTTGCAGCATCCTCAAGAAGGGTTGGTACACCATTCTGTGTGATGACTTCGTGGAATTCTTCAATTACTTCGAGTGCAAATGCATGAAAAGTCGAAACTTTGACCTTGGTTGCATCTGGACCAATATAGCGAAGCAAACGCTCGCGCATTGCTTTGACGCCAGCATTCGTAAACGTGAGACAAAGTATCCCATCAGCAGGCGTATCTGTTTGCGAGAGGATGTGGGCAATACGAAGCGCGAGCACCTGGGTTTTGCCAGTACCCGGACCTGCAATGACCATGACCGGACCATCTATGGTATCGACCGCTCGTTTTTGCTCAGTATTAAGGCCTTTATAGGCGAGCTTATAGGCATTCATCTTCAAAGTGTACCATGGTCAAATAACCTTATTTAAAGGCTATTTCTGCTATACTTTTCCCATGCATTCACGGATACTACTCATATTATTGTTCGCTTTTATCATTATTTTCATTACGGTCTTTACGGCACACATCTATAGCAAGGAGTTCAACCTCTCAAGTCATCACAGCAAGAACCTCATGGTCGCACTCCTCTTTGCACCACTTGCATTCATGGCATCACTTATTGCTGACCGCACTGCAAAATGGGGCATGGGTCCAAAACTATATACCATCATCAATACGATCGCTGGACTCTTTTTCTTTGCCTTCCTTGGTGCGGTCATTCTCGGACTTCTCATGCTTATCACCAATACCACCAACATTGCATTTCCGAGCCCGCTTGCAAATATTATTCTCGGTACTGCAGTAGCACTTGGACTTCTAGGTGTCGTACAGAGTCGCTACTTCAAAGTTGTCGAACGCACCGTCGTACTTCCCAATGCGCCACTCTCATGGCATGGCAAAAAGGCAGTACTCGTGTCTGACACGCACTTTGGTCTCGTGAACCACAAGAAATTCTCTGATCGTATCGTCCAGAAAATCATCGCGCTTGAGCCATCGTTTGTGCTCCATGGCGGAGACTTCTACGATGGCCCAAAGGTCAAGATGGAACCACTTACCGAAAGCTGGCGTGCACTTACCGATCGTGTACCGGTATTTTATACGTCAGGCAATCATGAATCATATGGTGACTATCATGCATTCATCGACTCAATCCGTGCTGCTGGTATTACAGTGCTTCTTGATGAAAAGACGATACATGATGGCGTACAAATTGCCGGGATGACATATCGCGAAGGTCAAAAGAGTGCTGAAGCGGATGAAGCAATAACCAAGCTTGCACTCGATCCTACAACCCCCTCAATTCTGATCAACCACCCTCCGACATCACTTCTTGCCGCAAAAAATGCAGGAGTGAACCTTATGGTGTCAGGCCACACCCACAACGGACAATTTTGGCCACTTACCTATGTCGTGCGCAAAGTCTACGGCAAGTACCATTATGGTCACACCTCATACGAAACAATGGATACGATCACCTCAAGCGGTGTCGGCACCTGGGGTCATGCAATCCGACTCTTCAATACTCCAGAGCTTGTGGTTATCAACTTCAAGACAAGCTAACAATAAATAAAAATACCCTCTGCTGAGTGTATTTTTTATTTCTAAATTGGTTCTACTGATCGAGACTTTCGTGGTGTACGAGATAATTTAGGAACTTCAGTTACTGAGACTGGCTCAGCAGTAGCTTTTGGTTTGCGAGGAGTCTTGGTATGTGTTGTATGAGTAGCATGTCTCCTGATAAGGAGAATGACGAGTACGATAATCACGACAAGGAGGAATACAATCATACCAACCAATACATAGATGAGTCGGATCAAATCCTCTGTACG
>ERZ650304.263-NODE-263-length-32260-cov-12.637013_pt1 | contig 32260 bp, 30 predicted proteins | sample MGYA00376240_ERZ650304 | MGnify/ENA primary metagenome ERZ650304 (study PRJEB26733, sample SAMN07839271) | wastewater metagenome | biome: small river; feature: stream; material: water | place: USA: North Carolina | collected 2016-03-01 ... | reverse complement strand
TGACTAAAACTCTCTACTCCTGAAGACATCGTTACTGAGGTTGGAACATTGACATTACTATTTGCCCCATTACCGATTTGTCCATTTGTGCCAACTCCCCAGCAGTAAACTTTACCTGCGTTCGTACCACTACTAGCTATCGCACAACTAAAACTGCTATTAGTTGATACCTGACTAAAGCCATCTACTCCTGCTGGCATCGTTACTGAAGTGGGAACATTTACAGCGCTAGCCGCTCCATTACCAATTTTTCCAGCTGTGCCATTTCCCCAACAGTAAATTTTACCTGCGTTCGTACCACTACCAGCTATCGCACAGCTAAAACTAATATTAGTCGATACCTGACTAAAACTTTCAACTCCATCAGGCATGATCGCTGGATATATCACATATCCATTACCAATAGCACCATTTGTTGGAGCTCCCCAGCACTCAAGATTATTATTCGAACTTTCGTTTAGATAACAACTATTCGCAACAGTAGCTGACGAATATGCTATTGAAAACGAATTTATACCAACTCCACTCATTAAGTAGCTTGTTGAATAACCACAATTGCTACTGCTACAAGCTACTGGATTCTGCGGATCACTATAATCTGCTGTCGCTTCATAACCATTGCCGTTAAACTGGTTATATAGGCAAAGAGACCTTGATGATGAACCATTCGTAAAATTATAGATTATCTGCATCGATTTATAATCACCAGCCTGAGCACCAGCTAATGCTCCACTACATCCACTACGCGAATTATAATTATATTGATTACATAAATATTGATTTGATGCATCGCTAGTATAGTATGTACCAGCTTGCATTGTTACACCGCCATTAAAAGATGTAAGCGCTACTTGATTATTGCAAACTGTATCGTTGTAGTAGCCTACAACTATTGATGATAAACTAACTGGTGATGCAACATAAATACTTGTTTGATTCCCATTACTAGCAAAATTCTTCAGATCCAGCAAGCTTTTCAAATTATTAAACTGATATTTAGCATTGTTCTCAACTGGAATATAATTTAATCGGCCGATATAGCCTTCTAGATTTACACTTGTGGTATTTGTACTCACATTTGCATTATTACCACTATTACATGATGTCAATAATAATATTAAACCAATCAATTTACATAATCTCTGCATCATCAATACCTTATTACAAATTATGATAAAAAACCGCCACCTTGGCTCTCAAGAGCATTGGGACCACCACCTTCAATTACATCAGCACAAAACAACTCAGTAACTTTTGGTGAGGCATAGCTCAATTTGGCTTCCGTTTTTATCAACTCGACTTGAGGAATATTTGTATTCAATTGTTTCATCATAACCTCTCCTTCTTATAATAATAGCAACATTAAACGTTATATTATAGCATAATCCATAACAAATGCACGAATAAATTCATTCACCTCACTTGAAATAGTTTTTTCCATAATCTTTCAATTTGCCATCACTGAAACAACCACAATACAACATTTTATAACTTAATATAAAATATAGTCTAAAGCTGCCTTGAAAAATAAGTTTCATGCACTATATACTATGACATTGGTATTTAATTTTACGAAAGTATAAAGATGGAAAAGCAACAAACTACACAAGAATCAAATGGAGCAACTCAAAACACGACAGCAGAAAACCAAAATGCTGAGAATTTTACCGAAGTTTTAGAAGAAATCGTTCAGGAAGAAACTAATCAGGTTTTAAAACTAGAACAAGAACTAACAGAATTAAAAGATACTAATTTACGTTTGATTGCAGAAATGCAAAATACGCAACGCCGTGGTGCAGAAGAAACCAAAAAAGCACGTGATTATGCGATCAGTAATTTTGCCAAAGAAATAATCACTGTTAAAGATTATCTTGAAATGGCACTTAAAGATCAGTCTGGTAATTTTGAGATGTTGAAAATGGGTGTTGATTTAACCTTGCAGCAATTAATTAAAGTGTTTGAGGCGCATCAGATTAAAGATATAAATCCACAAGTTAAAGAAAAATTGGATGCTAATCTACATCAGGCAATGAGTGTGGTTGAAGAACATGAGCAAGAAACCAATACCATTGTCAGCGTTATGCAAAAAGGTTATTTACTCAATGGTCGGGTACTGCGTCCGGCTATGGTCACTGTGGCTAAATAAATAATGAGCAACCATAATCTGGTTGCTTTTTTTAACACCGTTGAGCAATTCAGCAAAGTTAGATATATGCTATAATCGTGCAAATTTTTTAGAAAAGATAGGTAAATGCGCTTAGTTTTATTTGATATGGATCATACATTAGTGCCGTGCGATAGCGGAACTTTATGGGCAGAATTTCTCAGTGAACAAAATTTGTTAGCTCAAGATAAAGCGCAGCAACGAGCAGCTTTTTTACAAGATTATCAGAATGGCACGTTGGATGTTGAAGCGGCATATCGTTTTGAATTAGAATTATTGAAAAGTTTACCGCTTAGTGAACGTAATGATTTATTGCAAGGTTTTTTTACGCATAAAATTCGTCCGCTGATAACAGAATCAGCACAACGTTATGTTGAGCGGCATAAACAAGACGGTGATTATGTAGTAATCATTACTGCAACTATCGAAGATATTGCGCGTCCAATCGCTAATTTTTTTGGTGTGGATGCTTTGATTGCTGGACGCGGTAAGCGTGATGCCTCTGGCGAGTATACAGGTGAAATTGAGCTTGAGCCATGTATGGGGCGTGGGAAATTGGTGCATCTGGAAGAATGGTTGACTAAAAATAATTATAATCCACTACATTATGTTTTTTACTCGGACTCACATAACGATTTGCCGTTGCTAGAGCAGGTTGACGATCCGATTGCGGTTGATCCTGACGAAAAACTCCGCCAAATTGCACTGGAAAATAACTGGCAAATTATTTCCTTTCTTGATTAATCAATGACTGAGCAATTACCTCTTAATCTGAACCGCTCTTGGTGGTGGTTGATTATTCTATTATTACTAATTAATGCTTGCGGGATGTTTTCGCCAGTATTGAACAGTAACGATGCTTATTTTTATGCCGTTATTAGTAAGACGATGGTAAGCAATCATGACTGGATAAATCTCTATTATGCTAGTCAGGATTGGTTAGATAAGCCACATCTGCCATTTTGGTTAACCGCATTATCATTTAAGATCTTTGGTATTTCTGCTTTTGCCTATGTGTTACCAGGGTTTATTTTTCATTGTATCGGTGCTATCTATACCTATCGTTTGGGTAAATTGCTTTATTCAGAAGCAACTGGAATTGTGGCTACATTAATTTATGTTAGCAGTTTACATCTACTCCTATCCAGTATGGATATCCGTGCGGAAGCATTTCTATTAGGTGAAATTGTTTCAGCCTGTTACTATTATTTGCGCTATGACCGTATTGGGGGAATAAAAAATCTGCTGTTAGCCAGTATATTTACTGGGCTAGCTTTAATGACTAAAGGCTTATTTGTCGTTGTCACGATTTTTAGTGGTTTAGTTGCAGTGTGGCTATATAGTGGTGAATTGCGTAAGATAATTCAGCCCAAATGGTTGCTGGCTTACGCTTTAAGTCTGCTGGCAACGCTACCAGAGTTAATTTGTCTCTATGTGCAATTTGATCTTCATCCTGAAAAACTCGTTTTTGGACAGCATCAAGTGTCAGGAATCAGCTGGTTTTTCTGGGGTAGTCAATTTGGACGCTTTTTTAATAGTGGTCCGATTGTCAATAATCATGGCAATCCAGGGTTTTTTATTCATACTTTCTTATGGGCGTTTTTGCCGTGGTCTTTGCTGTTTATCGCCAGCCTTATTGCAGTATGTCGCTGCTTTAAGGCTGAAGTAACTACACAGCGAGCAATATCAATCTATTTACAAAGCAGTTTCTGGCTGACATTTATTATGTTTAGCGCTACCAAGTTTCAGCTTGATCATTATACCAATATTATCATGCCATTTGCGGCAATTATTGTTGCTAATTATATAGTTAATCAAGCTTCTAAGCTATCTGTGATTGTCAAAATTCAGCAAGGACTAACATTCCTGATTTTGTGTTTGAGCCTTGCGATAAGTATCTTCTTTTTTAGAGCTAGTTGGTTAATAATCAGTGCATTGATTCCGATTCTGATTATGGGATATTGTGTTTTTCAGCGTAGTAAAATCTCAATGGGCAGGTGGATTTTAGCTTTACCAGCTTTGGCGGTGGCTTCGAGTTTTATCGTATTGATGCTGGTTAATGCTTTCGTCTACCGCAGCTACGATGCAGGGTATAATATTGCTCAGTATTTGAAAGATAAGCCAGTTGCGACAGTTTATAATCTAGAAGTTCCGGGATTGATAAATAATCTGGAGTTTCATGCTGATTTGCCAGTGTCAGAAGTTCATTTGCCATTGCCGAATAATTATCCATATTATCTTGCAATTAAAAATGATAGTCTATCTCGATTAGAAAGTTATAATTATGAAAAATTAGCTACGGTTAATGAGTTGGAAATGACTAAATTTATTCCAGCAATGTTGAGCACTAATAAATATCAGCACAGTTTAATTGTGATTGATTTAGTAAAAATTACAGGTCTACGAAACAATTGATGCTCAGTTATAGACAAGGAAAAATTTTGGAATCTAATAATTGGAAGCAATAGATATAAACAAGCTTTAATTACTTTTTAGACCTACGTAGTAATACATACCATTCTCTTACGGGAGTCACAAATGCAAGAATTTATACTTGTTTAATTGCTGTTTAATATCCATCAAAAATAAACACATTTAGAGTACAATAAGGTTACCATGAATAATATCAGCATAAAAGCTAAACTAAATGCATTACTCGTTCTTTACACCATTGGAGCACTAATTTTTCAACCGTTGGCAAGTATAATTCAGGTTGGAGTATTAATTTATCTAAGTCTAAAAAGAGAGTGGAAGTATTTTATCTATGGTACTACTCTTTTTATCTGTGCTGCGATAATTGGTGCTGCATTTTATAAGCATGGCTTAGATCAAAATAAACAGTTTTACATGATTGCGCTGGCGGTAAGTGTTTTTGCCAATTTATTTTGGTTTGCAGCCACAATCAAGCAGCTAAAACGAATTTTATATATTGACGAATAATTTAACTAAAATAAATAATAGGATAAATATTTAATGGCAATTAAACCCCGCGTTTTCAAAGCTAATATTCAAATAGCTGACATGAACCGTCACTGTTATCAAGATCATCTATTAACTATTGCACAACACCCTTCGGAAACCGATGAACGAATGATGGTACGTGTCTTAGCATTTGCGCTTAATGCCAATGACAACCTCAGCTTTGCCGAAGGAATTACCGATACTAATCATGCAGATTTATGGGATCGCGATCATAATGAGCATATTGCGCTATGGATTAGTGTTGGCTTACCCGATGAAAAACTAATCCGTAAGGCTTCAATTCGTGCCGATAAGGTAATTATTTATAGTTATGGTGGACGTCCTGCAGAAATTTGGTGGAGCAAGTTAAATGTAGCCGATTATGCTAATTTAAAAGTAATCAATCTGGCAGATGAAGATACAAAACAACTAGCGGCAATGTTCTCTCGTGGTATGAAAATGAGTTTTACGATTCAAGAGGATGATGTTTTAATTACCAACGATACGACAACCCTCAATCTTACTTTACAAAAACTAAAATAGCTATACTCAATCAGATTCATCATCTTGGGGTGTTGCCAAGCTCCTCACCACTAACTGTGAGCTTCGTCGCTTGTCGTCTACTAATATTTTGAAGCTGATTGAGTATTAAAAAAGCCTCATGCTATTCATGAGGCTTTTTGCTTTATTGCGAAAAGTAACTTTGTGCTTAAGATGCAGCAACAACTTTGCGAACAAGTTTTTCTTTAATACGTGCTGATTTACCTGAGCGATCACGTAAATAGTACAATTTAGCACGACGAACGTCACCACGGCGTTTAACTTCGATCGATTCTACTAATGGTGAATATGTTTGGAATGTTCTTTCAACACCTTCACCGGCAGAAATTTTACGCACGATGAATGCTGAGTTAAGACCACGATTACGTTTAGCGATTACTACACCTTCATACGCCTGTAAACGCTCACGGTTACCCTCTTTTACTTTAACTTGCACAACAACAGTATCACCAGGTGCAAATGAAGGGATAGTTTTATTTAAACGAGCAATTTCTTCCTGCTCAAGAATTTGAATGATATTCATTATTTTTTCCTTATCTTGTTCCTACTTATGTTTAATTACTAAGTATTAGCTTAATCTTGCGACTTTGCCAACATCTCAGAAAGTAGCCGAGATTCTTCTTTGGTTAATTTACGCGTTTGCAATAATTCTGGGCGTCTTTGATAAGTCCGCCACAAGCTTTGCTGCAAGCGCCATTTTCTAATTTGTTCGTGATTTCCCGAAAATAATACTTCCGGTACTTTGGCATCCTGATAATCGCGTGGAACAGTATAATGCGGACAATCCAGCAAACCATCCATAAACGAATCACATTCAACCGACTCTTGAGAATTCATCGCTCCAGGGATCTGACGCACAACCGCGTCCATTATCAGCAAAGCTGGTAACTCACCACCCGAAACCACAAAATCGCCGACCGAGAGCTCAACATCAACATTACGTTGAATAAATCTCTCATCAACGCCCTCATAGCGTCCACAAACAAAAATTACGCCTGTCTCTTGGGCTAATTGATTAATTAGCTTTTGATCAGCACGCTTACCCTGTGGCGATAAATACACCACGAGAGGTTTTGCAACTCCACACGCTTCTTGTTTCGCTTTAGCCGCAGCTAATGCTAATTCAAGTGGCTCGATCTTCATGACCATGCCAGGTCCGCCACCAAAAGTCTTATCATCAATCCGACGATAATTATCGGTAGTAAAATCACGCGGGTTTATCGCATCTAATTGATACAAATTATTTGCCAATGCGCGGGCAACAATACCATGCTGGTTTGTCGCTGCAAACATCTCTGGAAATATGGAAATGACACTAAAGATCAATAATCCAAACCCCAATCAACAATAATTTGTTTATTTTGCATATCGACTTTGACAACATACTGTGCAACAAACGGAATTAAACGCTCTTCTTGTTCAAGCTTGGCAACCAATACATCATTAGCACCGGTCTCCATCAGATCTTTTACAACCCCAAGAGACTCACCTTGAACATTGATAACATTCAAACCGATTAAATCAACCCAGTAAAATTCATCTTCGTCTAAATCTGGAAATTCTTCCCGATCAACCGCAACAATTGTTCCTTTAAGAGCAAAGGCAGCATCCCGATCATCAACTCCAGCGAGCTTTGCATGAAACACACCGTCTCGCGCAAAACTTTTTTCAACTTTTTTGCTTAGAATCGTTCCATCTTTGAGTTTGAGATACACTTGCGTATATCCATCCAAAGAGTCACTATATTCTGTCGCCGTCTTAATTTTTACCCAACCTTGAATACCAAAAGCATTGGCTATATAGCCCATGTCAATCAGATTTGCAGGTATAGACATCAATTAAGCGTTATTTTTGATAAGTTTTTTAACTGCAGGAGATACTTGCGCACCAACTGAAGTCCAATGAGCAACACGTTCGCTATTAATACGAACAGCTTCAACGCCCTCAGATGCAACTGGGTTGAAGAAACCTAATTTCTCGATGAAACGTCCATCACGACGCGCACGAGAATCAGCAGCAACGATGCTGAAATATGGACGGTGTTTATTACCACCACGTGCCAAACGAATAACTACCATTGTGTTATTTCCTATTAAATATAAAGATTAAACAATAAAGCACGTGATTTTACATCATTTCACTATCACGCGTCAAGGGTAAAAACTGCTAACGATAGCCGGATGTTAGTTACCTAAGAACAACTTGCTTATCACTAAAAACCAAATATTGGATATTAGTCAATGTTTTTACTCCATCTATACCACTTACAACCGTAATGCCATTTGCAGTGCCTATCGCATATAAGCTTGAGCTTAATTCAAAAACTACACCATTATACCCACTACCACCATCAATAATATCATCACCAGAATAAGGATAAAATAGATCATTACCGCTGCTACCATACATCTGATCATTAGTTGAAGTGCCATTAATTCTACCGCCTGCTTCGGTTATCACCAATGGTAATACACCTGTTGGAATAGCCTGTTGTGCTACACTGCCGCCATTACCGCCATTCCAGTAAATCATACTGTAGCCAAGATCAACATTATCACGTAAATCCATAAAAATAGCACTTGGATAGGATTCATTGCCATAATTGTTATACACTGGAGATGAATATAAATCTTGTGCTAGATAGCCACTAGACTTGCTCCAGCCAGCAGGAAATACCGCTGATTCAAATCTTGCAGCAATCTGCTCAGTAGTTTGATCAGCAGTATTACTTGATTTGATAATGTATACATTGCCCCACTGGTCAGTCACAAAGAAACGTAGAATTGGATTTCCATTCTTATCATTTTTAGTGAATAAAATTAACTGATTTTTATTAATTGAAGAATATTTTACTTGAGCTGGCGGTACATACACACCTGTTTGCCCTGCTTGCCAGCCATTAACAGGTTGTGGAGCAGGATATGCGGAAGACTCAAATGGCCAGATATAACTGATATTTTGAACGATCAAACCCCAAGTGTGCCCCTGACAGTCTGTATAAGGAAGAAGTGGACCTGCTGCTGCGTTTGGGCTGCCTAATGTATTGGCATAGTCAAATACAGCATTACGAGGCGTATTTTGCACCCAACTTTCACCACAATTAAATGCTCTAAACTCTTCATCGCTAGCGATTGGATTAGAACCATAATCAATATAAACATAGACAAAACCTTGGAAATTAGAACCGATATCTCCGGTATATGCAACCTCATAGCCACTTTTAGCTTCTGTGCTTTTATACCCAGCTGACTCTGCCGCAGTAATTGAAGATGTAACATTAAATGGATTACTCGTTGCTGAACTAACCCCACTAGCATTAGCTGCTAAAGTATAACCAACACCGGGTTGACTTACAGAAATATCGTTAAAGCTAGCCACTCCATTAACAGAAGTAACCGTAGTTGTTCCATTTAAGTAGCCAGTATAAATCTTGCCATTGGGCAAATCAGCATTTGGTTGATTTCCAATTGTTAAAGTGATAGGAATAGCTGCGCTATTATCTAAATTTCCTTTACTATCAAGTACTTTTACCTGAATAGCTGGCGCAACAACGCTATTTGTACCAGTTGGAGTACTATTACTACTTGGTTGAGTCATAAATACCAGCTGCAAACTATTTGTGTTAATGTTGCCCCCGCCACTACAACCCCAGAGCGAGACCAAAGTTGCACAAGATAAAACAAATTTCAATTGGACAAAGATATTTTGTTTCATGGCAGCTCCAACTAGTTAAATTAAAGTCACTTTTTACGATGAATAAAACTATTTTTATTAGCACGAAGTTTAAGAACCATCAAAATTGCTTCTTTAAAAATACTTCCTGACATCTTTGATTGCCCCAACACTCGGTCTTCAAAAATAATTGGTAATTCTTTAATTTTAAACCCGTTTAGGTAGGTTTTGTAGGTTGTTTCAATCTGAAACGAATACCCAGTTGACTGAAGCTCATTAACCCCAATAGTTGCTAAAACCTCTCGACGAAAACATTTAAAGCCACCAGTTAAATCATTAAATGGCAGACCTAAAATAATTTTTGCGTAAAGACTACCACCGCGGCTGATAATTTTACGCTTCAGACTCCAATTCACTACACCACCACCAGCCACATAGCGACTACCTAAAACCAAGTCATAACTCTCTAAACCTTTAAACATTTCTGGTAGGTATTTAGGACTATGTGAAAAATCAGCATCCATTTGCCCAATTAAATCATAATCACGTTCCAAACCCCAATTAAATCCAGCAACATAAGCCGTCCCCAGACCAAGTTTACCCGCACGCTTCATCAGAAAAAGCTGCCCAGCGTACTTTTCAGCCATCAAACGCTCAACGATTTCATAAGTTTTATCTGGAGAATTATCATCAATCACTAAAACATGCGTATCTGGTACATAGCTAAACGCTTCAGCTAATAATTTTTCAATATTATCTTTTTCATTATACGTTGCAATAATTATCATTTTTTTCATAGTTAATCCTCTAGTTGCTTAGCCGATAGACATAAAGTTTATTATTCACAAAACTATCCCGATAGCCAACTGTTGGCAGCTCTTCAATATTTTTAAAGTATGCTTTGAGTTGTTCTTGATAAACTGGATCATTGCCATCACAAAAATACACTGCATTTTTAATTGGTAGACTTAAATCCTTATTCCAGTCACTATAGCTATTGCTATATTTAAAATTACTCAACACATAGGTGCGTCCGCGATTTAAATAGTACCAGCCGCGTGAAGCATTGCCATAATCACAAGCCAAAATTATATCATCAGGCTGCAAATAATTATTATTGATCTGACTATAGAGCTGAGCATTGCCCATAAAAGCATTAATTGCTGGAATTTTGCTACGGTATTCACGAGGTACAAAAATTTTCGGCATCTTAATTATCGGTAGTAAGATTAGTACCAGTGTAATCGCTACACGATATGTCCATTTTATGTTGTACTCTGCAAGACAAGCCGCCAGAAAAATAATTCCGCTAATAAACGCTGGAGCTACCCAATTAGCTTCCATGAACTTATATAAACTATTGTAAGCAAAGAATAAAACCACAAAGACAAATATGCTTACAGGTAAGAGATATTTCGGATTATTAATAAGCTGCTTGCGTTTAATAAATAAAAATGTCAGCAGCGGTAATGAAATAAAAGGGTTAGCAGCACCAATAGTTGCACCGATATAATCCCAAAGCCCAGCCAGATTTACCTGTCGTTCACTAGCTACCCCATGATGAAACTGAAAAGCAAATGACACCCAGTCATGCTGATAATTCCAGACAATTACTGGGCTGAACACCAGCAAAGCCAAGAGCAAGGCTAGATAGACATCTTTCTTGAAGAGCAAATGACGCTTCTGTGGACTCAGTAATAAGAAAATTAGCACACCGGGTAAAATTAAAATCGCAGTATATTTAGATAATAGCGCGCAACCTAATGCAACTCCAGATGCATAGATTGCACTTTTTTTCTCAAATATTAATCCCTGAATTAGAAAATATAGCGTTACACTCCAGAACATCATCAGTGGACAATCAATGGTGGTAATAAAAAAATCCCCCTCCAAGATTGGCCATGCCAGCGCCATAATTACAGAAATATCTGCCGCTTTTTGTCCAAACAGGCGCTTAGTGCTCAAATAAATCATGATAATCGTAACAGTACTACACAGCACAGCAGTTAAGCGGATAAATAATGCTTGATCTGAGACTAAGGTAGTTAGACGAATTAGATACGCAATCATTGGTGGATGGTCATAATATGAAAGCTGAAGATTTTTACTCCATACCCAATAATAGGCCTCATCAAAATGTAGTTGTAAACTCTGGTTAAACATTATATGCGTAAAAACGACCAAAACAAACAGCAGCAAAACTTTAACATTCATCCGTTCCATAGTTAACTCACCTGCTTATTCATAAGATACTTATCCACTAATTTGGTTACCAATATATTCACCGCCCAGACTAAAATTGCCGCCATAAAAATATCACTAATGTAATGTCCGCCCTGTAAAAAACGAACTATTCCAACCAGAACAAAACCTATCCCACACAGAGCAACCCCTAGTTTACGCCTTCTTGCAGCGATAAATGGAACACCAATAAATGCGCCAATTGAAACATGCCCTGATGGAAAACTATTATCCTTTGGACGCCCTAAATGAGGTTGCCAGGGAAATGAAAAAGGGTGATGATCTCGAATGACCTGATATGGTCTTGCACGACCCCAATTATCTTTGAACAAGGTATTCACCAGTAACCCTGGTCCAAGCGCCAAACTCAAATAACTAATCAACACCATTCTACGTACCGCATTTTTTTGCAAAGCGGAAGATTTGCGTTTACGGATTAAGATAAGCAGCGGAACAATAATCAGTAAAACAGTTGATACAGATACACCATAGTAAACCACCTTACACCAAAGGCTTACCTCACCATAAAAATGGTTAGTATTAAAATCAAAGGGAATTATAGCGTATTGCTGATCCAAGTATGGACTCAAGCCAAACACTATCAGGCTGCAAAAAAACAAAATTATCAGGTATTTTTTTAGAGGTGTCATATTTTATTCTGCTAAATATTTGGCATAATTCTAACATGATTTGATAGCTTTTGTGCCGAATGATAATAGGTACACTCAAGCTGATTCGAAATACTAGCGGGCGATTTATGACGAAGCCTACACGTAGTAGGTGAGGAATAAATCAACGACTTGGGATGATGAATCGGATTGAGTATACATGTAACAGCGCAAACGAGTAATGAATTAGTAATTGGAAATAAATTGTTGGTAGCAAAAGGAAAAGGTTGAATAACCATGATGGCGGAAGCTGTGAGATTCGAACTCACGAAGGACTCGCATCCTTGCCGGTTTTCAAGACCGGTGCATTCAACCGCTCTGCCAAGCTTCCTTTAGGTTGAGAACGGTATTATAACCACTGTTTATTATCTTTTGCAACTTTTTTTACAATTTACTCTTCTCTATACTGCGCTGCAATAAAATATCCCACTGAAATCGTGCTATAATTCGGCAGTTATTTTTATTCTAAATAAAAGGTAATATATGCTAAAGCAAAGACAACCCCATGGGTTTCCGATTTTCTTCCTAACAGAAATGTGGGAGCGTTATGGTTTTTATGTTCTGCAATCGTTGCTAGTATTCTATGCGTTGGAACAGATTCACCTCAGTGACTCAGAAACTTATGCGATGGTCGGATCTTTTACTGCTTTAGCTTATGTCAATAGCATATTTGGTGGCTTAATTGCTGATCGCTTTATTGGTTATGATAAGGCCATTTTGGCTGGTGCAACGTTATTATGCATTGGATACACATTATTAACCTTTGCGTTGGACCATAATATTTTCATTTTAGGGCTCGCCATTGTAACAGTTGGTACAGGAATGTTAAAGCCAAACATTTCTAGTATGCTCAGTATGATTTATCAAAAAACTCCTGAAAAAAAGGAAATAGGCTATACCCTATTTTATGTTGGTATCTACTTTGGTGCAATCGGTGGAAGTTTTCTCGGTGGATTTATTAAGGCCTATTTAGGCTGGCATGCTGTTTTTGCCTCGGCCGCAATTGGATTAGCTATCGCATTTATCACTTTTTTTGTAGGCAAGAGACGATATCAACTGCATGATTCACGGAAGATTGCACATAACAAAAGTAAACTATTTAAAGCTTTTATCGCAATCATTTTTTTGATTGTAACGGCATTCTGTGGCATTCACAATAAAACCATGTCCGATATATTTTTTACTTTGATTGGACTACTAAGTCTTGCTTTTTTAATCTATAATATCAAGACGCATACCGGTGAGGAACGTAAAAAGCTCACAGCTTTTGCTATCTTAACCATTTTTTCCGGGCTATACTGGGCTGTATATTTTCAACAGTTTTTCTCGGTAAGCCTTGCTGCCGAAAGAGTAACTAATCTAAGTATGCCTGCAAGTTCGCTGACTGCTTTTGAATCGCTAGGTGTGATTATTTTTGGTCCACTGATTAATGGTTTATGGCTATGGCTGCAACGTCGTAACAAAGACTTATCAATTCCAGCGAAATTCAGCTTAAGTTTTTTATTCAATAGCCTTAGCTTTTTTATCCTAATTATCAGTTTACAATATGCAATTAACCACAATTCACAATTATTGCAAATTTTTATCATCATAAGCTATTTGATGATTGCGTTTGGCGAATTACTTATCGCTCCAATCGGTTTGGCAATGGTAAGCACTCTAACGCCACAACGGTTAAATGGCGCCATGATGGGTATATTTTTAATGTCAATTGGACTTGGTGGTAAACTCGCGGGTATTTTGGCGCAAAGTGCTGCAAGCGCCGAAAATAGCACCATAAATCAACTTGAACATATTTATCGCAATTCATTTATGATTTATTGTAGCTTTAGTATGTTTATTTTTATCCTATGCTTGATAATGATTAAACCAATTAATAAACTAATTCAGGGAACAACTAAGTGACTAAAAAAAATTTAGATACGTTTGAAAGTGCAATTAACCAACTAGAAACCATTATCCAACACATCGAAAATGACCAAATTGATTTAGAAAGTGCATTAAATCAGTATAAACAAGGCATGGAACTGGTAAAATTCTGTCAGGACAAGCTTCGTGATGTCGAGCAGAAAATTAAGATCCTCGATCACGAAACCAATCAATTAAAGAATTTTCAAACGGAATAATATGCCAAATTTAGAACAATGGCGCGCACAGACTCTTGATGAAATCGAACAGTGTTTAAACCAAATTTTAACTATCTCAAGTAACTGCCCATATTTACTTGATGCTATTCGCTACTCAACGCTTGATGGAGGAAAACGAATCAGACCTTTATTCACCATAGCTGCAGGTAGCTTAAATAATGCGAATCCATTAAACTGCCGATTAATTGGTTGTGCAATTGAAATGATTCATTGTTTTTCATTGATTCATGATGATCTTCCAATTATGGATAATGATGATTTACGTCGTGGAAAACCAACCAACCATAAAGTGTATGGTGATGCGGTCGCACTCTTGGCGGGGGATGCTCTCCATGCGTTGTGCTTTGAAGTGTTGAGCTCAGAACAATTAACTATCAACCCAGAGCGTAAACTGCAGATTATTGCATTAATTGCTCAGTCCATAGGAATTGAAGGAATGGTTGGTGGACAAACTATTGACTGGCTCAGTACAGGTAAGCAGATTAATTTGCAACAATTGCAACAAATGCATAACTTAAAAACCGGAGCGTTACTCCGTGCAGCAATTTTAACTGGTTATCTCGCAGGAAATGAGTTTGACTCGCAACAATATGCGGCTATTGACGTTATTGCTCAAAAAATAGGGCTGTTATTTCAGATTGTAGATGACATTATTGATGTCACCGAATACACAAGTACTCTTGGTAAAACTGCAAACAAAGACTCAGAACAAGATAAGGCAACTTATGTCAACATTCTCGGGCTTGAAATAGCACAGCAAACAGCTAAAAAACTTCATCTTGAAGTAATAGAACTATTAAAAAAATTAGAACGCAGTTCACAGCTAAAATTTTTAGCTGACTCAGTTTATTATCGTAATTCTTAATCAAATAAAGACAGATATACATGACTCATCACCAATTACTAAATAAGATTAACTACCCTCATCAGCTGAGGCAATTAAATCGTCAAGAGCTATATACCTTGGCTCAGGAATTACGCAGTTTCATTCTAAGCAATGTAAGTAAAACAGGTGGACATTTAGCATCAAATTTGGGATGTGTCGAGTTAACCATAGCTTTACACTATGTCTATAATACACCAGATGATGCTTTGGTCTGGGATGTAGGACATCAGTCTTATCCACACAAAATATTAACAGGTCGCCGAGAGAAAATGGATAGTCTACGCCAAATGGGTGGCTTATCAGGATTTCCTAAACGTAGCGAAAGTGAATATGATACTTTTGATGTTGGTCATTCATCAACTTCAATTTCTGCAGCACTGGGTATGGCTGTTGCCAATCAACTTCGTGGACGAGAGAACAAAGTAGTTGCAATAATTGGTGATGGTTCAATGACGGCGGGGCTCGCATTTGAGGGCTTAAATAATGCTGGTTGGCTAAATAGCGATATGCTGGTGATCTTAAATGACAATGAAATGTCAATTTCTGAAAGTGTTGGTGCAATTAGCTCATACTTGTCGCAAATTCTGGCAAGTAGATTTTATAATAAGGTCAAAGGTACCGCTAATAAAGCACTAAGTGTCATGCCTGGCATGCAAAAACTAGCTCACAAAGTTGAAGAACATATGAAAGGCATGGTCATGCCAAGTACGATGTTTGAAGAGTTGGGTTTCAATTACATCGGACCAATTGACGGACATGATTTAGAACAATTAATTGATACTCTAAGCGAACTAAAAAATTTATCTGGTCCACAGTTTTTACATGTCGTAACCAAAAAAGGACAGGGTTATAAATTAGCAGAAAATGATCCAATTGGTTATCACGGGGTCAATAAATTTAATCCAAGTGAGGGAATGGTTAGCAATAAAAGCACTGCACTAAGCTATATGCATGTTTTTGGTAAATTTCTCTGTGATATCGCCAAAATTGATGATGAATTTATTGCAATTACTCCCGCGATGCGTGAGGGTTCGGGGATGGTCGAATTTGCAAAGCTATACCCTGAGAAGTTTTTTGATGTTGGAATCGCTGAACAGCATGCAATTACCTTTGCTGGAGGCGCTGCGACTAAAGGAATTAAACCAATTGTAGCAATCTATTCAACTTTTTTACAACGTGGCTATGATCAGTTAATTCATGATGTTGCTTTACAGGATGTTTCAGTTTTATTTGCAATTGATCGTGCTGGTGTAGTTGGTGCAGACGGACCAACTCATATTGGTGCTTTTGATTTGAGCTTCTTACGCTGCATCCCTAATCTAATAATTATGACGCCAAGTGATGAGAATGAATGTTACCAAATGCTTTACACTGGCTTTAGAATAAACAACCAGTCATGTGCGGTACGCTATCCTCGTGGTGCAGGTATCGGACGAGAATTGGATGCTGAATTTAAAATGATTCCAGTTGGTAAAGGACGTGTGGTTCGGGAAGGTAGTAAAGTTGCTATTTTGGCATTTGGTTCAATGCTGCAAGCCGCACTTGAAGCTGCAGAAGAAATTAATGCAACCGTTTGCGATATGCGCTTTGTTAAACCTCTAGATCGTGATTTACTATTGCAAATTGGCAAAACTCACGAGTTTATTGTAACAATCGAAGAAAACGTAATCGCGGGAGGCGGAGGATCCGCTTGTGCAGAAGCATTGCAGGATTTAAATATCCAACTACCAATATTACATTTGGGAATTCCTGATCAATTTATTGAGCATGGCGACCCTAAGCTATTACTATCATCAATCGGATTAGATAGCACGGGGATTCTTAAATCTATTCGCCAAAAAAACTGGCTTTAAAATAATCTTTAGAGGAAACTTATAAATAATGAAAAAAATACTCATCGTACTTGCTGCGACTACTTCAATCCATGCTTTTGCTGACAAAATTTACCTTGAACCGCAATATACAGTCGCAATTGAATCAGCTAGCTTAGAATCAGGCACTCAAAATTTCACAACAAAAACTTTAACTCCAATTGTATATGAGGATCGCCTATTGCCAGCTGGAGAAAGTGTTGTACTAAGTTGCGAGGATAATAAACCTATAATTCGTAAAATAGATCAACAAGAATTAAAAATTCCAGTGCAAATTGCCAATAATACCAAACAACCGACCAGCTGCAGCAGTGCAAATCTTGGCTTATTTTGGACGCTGGATGAATATAAAGTCAAAAATGATAGTATTGTAACCATTGACGATAAAAAATTTAGTGTGATTCCTTTTAGCGCAACAATTCCACCTTCGGCAGATGGTAAAATTATTAGTGTTACCAGTGATGGTAATTTAATTAATGTATTAGTAAATAAAGCCAAATACTTTAAAAAAGCACAATTTTACGGTACGATTAATGGTGTTAGCTACTTGTTACAATCAAGTAATGATGACAAAAAATTTACTGTACACGCCGCTAATTTACAAAAATTACTGGTTACAGATGAAAATGGACAAGTTCTGGCTAGCATTGACTTCCCAAGCTATGAATAATAAGTCTTACTAATGTGTTACTACCAAGGATCAGTATGAGAATCTGGTTGCGCTATATGTTAGGGTCTAGTGTGTTATTGATTTCTGCCTGTAATAGTGGTGTAATCTCCAGCAATAATTCGGCTGTACTAGCAAATGCAAGCTATTACAGCAGATTATGTTCAGATATCGGTGGTTACTTTCAGTACGGAATAATTAATGCACCACCAAGCAGCGACTATTCACAAGTATTGAATTACGCTCCAGCAACCGAGTCAATTGATACTATTCCGCTCTCTCATACCCACATGGAAATGACTTCTGCGATTGATGGCAGAATATATAACGTTGCAATTGACAATGTATTTGCAAATAACTATAATCCATTTAGTGGCGCTGTTCCTAACAGTTATGAGAGTAGCTTAACCGCAGGCAGTGCGGTTTATTTGTGCAGTGGCAATCCATCCAACGTTCCATATTCTGTAACAGGGACTTTTGCAACACAAGGCTTTGATTGGGTACATACTAACTGTGTAGCCAGTGGCTATCCTTCGACATATTTGAATGGTTTCTTATACGATAGCAAGGGTAATAATTTAACAAATAGTCAAACTTATTGTTATTTATGGCCTTAATTAAATGCCATTTGTTAAAAAACGCCACGTAATTTACTTACATGGCGTTTTTATCATTTAGCTTTGTCACTACTGAGCATTAATAAATGCACCAAACTTACTCCACTCATTGGTATTAGATTGAGCATTATATGCTGGGTCATAACGAGTTCCGCTATAATTAAATCCAATATACCATGGCTCTTGAACATTCAAATTACTACCACTAGTTTCACCAAATGCACCTTGCGTTGCTGTACCTGGATTTTGTAGCGCATATACCGCATAACCTGCTTGATTAGCTTTAGTTGATGCATAGACACCATAGTTATTCTCAGCATAAGCTAATGCATCTGGATGGTTAATAGAAGCATCGTTACTCCCCTTACCTGGCAAACCTGAAACCATAATACATTGTGCATAAGGAATTGGCTGTCCCGAAGCATTATTACCACAATGGCTAAAAGTTTGTAAGGGAACTGATTCAATATTAACATTTTGCATCACACATGAAGCTAACTGATTATATGCCTGAGTTCCAGGAGAGCTTAATGCGCTTTCATTTGCAGCGAAGAATGCATTGGTTAAACCATTACATGCAGGTTGATTTAACATAATCTCTGAAACTTCGCCTGGTTTAGTGTGTTTGGTAAAATCAGGTGTCCAGATTTCTACTTGTGACCATTGAGTAGCAGAGGTAGCTAACGGCAATACAGGTGCATATTTCCCATCAAAATAAGTCATTGCATCACTCGGTGAAACAGTGTGATACGTTTCGTTAAACATCCGATAGTTTTCAGATACAGAATCATTTAAAGTCGAATTACACCAGCTAGTAACAGTAGTAACTCCATTGACTGTAGTATTACAAGCGGTATCACTTTTAAAAGCTGCATATAGTGCATTAGCGTACTCTGAAGCAAATGCTCCACCAAAGGTATTATCAACATAGCTAATTTCATCAGGAGTTTGATTTAGCGGTGCACGATAAGTTGCAACATCATAAGTCGAAAAATTAGCAACACCCAATGGACCAAACGCAGCTGAAGTAACAGGCGTAAAACCACTTGAGAAATAGAAGAATGTAAACCATTTACCGTGATAAGCCAAACGATCAGCAACTTTTTTAAAAACTTCCGCGGCACGGGTTTGAGTAAAACCACCCTCCAAATCCATTGCCAGACCATCTATCTTATAACTAGAATTAAGTTGGCTTGCGTACAATACTGGATGCACTAAAGCATCAGCTAATAAATCTTGCTGCTTATCGTTATAGCCAATTAAATCCGCCTTAACATCGTTGTCAAAAGCATAACTAAGGGTAAAACCAACATTATTCGAAGCAAACGCACCACTAGATGGATCTAGCACTGTACCTATCCACTTAGCAAATTCAGGATCTGGACGATTAGTAGTTACCCCTGCAGCGGTAATTTGACTCTCAGGATTGCTCGTGCTTGTATCTAATTTCCAATAACCAATTTTGGGCATTCCTGCCTCACTGTAGGTATACCCCATATCAATCATCTCAGTCAATGCAGTTTTAATTGGACGTTGATTTAAGTAATTGTTATTAATTTGTTTTAAATCTTTACCATAGCTTTGAAGGTCAGTCGGCCAGCCGCTATTGGGTTTATCTGGATCTTGTGAAGAATAAACGTAAATTGAATTAAAATCACCTAAAACATTATTGGTCGCAACACTCCCAGTTTTCCATGCAGCTAAATCTGGATTAGTGGCAGCAACATTAAGATAAAAAGTTTGCCATGCATTTTCAACTACACTACCACTAGGTTCGCTGGCTTTTACATTGATTTGATAAACCCCAGCAGTTAAACCTGTTGCAGATAAATAGCCAGCTTGATTGATACTAAATTGCGAGTCTGAACAGCTAACTGGATTAGCCTTAACTTGTGAATCAACCCCAGTAATTTTGACAATATTACAAGTAGTTGCGTTACCATTATTGAGTTGACTCGCATCAAAACTAAAACCTTCATTGCCATCTGGGCTATAAAAATAATTATGTAAATCAACTATTGTAGTTGAAGTATTAAAGTCACTCGGAGTAGCAGAAATTTCCATATAATAAGGCTGTGATTTATTAACTACGGAATTATCTTTATCCCAGCGATTTGGACGTGCGGCTACACTATCATAGGCTGGTAAATCACGAATCATTTCAGCCACATTATACGCTCTTAATCCACGATATAAAATAACTGGCAAACTCCCAGTACTACCATTTAGACCACCATTAGCCGTAACCGTTAGATTACATGCAACTTTATTTTTATCTCCATCAAGAATACTACAACCTTGGCTAGCACTTAATGCCGCAAAGCCACTTTCAGTCAATGGAGTTTGCTGAAATAACTGACTAGCTGCAGAACCACTACCAAAAGTTAAATAATTTTGGATTAACTTATTACCAGATAAGCTATAGCTAGTTGCTTGTGTTCCATCGCTTTCGGTTGGAAAATAACTTCCCAGGCTACTAACTGGGCTTGATGTATCAATTGATGGCGTTGGTGATGGCACATGATATGATGTCCAGCTAAAATCATCTAATTCATCAACATTGATTTGGACATATGGCAGTGCAATTCCTGCATTGTTACTAGCTTGGTTGCTGCTATCTAAAGATGAGGATTGATTTGCCGTTTGAGCAGTAGAATCTTGGCTGTTAGCACCACCGCTATTACATGCACTTAAACCAGTTAATGTAGTCGCTAATAATACCAAAGAAAGTTTGTTGAGTTTCATTTTAAATCCCAGATTAAATTAATTTACAGGCGCAAGTGTAAACAATTTAGACTTAAAATAAAACCGCGTTTTTGCATGGGTGGATATCAGTTAGTAAATTTAAAATAATTTCTAATAATCAGCATCTTTAATACTAAATTTTGAACAATTTAGCTTTTATGCAAAAATGGGAATAAGCTATCCAAATATGGGAAACCACCTCAATAACCCAAGTGATAACATAGCGCCATGACAGATGAGGAGCGTTCATCTTAGTAAAAATTTATTTAGGACCCTATCATGAAAAAACAATTAATTAATACTTTAATGTTAGCTGGTGTTATCTCATTTTCTGTAAGCGCATGCAACTCTGGTGCGAGTGGCAATAATAACAATAATCAAAGTACTCAGTCAACTAGTTCGATGGTCAGCACTCAAGAAGCATCATTAGGTGAAGGTCTTGGTGGCGCGGTACTTGACGTCGTTACGGGTAACCTTGAAGATGCAATCGTTGGGGAAGTTGGCTCAGCATTTTGGAATCTGATTACCAAAGGAACAGTATCGCCTCAAACTCCTGCACAATGGGATAAACAAGCTTTAACTCAGGTTTTACAAGGTGTATCGCAAATTGAAAGTGAAATTACTGCCGAAAATGCTGAATTAAATGTTATCTCACAAAACATTAATACTAATGCGTATATTGCTGCTCAACAGCCAATTTATCAGGATATTCAAGAAATCAATAATGCTAACTCAGATATCAATGATTTTCTTGTCAAAGCAATTAATAATCCTGAAAGTGCCCAAATAACCGAGAATGCATTACTAGGTACCTCTTCAACCCCAATCAGCAATCAAGCATTACAATCTATGTTAACTTATATAAATAACTATAACTCACCTTCACTTTCTTTATTTACTGTACCAACAACTTCAGCAAATAGCCTAGACGTAATAGAGCAGCAGCTCTCATGCGATGTTTCTTCACCAGCTTACTATACATTGAATAGTGCAAGCAATGCAACTAATCACCCTGTACCAAGCTTGACAAATGACGTTGGTCAATGCCTGCTTGCATCGGCGCTTAACTCTTCATTGACAGATTTCACAAATGCTCAATCATTAACGAGTGGAAGTAATATTTTTTATAATTTACAACAATACGATCAGTTACTTGATTCCAAATATGTTCAGATTGTTAATACTCTGGCACAGGCTTATCGTGACGATCAGTTACGTGAAATTTTATATCTAAACATGTCACCTTCGGCACAAACTACCATTTCACCAGTACTGACGGTGGAGGGTGGTGCCAATCTCGCTGCTGCTGAATCAGAAATTCTAATTGCTTACAATAGAAGGCTTAGTTTTGTTCAGAGCTTGTTTGCTCAAGCAAAAACAGCAGCATTCAACAACTATGCTAGTAGTATTAGCTCAAGCAACCTGCAAAATAATTGTAACTTTAACTATCAAGCAATCGAGTCAATGACTTATTTAACAGCAGATATGTCAGACAATAAAAATTTGTATGGCTGGGATGGCAAGACATTGCGCATGAGCTGTAATAATACGCAAGCAGCTACTTCAGGCACAATTACAACTAATAGCAGTATTGCTCAAATGTGTAATCAAATTAATAGCTCGTATAATTTGAGCTCTTCAAATGGTTATATCAGATGCGGTGGCGGTAACAATTACGGAAACTATTCAACTAGCAATATCAATAGTAGCCCAGAGCCAACCGATCCACTAAGTTCTATACTCCAAGAATATGATGGTGCAAAAAGTAAACAGCTTGATTATATGTTAGCTAGTAACGATGGGGATGGAAATTTATGGTTAAATTTCATTGGTGCTCCTTTAGTGAATTATCAATACAATGGCTATAACAATGGCGGGTTAGAAGCTAATTTTCAAAATCCAAGCAATACTTTTGTTAATGTTTACGTAAATTCATATGTTGGTTCTGGTAATGTTAGCAGTCAATGGAGCTATGTGGACGATGGAGTTCATGCGTACTTAATTTCTGCAGCGTGGAAAGGATCATCTCCGGAAGCCCCAAGACCAATTATTATGTGTATTCCAAACGATACTAATTGCATCCAAGGATTTTTCCCGAATAGCAGTGGACAAGGCACTTATCCAAATGGCAACTCAGGATATGGCGATTACCAAGCACTCTTATTTAGCAATGGTGATGAAATTACAATAACACAATTGATGGGGCACGGTGATTACAACATCCAAACGTTCTACAATGGAGCACCAGCACCAATTGCAATGACCGGACACAGTCCAGCAATTAATTTTCAGAATGTGATTTATAATGCCAGCTAAGCTCTAATCAAAAATCCCCCATTAAAGGGGGATTTTTATTTTACCATATTGCAGAGCTTAAGTACTGCTGGAGCAAGTAAGTCAGCATTTTGTTGCCAATCAAGATATTGAACGTCTGAAATTTCAGCTACAGGAGTAATTTCACCAGTAAATTTTGCGCTAAAACAATACAGCTCTACATCATCGTCAATACCATATGCTTTATCACTTACCATCGTCATAAACTCAATTGACGAAGGTATCAAATCAACATTCAACTCTTCTTTTATTTCACGAATAAGAGCTTGTTCTTTAGTTTCACCTGCTTCAATCTTACCACCTGGTAAATACCATTTAACATTATCTCTGACTCTAACCAGCAGTAACTTATTTTTTATTGGACCCAGTTCAACCAAGCACGCACAACGTATCATTAACTTCTTTCAAAATTATGATTATTTACGTAATACTTCAATCACGCCATTAACATTAAATATTTTGGCAATCAACCAGGTAAAATTAAATTCATTACCGCTTACCTGAATTGTAAAAGTCATAATTGCTTTATTATTGCGACAGACTGTCCTTAGCCCAACAATATGCAATTTCTCACTGGCAAATAAATCCGTCAAATCACGGAGCAAACCATGGCGATCATTAGCAATTACCTCTATATCGGCACTGAAGGTAGAATTTTTAGCAGCACTTGCCCACTCAACACTAACTACTTTATGTGGATGAAGTTTAGCCTGACGATTAAAGTCCTGACAACCCACACGGTGAACGGCAATTCCATTACCCTGCGTAATAAACCCGACCACATTATCGCCAGGGATTGGTTTACAGCATTTGGCGAAATTGGACACAATTCCGCTCACCCCATCCACCAAAATACTGCCGCTCTTCGCTTGGGGTTTTAGTTTATCCTTGCGCTCTTGTAAGCGTTTTTCAAGCTCAACTGCAGTTAAATCTTCTTTGGGCTGCGGAGTTGCCGCATGAATTAATTTTTCAATCACGTCACGTAAGGTTGCGGGCATTACATCCCCCTTACCTATTGAGATTTGCAGATCTTTCTCATTAGTATGATTCATTTTACTAACAATATCATCGACTTTAGGACGAATTGATGAGGGAAATTTGGCTAATTCACGCTCATAAACCTCTTTACCAGTTTCAAGGAAATCTTCATTATTTAAGTCGCGAATATAGCGGCGAATATGCCCAATTGCTTTACTGCTTTTGACCCATCCTTCGTGTAACCAGTTAATGCTTGGCCCACCATTTTTAATCGTGAGAATCTCAACTCGTTGCCCATTTTTTAGCGGAGTTGAAAGTGGTACAATTTGCCCATCAACTTTAGCACCACGACAACGATGTCCAATGGCGCTATGCACTCCATAGGCAAAATCAATCGGAGTTCCACCATTTGGCAAGGTAATTACCTTACCGTTAGGCGTCATAACATAAATAGTATCCGAGAAAATTTCATTTTTAAAAATATCAGTTAAGTCTTTACGCTCCGATAATTCATCACGCCAATCCAAAATCTGGCGAATCCAAGCAATTTTCTCTTCAAATTGAGGATTATTTTCGCCACCTTCTTTATACCGCCAATGCGCCGCCACACCATATTCAGCATGATCATGCATCGCAAAAGTACGAATCTGAATCTCAACCACCCGACTTTCTGGACCAATCACACAGGTATGCAAGCTTTGGTAATTATTCGGTTTCGGATTAGAGATATAATCATCAAATTCACCAGGAACTGGTGAATATTTAGTGTGGACAATCCCAAGCACAGTGTAACAATCACGAATCTCAGGAACTAGCACCCGCACGGCACGAATATCGTATAAATTATCAAAATCATAATTTTTTTTGCGCATTTTCTTCCAGATGGAATAAATATGCTTGGCGCGTCCGCTAACCTGAAAATCCTGAATCCCGCTCTCTTCCATCTGTGAGGCTAAAAATCCTTTGATATTTTCAATATAGTCTAAGCGCTCTTGACGAGTTTCATCCAAAAGTTTTGCAATCCGCTTGTACTGTTCGGGATGCATATATTTAAAAGAAAGATCTTCTAACTCCCATTTAATTTGCCAAACACCTAACCGATTGGCAAGTGGTGCAAATATCTCCATGGTTTCAATCGCAATTTTCTGCTGTAAGCTTACATCCTGACAGGTTTTTAGATGAAGCATCAATTCGCCACGCCCAACTAAAACTATCAGCACGATTCGAATATCGCTTGCCATTGCCAGCAACATTTTACGAATTACTTCAATCTGACTCTTTTTCTCTTGTTCATCTAATTCAAGATCTAAATCACCAATCTTCCGAATCTGAGTTACACGATTAACGCCATCAATTAGTTCAACAACTTTCTTATCAAAGTTCTTTAATTCATCTAGCCAATTATCACAATAACGCGGCAAAGCATATAAAATAGTTGCGGTTACTGCATCGGCATAAAGATGTAACTCCGCAACTTTATTCGCACAATTCAAAGAATGCAACAATAAATCAACATTAGTTGGATAAAATACCTGCCCCTGATAATACTGTTCAGCTAAATGAATTGCCGCCTGAAAAGTCTCAATCTCGGCAGGAGAAAAATGTTGGCGTTGAACATCCAGCCAACTATTAACATCATGAAAATTACTTTTTACTGTTACCATTATTTTGTTCTCTCAGACAGTTTCAACCGTAAACAAGCGATTGTATTGACGAAAAGCGTAGCGATCAGTCATTCCAGAAATATAGTCAGCCACCACCCGCGGTAATCCATCTTTATCAATATGTGCTTGGAATTGATCTGGTAGTAAGCGCGCATCACTCATAAAGGCGCTAAACAAAGAACGAATTACATTCTCTGCCTTAAAGCGCAGTTGCATGACACTAAAATGTTTATATAAGTTTTTAAGTAGAAATTTTTTAAGTTCACGTTGTGCCGCAAAATCTTCATCACTGTATTGGACGATTGCTGGAGCAAGACGGACTTCTTCAGCTGAGGCTGGTTGATATTTTTTTAAATTTAATTCGGTGTTTTCGATAAGCTGATAAATCGTCACATTAATCAGGTGACGAACCAACTCTTTATGAAGGCGACGACCATTAAGCGTCGGATATTTGCGTAATACAATACTTAGTTGTTCTTTGATAATTTCAACTTCTTCAAGTTGTTCCAAGGTTAATAAATTAGCGCGCAAACCATCATCGAGATCGTGGAAATTATAGGCTAGTTCATCAGCAATATTAGCTAACTGCGCTTCTAGGCTCGGGCGCTCATTTTTGATAAAACGCTCCCCTAGCACACCTAATTCTTGAGCTTTAGCTAAAGAACAATGTTTGAGAATCCCTTCAAGAGTTTCAAAGGTGAGATTTAATCCATTGAATTCGGCATAACGTTCTTCAAGCTCAGTAACGATACGCAATGATTGTAAATTATGCTCAAAATGCTCACCATGTTTCAGCATACATTCGTTAAGTACATCCTGTCCGCTATGCCCGAATGGAGTATGTCCCAGGTCATGCGCTAAGCAAATGGCTTCTACCAGATCAACGTTCAAATCCAGAGCGTTAGCAACTGAGCGTCCTACTTGTGCCACTTCAAGGCTATGCGTCAGACGAGTGCGAAATAAATCACCTTCATGGTTAATAAAAACTTGGGTTTTATATTCTAGGCGGCGAAAAGCACTCGAGTGAATTACTCGATCACGATCGCGCTGAAAATCACTACGATAACGAGGTACAGCTTCAGCGAAACTACGTCCGCGACTGGAGTTAACTGCATATGTGGCAAATTTTATCATGAACTACCCAATGTGAATATCTCAAAGGGTAATTTTATCATAGAAGTGGGGTTGAAGCCTATGGCTTGAGCTGATTATTAGTATCAATCATAAGGTAATGTTATTCCAGACGATAACTTACCAATAATACTCTCTGGTATTACTTCGTAGTATTTATGCTGTACTAAATATTTATTTAATGATGGCATGTTACTTGCACATGGAAATTTTTCATAAAGCGACTGCAGAATTTTTTTGGTTGTTTCTATACCAATATCTTTGTGATAGATCGAGGAAAGAAAACTTGCAATCAGTTTTCTATCGGTAATCCCATTTGCAACACAAAATAAAGCTTCTTGTTCTCTAATGGTTAATTCACTATATTGAATTAAATCGTCCTGAGATATATGCTTTTCATGTACCTGAAAATTAAGCACTGCATTAATCGCGGAATAACTCTTAAATTTGCTTACTACACAGTATGTTCCAAGTACATTATTGGTTGTTGGATTTATTATGGGAGATTTACGAAAAATATAGATACCAACGCCTGTTGCATAATGGTTTATATCTAAAAATCTCCGTTTTTCTCTCGTTTTTTCAACCATTCTATCTTGTATATAAAATGTTTGTGCGAGCTCTTTAGCCTCACAAAGAAGATCAAAATCAGATTTTCCGATAAGTTCTTCCACAGTAATGCCTACTAATTCTGCGAACTTCTTAGATACCGCAGCATACGTACTAGAGGTTGTCTTTATATAACTGATGTGATTATTATTGTATCCATAATAGAATCCAGACACCACATTTTGTAAAAAAGAACCATCATCCTGTACTGTATGATATTGTTTATAAAGGCTAAAAAAAGTCATTACCTTATTCCCTAGTAAGTTTTTATATTATAGTAACACAAAATTTTAAGATGACGTGTAATTGTATATATTTATTTCATTCATACCCACAATTTGGAAGTGGTAATACACTCGTACTGTGTTGATATAATAATCCACGCTGTAAGTGACACAATAATTATTTGATTAGCTAGATATTATGAAACTTACAGGTTTATTCCGAGTTTAACTAAAGTATGTTATAAATGATAACTTTATTTTTTCGAGGTATATATGAAAAAATAAATTGTAAATAAAGATTAAAGTAAAATAATATTTGCACAAACTTTTTTTGCTAATTCAGAAAATAGTGATATTTCTACAGAGAGTCTCCGGAAATATTTTATCACCTTGAGTTTATATAGTAAATTTATCGAGGTGAAATGTTTTTTTAAACGTGCAACTCTATTATGCCTCAAAAGTAGTAACATCCAAATTTTATGTACGGAATATTGTAATTTCACCTATTCATTAATAGCTAAATTTTTAGTTCCATGTGGTGGTAAATTAATAAGACAAACAAATATTAATCCAAGAACTACGATAATACTTTCAATAATATAAATTTCACTAATCGAAATTAATGTATTATAAAAATCTAGTAACACATACAGAGACAAAACCCCAATTCCTGATATACTAAAAAAAGAGGCTTGTAGTCTACCTTGTACTTTATTATCTGTAAACATTTGCCCATAACTTAAAACTAATGCCCATGCAGATAAACCAAAGCCAACAAAAAAATATTCAATAAATGTGCTAATTTTATTATAATTACCTGCAAACAAGAACAAACTGATTGACAGTAGAATCATTAGTAATCCTATAGCATATTTTAAGCCTACTTTATTCGATAATGTTGGTGAAAATATTCCTCCAAAAATCATACCAATAGAAAATATTACTTCAAGTAATGCGAACTCCTTAGATCCTGCATGTAAAATTTGTTGTACAAATGGTAATAGTAATATAGGCAAGGTCATCAGTAAAATAAGTAATAACATTTGAGTTAAATAAATAGGTATCAATTTTTGTTGTAATTTTAGATATTTGAAAATAAAGAAATAATCACCAAAAATCACACTAAATGAAACTTTACCACGATTTTCATTGGATAATTTACTATATTTCATTATTACATTAAAAAAACTTGCAAGAATAAATAGCACACCACCTATCATCATCGTTATATAACTACCAATCCATACGATTAATCCACCTGATATACCCATACCAACTCCAGTACCTAACTCATACAATATATCAACAGTGGCATTCGCATTAACAATCTGATCTTCGTCAATGATCTCCTGCATTAGTGGTAATGCCGCTGGCATATAAAAAGAAACAAAGACTCCTAAGATAGATGCTAATAAGTAAAGATTAGGATGGTAGGATAGTATATAGCATAAGCTAAAGCAAACTACGCACATTCCCCTAACTGAATTAGAAATAACAAGTAAATATTTACGATTGTATCTATCCGCACAAGCTCCAAAAAATGGACCAAATAAAATACTAGGCAGCCATATACATGAGAGTAGTATTGTTAATGACTCTACCGTATTATTATTTTGATATACTTGCCAAGAAAGAGTAATGTAAATTAGACCATTTCCCAATGTTGCTAAGACACCGCTCAATACGAAATAAGAATATGAGTGATTCTTGAATAGTTTCAAGCGCTTTCTAATATCATTTATAAACATTTAATTCCTTTTTGATTATTATAGTAAATGTTATTTATGTACGATTCATTACATCAAAATGACCTATACAAAAATCATTGATTACTTAATATAATTGGTTCCAACTCTAATTTATTAACTTTATTAACCTCATTATATTCATCTATCATTAAAAGTAAAATGCTATAACCCATTAAAGTTAAATCTGCATGTTCAACCAAAACGCCTAATGATTCTCTAAATGAACTTAATGTGTTTCTAAGTCTCGTTTTAAACAAATCATCTTTTATTTGTGTTTTATATACTTTATGGAATATATGAATAATTCGACAGAGGACAAATGTAGCATGAAAAACTCCAATTTGTGGTCTTAAATGCTCTCTAAAAGGACTAGGTAAGCATTTATCACCGATTACTATAGGATCTATAAGCTGTCTCATAAATAAATCAATATGAGAAGCCTCATGAACTATATTTTCAACAAAATCAATTAATGTCCATTCACTTTTTGGCGCAATTACAACAATACCTAGAAAATCCAAAGATGTCGCAGCAACTAAATCTTCAGATTTTACAATTAAAATAATTCTGACATATTTTTTTATACAAGAATATGCATCACAATCTACTGAACGGATCAACTCAAGTGAATCAAGTATATATTTTGAGGTTGTTTCACTGTATGAACTAGGTTTAATAACGTCAATTGGTGCTTCTTGAATGATCATTTCATTATATACACGCTCTACAACTTTTGCATATAATGTATCTATTCCATCAAAATATTTAATCTGTATGTTTGAACAAAGTGAATTATCTTCATCTACATACAAAAGATAACCTCCTTTTTTGCTTTCTTTATATTTCATCCATAATTTGATTAAGTAATTCGATACATGAACATTAAAGGATATCTTACATATATCACGTTTACTAAGACTCATAATATTCTATGACCTTCATTCCTAAGTTAAATGGATTTATTACAACCTGCTTATTTATAGAGATTCCTATATGGGTTTTATAAAAGAACCCAATAATCTCATTTGAAACAATTGAAGATAAAATTGCATTTGTTGATGGTAGTGATCCAGTAATTGGATTCGTATTGATGCAATCATCATCCAAACCTTTCAATCTCTTAATGTATGATCCAGTTGCTTGATTTGTAGTTAAAAAAGGTCCTACCATAATACTTTCATATCCGACTCCTGAAAAGATAATTGGTGTATCTTTGGTATAAGCTGCTTCAGCAGCAAATAGTTGAGATTTAATTGGTGGTGTATCAATACCACAAACGATTAAATCTGTAACATGCAAAATATCTAACAAAGAACCTGTTGATGAAATTTGTTTATTTATTACAGCAATCTGTGCATTCGGTACATAACTTAGCAAATGTTTTCTTAAGGCATCTACTTTCAACTCGCCCACATCTCCATTATTAAGCGGAAACTGTCTATTTAAATTTGAATGCTCGACTACATCATAGTCAATAAGTGTTAAGTTTAAAAATCCCGCCAGCAATAGATTCAAACTAACATTTGCCCCAACACCACCACACCCTAAAATTGTGATATGTTTATTAAAAGTCAATAAGCTCACTATGTTATATTGATTACCTAGAAAATAGTTTAAAAAATAATAACTTTTATCTAATACAGTATCTACGTAAGTATTTTCGAATTTAATAAAAAGCGATCTCTTTTTTAATGCTTTTATTAATACATTAATTCTACTATTTTCATTATATATTAGTAAGTTATCTTCTTCAATCCCTTTTTCAGCTAGTCTTAGGAAGTTAAGAACTTCTTCACTATATTTACATTTTTCAATAGAAATACTTTGTTTGCCATAAATGATTATCGCAGTTTTATTATCAATTATAGCGCCATTTAGTTTCCAAATCATGTAGACGTTACCGTGTAAACAGGAGAGCCGACTCTAAACACCGACTCTTTTAAAACATTATTACGAAAAATACTTGCCCTTGGTATAATGACTATTGGAACATATATTGACTCTGTCAACAATATCTTATCTATCATTAAATAGTGAATAATATCTTCCTCTATATTGTTACTACATAATGCTTTTGTATAATAATATCTGGCTTTTTCAAAAGAATCATGTTCTAATAAACCTCTCGAGATATCACTTTTGTATAGCAAAATTGGCGTAGTTCCCAATGACTTACGGATTTCTAATCTTAGATGCGACTCTGAGATCCAAATACCATACGAGTCCTCCTTAAAAATTAGGTTAATATTATATTTGCGTAATTGATTTGCTATTATCTCAAGAACTAGTTTATTTGGGTAATAATCTTCATAAGATACTATAATGCGCCCCAAAAGCTGTACCAGTAATTAGGAAACAAATTGGCCAAATTT
>ERZ650304.261-NODE-261-length-32395-cov-36.968615_pt1 | contig 32395 bp, 38 predicted proteins | sample MGYA00376240_ERZ650304 | MGnify/ENA primary metagenome ERZ650304 (study PRJEB26733, sample SAMN07839271) | wastewater metagenome | biome: small river; feature: stream; material: water | place: USA: North Carolina | collected 2016-03-01 ... | reverse complement strand
GAGTTCAAGGCAGACACGAATCTCTCGCAGATGATCAATGGCAACGCATCCCGTTTCACTGATGCCAGCAAGGTGATGTCTGGATTTGGAAAAACGAAGGGCAATCGGTTTGTAACGGATAGAAAAGCCAATAACTTTGAAATCAAAACCGATAAAAGCGAAGTCAAATTCGATTATACTCCAGTACACGAAAATAGAATTACCAGCAATCCCTTCCAAGCGTACACCGACATGGCGCTTTCCAAGGGCGGGATATTCACTGTGCTGTGGGAAAACTCTTCTCCCAACATCCTCACTCCAGGCATGCCGTGTCGAATTGTTTATTACGACAGAGACGTCATCAAAGAAGGATATGGGGTGCTGGTATCAGCTAACCACATTGTGCAGAAAGTGGGTGATTTCAATATGCGCAAACACACCACCAATAGCCGGCTTCGGATATTTGCCAATCTGAAATTTGACAAACAGTGACTTGCGAAAAATGCAGTACAAATAGCGGGCGTGAGCCCGCTATTTGTAACGTCACTTCGAATAACCTGGCGTTAAAGGCCGCACATCTTTTCGAAAAACGATTGCTGCATGGGCGAGCGCTCATGAAAACAAACCATGGCACGCGACAATTTATCCAAGCATTCACCAGCCACTTCTTGTTTGGTTTGATTGCCGTTGATGCGAATGATCTTGCTCGGCCCATGTGCTACCGAAGGATGGAGTTCAGCCAGCCGCATGTGTTGCCGCCAGGTCTGTGAAAGACGGCTGAACTGCTGCCATTTTTCCCCCAAGCAATCGTCGTCACCCTGCGTCTTCAGTCTTGCCGCAGCCACTTCATCATCCACGTCAATGAAAATAGTGATATCGGGACGATGACGTAGAAACTTGAATTCGTTCAGCTTCGAGAGATTCTGAATCAGCTCTCCCTTCTCACCCAAAACCCCCTGCAGAACGCGGGTGGTGTCGTTGAATCGTGAACACACCACTACTCGGTCGTGGGCCAGCGCTGGCAAGATGTTGTGCTCCAGGTGATGGACTCTGGATGCCAACATGCAGAGCAGCTCCGTGGTGGCACTCGGTTTATCCGCCCCTCTGTGCGTGAGAATACTCGCCCGAAGCAGTTCGCCAAATACCGTACCGCCTGGTTCTCTGGTGAGAACTGGTGAGCGACCATCACGGATGTGTTGTTCGAGTTCCTCACCGATGCACTCAAGTACGGTTGTTTTTCCAGCGCCGTCAGTGCCCTCGACGGTGATGAACATGCCTTGATTTCTTTCACTCATTTCTAGATCTCCAACGCTTTGGTTGTTAGGAAGGATTAACACTCACCGATGGCGTCGACGACACCACCAGCATGTCAAAGAAAGCGTACTCAACAGGAACACTACCAAACGCTTTCAAAAAGGCGATGGTCATGGCGCACCTATAATCGTTCGATGTTATTTTTGTCAGATCGGATACCAAACCACTGAAAATGTTTTTAGCATCATCTTGCATGTAGTGCAAAAACAACAAAAAGTCAGTGTGTTGTTTCGTCGGAGAATACCCTTTCTTTTCCACGCCGTCCTGGTCTTTGTAATAGTACCCGCCGTTCGTGTAAAAAAGACAACGCGCCTGGACAACTGGGAGACTGTAGATGTACTTCAGTTCGTTTGAACAGATATGCGATTTCTTATCACTTTTTATAGCCATGCTGACAGCGTGAGCGTAGTCTGCTTGACTTATTTTTTGTCGCAAGTGCAGCGCCGCTATGAGCGTTAAGTGTGTGCGACCACTGGGCTTGGCCAGTGCCTGAGGAATTTTGTACTGGTAGAGCATCGAGCCCACACGCAACGCATCCTTGAGTGCATCCAATGCTTTCTCTTCCACTTCTTTTTCCGAGTTTATCATGCGAATGATCGTGTCATTGAGTTCGTGATCGTGCACGTGTCTCAGCACCACAGCCAAGATGAACATGAACTCTTCAGCCACCACCGCAGCTTCTGCAATGTGTTGTTGAAAAGTCTGGATTTTCTCAAAATCAAACCAAAGATGTTCTTTGTTTTTAACCTGTTCTCTCAAAAACATCACATACTCGGGAACACCCATTGGGTCGAACACTTCCCATAAAGGAGCAGCCCCTTTGTCGTGCATGGCTTTGATTTGTTCATGCTCAGTTCGTTGTTTTCTATGTGAGTAAAATTTGTAGAACACATTTGCTCGCCACATGGCGAGTGTGATGATCAAAGCAATCGTGGCATTCTTTTCCATTGGAAATTCGAGAATGTGACCAACAACGCCGTAGACCACGGTGAACGCTGCAGCGACGCAACCTATCTTGATTATTTTGAGCACGGTTTGTTCCTTTGTCGAATGAGTGGATCAACAAATATTTGACATGCATAAAGTTTGAGTCAACACCGTGCACTGGAATACGAATGCCAAAGAGTGTTCCGATCACCCAAACCGAATTAGAGAAGATCAACGCAGCGCTCATTTTGGCATCAACCACCGAGGCGATGGCGTGTATGAGTAAAAGCATCATACCTTTACAACAAGACGGGCGCTTCACACACCACCACTATACGCAAGACAATGGTGATGCGTTCAAGTTGGTTCTCGTGAGAAGAAACACAATCACCACACTCTCACTGATTTACTTAGAGTCTGATAATCTTGACTTGGAGTTATTCAACTCCGTGGTACAAAACGCAACGAGTGTTCTTCAACGATGCGGGTTCAGGTTTAAAAGCAAGCACAGTGCTGCTGTCAAACTCATACAAGCTTCCATCATGTTCGAAACGAACACTGGTGGTGCTGTGGGCTGGGTGGTGCAAGATCAACAACGCACCCAAACACTTTGTTTAGAAGATGGTTTTTACGAAGAATCAAACCCAGGGATTTTTTTAACAGGGTGTCCGAATACTCTGGAGACCATTGTTGGCAACACTGTCGTTCGGTTGTCTAGGTTTTTCCAAATAAGAAACGCCAAAAACCAGTTGTACAAAGATCAAGGTCTAGCATACTCCTTGGTCCTGGCGGCTAAGTTTTTTGTACCCAGCCACCATTTTGAATTAGCGAAGGAAGTTTGAAACCATGACCACCGAATACCACATGTCCGGCGAGCAAGCCAAGAAGACTTATGAGTTCCAGAAGCCGCGCTGGGAAGCCATGCTCAATGGTTTCCAGAAATGGCTCCCCAAGGTCTTCGAAGACATCCTCTACGTCAGTGGCGTGGAAGTGCATCCGCACTGGGTGAAGGCCATCATCGACTATGTCGAGGTCGAGTACCCGCCGATCGGCACCGGGCGTTTTGCTGAAATCTACGTGGACTTCAACTACATCCACCAGAACTACAGCCAGATCAAGATTCTGCGTGACGTGTTGGAAGGCACGGTCAAGAGCCCGCTGTTCTACAACCGCTGTTTCGCTTCCATCACCATCTACGACGGTGAGCAGGACCGCGCCCGCATTCGCATGCAGGTCTTTGACACGCTGGACTCTCAGCTCAAGCTCTTCGAAGACCCCGAGTCGATGCAGTATCTTGTCAACGAGCTGCGTGGCAAGATCCGTGATCATGTCAAGGGCACCCAGCGCCTGAACGACTACATCGAAGCCTCCCGGCCGGCTTTCCCGAAGTTTTCCAATAGCGTCAACGCTTGAGGTAGTGCGTTGCACTGGGTTAAGTGCAACTGTAAAAACGGGCGCCTGCCCGTTTTTATGCCGTCAATGCAAAAAACAACAATCACTCATTATCCAGTTGAGCTTACCTGCTCAACCCTCAACCACAACCGGAAAATCTTACATGGAAACAAAACAAGCAGCTATTTTGCTTGTCCCAGTCTACGAAGACTCGCCAGACCACGCGTTTGGTCCCCTGCGTTATTGGGCCGTCGGTCGTCGCGACAGCGATATCAGCCAAGTCGGCTTTGTGGGTGGTGAAGTTGATCCTGGTGAAAACGCTTTTCAAGCGGCGGTTCGCGAAGCCGAGGAAGAAATTGGCCTCAAGATCAAACCAGAAGACTATCCACATGTCTTGCCAATTTATGCTGGCTGGGACAGCGGTAACTGGGTGACGACTTATCTGTATCCACGCTCCGTCAAGCGGGCCGATCTGGTCTTGGAAGCTGGTTTGTTACCCAGAGCAGTCAGTCCTTTTGAGATGCGTGATAGCAGCACGAGTCCGTTTTGGATTTACAATCGCGGTCTTTTTGATGCATTGAGACGATTTACAGTGGGGCAGTTGGACATCAGCCCAGATTGGTACAACACCTCGGTTTTTACGAACTCCTGAAAGCTACACATGACACACCTTACTCTTTGCCCCACCAACAACCTCGACGAACCTGGTGAATTTGACAGCGTGATGGATGACTTGTTGCAAGCACGCAACGATCCTGCACGATTCTCAGACATCACCGGCAGTCTTGTCAGCATGGTTTCTATGCACGAGGTCTACCCCGTCAGTTCCGGACTTGACCCGGATGTCGACGACGGCTTACCTGTCACCCAAGTCACATTCCCCGAACACGAGTTCACCCCCGAACAAAACAGAGAAGTCGCCAACGCTTTTCTCGGCTACGGCATCAACGTTCGTTAATTCAGGAGAATCACCATGCAAAATCTTCGCGACCACAAAGCAGCAATTGTCGAAATAGCCAACGCCATTGGCCACTACACCTTGGATTTTTCTGCTGAACCCTACAAACGGATCTTGGACAAATTGGAAGAAATCATTTCCCCCGGCTGTGCCAATGCCCTACAAGTTGACGCATTGGTCGGTGAGTTGTACAACCACTGCTTGCATGCCTGCCCGCCACCGCGACAGGGCGAGTTCGGGTACTTCTACCAGGGTGAGTTCGGGTACTTCTACAAAAATAGAAATCTCAGCCTAACAGCGGATAATCTCATCCAAACGTTCTTCAGAAGTTCTAGCATGTTTCTGATACGTGAGCGTGGGCTACACGGACAATTTACCGCCGCCATATTTGAACTTCTCAGATTGATCATGACGACCAAGATCGTTAATCAATTTACAAACACCGCATTCGTCGTTCAGGATGGCCAGCCCAATTATGCCGATAGTCTCGTGACCAAGAGTTACGCCGACCTGGTGAGTGAACAAACTTTACGCAGGATTACAGAACAGGCGCGAGGTGTGCACGGGAGAACCATCATCTCGGCCTTTGCGAAGTTTGTCGACACCGCAGACCCACAGTTGGTTGCGGCCAAAAACATAGTCATCGATAAAGAAGAAACGCTCGGGCTTGGTGTTTCTGGTTATGTGATCTTCGATCAACCAACGCCAGGCCGAGACAAATACACCAGGTCTGGAGCAGTGGTGTTACAAACTTGCATTGACCATGGCTCGTTGGAGGAAAACGAAATGTTCCTTGCGATGAACCAAATGTTTGATGAGTGCGTGGGTGATGATTACCCAGCACTGGCCAACAGCAGGCAAATACGAGCAGCCTCCGCACTGAAGCTCGTGATGAAGTTGATGGCGTGACGCGTGCAATCCAGACAGTAGCTTGATTGCTACTGAACGAAGATGGGAGTCAAATCCCTTCTTTTTTTACCCATCCTAAACAATCTATTGATACCACACCGCCAAATCAGAGAACAAACACAATGCAAGCTAACCATCTAAGGCCATTTGCATGTTTTCAGAATTGCACAACCACATTCTGACGATCAAAAAGTCGGACGAATTTTACGCAGAGTTTTACAGCATATACCAGCAACTCTGTGACTTGGGCTTGATCACTCACAGCCCGCAGCGAACACACATCGATCACGATTCAATACAGATCCACATTCAAACACAAGCGTTCTGTTTTCTGAAAGACCATGCGTTGGTGACATCCGCCTATGTCGCATCGCACAGGTTGAACGCATCTCACCATGGATTATTCCTAGGCATCAGTCAAACTTACGCCAACGCTATCGCGAAATGTAGCTGATGAAAAATAGACGTTCATAAACGGCGGGCACACCACCCGCCGTTTATGCCGTCAATGCAAAAAACAACAATCACTCATTATCAAGCTGAGCAATCTCGCTTAATACCAAACTCAACCTACGTTCGGAGAATCGCCATGGCGTCAAATTTTGACATCAAAAAAGTAAAGGTTGTAACTGCAGAAGATCTGAAGCAATTGTTGGCTAGTCTAAAAAAGATGCCTTTGCCAGACCTCAAAAGAACGGCTGTCATCCATGATTATATTTGTGGTCAAATGAGGTTAGTGCATGAATTTTTCAACGAAAAAATAGGGCACCAAACACCAACCATAGCGCATGTAACAACATGGGCGCAGGGCACTGGTTTTTTGGATCACGACAGTCCAGAATGGGCTGCTGTAAAAAAACACATGATTAGCGTTGTTGATATGTCTGAATCTTGCAGTATTCTTTTATTGGCGCTCTCTAAACGAAAAGCGAGCGACGTTTCGTATGGCTGGACCTCCGGCAGTGTTCGAAGCGGACATCCGTATTTGTACACCGCCACGAATAACACGCCCGATGACATTAGTGCTCGTGATCCGTTCGTGGTTTTTTACGGCACAGAGCACTGATCATTACGCTGAGTAAAAAATAAACAGTTTCCTCAATAAGTTGCTACAGTGACACTGCGGCAACTCTTTTGTTAACGTGCCGGCTTAGCTCAGTTGGTAGAGCAACGGTCTTGTAAACCGTAGGTCATCTGTTCGATTCAGATAGCCGGCACCACACACAGGAGATAGACATGCACAGTAGACTGCGTGTTTTGAAGACTAAGAACAAAGAACACATTGACGCCGCCAAGCAATTGTTTGCTTCCGCACAAAAAGCAGGCAAAATCGGCGAGGCGTTTGTGAAGATTGCAAACGCAGTGCTTGATGTTCCGTACTTTCAGGAAAACCACGTACCTGGTAAGTACGAAGGTATGTCTGTGAGCGCTTATCTGTATTGGTTGTTTCTTGCCGAACTCAATCACGCTCTCTTCGACGACGGTGACGTCACTTTCGTCTCAGTGTGTGTGCGTGGTGAAATTCGTTTTTCGATGTTGTTCTTCGAAGACAAGTTCAAAGTTCAGGAGCAAATCAAAGACCCAAATTTCATCTTGAACAAACGTATCGACGAAGAGATCGATACGTTCAACACCCGTATCGAGATTTGGAAAAGGTGTGGTTCGGAAGAAGATACACCGGCGCTTACCCGCGAAGAGTACCAAATAAACATTCATCGCAACCCACACCTCTTCTGCGAAGAGTTCACGAGCTTCGCAAACAGAGAACCGTATTGAAGATAAAGCCCAGGTGATGGAACTGGTAGACATTGCGGATTCAAAATCCGCCGCTACCCGAGAGGGGGCATGCGGGTTCGACTCCCGCCCTGGGTACCAACAATGTGACCGTAGCTCAGAGGAACAGCAGCACCGGCCTTCTAAGCCGGGGGTCGTGAGTTCGAATCTCACCGGTCACACCACAGTGCAACCCCGGCAACGACCGGGGTTGCTTTTTTTGCCGTCAACCCGAGAGACACTGAAATGCAATACGCAATCGCCACCAATAACCCATTCAAGAAACAGCAACTGAGTGCGGCCATTCGATCGCTGGGCCTGGACTTGACTGAAGTGGTCGGGATGGAGGTACCTGATGTCGAAGAAATTCACGATACGCTTCACGAGAACGCTTTGCTTAAGTTGACGTCGTTTGCTCAGCATCACCCGAACTTCGATGGGTTGATATTCAGCGATGACAGTGGTTTGTTTGTCGAGGCTTTGGATGACGCACCTGGAGTCATCTCTGCCAGGTATTCCGGTCAAGGCGACAAAGCCAACATGGCATTGTTGGTGGAGAACTTGAAAAAGTCCCGCGCACCCAAGCCGTGGCGTGCGCGGTTTGTCAGCGTTGTGTATTGTTGGCACGCTAATGTGGGCTATCACCGAGGCGAAGTCACTGTGTATGGTGAAATTCTGGATGAACCCCGCAACCATGGCAGCCAACACGGATACGACCCTATATTCAGCGGTGACGACTACGATCCAGACCAAGGTGCCGGCGCCACACTTCGCATGCGCGTCATCAAACACACGTGTATTTTTGATGCCATTCGCACATCACTACACCGACAGAAGCATCATCTTTTTGCGAAATAGAACGTCTATTTAAACCGTGGTTAGACTTATTGTGCTCAGCAACTGCCGAGCGTTACGCCAAAGGAGATCCCCGTGTCAGTTACTTGCGATTATTTCGACTCGATCGAATTCCCGGACAGAACCAATGTTTGGCGACTCAACGCAGAAGGAATGCGGCTGGAGCCACTCGCCCATGTTCCGGTGACATTGTCTTACGAGAACTATGCCGACGTCGTGAGCGCCGTCATGTTGGGCAACGCAATTCGCCATGCGGACCTCGTACCCGATCTGGTGATGAAGTATTTCCCGGCTGCACGTCAAGATCGCCGTACGCAAAAAGGAGAGAGCCATGGTGTCGAAGTCATCACCCGCATCCTGCAGGTCGGTGGTTTCAAATGCATCACCGTCTACGATCCCCACAGCGAGGTGATCGAAGCCTGCAACGCAATGACGCCGGCCTCACTCAAGATCATCACCCAAGGCGAGCTGTTGTCCAATTTCGCGTCTCAGTACACCCACGAGACGGTGTGCCTGGTTGCGCCGGACGCCGGTGCGTTCAAGAAGGTTTCTCAGTGCGCGTCGACTCTCCATTCCAAAAACAACATCAGCACCACGATGCTGGTTGGTAACAAGAGCCGTGATCCGGCCACTGGCAAACTCACGGTCCACCCGATCATCAACGTTTCGAAAAGCGCAAGCGCTTGCAAGACGTTCATCGTGGTGGACGACATCTGTGACGGCGGCGGCACTTTCATCCCGATGGCCCACAACCTGCGCGACCTCTTCGGCTCTGATGTCGAAATCATTCTCTACGTGACGCACGGTTTGTTCAGTGCTGGCCTGGAGAATCTGAAGGCGGCCGGATTCAACAAGATCTGGTGCCACAACGTCATGAACCAATCGCGAGAGATGCGTGATGCACTCGCGTCTGGTTTTCTTGTCTCGGTGTAAATTCTGATACACACCGAGTATGCTGTGCTGTAAACCTCAATTCAGAGGAACAGCAAAAATAGAGAAAGAAGGACACTATGTTCCAGACCCTCACCGCTCCCCAATTCGACGTCGTCAAGCCGCGTCGTTTCGTTCTCAAGGCACTGCGTGCCGTGGACAGCTACAAGCTCGGCCACGAGTCCATGTACCCCGAGGGCCTCGATCAGGTCATCGCGAACTGGACGCCCCGCAACGATGCCTATTTCCCCAATCCCCGCTGCCTGCTCGGCGAGGACGACGGCATCCGGCCCAACTACTTCCACGACGGCAAGATCACGTTCCTGGGCACGCAGATGTATCTGCACAAGCTCGTGGTCATGTGGGAAGACACGTTCTTCTCCAAACCGTTCGACGAGGTGTTCGAGAGCCACAACAAGTTCATCGCTCCGTTCACTGGCGGCCGCAAGGCCAGCTACAAGGCGCTGAAGGCGCTTCACGACTACGGTCGGCTGCCCATCACGATCCTGGCGCTCGATGAAGGTGTCCGCGTGCGGCCTGGCATCCCGACGATGATCGTGCACAACACGATCCGTGGCATGGGCTGGCTCACCAATTACCTGGAAACGATGCTCTCGGCCGAAATCTGGGGCCCCAGCACCGCCGCAACGATCAGTGGCCTGTTCCGCACGATCTCCCAGGTCTACGGCAAGATCACGGGGACAGATCCCGGTTTCCTGGAATTCCAGAACCACGACTTCTCCCCTCGCGGCATGAACGGCATCGAGGCAGGCGCGCTGTCTGGTCCGGGGCACTCGGTCTACTCCCGTGGTACGGACAACCTGCCCGCGGTCGACAAGATCGAGCAGATCTACCACGGTGATGAGACTTTCGTCGCCGGCAGCGTTCCGGCCAGCGAACACAGCGTCATGACCATGGGTGGTCGGCTGGGTGAACTGGACATCATCAAGAGCATCGTCTCGATCACGTACAAGGAAGGCATCGTCTCGATCGTCGTCGACGGCTTCGACTACTGGCGTGTCATCTCCGAGTACGCGAAGATCCTGGTCGAGGAAATCCGTGCGCGCCTGCCCGACGCCATGGGCTTCAAGAAGGTGGTCTTCAGGCCGGACAGCGGCAACCCGGTGAAGATCCTGACGGGCACGGTCTACTACGCCACGCCCGAGCAAGAGGCCGACACCAGCGCTGGCTCTCTGCAGCGCGTGATGCACGCCGCCCGGCAAGCCGACTACAGCGAGTACAACACCCACGTCTACCTGCACGGGAAGTATTACCCGATCCGTGGGGAAGAAGCTCCGCTGGATGTGGCCACGCCGGCCATGAAGGGCAGCGTTCAGGTGTTGGCTGAGATCTTCGGCAGTGAAGTCAACGCCGCGGGCTACAACCAGCTCAGCTCCGACGTCGGCCTGATCTACGGCGACTCGATCACCCCGGAGCGCGCCATCGCGACCTTCCACCGTCTGATGCAACGTCGGTGGTGCACGAGCGCAGTGGTGCTGGGCATCGGCAGCTTCACGTATCAGTACGTGACGCGCGATACTCTCGGTCACGCTGCCAAGGCAACGGCCGCAGTGCTGAACAACGTGCTCATCAGCATGATCAAGGAACCGGCCACCGACAAGAGCAAGCGCTCTGCCGAAGGTCTGTTGCAGGTCGTGATCGACGAGCGCGGCGAGTACGCCCTCAAGCAGAACTGCACCACGCTCTACGCTGGTGAAATGAAGCCACGCTTGATCGATGGCTACATCGCTCACGATGCGAGCTGGGCCGAAATCGTGGAGCGCGCCACTTCGAACCTGGACGAGAGCATCGACATGCGCTTCGGTTCGGTTATCCGAACCATGGCCGCTTGAAGTCGAACTTCAAGGCAGTACAAGAAAGAGGGCTTCGGCCCTCTTTTTAACCGCATTTTTACACCCCCGCAACAACACACAAGGTGAATCAAACATGAATAACCGCAACGCCAGCATCGTGATCAAAGGCCAACCGCGTTTAGACTGCGGACAAAGAGTGGTCACTACCTTATCCCATAACCCACGAACCGAAACCATTGCGTTCATCACCGCCTATAAACAAGACTATCTAGAAAGGTCTTTGATTGGGCGTTTGCTGTTCGGTTTCTTGGAAGCATGCGCAAATCGCCCGAATTCGGACGTGGTTTTTGTTTTAACACCAGTCATTAACCTGGTGGCTAAATGTGCCAAGCGTCACTCGAATACGAGATTTGCATCGGTAAAATCATTCCAGTTTCACGCTGAATTAAAACGCAACGAGTTACGCATTTACAACAAAGGTCGTCGGGTAGATGTCGATGGCGAGTGGCATAACCTGTTCGTGCTTTTTGTGGGCCCCGAGTTCTGGGAATTCTGGCTCACGCAAGAAGACGCTGATCGCTTGATGCCGATCGTTTTCAATTGACGGAGAGACAATATGTTAAAAGACACGCCAAACTTCTTGTTCATTCAAACCGATGCTCACGCGCTCCCAGTGGACAAGTGCAACGATCCCAACCCCATCATCTCAACACTCTGTGTGGATGCTGACTTGAACCATGCCACGATCTTTTTCTGGGAGATTGCTGTCGGTGAGGATAAATCTTTGGCACTGAAACTTTATGATCGTTTACGCCGTCGATCAAAAACCCAACATGCTTTTTCGAGAGTATTTGGTTGGTTGGCTGTCGTGTACGCAAGGTTTTTTCGGTTGCAAGTGGAATACTCAGGAACATCCCTAAAATTAGTTTCTCCTCGTAAATTGCTACTGAAGAAAGCCAGGGTGATTCGAGATCTTTTTGGGGTCGAATTGATTCATTATATCGTCAGCGTCGGTGACGAAGGTGACTATGACTTCTACATCACAGAGCAGACAGAAACACAATTATCTGCTATTCCCATCAACCGTTTTATAGACTGATAGTGCAAACGCTCATTATGTTAAATCCACCACACTCTGGTTGTCTCGATCGTGTTTGGATCGCGTGCGAAAACAATTGGGAACAAACCAACGACACCGCGATCAACCTCGGTATTTGCGAGAAAGACAAGTCGCTGACGATCATCTTTGTTGGCATACTCAATCACAATCCAGACAAACTCGGTAACAGGTTTCATAACGCTCTGTTGGGGTTTATTCGGGACACGCCATTCAGCAGCATGATTCGACGCTGGATTGGCGGGTACTTAAAATCCAAGAAGATGTATAATTACACCACGACATGCAAGACTTACAAGGTCGGCGATGTAGACATCTTCCGAGTGGCAAACGTGCACGATCTCGATGGAGTAAAACAAGTACGCCTGCTCGTACAAGTTCATTGTGCCGACCAACAAGGCTATGAGGAAGTCATCAAACACAAAATTTTCCTCAAGACCGAAAACGTCAAAATGCTTGAAAACTACATGGTGATTCAATGAAGACCCCAACACAACACGTCAAGATCAACCGACTCGGTTATGACCGCGCAGTGGTCTACGTCGTGGTCAGTGTCACGGGACTGGTTTCTACACTGAGGCCGATCAATGGAAAGGAGTACGTGGAAATCTACACCGCACTTACTTTCACTGATCACGACACCAGGAAACTCGACGCTGCTTCTCGCTTGGAGTACAAAGAAAAACTACTGGCAAATAAAAAACACATATAGTGTGTTCCAGGCATGGCCGAATGGCAAGGTGATCGACAAATAATCGAGTTATCCGCAGTTCGATTCCGCGGTACCTGGAACACTATCTAAGGAAAGAGCAGTCGACTAGGGATGTCTCCCCCATACAGTCGGTGTAAGTCTGTCGTGGGCTGGGTGACTACGACGGGTGGTGCAAAGCCATCCCTTTCCACCCTCAAAAAAGAAGGCACCCCCTTCTTTTTTTTGACTGCATTTTTTTACACCGACCTCAGAATAACGTGAGGTGACCCTTTGCTCACCCACCAGGAGAACACACATGTCCGAAGACTTCCAAGAAGCAAGCGACCACACCGTGGCCAATGACGCCGGCACGCCGGTCGTCTACGAGATCGATGCGGCCAACCCCATCAGCGATTCCAGCCAACTGGGCCTCCCCGCCGATCGCGACCAGGTCGAGACGATCACCACCGGTGCCGGCGACGTTCCGTTCGAGCGCGGCGAGCAGCCGAGCTACGCCCACCTCGAAGAACTGCCGACGCTGGTCATCGTCAACGAAGCCATCACGAGCAGCGCCACGCCCGACGACAACGAGCGTCCGATGGCCGAAGAGGCCGTCGCAACCAGCAACGCCATCGTGGAAACGATCGAGCAGCCCCCCATCCCACACAACGCCATCGACTTCGACGAAACCCACTACTACCGCCTGCGCGCCGGCACCATCGCCACGCTGCCGATCGACAAGTACGTCTCGTCCGGCAACGGCGAAAAGCTCGTCGCTGTGCTGGTCGAAGGCGGCATTCACGCCGGCGCCACCTTCCCCGTCCGCGAAGAAGGCGTCATGGTGCGCTACGAGCCCATCGGCAGCAATCGTCACATCTCGCGCCTGTTCACCTTCAAGAAGATGCTCCCCGGCGACGAGCTCGGCAGCTTCCGCTGCGCGATTCCCAGCCTGGTCGCGTTCATCGCTGGTGAGCCGGCGATGTCCTACGACCTGACCAAGTTCGATCAAGCCGCCTTCAACGACGAGTTCATCTCCGTGGGCGCCGATGACCCGACGGCAGGTGGCCGCATCCAGTCCTGGACCGGCACGACGGTGGCGCTCAACGGCGAGTACACCGAGTGCCCGATGATCGTGTTCAAGCGCAACGACGGTTCGTGCATCAGCTCTCTCGACCTGCAGCACGGCCCGGCCGAAGTCGTTGGCCAGAACGGTGTGGCCGTCACCGAACTGATCGCTGCCGCCATCCTGGCACTGCAGGCCCGCACCTCGGAGCCGAGCGAACTCGACGACGCCGGCGTCATCGCCATCATGGCCAAGCTGCAAGAAGCGCACGACGCGATGGACCTGCTCAACAAGCCGGCCTACGCAGAAGCGGACGCGGAAGAAGACCTGAACGAAGACTGATCGTTTCTGGTCGCAACGCCTTAGCCGGCAGTTAAAAAAGGGGCCACGGCCCCTTTTTTATAACGCATTACAAAAACAAACAGCCCTATATCATCCTTTTGGATAATCCATCAACCACTCACCAAAAAGGTTACTCTTCCAATGTCTTCTCAAGCCATTTCCTACATCATCGACCATCAACAACCGAAGTTCGGTTTCATCGGCCTGACCACCGATCGCAACGTCATCACTCACTTGGATGGTGAATTATCGATTGTGACCTGGACGCGTGATTATCATATTAGCGGGAGTGTTCATCCAAGCTTGTTCTCCATTCTGACCTCCCTGTATCTGTACGCTCGCTCGCCATTGCTGCGTAGCTTCATCGATGGGTTGATTTACTTCCTTTTCGTTCGAGCTCACGAGGTACCTGAGCTACTGAGCGTGGAATGTGTGTTAGGTACGCACAGCATCGGTGTGGGTGTCAACCAGGGACAAGCTTATCTCAAGGCTACGGTCATCGAGGATGGCGCATCCAGGCAAATCGTTTATCCCATCAGCCAACGAGATTCCGAAGGGATCAAACGCTGGTTTGATAAACGCGGCATAAAAACGTGTTGATGTAATAGTTTGAGGATGCCTTGCGTTAAACGACGCAAGGTTTCATTTTGCTCTATTTCATCGCAAACTTCAAGGGTCACCATGAGTACCATTTACACCGTGCCTCCGGATGCGTTACAGCTTGCGCCAACCGCGGACCTGGCCGCCATCAAAGCCACCCTACAGTGTTGGGTGAACCTGTCCCAAAAACACAACTCGCCAAATTATCCGAAGGTGCCTTTTGAGCGACCTTTACCTACGGTACGACAGCACATCACCAACGCCAAGCTTAACTCGGACGACATTCGATACATTCGCAGAAACCTGCGTGGTCGCTATGGTCTGCGCACCATCTGCGTGTCCAGTAAGCAAAACCACCTGACTGTGTATGTCGTTCCCGTGCGGTACACCACGCTGCGTGATGCGGTTGCGGAGTTGGCTGCGCATCGAAGTTTGAAGTGCAGGCTTGTCGCGCACGTCGACCACTTCTTCTTCATGAAACTGACGTTCTTGATCACCCCCATCAAGATCAAGTTTCACATGCCCAGCTATCTGTTGCTGGCCTTGATGCCGTGCCACAGTCGCACCGTCATGCACAACGGAATTAGCAGCAAAGTCATTCGCCAATACCATCCTGAGCTGAATGAACGCACCGGCATCATCACGATCGAAGAGGAAAACATCAAGCTCAGAGCAACCGATATTGACTCCGGTTGGATGGAAGCTAATTTCACCTGAGCGGCATGGAGTGAGTGGGTTAACCCACTCCCCTTTTATGCTGTAAAAATACCAAGCCATGGCATAACTTGAAATAATGCGAGATCACAATGAAACGTAAAAGCAAAACAGCGATAAAGATCAAGTCTTTTTTACATTGGTACCACGATGGCAGCTACTACAGTGACATCGAGTATGACCTCGACCGCAACGTCTTGCGTTTTAGTGAGTACAAATGCGCACCCACTCCCGAGTACGCATCGTTGAGTGTGTTTTTTAAGTTCTGGTTGAAGCTGATCAAGAAAGAAGGATGGCTTCAAAAACTCCTTTATACCAGGACCATGGAATGGTTTTTTGTTGGGGAGAAAGTTTGCACTTACTCCGGGTACATGGATCACTGCGAACATGGTCAATTTGTACTGCTTAATCCAAACTCTCGCGGATTCTTTGTTAGAAAAGAAGTTACTCTGGGCATCGTTTGTAAACGCGAGACCAGCAGTCGCAACTCGTTTGTTTGCAAGTGGTCAGACAAAGAAAGATTTCAACTGGTCGTCGATTTAAAAGGCGGCTTGATCCTCAACGGTGCATATCTAAAGCACACTGAAAGTAGGAAGCTGAGCAAATGAAAATCACCCAACTAGCCTTGGAAAGTATCACCCAAGAAGCCCTGGCAGTCGAACTGCAGGTCATCATCAACCACAAACTCGGTAGCGCCGATGACGGTGTGAATCGGAAGTGGATCAAAATGCTGCATAAAGTGCTCACACGGGGCACAGTGGTGGACAAAAACGAAGAGCGAACTGGCACCGGCACCGTCAGCTTGTTCGGCGAGATCGTGGAGGTTTTCGATGTCATGGACTTCCCGCTCATCGGCTACAAGCACGTTTCAGCCAAGCAGTCGTTCGGCGAGATCCTCGCCATGATGAATGGCGCCACCAACACCAAGGTTTTCAAGGCGTGGAAAGCTGGCAATATTTGGGACAACTGGGCAAACGAGTCTGGTGACCTGGGCCCCATCTACGGCGAACAGTGGCGCAGATGGGTTACGCCCAATGGCGAAGTGATCGACCAGCTCGTGGATGTCCTCGGTGACCTGAAAAAGAATCCGCATTCACGTCGGCACGTGGTCTCGGCTTGGAATCCATCTGTGCTGTCTTTACCAGGTGTGTCGGCACAAGACAATGTTGCCGCTGGACACATGGCCCTGTCGCCATGTCACTACGCTTTTCAGTTCGGGGTGGTTAACATAGGCGTCGAAGGAGGCATGCGTCACCAAGAGCGATTGTTTTCTTTGTACAAAAAAGCGCAGATGCAGGAAAATGCGGAAGAATATGACGCGCTCACACAAAAGATCACACAGCTCTCCAGGTCTTCGCCAACGAAACGGCTCGACATGACGCTGGAGATCCGCTCGAATGATCTTTTCTTGGGCGCCCCTTACAACATCGCGGGTTACGCGCTGATGATCAAGTTGTTTGCAGAATATCTGGGCATGGTGCCTGGCAAACTGTTCTATCGGGTTGCTGACGCGCACATCTACTTGAACCATCTCGACGCGATTGCAGATGTGGTGCGCAATTACCATGCAAAAGTGAAATTGCGCGAACACCAACTGGGCCAAGGACAGGGTTACGTCGGCACCGGTCTTCGCCCACCTCTGGTGATAACCCCCAGCATGCACGCGTACCCGTGGGAAATCAACATCGACAACATCTACGTGCTCGACTACGAACACCTGGGCGTCGTCAAAGCACCCATCGCAGTCTGATTCAAGGGTGATTTAGCCCACAAAAAGAGGGGGTGATACCCCTCTTTCTTTTTTGCTTTTAGAGTATTAGTGATGTGAAACGACCCTGCTATTGTCTGAACCGATCCAAGTAAGTACCCCACTCACTAACCACTATCCTTTCACGCGCATTCAGCCGCATTCACGACAATGAACCTCATCGAAGTCATCAAAAACAACGGGGAAGTTGTTCCCTTTGATCTTGGTAAGCTCGTGGCGAAAGCCAAATGGGCCATCGCAGACAGCGACTCCAGTCTCAACTGGGCTACTACGGTGCTATCCGCAGTGGAGGGCATCACCGAGAAAACCATCAGCACCAAGAAGCTCGATCGTCGTTTGATCGACCAATTGGTTTCCGAAGCCACATGGGAAGCCAATCTCGCAGCCGGTCGCATCTACCTCTCCACCCTTCGCAAGTCGATGTGGTGGTACAAGGGCCGTGACAAGAGCAGCGGTGATTTCCATTTTCCAACCGTCCTGGAGATGCACCGTCATCTCCAGAGCCTCAAGCTGATGAAGGAGCTACCCTACTCCGACGAAGAGTACGCGCAAATCGAGTCTTTTGTGGACCACACAAAAGACACGTCGTTGGCGTACTTCCAGATCAAGCAGATCTACTCGAAGTATGGCATCAAGAACGTCATCACGGATGAGAAGTACGAGCTGCCTCAGTACGTTTACATCCGCATGGCCATGGCAGCCAACGAGTACCAGCCAGAAAGCGTTCGGCTGCAGAAGGTCCGCACGTCGTACGAGGAACTCAGAAACACCGTCACCGCGCCTACGCCAGACTACACCTACCTCGGCACACCGCACGCAGGTTTTGCGTCGTGCTGCCTCTATGCGTCGAGCGATGATCGCCGCTCGATGGCAGTTGGCAAGCACATCGCGTACACGATGACCTACATGGCCGCAGGCATCGGCAACAACGTGATGTGCCGGTCACTGGAAGACCCGGTGCGTGGTGGTTCGATTCGCCACATGGGCAAGGAGCCGTACTACTACTCGATGGGCGGCGACGTCACTGAGAACAAGCAAGGTGCTCGCAGTGGTGCCTGCACCACGTACTACCCGATCACCGACCCGGATTTCAGAACGTTGGCCATGTTGCAGAGCCACAAGACGAATCCGGCGAACCAGAACCGCGTGATTCACTTTGCTGTGGTCGACCACCCTTGGTACGCCAAGAAGGTCATCACCGACGAGGACTACATCCCGTTCAACCCTTATACCGCACCGAAGCTCAACGAGCTGTTCTACGGCAAGGACATTGCAGCGTTCGAGGCGGAATACGATCGCTGGTCTGTTGAAAATCAACACCGCGTAAAGCAGAGCGCTCGCAGCAATGTCGCACTTTTCATGCAGCAGCGCTACGAGGTCGGCACGTTCTATCAGTTCAACGTCGCCGAAACGAACATCCACACACCGTTCCTCGACCCGATCCACTCGTCGAATCTTTGCACTGAGGTGATGGGGCCGACCAAGCCGTACCACAGCATCCTCGACCTGTACTCAGAAGAAGACCATGGTCGCGGTGAAGTGGCGATGTGCAACCTTGCATCCCTGGCGTTGCCTGAGCTGATCAAGATCATCGATGGCGAGATGGTCATCGACCACGAACGATATCGTCGAGCGGCGCGGGTGGCACTGGAGCTGGTCGATTACACCATCGATCACGCGCACTACGAGTTGCCACACATCGGAGTGACCGCCAAGGCTCGTCGCAGCGCTGGCGTGGGCATGATTGGCATGGCCACGCTGATGGCACAAGCCGGCCTCAAGTACGACACGCTGGAAGGCCGTAACTTCGCACACAAGGTCTCCGAGACACATTACTGGCACCTCATCAACGTCTCGATCGAGATGGGTGAAGAGCTGGGCGTGGCCAAGTGGATGCACAAGACCAAGTGGCCGCAAGGTTACCTGCCCATCGATTCGTACAACCGCAACGTCGATGAACTGATCACAGTCGGCAACCTCTACGATTGGGAAAGCCTGCGGCCACGTCTCATCAAGAATGGCGGTATGCGCTTCAGCGTGCTGGCCACCATTCAGCCGACCGAGTCGTCATCGAAGTCGACGTACTACCCCAACTCGGTTCTTCCGATCCGTGAACTGGTGCTGCGCAAGACCGACGGCGACAACATGGTGGAATGGGTGGCATTCCAGAACACCCAACTTGCTGACAAGTATCAATTTGCTTGGGATGTCGATCCCATCGAACTCCTGAAGTATTACGCCGTTCATCAGAAATGGTTGGACAACGGCGGCTCTTTCGACACTTACCGGGATCGTCGCCGGAAGGTGGACCTTTCCAAGCGCTCGCTGATCACGGAGTATGCGACCTTCCACCGCTACGGTCTGAAGAGCGTGTACTACGCCAATTCGATCACCACCAGCCAGACCCAGCGTGGCGAAGGCGCGGGTGACTGTGCTTCCGGTGCTTGCAAGGGTTGATTGAAAAACCGTTTACCGAGTCGAACAAAATGAACGTTACCGAACATTACAAAGAAGCTTTCTTCAACCTCAACAAGAGTGACTACGCCACGACGCCACTCTTTCTTGGGGAACGAATGGGGTTGATTGACACCATTGATCAACACCACTCGCGCATCGATGAGCAGACCAAGCGATTGAAAGCACTGGACTGGGGCGAGACCGACTTCTCGCTCAAGCAGTGCCGGGCTGATTTCAACACCAACGATCGCAACGCTGTGGACGTCATGCTTTATGCGTTGGCGACGCAGTCCGAAGCCGACAGCATTGCTGCTCGTCACATCGTGCCTATCCTGGCGCCGGTGCTGTCATCCAGTGCGCTTTTCAGCTACTACGTGGAAGAGCAACGCAACGAGGTGCTTCACGCTCGCGTGTACTCCAACGTCGGCCGCGAAGCGTACGAAGATCCGGCTGTGTTTCGCAAGGAGCTGCTCAAGCGTCAAGAAGCGCTCAGCCGCCTGGTCGAAGTGGTGGATGTCTTCAGCGAAACCCAGACAGTGACAGCCAGGTACCTGTTGGGTGAAATCCCCAACGATCAGAAGTTGTACAACCAGATCTTCAAGTTCATCGTCGCCAAGTACGTGATGGAACGCTTGATGTTCACCACGAGCTTTGGCGCTACCTTCGCGCTGACGCATGAGGGTTGGAACGCACCGGTTGGACTCTATGCGCAAAAGATCAATCAAGACGAGTTGGAAGTCCACTCTGTTGTCGGGGAAATCATCATCGACATGGAATTGATGACCGATCGCGGTGTGATGGCGTTTGCCAAGCTTCGCGAGTGGATCATCGAGTTCGTCAACTCCGTCATCCGCACCGAGCTGAACTGGAACAAGTTCATGCACCAAGACGGACGTTACATCCCCAACGTGACGCAGAAGCAACTCGACAACCTCGTGTTCTACAACGCCGCTGCAGTGTGCAAGGGCCTGGGCATTCCCGTCACGTTCGATGTGCCCAAGCGATTCCCGATCCCCTTGATCGAAAAGAACTACAATATCTCGCTCACGCAAGGATCGCCGCAAGAGGTGCGAGGCAACATGTACATGGTCGGTGAGGTCATCGATGACCTTGAAGCAGGCCCCATGACGTTCGAGAACTTTGACATCAGCAAGCTGAACCTGCCCCGCGGTCAATAACGCGGCATAAAAAGGCGGGGGTATCCCCGCCTTTTTGCCGTCAACAACTTTTTACAGCACCACCCACCAGAAGCACATCCCGATGTAGAGGTTCACCATCAGCTTCGGATCAAACAGAAGCGGGATCATGTTTTGTCCACCAGAACGCGATACTTGACGGCGCGCAGCTCGACGTCTCCAGGATAGCCACGATTGATGTCGTGGAAACTCTTGCCGTATCCCGCCACCGCAACCTTGCTCAGTCGACTGGTTTTTTCCGCATGACCACGCCACCTTGTGCTATCGCAACCAGGCGTTGCGGCGCACATGCGTCGACTGGTGATGACGTTGCCCAACCCGCCATTATAGGCGATCAACATGGCGTCAACACGGTCTTGGTTGGTGGCCATTCCAGTGATGCGATTCCAGTTGGTTTTGTTCTTCAACACCAACGCACGCAGTTGCAGCTCAGGGTCATACAAGCTGGGTGAGTTCCAAGCCCAACCTTTCAATGCCACCGGATTGGCCTCCACCATTTCTTGCAATGCGTCGAAACGACCAGGCACCACTGTTATTTGGCCGAATCCAACCCCACGTTCGCGGGATGTTTTCAGCTCAGCGTATGGCGTCCAGCACCGCGCGCTTTTCAGACTGACGCACGATTCTTTCTCCACCTGGCCAGCAAAGAGAGAGATCGGTTGGAACTCAGGCCAGAATCGTTTCGTTTCAGATACCAGAGTCGGTGCGTACTTGATGGCGTTGGCGGGCAACGCCGATTCCGCCGCGCGTGCCTTGCCGGGCAGCATCATGCAGCCGATCACAAAACACACGCCCAGGAACACAAGTCCAGCACCCACAGCCGACTCGACTGCCTTGGCCGCCACCTTCTTCAAATCGATGTAGGGGAAAAGCACGCGTCGCAGAACGTGCGATGCCGCCGCCATGAAGAACATGAGCGCCAACCACCAACCCACCACACCCAACTCGGGTATTTTGGTGTAGTCTGCCAGCGGGACAGAACCCACCATCACACCGCCACCAAGACCAAGAAACATGCCGAGACGACCCAAGTCATCCCAACGGTTTCTACGCACATCTTCGAACACATCACTCATGTCAACGCCGTTGACTTCGTTCGATTCCACTTTTACGTCAGTCATACAAAAACTCCTAAAGAGTTATTAAAGGGCTTCTTCAAAAAATACAAAATAAACAAGGTGTCGCGTTGTAGATTATCATAATGACACATCATCAACTAGAGTAATCTTGCTCAACAACGCAGAGGTGTGTCGTGAAAATCGAATACTGTCATGTGCCCAAAAAGCGCACTTACGCCCTCATGTTCGCCGCAGATGCAGACATGACCATTCCCAGAAATTGGGATCGGATCGATGAACTCTATCGACCCTTGCTGAACGAGTATGAACCCGACCTCTGGGAAATACCGTCGGAACAAATTTTAGCGTACCTCAAAAACAACAATTTCCACACCACGAACATGGAGTACCTGGGTAGAACAGGAACCATGAAGATCCTGACCGAAGAAATGTACCGGACGATAGTGGCCAATCAGAACACCCGAGACGGCATTTGCAGCGATGGTATCGAGGAGCTTCGACAAGGGATGATGGCGAGATCCATGGACCCCAAAGTCACCATGGAAATCCTTAACATGCCGCCCATGAAAATCCTCGAAACCTTACTCGGAGAAAAAATGGATCACGTGCAAGTCCAGAGTGTTCTGAGCCAACCGGATGGTTATTTCGTTGAATTCGCAGACTTCGAAAAGCTCACGTTATCCATGTTGAAGCACGAACGCCGCGCATTGAAGCAAACACAACGCATCAAATAAACAAGGAAGAAAGATGAACCCGTCCGAATCTCTCAAAATGTTTTCTAACATCGCCACCGCTGTGCACAAAGAAGAACTGCATAAACGTGTGAAGTCGTTGAACACTGTGGTCTTGGCCAACTTGGATGAAAGCAAACACGCTAACATTACAGACGACACACCTGTGACCGAGGACATGATCGTCGATGTTTTGATCAAGCTTGAAGAAGATCTCAAGCAATACGGGTACGGTGACCTCATGTTGTCTTGGATCAAACGCGACATTGCGGCGATCAACATCTTGAACGACTGCCGCACAGCCCTCAGAAAGCTCGGCGAAGTCTTCGAGTAACCTGGCTCGAACGTAACACATAGCTTGAACCCCCTGAATGAGGGGTACCTGGACGCGGGGGAAGTTCCAAACTTCCATAACCTATAGAAAGCTGATGCCATGTTGAAGCATGTGTTACGATATTTTGCGACGGTGTTTATCGTCGCTTTTCTTTTTGGCTGCGGTGGCGGCGACGAGGAGGTCGCCAGCAATTCAACCGTGAGTGAGGTGCCACCTGCAGTGGCACCTCAGCCAGTCGAAACCACCCCCATCCCTCCGGTGGTTACACCCGTTGATCCACCGCAACCCACAACGCCAGTAGCTCCAACACAACCTTCGCCACCTGTTGTGGTGACACCTGCCCCACAACCACCAGCGGTTACGCCAACACCAACACCAGTTGTTGTCGTACCTACTCCCACACCGGCTCCGGTAGTCGTGGTGCCTACACCACAGCCTCCGGTGACAGTGGTGCCAACCACCACGTGCGTGGCGTCTACGGGTACCGACTATCAGGTTGGCCCAGGCAAGGCGTATACCAGTTTGGATGCAGTTCCATGGGAAACACTCAAGGCTGGCGACACGGTGCGTATTTTTTACACACCCACACCCTACAAGTCAAAGTTCATGGTCTCTGCAGCCGGAACTGCTGCAGCGCCTGTGCGCATTTGTGGTGTCAAGGGTGTCAACGGTGAACGCCCCATCATCTCCGGTGATGGCGCCACCACCCGGCCGCAATTGTTGACCCATTACGGCAACACCACAGAGACACAAGGCATCCATCAGGACCGCACCGTCATCGTCATCAAGGCAAGTGGTGCTGGCAACTACACCGATGTCCCCAGCTACATCACCATTGATGGTTTGGATATCCGCGCAGGTCATCCAAATTACAGCTACAAGGATGCCGCGGGTGTGATCAAACCCTACGCACAATTCGGTGCATGTGTGTGGGTGGACCGTGGACACAACATCTTGTTGAAGGACAACGTCATCAGCGATTGCCAAATGGCAGTGTTCAGCAAATCAACAGAAGAAGGTGACTTTGGTGTCACGATGAACCTGGGGTTGGTGAACAACTATTTCTACGGAAACGGCATCGCCGGTAGCGATCGTGAACACACCACCTACACCCAATCATCCGGTGTACTGATCGAGGGCAACCACTACGGCCCACTTCGACCTGGCGCAATGGGCAATTCTGCAAAGGACCGCTCAGTGGGTTTGGTGGTGCGGTACAACCACATTGAAGAAGGTGCGCGCAACCTCGACATGGTCGAGGCAGAGGACTTCCCCACGTACGCGATGGCTCAGCCGAATTACCGTGTGACATATGTCTACGGAAACTTGTTTGAGAAGTCTGGTGACACGGGTAGCTTCTTCCATTATGGTGGCGACCATTTTGGCGCGCCCACCGGTGCGAATTGGGGAGAAGGGTTGTTCCGCCGAGGCACACTCTACTTCTTCAACAACACCGTGATTGCCAAGGGTAGCAATGTACGTCTCTTTCAAATCTCCACCACCTTGGAGACGGCTGAGGTGTACAACAACGTTTTTTGGTATGGCGGTGGTGAATACTATTTCCGCCAAGCAGAAAACGATACGCTTTCACCGCTTTACACGGGTGACGGCATTCTGAACTTCGGCAAGAATTGGTTCAAATCCGGCGTGGTGGATGTTGACCAATACCACACCCACAAGGGGCAGGTTAATGGCACAGCAAACCTTATCGTGGGAGCGACACCTCCTATCGATTTGGTGACCATGAAGCCGTTGGTTGGATCAGTTATTGTGGACGCATCTCAGGCCGGCATTGGAAGCGCGGCCGGAATCGCGGTGACTTACGTTAACACTGACGTTGGCACGAAGCCACGCGTGACCACAGGTGCCGGTATTGACATGGGCGCATTCGAGTATTGATGCTTGCCTGACAGCATGAAAGCGAGGGGTAACACCCTCGCTTTTTATAACGTCATTTTTCATTTACCGTTTCCAATTTTTTTGAGTAGCATATAAAGACCGTGAGCCGAGACAGATAGCGCTTGGACATTACGTCTTTAGATAGACAGGAGAAAACAATGCAGCAAGAAATGGAATTCGTTTGTGATGTTTGCGAGCAACCTTTCAACAATGATGATGGCGGGTTGCACTACAGCGACATGAAAGCACTGCGGTTTCACCTGCATGCTTGTAGCGAAAGCTGCTACATCGAAGCACACAGAAAGCAGGGATGGCTCATGCCATTCGATGCTGAATGAAGAGAGGGGTTCGCCCCTTTTCTTTTTAGTCACGTCGCAATGCAGTTCGTTACAATCCCATATAACAAAAGTGAGATGCAATTCATCTCACGCCCCGGTGGGCGGCATTGCCCACCACTACGCTCTAGCGAGCAGGAGATTAAAATGCAAGAAAAAGAATTCGCACCGGTACCTGGTTACTACCCGCTCACGGTTAGTTGTGATGGTCGGTTCAGGAACGAGCTGACTGGGAAAATGTACGTCGCCACTAGAGTCTTGAATAAATCGGGACGAGTGAGCTGGATTATAACAGTTCGGCGCACCAACAACAAAGGCGCGAAGACGACGACAATAACAGTTCAGAGGGCTTGGGCTCTCTGCTATTTGCCAAGAGAAGATTCCGCTTCGTTGCGAGTGGTACTTCGAGACAATCCTGTCAGACTGGAAGATGCAATCGATCCGGCTAATGTGGTCTGGATACGGTCGTATTCTAGCGTGGAGGTAAATACCGTTCTGGATGACGGCACTGAAGTGATGTCGGTGTCTGCTGCAGCAAGACAGGTCGGCGCACCTTTGTCCACCGTGCGAGAACATCTGGTAACGCGTGGCTTCTCAAACGCCGGCACGCAGCCGGTGTACCTGATGTGAGAAGGGGGCTTCGGCCCCTTTTCTTTTTTGCATTTTACCACGATCATACATCATTGACTAGAGTAAACCCCTCTGCAACCACCAGCAACATGATGACCGAAGAAGAATCTTACATACCCATTCCGGGTTACACACCGCTCGCCGTTAATAGAAAGGGTGAGTTCATCAACCTCAACACGAATGCAAAACTGATTCCTTGGTGCTCAAAACAAAAACTACAAGACCAAACCGAGTTAGCGTTTACTGTGGCTGCCAGTGAAAACAGCATCCCTACCCGACGCATCACGACACAGCGAGCCATGGCACTTTGTTTTATTCCAATCCCCGATGATCTGAAGAGCCTCCCCATTGACAAGATTTATGCCTGCAAGAAAAGGCCAGTTTTGTCATTTTCAGACGCAGTGGATCTGAACAACATCGAATGGCGTGCAGTCAAACCCAAGCGCGGCATGATGACCGTCATCGTGACCGAGTACACGAACAAACACAGAAAGGAGATTATTAATAAAACGCTGGTGCACGGGCTTAAAGCAGCAGTGGCTGGCACAGGAATAGATTACCAAAGAGCATTGGCTGCGTCGAAGAAAAACAAGTTCCTTCAGTTCAGAAACTTCACGTTTGAAATCACCCACACCCACAAAGAAAGCGAGTAATTCAAATGAGCAAGTTCACACACGCACACGGCGTTGACATGGTCGCAACACTGAAGCACGGTGTCGACAATGACACCAATCCAGGTGTTTACATCCACGGCGTCAATTGTCAGGGTGTTGCGAAATCAGGGATTGCTGGCCAATTGGTCAAAGCTTTTCCCGGAGCCTTTGACATCTACTGTAACGTCGTGAGACAAAATAAAGAAGAGGGCTTCCGTAGCTCTAAGTTACTCGGTGGGTCTGTTAGTTGGATCTTGTCGCCCAGCCACATTCTTGTTCACTGCTTTACTCAGGATGGTTATGGGCGTAACCCAGAGGTCATTTACGCTGATTATTTGGCAATTAGATCTTGCATGCGCGATATGTCGTGGCGCGTCCCAGCCATAAAAAGACTCGGTTTGCACTACCCCATGATCGGTGCTGGTTTGGCTAACGGCGATTGGGATATCATCCACCAAATAATCGAGGAAGAAATTCCACCCACAGTTCATCGCACGTTGTACACCCTGGATTGATTGCAGAAGCCTATAGTCACATATGACTAAGATGAGATGGAATTCATCTTAGTCACGGTGAGCATATCGCTCACCAAACACCCTTGATTGGGTAGGAGAAACGTATGTCCGCAATTCGCGATTTGTTTGTTGGTCTCTCCAACGAGGTGCTGGTGTTCATTGCCTGCCTCACCAAGAGACGCAGGGACGACTTGCTGGAATCACTTCAGCAGCATGGTGCCGAAGAGGTGGACGACAAGATCGTCCTGGCGGCGTATGCCGCCAACTGGGGCGTTCACCCCCAGCATTTGTCACTGTTCGCGACACACATGCCCTAATGGGCGTGTGATGTCTGCGTGAAAAAAGGGAGCCTCGCTCCCTTTTTTCTTTGTTTATGATATGTCTATTATCTTTTTAAATGAGAGGGAACGCCATGTCTATCAACATGCGATACATTTTAGTGGTGATTTTGTCACTCTTGCTGTCGTTCTGCCAGCCTGTCGCTGCGTCTACACCTACTTGGATTGTTGAACAATCCCGTGGTCAACTCGATGAAATCGCGGCAGCTCAAGTCATCGAAGCGGTCATCGCTAACGCCAACTTAAACGGCATCAATCCTGATACTGTTTTCAAAGTTATCTCGGTAGAATCGAGGTACAAACCGCGTTCGGTATCTAACAAAGGTGCCAGAGGTTTGATGCAAGTCATGCCCGTTTACCATAAGTCGCGGTATATTGGGGAAAACATCCACGACATCGACACCAACATCCGGGTCGGCGTAGAAATTCTTTCCGAGTACATTTACTCGAACTACTGTGGTGGTAATGAGGATTGCGGCATTCGCCGCTATTACGGTGATCTAAGAAGTAACCGTTATCTCAATCTGGTCAGAGGCGTCAAGCTTCCCGATAAGTCGGAAGTGATTGTGGACATTGCACAAGTTAGTTGTAAACGTTATAACTTGGCTGACCGTGGATTTTCCTTGGTTGGTGAAGAATGCAATAATTCATAGTCGTTTATTATTGTCGTGAGGCGGCATACGCGCCTTCAACATTGATTAACAAAGGACTGTGATGAAATACATTGTTGCGCTTTTACTTTGGGTTGCGTTGGGCTTAGCCAACGCCAGCACTGCCGACTGGGTTAGTCAGCACGCAAAAATACCAAAGAGTCAAGCCGAGCGTTACGTCGACATCATCGACGACGTTGCTGATCACTATGGTGTTGATTCGAGAGTCGTCACGGCATTGATCATGACCGAATCAACGTTTGACTACCGAGCACATGGGTGTGGTAGCCACGATCCGTGTTACGGATTGATGCAAGTGAAGTACAGATTGCATGCACGAGAAACGCGTTACAAAAACCTTCCGCTGACTTCGCCATTGCGCAACGTGGACACTGGCACGCGCTTGCTTAAATCACACCTCAAGGACAACGGCGGCGATTATTTCAAGGCACTGCAAGACTACAACGCTTCACCAAAAAAGAAACGCTACGCTAGGAAAATCATTTCGTTGTCCAGAAAGATTCCGTTGTCATAAAAAAATACACAATCAATAATGTGCAGTCGGGGCTGTCGCGCCCACCATTGATCCATATTCGATCTACATTGTTTTTGCTCTCCGGTTGTGGTTAACTTCGAGCTTTTTCACCGCGGTGGGTTGATGGTGCGCATGGCTGTGCCACAGTGCAAAAGGCAGGGGGTAAAACCCCTGCCTTTATGCCGTCATTTTTTTATTAGACTTGGGTATCAGATGGCCAAGCCAAACCACAATCGTTCACTAGGAGTACACATGTTCGTCGAATTCAAAACCGCATCCGCACCACAAACAAACCGTTTTTTCAACATCCCGTCGACCAAGAACTCGTCCGAATTCTTCGCGGCGATGGCCGCCGCTGTCGAGGACTTCTCGATCAACTGGCCGAAATATTTCGGCATTCCTCAGGAGAAGGGTCTCGGCCGTGAAGCAAAAGTTGATGTTTGCGTTCGGTTAGCAAACAAATTCACACCACTGGTGGGATGTACTTGGGTCGTTTACGTTAGACTCATGAACAGTTTGTTTTTTGAAGTTGTTGGCGTCTTCTCCGAAGATAGTCATCAGCACCCCCAAGAAACTGTCGATTTCTTTCGAGAAGAGATCAAGAAACACGTCAAGCTGGGCAGTGTGTTTTGTTGTGGTAGGAAGATCGGTTCCACTGTGATGGATGACCGCCCTGGCAACCAGGTCATGATTGTGGCCAACACACATCTCGAACACGAGGGTTGCTTGGTCGACTACGAACTGTTGAGCCTGGACCAAGACTGCGTGGCCGGAGCGTACCAGTTCAACACCTACGATGTCGGCTTCAATAACCTGTTGCGGTCCCTCGAAAAGGACGATGGGCCCGGCCCCTTGGTGATTCGTCGTGAAACGAACGAACCCGACACGTTCGTTTCGCATTTCAAGTACGCCAAACACGCGTTTTTTGAAACTCGCTTCATCACGGGACATCAAGAGAAGGTCATTGCTTTCCGTGAGTGGTATCGGGCAAGGAACGTTTACGCAGGCCACGAAGCGCACAAACTGTTCAGAGAAGAAAACGATTTGGCATTGGCCATCCAACAAGAGGTGCAAGCCCTCAAGAAAAGCCAGCAGCAACCACAAACCGCTGCCGCAGACGAGGGCGTGTTGAGTGACGAAATGGTGATGGAGATCACACCGAAGGGCATGTTTGCTCTTGACAGCACACCTCAGCATCCCACAGCAACGGTGGTGGGCGATGATACTGAAGATACCAGCACGCGCGCCCATATTACATTGCCTACCATTGGTCAAACATTCAGCCGTTATGCCGAATACCTGGTTGAACCAGGCATCGCCATGGCTCGGCTCAGTGGTGACAGCGTGATGCAGACGCACGTCTTCCACGAAGACGGCTCACGCGCAGATGAGGTGCGGCCGACTCGTTCTTTGGCCAGCAAGCTCAAGGACATTGCCAACAACAACGGGGAGAGCGACGATTATGAGAATACGCCGGTCCAATTCCGCAATCCACGCGTCCGGATTGTTAACCCAGTGTTTGGTATTTCGGCCAACACAGCAAACTTGTTTGATGACGATCTCGCGACTCTCATCAGCAAGATCGGGGTGTTCGAACGCAGTGTCATCACCCATCCCGAGTACACCGGTTACGTGATTCGTTTGTGTGCACACGCCACGTTCTACGACGGTGACAATGTCTTGGTGCACACCAAAGACGATATTGCCGAAACCATCTCGGTGCTGGTCGGTGGTGAAATCGATACCGTCCCCGAGGAATGGTTTACCACGATGTCAAGCGCGGCTGTGGACCAGCAAACCACGTTCTTCTTCAACCTGTTCATGGAGAAGATTTCCTCAGAATACCTGAAGATATTTGGACAGCCAATTTCCTCAGACGAATGGTCGCAGATCCTGGCCAACTATGAGTCTGGGCTGGGTTCGAAGTTCATGGTGCTGATGCCCGACACCACCGACAAAAACCGCAAGAGTGCGATCTCGTTCTGCACGTGGGTGAACCACCCTCACGAGATCCTGGCAGAAAAAGCAGACACGGTTTGCTACTACGACCACACGGAAGTCTATGCAATGACCGACGTCCTCGTGTCGTGGGACAAGATCGCCGTTGGCGGCTCACCCGCGGCCGGTGACAAGCTCATTCTGACCAACGTTGAAAGTGTCGAAGACGCTACCGCAGCAGAGCAAGCTCTGCTCATTGAAACAGATTCAGTCCAAGTGATCTGATGTTCGTGCATGTGGTGATGCCTCACAACCATCACCACATCTTTAAACCAAGCAAAAACATCATGATAGAACTCATTTGGGCACAGGACGAAAACGGTGCTATAGGTTACGAACAAAAACTACTCTACCACATCCCCAGGGATTTGGATCATTTCAAAAAGATCACGTCTGAACCCCACAAAACACTGCTGATGGGTAGAAAGACGTTTGAATCAATTCCAAAAAGCGCTAAACACAATACGCGTCTACCAGGTAGACGCAAAGTTGTTCTTTCAAGAAACAAACCGAAAGTAATACAGCACGTTGATACTCTCTACGTCACAAGTGTTGTGGATTGGTTGGAGTTTACCGACTTCAATACACCGAGCAATGAAAAAATACTGACTGTGATTGGCGGCGCGGGGGTTTATTCAGACATGATTAAACACGCACATGTGTTGCATGTCACGAGAATATCCATCAAAGCACCGCGAGCTGACGTGTATGCTCCTGTGATTGATGAGAATGTCTTCGAGTTAAAACGCAGCTCCCCAGCACTTTGTTTATTGCATGAAAGCGCATCCCGCACAATAAGTACCCTGGCAAATTGCAGCTTTGAAACTTGGGTGAGACGTTGAAAATAATATCCTGATAAGGTACAACCAGATGAGAGAAAACACAGTCATTCCGTACGGGTCGCAGCTTGGTGTCGCAGACGCACTGTTGCAAATGCGTCTGTGGTTCTATAAAGAGTACGGCTTAGAGACGGTTTACGTCAATGGGACGCAACGTGGTACAACGGTCTACCAAGTAAAAAATTTGAGCACCAACGACCTGTTGGCATTGTGGGTGGGTATTTATATCTCACCGACTGACAGCATGGCGAGCCTGTACACCGTTGTGAACGGTAAGCGAATGGACGCGTTGGTCCATTTTGATGAGTGGGATGCAGACACCACTAGCCATCGCATCAACGCTCGTGTGTTGGTGATGAAGTCGGATTTCGAAGAGGTGCTGCAAAAACACTACAAGATCTACCCCAAGATCAAAACGCCACCCGCCACAGTCTCAGTTTTGAACGTACACAAACGCACTGAGCCAGACGCGTATGTGGTGTTGTTCGACTTGAGCAACGGGCAACAACAATCACTCATCATGGACGAAGAAAACGCCAAGAAGGCTTCGTCGAATGACATCTTCACGTTGGTGGACGATGTCTACACGTACTACCCTGCCAACAAATTCAACTGAGAAGAGTGGAACATGACCATCAAGTCTGATAAATGGATTCGCACCCAAGCCGAGCAAGGCATGATCACCCCGTTCGAGTCGGGCCAGATCACCGCAAATGCAAGTGGTGAACGCACCATCAGTTTCGGCGTGTCTAGCTACGGTTATGACGCCCGCTGTGGTAATGAGTTCAAGTTGTTCGTGCCGAATGGCTCCAACGGCATCATCGATCCAAAGAACTTCGACGAGAGCATCTGCTTGAATCACTATGGCGACCACATCATCGTGCCGCCGCATGGGTTCGTGCTGGCACACACCGTCGAATACTTCAAGATCCCCAACGACGTCCTCGTGGTTTGCTTGGGTAAGAGCACCTATGCGCGGTGCGGCATCGTGGCCAACGTCACCCCGCTGGAGCCAGGCTGGGAGGGGCAAGTGACGCTGGAGTTCTCCAACACCACTCAC
>ERZ650304.260-NODE-260-length-32527-cov-15.100425_pt1 | contig 32527 bp, 35 predicted proteins | sample MGYA00376240_ERZ650304 | MGnify/ENA primary metagenome ERZ650304 (study PRJEB26733, sample SAMN07839271) | wastewater metagenome | biome: small river; feature: stream; material: water | place: USA: North Carolina | collected 2016-03-01 ... | reverse complement strand
CCACCGATCGTGTCCAGTTCATCGACGAACAGCACGGCACCCTTCGCGTGTGCTTGCTTGGCGGCTGCGGAGAAGCGAGCGCCGGACTCGCCCATCCATTTCGAGATCACCCGAGACAGCAACACCACCGCGAGCGGGCGGTTGAGTTGCGTCGCCAACCACTTTGCGGCGAGCGTCTTGCCACACCCGGGCGGTCCATCGAACAGCATCCGTGTAGGCGGTGGACACCCACGATCGATGCAGCGGTGGGCGTTCTGGATGTCCTCGATCGCGTCGAGTAGGAGCTGCCCAGCCTCGCTACCCGTCGAGAAGAACAGCGATGCGTCGGGTTCGATCCACTCAACAGCATCGCTGTCGTCAGCCTTCGCAGGCGCCGCACCACCCTCGACGAACTGCGCCAGCGTCAGCGTGAACGACTGCATGGCGCGCTGCGCATCGGCACAACCGTTGATATCGCCGCTCAACACGATCGCATCCAACAGCGCATTGCCAGTGCGCTGCATGTCCTCGGGCGCGCGGTTCGTCATCGCGTCCAGCCACGCCACAAGCCTCTCCGGGATCGACGGAGGCAACGCGCCCTCTTGACCGCGGAGGTGTGCGAGCACGTTGTTGAACGTGACACGCTGCGCCCCGCTCAGTGGGTTGTTTGCGAGGATTCCGTCGATGGTCGCAACGAGTGTGCGAACGTCACCGGGTAGGAGCTTGGTTGTGACGGGCTGCGGTGGCGGTTCAGGCGTCGCGAACGTGTAGGGGTTCGCGGTCCACCACGATGACGTGAGCGGCGGCTGCATGGTGCGAACGTATCAGATCCACCACGCGGAGTGCAGCATCTATCGCGCGGGGTACGTCGTGCTCAGGTTGAGCGCGACCGCGTAGTGGTAGGCTTCGTAGAGAGCATCGTGGATGTCTCCCGCCTCATCCTCGTCCACCGCCGACGCCACGTCATGGATCGCGTTGGCGTAGGCGCCAGGATCTTCCAGTACGTCAGCGAGTGACGCGTTGGTGAGCGCTCCGATCTGATCGCCGATTGCGTCAAGTCCGTGGTCGTCGTTCATCGCGACCGCCTCTTCCAGCGACACGCGCAGTTTGCGGTGAACATCCGTCTGCCACTGAGTCGGCACGATGGGCGCGGGCTTGCGTCCGTACGTGATGCGTACGCGGCCCGTGACGATCAGGAGGACCAACACGATCTGCGGCAGAACGAGCAGACACACCTCAAATGTAGAGAGGCCCATGATCAACATCATTGTCCCTTCGTTGGAGTAGCTTACAGCCGAAAGGGCCCGGCCACTCTCGCGAGCAACTCGGGCCCCATCTGGCGATCCGTCGACTAGATGTCGATCTCCTTCTCGCGGAGCCGGAACCGCACATCGTACTGCGCGCGACCCGACGTGATCGTCATCGTCTTGTCGGCGACGATGCCCTTGTCCGCGTCCTTCGGCGCGATGTCGCCCATGTCGTCGCCCCACTCCACGAACCACGCCGGACCGACGATCGCCGTGAACGCGGCACCTGCGATCTCGCGCTGAACCGAGCGCTTGCGCGTCTCCAGTGCATCGATCTTGCCGTCGAGCCACGACTTGATGGTATCGCGCTTCGCCATCCCAACGATCACGGGGCCATCGTCCTCGCCAATCGTGGTGAGGAACGCGCGCACCTCCCGCACGGTGTCCTCCATCATCACGCCGAACGCGGGCTGCTTTCCCTTCACGGTGCCGTCCATGCGCCCGATGACGTCACTGACCTTGGGCTCCGTCGAGAACCCAGCGATGTCGGTCATGAGCAGACGAACCATGCGCTTGTCGCGCGCGGGCGCCTGCGGACCCTTGGGGCTGAAACCACCATCCGTGATCCCCTGCTCGCGCAACCACGTCGCGACCTCGCTACCGTAGGTCGCCTCCATGCCGGCGGACGTCTCGGGCACGAACCAGCGATCGCGGTAGTCGTTCAGCACCTTGAGCGCGGCGCGGATCTCCGTCTCTTGGATGACGCGATCGCCGATGTGCTGCGCCGACAGCGACGCGATCATCGCCTCGTTCATCACGGGCAGCGCCGACAGGTCAAGCACGACCACGCCGTTGTGGTGGGCACCGCTGACGATGCCTTCCCGGGCGAGACGATCCCATGCCGCCTTGGTGAGCCGTACGGGCAGCGCCTTCACGTTGACGATCCCGTCGGCGACCACCGCATACGTGCGCGTGATCCGAGTGCGGAAGAAGACAGGCAAGAGGCTTCGCACGCGCGTGTAGAGCGCGGCGAGTCGGTCCTTCTCGGCGGGATCGGTCGCGGCGTCACGGGCACGTTCCAGCCCGACGATGCGCGACGACAGATCGATGGTCCCCATGCGGGTGACACGCATCGACAGGTTCGGCTGCTCCATGTTGGGAACGATCCCCGACAGCGCCAACCCGTCCGGCATGGGGTCCGCGACGAACTTGATCGGCTCGCCCTTCGCGGCTTTGAGCGCCTCGATCTGCGCCATCACATCCGCCGATGAACCAGCGGTGAGCGCAGCGAGATCGTCCTCCGTGAGCGCATCGGACCAGTCCAGGCGACCACGACCGATCGGCTGATAGGAGAAAGCGGGGTGGTCGGGGAAGAACCGACAGCCCGTGTCCTCCAGCAACGCGAGCAGATCCAACACCGTGAACGCGTCGGGTCGCGGCATCGCGTTGGGATCGTAGCCGCTGAGGTAGCGACCCTTCCCCGCACACGCCATCGCGGCGAGGTCGGCGAACGCAGCCGTCTTCGGCTTGCCGAACGCAAGGCTGTACTGGCGCGCCATCGCGACGTCACCAAGCGCCCGCAGGATGGGCTTGACGATCTTCGCCTGCACGCGCCGACCGAACAGCGACACGGCCGCGTAGGCGGCTGCGATGGTGGCGTCGCTGTAGGTCTTGGCCACGTTGGGCTCGTACGCGTGGGTCCGGAGTTCGCCCACCACGACGCGCGACAGGCCCCACACCTCGCTCGTGTCGGCAGGCACGGCAGCGGCGTTGGACTCGACCGTGTACGTCGTGAGGTCGGCACCATCCGCGCAGAACACGAAGCCGCCGACCGTCTGCGGATCGACCGCGACGGGCACACGCTTGGCACCCGACGGACGCCGCCCGAGCGCGTTGGCGAGCACGGGCTCGAACCTGGCGAGATCCTCGGACTGGATCGCCGACCCGCCCATCTTCTCCGCCATCTGCATCAGCAGCGGCATGCCGGCGTACCACCCGTACCCGACGGTCGCGAACGACGCGAAGTCCCCCGCGGCTTCGACGCACGCACGGATGACGTCCGCGGTGGTACCGCCGCAGTTGTGCGCGCCGTCGGACAGGAACAGACCCGACGCGACATGCTGCGGATGTTGGGCATGCACGCGACGAACGGCGGCGCTCATCATGCGGATCGGATCGACGAAGCACGTCGCACCCAACGCGGACAGCTTGTCGATCGCGCGGTGAATGCGTGCGAGGTCCGTGAGGTCGCGGATCGGCTCACCCTCGAACAGCACCTCGCACTCGCGTGGACCGCTGAACCAGCCGAGCGTAACGAGATCGCCCGCGTTGACGAGCGTCGCGAGCTTGTTCTTGAGGTGACGCCTGATGCGTTCGATCTCGCCCCACATGCTGCCGGAGCAGTCGACCCACAGAACGTGGTGCGTGGGCGGCATCACGGCGATGGGCGCCACGTCGGTCGCGACCGTGTAGCGGACCAGGTAGAAATCGTCGGCGACGCGGTACGACACCGCATTGTTGCTCGCGAGTGCCGCCGCAATGGCGGCGGACGCTGCGATTTTGCTGGGCTTGGTCGGCGCGGGTGCGGCGGGTGCGGTCGTCGGGGCTTTCTTCTTCGCGGCCATGTGGACTCCGTGGTGCGGGTTCGTTGGTGAACCGCTACGTCATACCGTGATCCAGCTACAGATCGCAACGATCGCGCACGATCCCGACGGTCCGTGTATGTCCTACGTGGCGCGGACGTTCTCGCTTGACATGGCGTCCAGCAACGCTGCCAACCGCGCAACCTCGGCGTCATCGTCCGCAGCGGCAAGGATCGCCCGTTCGATGCGTCGCCGTTCAGCTCGGCGCTTCGCCAGGGCGGACGTCGCACGCCGATGGCATACCAGGCACAACGTGCGAACGTCGTCGACCCCGCACTCACCGCCGCCCTCTACGACGGGCACAACGTGGTCGGCTTCCCACAGCGAGCGCACATGCGACAGGTCGCGCACGCGGTAGCCGAGCGCCTCAACCGACATCGCCGTGATCGAGTCGGGTCGCGTTGCCCACGCCGAGTCCGCTCGGTTGTAGACGCGGATGATCGCTCGTAGCGCTACCGTGTCGGTCCCGCATACCGCGCACACGCCACCATCGCGCAGACCAACGTGAAGGCGCATGTACGCGGCGTTCGAGCGCAGCAACCACTCGTGTACGCAGCCCGTGCCGGGCTTGACGAGCACTCCACGACGGAAGCGCGCGCGGTCACCCGAGCAGAACGTGCGACGCGGTGGACGTACGGGACCCGCACAGAAGCGACACGCGGGGTACTGGCGCCCCTCGTGCTCCACGGTGGGGCGGACCTTGCGCGCACCAACAGCCTTCGCCGCAGCATGCTCGGCGCGTTCGCGTTCACCGATGGTGCGGTAGCGGGTCACCAGTCCTCACGACGGGTTCGCACGGTACTTCGCGTAGTTGCGCTGCGACATCGCCAACCGGATCATCATGTCGTCAGCCGCCAACAATGACGGCAGCGTACCGCTCGTGATGTCGCCCGCATGGGGTCGCGGGTGTAGCGGCTTCGGGTATGGTGAGGCGATCGTTACGATCATGGTGTCGCCATCGTGGAAGATGTCGCTGGCGCGTTCGTCGCTCACGAGTGGCGGGTCGCACTTCGCCAGTTCGGCGCGAACCATCTCGCGAACCTCGGAAGACGCCGCAACCTCACGAGCGCGGTGCCACTTATCGCCCGCTGTCGGTACGTGGCGTCGTCCGCTGTAGCCACTCGCACGACGGATGGATCGCTCGTCAGAACGAATCGCCTCGCGCGCATCCCACCACGCCAGTACGCCGTATCCGAACAGCCACGTCAGCACCCGCCACAGGAGACCATGCCTACTCGCCATGCTGTACACGTAGCGCGCTTCGCCGTAGCGCTTCAAGTGGAATCACCCTGACGTGCTCGCCAGCCTCAACCCTTCCAAGGCATCCGGTCGGGCAGCGTGCGGGCGCGTTGATGTTCGTCGCCGCGTGCGCGATCAACCAGCGTTCCTCGCAGTCGTCCAGGCGGATGCACTCCTCGTCCCGACGCGGAATCAGTTCCTCACGCGGGTCGTGGATCAACTCACCCTGATCGAGCGCGCACCGTGTCGCGTGGTCGATGCCTGGCGGCAGGCGCGTCGTAAGGTTGGCGGGACACGTCGTGCAGGTACAGATACGTCGCTCGGGTGGGAGCATGCACTCGTCACCGGGCTGATCGATGACAACGATATCGCGACCCTTCGTGATGGAATCGACACCACGTAGCCCACGCGCTGGACGCTTAATGATGCGGGTCATTTCTTGGCCCAACGATACACGATCGCTCCCACCCAACACAACGCGATCCACCCCGCGCACAGCACGAACACGAGCCCGGGGTGGCCCATCGTCACAGCATGGCCTCGCGCACGGTGGCGACAGCACGCTCTACCTCGTCAAGCGCAGCGGCAGAACGATCGCCCGCGGTAGCGTCGTCGCCATCATCACGCGACACCACGCGCTCGCGCGCCAAACGACCCAACGTATCGAGTGCCCGTGAGGCTTCCTCGTGCTTCGCTCGGCGGTCGCTCGCAGCCTGTGCGGCCATCTTCTCGGCGGGTGTCATCGGCGACCTCGGTGGAACTCAGTCCACGCCTCATGGTGCGTGCGGTAGACGATGTCGCAGACGATGTTGCGCGGACGGCAGACAGTACGCCACCGCAGCTCGCCCGCCTCACGCCACGGGTACGATCGCAGGGAGTGCCACCCCGTGGGTAGCAAGACGACGCACGTCACCGTGGTAAGGATCTCGCCACGGTCGATGACGTAGCCGACTTGCCACGCACCATCGAGGATCCGCCGTTCCTCAGGCGGTCGCACGTAGTAGCCGCTCATGGTTTCCTCGCTCGCGTTGCCGCTCCACGTCGTGCGGAATCCTTGCGCGCTGCCCGCTGCACACGTGTACCGACGCGCTTGTTTGCCGCGTCCGTCGTCGCGATCCCGCTCGCCCTGAGCAACGCACGCGCCGCCGTGGCGATGTCGCTCCTACCTCGCCCGACCACACGCAACGACGCCACCACCGCATCCGTCGTGCAGCCGATCGTGCCTGCGATCGCCGTGATGGTCGGCACGACACCCGACTTGACCGCGCCAGCGAGGATCGCTTTGATGGGTGCCGCTGCCTTGCGCTCAGCCTTCTTGTGGGCACGCGCTGCCTGTTCGGCTTGCCGCATCTGTAGGAGCTGGGTAGCGATCGCACCCGACGGACGCAACGCACCCAACCTGCCTGTGGCGCTCCCGATGTGCCACGCCGCCAACAGAAGCGCGTCGTAGATGTGGGGTCGCTGCTTGGGGTCGGTGATGCGTTCGTGACACGCCTTGGCCCCATAGAGCCACTCGACCACCACGGCGATTCGCGGATCGCTCGCCTGACCATCCAGCACGAGGTCGTGCCGCACCGTCGTCGCTGGCACCTCACGAACGGTCGCGCCCATGTGGCACGCCACCCACATCAGCCCTTGCTCGGCGCCCTTCGTTTCCAGTAGCGCCGGCACCCTGTCGGGCGTGTAGGCGGTACCCTGGATCTGTTCGATCGCGACCGCACCATCCTCTCGCATGACCTCTCTGATGTGCGAGTCGATCCACACGATGTCATCACGACAGCGCGGGTTGAGCGGTCGATGCGCGCACTCCACGATGCGCAGACGTCCCTCATGCAGCCGCACCGTTGCGAGCCCGAACCGCGTGGGACCTGGATCGGCAGCGAGGCAGATCATGGCGCGGTGTACTTCGCTGCGAAGTGGAGCAGGGTACCCACGAGCCCGTACATGTGTTGTTCGCGCGGCGTCATCTTGGGATCGTCAGCCGCTCGCAGCAACGTCAGCGCGATCTCACGGTCGGTACGGCCACGCGAGATCGTGCGGACATGCGTGATGAACTCGCGGACCTCGGCGATCGTCGCGTCAACGCGTGCGTCTCTGTCGTGGGTATCGTTGGTTGCGTCGGTCGCCATCATGACACCGGGGTCACGCCGTGGAGTTGCTTCGCGCCACGCACGCGCTGTTGAAAGTCCGCATCAGACTCGCTCTCGCCCGCGTGGAGCGGCACCACCAACCCCCACAGATCCTCGCCGCGCGCCTCACCCGCCACAAGGTAGCCGATGATGGTGTCGCCGTCGCGCACACGGAGCGGGTACGCCATGTTGGCTGCAATCGTCTCAGCGTTGACCGCACTGTCGTTGCCGTCACCACGAAGCGCCTCACCGCGCGTCAGGCACATCCAGCCACCCTCACGGTCAACGGGCGTCACGTCCTCGACGGTGATGGTTTGGATCGGTAGCGGCTTCCTGCCCAGCGCCATCGCGTCCACGAATCGCTTGAGCCACACCGGATGACTCGTCAGGATGGTGTGACGGATGCTGTTGTGGGCGCGCGAGGATCTGAACGACATGGTTGGACTGTACCGTGTGTTGGTTGGCGTGGGTAGTCAGTTTGGGAGCGTCACCACGAACCAGTCGGTTGCGAGCATGTCGATGTTGTTCGGGTTCCAAGGCACGAGCGTGCCCGCCACGGTGCGCAGATAGATGTAGGGCTCGCCCATCTTGCTTTGCGCGTCTGGGACTTGCAGCGCGAGCCACATGCCCTTTCCGTTCCAGCCCGCGCGAGCCACCAACTTGCCCGACTTGAGCGCACGGATCGCATCACCGAAGTCCATCATAGTCAATCCTCCTTCGTTGGGATGTGGATCGTAACTGTGTTGGCCTTCGCCTCTTCCAGAGTCGGATACTTGACCTCGCCGCACACCGGAGCAGCGTGGACGTCCAGACCGTACTCCTTCCATCTGGAAACATCCTCCGATGCCGATGCGCACTCTGGCGCCATGTTGCGAACCATGCACACGGCGTTTCCCATCTCGGACAGCGCTACGTGCAACTGATGCTCAGTTGGCCTGTTCAACCCGAACAGGGACCTCGTCCTCTCGAACAACCGGAAGGCCACCAACCTAGCGAAATCGTCATCAATCTCGTACGACTCCACAGAGATTCCAGCGCTGCCGCCGTACGTGGTTTTCATGATCGGATCACCCATCAACGCCACCGCTTTCCGTTCGTGAACACCAACTCCGTCACGTCACCACGACCGATCGCCTTGCTGTTCACCTTGCGCGGCGCACGAATCGTATGCACGTCCCAACCCCTGTATACACGACGCGCCTCATCGGTGTCGCTGTTGCAGGCGACGAAGTAGGCGCCCTTCGCGTCGATGTCGCGCATCGATTGTGCGAGCCGCTCGTGGTCCGTCTGAGCGATACCAGCGATGCTCGTCTGTGTGGAGCCCGCCACGCTCGTGAAGCCCGCACCTCGGTAGCTGGTAAAGCTCTTCTTACCAGGCAGCGGGATGTAGACCGGATCTAGGAACACCATCTCGCCAGGGCGCACGTCAGCCAAAACGGGCGCGAAGTCGCTGCACAGGATGTCGACCCCCTGTAGTGCGCCACTGCATCGGAGGAGGTTTTCAGCGTCGCAGATCGTCGGGTCCTTCGTCGGGTCGAACCCGACGTTGAAGTCACCATCCGCGTTCTCGCGGTACAGCCCGTTGAAAGCGAACTTGTTGAGGTAGATCATCCACGCGGCACGCTCGACAAGCGGCGCATCTGGCTCCGTGTTGAGCCGCTCTCGTACCGCGTAGTAGGTCGCCTCTCCGCGCCTGTACGTGCGTAGTTCGCTGATTAGCCCCGCCACGTCATCGCGGATCGCAAGGTACGTGTCGATCAGCCGATGGTTCGCGTCGGCGATCGTCGCGGGTCGCACGTCCGCAGCAAGACCGAAGAAGTCACCGCCACCCCCGACGAAGGGACATCGGTAGCCGGTCCACAGGTTGCGCGGAGGTAGGAGCGGGATGTACTGCGCGAGCAGGTCGTATTTGTTGCCCGCGTAGCGCAGGTACGGTACCGCCTCACCCGCGTCTCGTGCAGATTGGCGGCTCATCGGTAGACGCCACGGAGCCTGACGACAACGATCTTCATCGCTACCGCATTCTCGGCAGTGGCGACCTTGCGCAGAGCACGAGCAATACGGATGGCTTTCACACGATCGCTCATCACCCAAGAGTCGCGCGCGGGCAACACCTGGAACCCACCGTGGTTGAGACCACACCAGTACGCGGGTCGACCTCTGCGCGGCTCACAGTACCGTCTGCGGATGACGAATCCGTCCCTCGGTTCGCTCACGACTACGCTCCGACCCTGCGAACGTTGATGCGCGAGACACCTTCCTGGCGTTGACGGATCACGTTGTGAGCATGGTCGACCGTGATGCTGGAGCATCCTCCGCTCAGCAGGCCAGCCTCCCTCACTACGCCACCAACGTTTACAGACGCGGTACCGTCGCTGTCCACGCGACACCTCGTCATCTCTCCGCCGTCGATCTTCACGTTGGAACAACCATCTGCTGCAACCCAGATGGTACCAGTTGCCTTCGCGGCAGACACATGCGCAGTGCCACCAGAGAACAGCGACGTGTTCTTCGTATGCACGATGTGCAACCGAGCGCACCCGCTGACACGGAGAGACATCATGTCGTGCGGAACATCCCCGATCCAAGCATCGGACACGCCGTCGACGTGGATCGCGTAGCCCTTGTCCGTGCGCGGCACGAGGATTGTTACCTCTGTGGGAGGTTCCGACGCGCCACCGTCCACAACCTTGCCGTTGATGGTCACGCGACCACCATACACACTGACGCCGACTGCGCCACTTCCGCTGACGGTCATGTTGTGGATGACAGCGCCACCGCCAACAGACACGTTCGTGACGCTCGTGTGGTTTCCGCCGCCATCGCGCTCTGTAAATTTCAGACTGGATCGCCCACCACCGTTGGCATCGCGGCGCACATCGATCGCGTCGATTCGCGCCTTCGGTCCTGTCCTACGCACGCGGATGACGTCGCCATCGTACGTGTCCAATTTGATGCGCGCGAACGACGCCCGCACCTCAATGGTCGCGACATCCTCGTATGTCGTCTCGATCGTGGTCGTGTCGTTGCTCATCGTGCCCTCTTGCGTGGGTCACCCGACGGGACTTGAACCCGCACTGACGCCTGAACACTTGCCGACCCCGCCACCATGGAGGACCGACGCGCCCGCTCTACCGTTTGAGCTACAGGTGACGCGACCACCATGCCGGACGCGCGCCCACCTTGGCAAGTCAAATGTCACAGCGCGACGCGTGTTCCTCCGCCATGATCGCCGCGTTGTCCAGCAACATCGACCGCGCCGCCGCAACATCCGGCAGCAACGGCGCGGCCATCCTGCCCACCACGAACTGACGCACCGCGGCGGGCATCTCCTCGGTTGCTGCGCCGATCGCGCCACGGTTGCGAGCCACCACCGCGATCGCGAGCGCAAGGTCATCCTCCGCCACCGCGAGCGCCTCCTGTACCGACGGGTCATCGAGTAGGTCGGGGAAGTCCAACAGCGCGCCCAAGATGCCTCGTGCTGCCCCCACGATGCCCGCCACGGGCTCGGCGCGGGTGGTGGTGCCCTTTGCCTTGTCGAGTCGTCGCAGCCGCTCGTCCGCCTTCCTGATGGCTGCCGCGCTCGATTCGACGAACAGCGTCCGCCGCAGTCGGTTGCCAGCATAGACCTTGGCGATCTCTCGTACCGTGTCGTCGCGCTCGTCGCGTAGCGTCTGCACGATGCCGTCCAGGCATGCCGCCTTCGCACGGATCGACCCATCCAGCATCGCCGTATCGATCGCATGGTCGATCGACCATTCCAGGTAGCCGCGAGCCTTCCCGACCACCATGCGCAGCGCACCAATGCCGCTCGTTCGCGCTACGTCATCGGGGTCAGAGCCCTTAGGCAGCGCCCCGACCTTCGCATCCAACCGAGCTGCCCCGCAGGGCTCACGCGCCAACACGGTGGCCTTCACGCCCGCGTCGTCGCCGTCGAACAGGACCACCACGCACGGCGTGAACCTGCGCAGTAGACGCGCCTGATCTTCCGTGAACGCCGTGCCGAGCGGCGCCACAACACCAGCCATGCCGCGCGCGTGGAGCGACACGACGTCAAAGTTGCCCTCTACCAGTACAGCCTCGCCCGATGTGCGGATCGCCGTGCGTGCCTGATAGAGACCGTAGAGGTGCTGTCCCTTCGTGTAGATGGGCGACTCAGGCGAGTTGATGTACTTGGGTGGCGGGTCGCGCCAGTCGCGCGCATCCTGTGCAGGATCAGCGAGCGCTCGCCCACTGAATGCGATGATGCGCCCGTTGACGTCCGCGACAGGGAACATGAGGCGATTGCGAAATCGATCGTACCAGCCCGCCCCGGCTTGCTTCGGTACCAGTAGCCCGGCGCGCTCCGCTACCGTGAGGTTGATGCCATTCCGACGCATGTACTGCGCCAGCCCATCCCATTCGGGCGGCGCATACCCGAGGCGGAACTGACTCGCGGCGTTCGTGCCATCCGGTACCGCGACACCACGCCGCGCCAACTCGTCACGCGCCACGCCCGACGACGGATGCGGCTGCACGTTTGGCGCTGCCCCTCCGACAAGGCATCGCTCATAGAACGACGCCGCGATCTCGTTTGCCCGGTAGAGATCCTCGCGATCCCGCGCCTCATCTTGGGCGATGCGCTTCTCCTCGGTCGTTCGGGTGTCGGCAACCTCAATACCCAGCCTACCCGCAAGTTCGTGGATCGCCTCGGGGAACGTCAGCCCCATCAACCCCATCGCGAGGTCGACCGCGCTACCGCTCCACTTGCATCCAAAGCAGTGCGCGGTGTTGTTGTGCGGGTTGACGTGGAAGGATGCTGTCTTCTCCGCGTGGAACGGACACAGCCCAACCATCGATCGGCCACGTCGCGTCAACCGAACGGACTCGCTGACGAGCGCAACGATATCGGTCTTGGTCTTCACGGAGGCGATCGTATCTTCGGGGATCATCGGTTGCCCTTGCCGCGCTTGGGTGCGCTGTCTCGCAGGAACGCGATGTCCTGCTCTGTACCCTCGAATGGGACGAACGATGCGTACGTGGGCAAGAACGTAGCCGCGACCGTGCCGGTCAACCCACCGCGGTTCTTGTCGACGATCAGATCGACGTGCTCTTTCGCGCCCAACGTATCGACGCGTTCGCCGTTACGGTACGCGGCAGCTCGTGCAGATGCGCTCGGGTTGTAGATCAACACGACCTTATCGGCATCGTGTTTGAGGGACCTGGACTCGCGGAGATCGCGCGAGCTTGGCTTGCGGCCATCCTTCGTGGAGTCCTCGTTCAACTGCGCCAACAGCAACACCGTGACGTGTAGATCCTTGGCGAGTTGCTTCATGCGGCGACTGACCTGTGCGATCTCTTGCTCGCGGTTGTCGGAACGGCGCTTGTTCTCAAGATCGCCCTCGACGATCTGCGCATAGTCGACGACCACCAACCGGAGCGGAGTACCCGCGCGCTCCATTCTGAGCGCTTGCCGCGTCACCGACGCCACGATTCCGCTCGGCGTGATGCCAGCGCGATCGTCGATGTAGAGGTGATCGATCGACAGGTCCTTTGCTGCCTGTGTGAGCGCGCCCCACTCCTCGTCCGTGATCTTGTTCCGGTGCTCCTCATCGGACTTGTACGCAGGTACGCGCGCACGACCGAACACCATGCGCTCCATGCATTCGCTCGCCGACATCTCAAGCGACTGGATGTAGACGCCACATGGCTTGTCGTCGTGCTGTTCGCTCACCGCAACATGCACGGCAAACCCGGACGCGAGCGCAGTCTTACCGATTCCGCTGTGCGCACCGATCACGATCAACTGCGCTGGACGCATCTTGCGGAACAGGCGGTCAATATCGGTGTGCCCCGTGCCGAGTCGTGCCTCCACGGGTGCGTCGCCAGACCATGCGCCGAACATGTCACGCACGATGTCGCGTGCCGTGCCGCCCGTCTGCGGTTGCGACGCATCGCTCAACCGGATGAACCGCTCACACGCGCTATCGGCCCACACGGCATCATCGGCGCCGTCGTCGTACCCTTCGATGGCCGTCTTGAGTGCCAGGTCGATCACCGCACGACGCTTGGCCTTGTTGGCGACGATCTCCGCCAGTCGACCAATCAGATGTTCGGATGACGTGCCTTCGCGAAGGATCCGCTGCATGTGGTCATCGCCCACACGATCCCACGTCCCATCCGTGGTGAGCTGTGCGCGCACCGTGACAGGATCCGCCAACCCCTCCGCGGCAACGACCTTGCACTGAGCGCCGTACACGAGCCCCGTGCGATCGTCGTAGAAGTGCTCAGGCAGCAACCACGGCATCAAGTCGACCGCGTGCGAGCAGTGGCGGAACAGGGTCCTGCACACGCTCAGTTCGGCGGCGTCATCGTGCGGGAGGTCACGCCCCGCAAGGTCGACGGTTGCGACCCGATCGGCACGATGAATCCCGCGCGGCTTGCGGTCCTTCACGCGCCCACCTTGTCGGTATTGATGTCCGTGCGGATCACAGTCGCGTACGACTTTTGCGTCAGCCGGCGCATGATCCCATCGCCGTACTTCTGTTTGAGATCCGACGCACCAAACCCGACCGTCACAACGGTGGCACGGTCATCGGCGTGGCGTTCGTACAGCAGCGTGGAGATCGCCTCACGCTCCGATTCGCGCTCGGACTCAAGACCCAAGTCATCCACGACAAGCATCGATGCGAGTCGGCACTCCACGATCAGCGGCGCCTCTCCCTGCCCGAGCGGGTGCTCACGGCGAGCCCGCGCGATTGCGATGCTGTTCGTCCACACAGCCGACTCAGCGAGTGCGGCCATGCGCGCATCACCCGCGACTGCACCATCAATGCAGGCACCGAACATCGCTGCCGCGAGTGACGTCTTACCCGTGCCGGCGACCCCCTGGATGGTAACGATGGGACTGCCGATCGCGCGCTTGGCCCGATCGATTGCCTCACGGCGCGCCACCCTGCCGTCGAGATTGGCGAACCGCACATCACGGAATGCCCGCGGGACCATCGTGATCTTGCCCGCGTAGAGTGCCCGTCGTTCCTCCGCGGCGAGTGCCACCATGCGCGCCTCGTGCTCACGGGACAGCCGCTCGGCTGCATCCGCGCACGACTTGCACAGGTAAGCTCTCCCGTCGAGTCGGCCACCACAGTTCTTGCACGAACCCGTGGTGAAGATCGATCGGATCAGCTCCAACGCAGTCGCGCCACCCTTGCGCTCATAGTTCACGGCATCACCTCATCGTCCATCTCCCAACCCGGACGCACACCAGGCGGCGCGGACGGTTGCACGGTGTTGTGTCGGTTCCACGGTCGCGCTGGCGTAACGGATGCGATGTCGGCGGCGCGTCGCATCTCGGCGAGTTCCCACAGGCGCGGCGCCCGCTTCTCGGCCCTCAATCGCAGCGTGATCTTGTGTTGCGGATGGGTCTGCACGAACTGCCGAGCCCATACGAGATCGGCTTCGTTCGTGACGACCACCGATTGCTGGTTGAGGTCGTAGAGCCGCTCAACCTGCGCGGAGTCGCGGAGGATGGTGTCGATGTCGCGGTACGCCTTGCCGTTGCTGCGATCGCTGCGACCCATGAGCCAATCGTCGTACGCGGCACCGTCGAGTGCGCCACACAGGTGTTCGACCGTGCAGCCTTCGTCGAGCCGTGCGTTGATGCGCTTACGACGTGCGGCAGTCGCGACAAGCAATGCCCCATTCGGGTGGTAGGGCTCGCGCTTCCAGTGGTTGATCACCGTTTCGATCTCCGCCTTGCGCGCGGTTGTGGTGTTCGATCGCGGCGTGGCCTGTGAGGGCGTGGCGTTGTCGACGACCTCGACGATGACGGGTGCCGAGGTAGAGCCGACCCCCTCACGGCTGACCCGGCTTGGCGACGTAGGTGGTGGTGGCGGTGTCGTCGGCGGTAGTTCGTCCGCGATGTCGTCGTCGTCCCACGGGTCACCCTGGGCGGGTAGAGCCGGCTTGTCCGGCGTGCTCGGGTCCGGGGTGTTCGCGGATCCCTGATCTGGATCGGATCCCTTCTCTCTCTCCTCGTATCCCAGATCCGGATCCCTATAAGGAAGGGAACCGGCGTGCGGCCCGACGTCGGAACGATCAGCGGCCCGACGTTCGGTGGTATCGTTCGGCATGCGGCCGGACGTGGGCACATTGCCACAGGCGTGCGGCCCGACCCTGTTGGACGAAGGGACCGGCGTGCGGCCCGACGTAGACGGTGGTAGTTCGCCGAATGCATCCCACGAGATCCGATAGCTGGACGACCTCCCAGGATTCGACGTGCGAGCGATAAAGCCCTGCTGAATGAGGCCCTCAATCGCGAGCAAGACACAGCGCTCGTTCGTCTCACAGCACTTGCCGATGTTGGCCATCGTCGGCGGGTGAGGACGCATGCGGCCATTGCCATCGTCAAGCAGGATACGATCGACGATCCCGTATTCGTCAGCGTGGTCCACGAGCGCAATCAACACGCCCCACAGCACACGAGCGCTCGCACCACGACCCTTGTTGCCGTGGTAGTCAGCAATGCGCCCAAGGCGTGCCAGCCGCACAGCCGCACGAAGTCTGTCGCTCCAATACTGCATCGCCATAGCTTGCTCCTACTCGCCTCGTTCGATGAATGCCTTGCGGGCCTCTGCCCGCTCCCACTCTTTCACCGCGTTGAGCAGTACCTTGCGGATCAGTTGGGTTCGGTTGCCTTCGGTGACGGACTTGGCCATCTTGTCGATTCGGGCGAGCAGATCACAATCGAACTGAGTCGTGACTACCTGCAACGCCCCATCGCTAATGGGCTTCCGCCCGCGTCGTTTCATCGGCTGATTCGTCATAGTGCGTCGAGTGCCATCGTGCAAGTATGGTACTAGTAACAATTCGCTCAGTGGAACACCAAACGCGACCGAAACACCGCGCGAACACCATGCTCCGTGCAGGTTCGTGTGCGATTCTGTAGCGTTTGCGCGATGTCGATTTTTACAGACTCGCGTCGAGTGCTGCGCGTACCCACGCACGATCGGGCGGTACGACGCGCGCGACCTCGCACGCCAGCGTCATCGTATCCGTGAGGTAGCGATCTCGTGCCATGTACCAGGCTCGGCACACTGCTTCGTCAGCGTCGTCAGCAGGCTCTACGTGCGTCGCCCGCCACAGCAACAGCGCATCGTGGTACGCGGGCACGACGATCCTCGCGAGCCCCACCACAGCAGCCAGCGAAGGCGCGTAGCCCTCGTTCAACGTGCGGAACTGCGCCACGCCAGCCTCAACGGCACGGCGTACGGCATCGTCAGACGCCGCGCACACACGAGCGATCTCCTCGTCCGTGGCGGGCTCCCACCCGATGCGGTCCGCGAGCGACACCGCCGGCACACCCGCGATGCCGTCACGCAATGCGCGCGCGAGACCGCTGACGATGTTGACGAAGAACTCGGGGTCACGCTTGCGACGGCGCGGGCTTGTGAGCGCGTCCAGGTGCGTCAGCAACGACTCCACGGCGGCGCGGCAGCTCGTCATGTTGGCGCCCGCTGCACGAGCGAGACGCTGTACGGCATAGCGGTTGACGTCGTGGTCCGTTTGGTCGCGGAATGCGCGCAGGTTGACCCACGGGTTCGCGGAATCGCCGGAGCCCCAGCACCCATCACATACGTCGGACGACATCATCGCGCCGCCCAAACCGCCGCGCCACGTCGAGGTGCTACCGTAGGTGCGGATGCCGCTACCGTGACAACGCGGGCACGGGTCGCCTTCGATGCCGCGCCATGCGAGGAACCGGGCGAGCGTATCGGCGTCGGGGTGTGGGTGGGATCGCGTCACGCCCCGACCCTACCGCGGATCGGTCATCGGGCGCAACGGTGGCGTGGGTCGGGTCAGGGGTGCGGGCGTCAGACCAACAGCGGGGCGACGTGCGCCATGCAGCGTGCCACCACCGTGTCGGGATCGGATGCCGCGTCCACGATGACGATGCGGCGGTCAGGGTAGAGCGACGGCATCGCCCTGTAGAGCGACCGTAGACGCGCCTGCGTTGGGGCGTCGTCGTACAACTCGTCGGCGCCACCGCGAGCCCTACGGCGGTCACTGGCGACCGATAGCGGCACGTCCAACACCAGGGTCAGATCGGGCGTTGGCGCGGGCGGGTCAAGCAGATGGCTCGCCCATTTGATGCGCGACGCCACGGCATCCGAGTGGTGGACGTGACCGAACTCGTGCTCGTAGCAGGCTGGGCACTTCCACCACACACCGATGCCCGCGCTGACGTGGTGGTTGTCCGCGATGTCGTCAGTGCCGTAGCAGCACTCGTTGCATACGAACAACGGGCCCCCCGCTTCCGCAGCACGGTACGCGACGTTCGACAGATCGTAGCGGTCGCACACCACAACGTCACCACGGGCGAGCGCGGGGGCGATGTCGCGCGCCACATGGTCGGCACGGTCTGCCGCGAACAGCGGACCCATCGCTTCACGAGCGATCGTGATCTCGCCACGGAGCGCACGACGGATCAGCCGACCCACCGTGTTGCTGGATGGCTCGTACGTCTCATACACGGGGTACTGAGGACCCGTTCCGGCGGGACCTTCCGCACCCCACCGAAGGATCGACGAGATCGTGCGGACCACATCGGTCTTGCCCGACCCGTCGATACCCTCGGCGGTGATGAAGAGGCGGCGCATCTAGCGAACCAGCCCGAGACCGTGCGAGGGGTTGCCCCACCCGTTGGCACGCAGCGCGAGCGTACGAACGACTTGAGCGATCGACACGGGCTTGTCTTTCTGCGCCTCGCCGATACCGTAGAGGATCGCGGCATCCTTCGGGATGGATCGCGCCCACACACGCACCTTGTCGGCCGTCCACCCGTCGAGTCGCGAGAGGATCGCATCGTCATCGGACTGAGCCGGCGGCGGGGGAGGCGGCTCGTGGACACCACCCCACACCTCCTCGTAAGCCTGCTTGACGGCGGCATGCGCGGTGTCACCGAACGTCGTCAGCCCTTGGCTGGGCCACTCGAATCGGAACGTACCATCGGCCATCCTGGAGAGCGTCGCGATCCGCGTGGGCGTGTTGGTTGATGTGTTCGGCTGCGCGATCCGCCATTTCGTGACACCGCGGTAGAACGACTCGATTTTGTTGTTGGCGATCATGCCGTCCGCCACAGAATGGACACAGATCGCCGTACTGTTGAACTGCTTCGCCACATCGATCATCACGATCGTCGCGGGGGCAACTCCATTCTGCGCACGAAGGTAGTCAAGGATCGCAACCTCGACCTGAGCGCATGTCGCGTCAGGCGCGTATACTTTGTCCGACTTGGCAGACTCGTCCACGACCTCGGGCCAACGATCGATGATGTCGTTCGCGGTGTAGGTCTCCTGCTGGAGAATCTCCAACGGGCTACCCGTCGCGGTCACCCGGTACAGGTTCGACTCGGTATCGAATCCATCCACGCGGATCGACGACCACGCGAGCGCCGTGCGGGACTCGCCGATCGTGATGCGCGAGTCAGGGCTGAACTGCGCTGGATCGATCGGCTTCTGATCCACCGACACGACGGGGTAGTTGCGGATGACCTCGTTCGGCGAGAGCGCGCTTCGCCAGTTCGCCTGTTGACCAGGAACGGCACCAGCCACGGTGAACGTGTTGGTGCGGATGTTGTAGCCCGTGATCTTGATCCGACGAATGAAGCCATCCGCACCGTCTCGGTACTGACCCACCACGATATGGAGGCTGTGGTCGGTCTCCACGTTCACCACGCGCGGGTAGGCGATCTTGATATCGCGAGCACTGAGCTTGAAGCGCGCCTCGTCCTCGTCATCGTTCGTGTTGCAGATGTACTTGTCGTCATCGTAGCCCCACAGGTAGATGGTCCCGTCGACTCCACTCCGCGTCTGACCGAGGGCGGGGTCAATCACGACCGCCGACGGATTGAACTGCGGCGCGCGGTACTCACCCGGGCTCACGATGGGGTCGATCGTGGGCGACACGTTGGTGCCAACGTACGTGGGCCACAACCGCTCGATCGTCTCCGCCGACAGCGCCGACACGTACCACCCGTTGACGTTGACGATGCTCGGGCGGAGCGCACGAATGACGTACTCACCCGTCGGAAGCACGCGGTCGACCCACACCGACGTGACGGTCCCGGCGTCCGTGCCACCCGTGGAGCGGATCTGATGCGGAGCGACAGCGCGCTTGTGATCGGCGGCGGTCGTCTGCTGGGGCGGCGTGGTGGTGTCGGGCGCATTCTTCTGGATCGGCTGGACCGTGCAGATCGCAGGCGGCACGACGGCGGCGTCGCCATCCACACGAGGCGGCAGAATGAAGAAGCGATGACCGTCCTTCACGACCGGGTAGAGGATCACGAGGTCGGCGGACGAGATCGTGCCCTCCCACGCATCGTTCGGAACGATCGACGGGAAGCCAGCGCGAACACGGTAGAACGGACCACTCGCACCGATGCCGTCCTGTGCTGTCACGACCACCGTCGAGATCGTGCCGTGCGGCTTGGGCTGGGTCGGGTCACTCGACGCGAGGCGGATCTGACCCACCACGATAGCGGGCTCGTCCTGCCCCGTGGCGCCATCGACGGCGGGCGCATTGGTGTTGGTGGCGTTGGCGACCGCGGCAGCCTTGGCGGCACGTTCCAGCGTCAGCACGTCGGGGGCCTGCTTGTCGTCGGGGTCGCGAGCGTACGCGCTCAGGACGTGCTCGACGGTGGCGTTGTAGCGGCGCGTCTTGCGCTCGCCCGTGGTTGCGATGCCGCACCGACGCACGCCATCGGTATCGGTGAACGGCAGGCTCGTGATGGTGACGGTGCGGTTCGTCGTGTGCGACACCCGACCGTGCCACGTCGTGCCAGGGTAGATGTCGGCTTCGGTGTTGGTGGGCTCGTACGTGCGACGCGCGTTCGGGATCACGATGGGAAGCGGGACCGGAGCGCTTGTGGCGGGCGGTTGGAACACGGGCGCGAACGTTCCGTCGTCGCGCTGAACCTCATGGGGCGTGGGGCGCACGGCGCTCTTGGGCGCGGTGAAGATCGATGTGAACGCGGTGTTGGTGTCGGTCATGATGGGCTCGTCTGGTTGGGTGCGGGTGAGGTCGCAGCGTCGTGCGCGTCGAACAGTGCGAGGACTTGATCGGCCAGCCACGTCGCACCGCGATCGTCAGCGAGCCGGTCCCGTTGCCACCGATCGAACGCGGCGCGGCGTAGTTGCTCTACCTGAGCGCGCACTGTTTGTGGGATCACGTCGCGACCCTACCGCGGATGCTGCGCGGAACGCAACGGCGAAGCACGGAACCGGCGGGCGATCAATGTCCGGGCGTGGTGCGGCGCGTGTCAAGCGCGACGGAACAAGGGGGAGGTTGTTCCGCGCGACGCGTCAGGTAGAACGCCGGTCCTATTTCGTTGACCCCAACCGCGGCGTTCGGTTACTGTCGTTGCCGTGAGTGAGTTGGACAAGAGCCACACGGTCCGGCTGGATGCCGAAACGGCGTCCCGCGTGGAAGCGCTGAAACCACGGTTTGCATTGCCTGGACGGGGCGCCAAGACGGCGGACGTGCTCCGTGCCCTCATCATCACGGGGCTGAGCGTGGAGGAGGCGAAGGTGCCAGTCTCGAAGAAGGAATCCAAGCGATGAGCGCAAACCTGTGTCCGGACGACCAAAGCAAGGGGCCCGCGGCGGCAGTAGAGACCTCGGCCAAGGTGGCCCACTCCGAACGAGTCGCACGCATTGTCGCGTGCCTCATCACCGACGACCTCTTCGCAGATGGCGCGGTCTCCAAGTCTACGCTGCGGGAGCGGTGCGGCGAATGCTCGGACCGTGAGTTCGGCCTCGCGCTGCACGATGCGCGTGAACGTCTCCGAGACGAGATGCGGCTAGAGTTCCTCTGTCCCAAGGGGCAACCCGGCGTTCTGACTCGTGCGACGAGTAAGCAAAAACTCGCGCGCGGTGTGCAGTTCCGAGGTACGGCGGTGAAGAAACTCAAGAGGGCTACGCGTGTGCTCGGCGCTGCCGATGCCACCGACCTCAGCAGCGACGACGCACAACGCCTCCAGATGGCACAGGACAGGACGAGTCAGATGGTGACTCGTATCGAGCAGGTGCCTCGCATGAGGCGGGCGGTACTGCCGGCCGGATCAAGCGCGCTGCCGGACTTCCCGGCGCGTCCGAAGTGAATCGCAAAAACAGCAAGGCATGGTGATGACGATGGCGAAGAACGACGACAGTGGAATCAAGCAGTTCAACGTGACGATCGCGGGTGCCGCGATGTTGATGCACAACGGTGCGCTCGCGGATCCGCTCAGTGAGTACACGAAGTTGCTCAAGGCCGAGACCGCGAAGCGCAAGAAGTCCGACGATGACCACGAGGAGATCGCTCGTATCGAGTTCCAGGGCGGGCTCTACTACGACGAGGTTCTCGGGCCCGTCATTCCCGGGCACGTTATCGATTCCGTCATCGTGTCGGGTGCGAAGAAGAAGCGCCTCGGTACGATCTTCGAGTCGTGCGTGCGAACGACCGAGGACGTCTACCGGCTCGACTACAAGGGTCCGCGAGATCGCGACGGGCTGTGGGCGGACCCGCGATTCCGTGACCGGCGCGGTTGCGGCGTGCAGACGGCTCGTGTGATTCGCACGAGGCCCAAGTTCACGGACTGGTCCGTAACGTTCGACCTGATGCTGATCCCGTGCGAGGTAAACGCGTCAAACGTCGAGCAGGCAATCGTGGACGCCGGGATCTACTCGGGTATCGGAGACTTCCGACCTCGCTTCGGGCTCTTCACGTTGAAGTCGTTCAAGGAGGTCTGAACCAAGCGGCGGGGCACGGCGTGGCTAGGCGCAGTGCGGCGCGGCGCGGCGCGGACTGGTATGGCGGGGTGAGGCTCGGCACGGCATGGCTTGGGCAGCGGGGCTCGTCCCCGTTGCGACTTGAGCCGGCGAGGTTCGCTGGTTGAAGCCGCAACGGCGGAGAGGAGAGGCGTGGCGGGGCGCGGCTAGGCGTGGCTAGGCATGGCGTGGCTAGGCGCGGCGTGGCAGGGACTGGTGAGGCATGGAGGCTGCCGCCGGGTGACACTGGCGGTGGTCACTATAGGGGTGAGGCCCGGCAGGGCGCGGACTGGTCGGGCATGGCTCGGCTCGGATGGGCATGGCGTGGCCTGGAGCGGTAGGGTATGGAGCCCGTCTGTGGGTGATACCGTAGGCGGGCACTGATATGGCTGGGTCCGGTAGGCTTCGGCTGGGCGCGGCGCCCTAGGGTAGGGCGGCCGTTCAGTGGTGATACATTGAGCGGCCACCGATTCTGGTTGGGCTTGGCACGGTGGGGCGGGTCGTGGCAAGGCGATGCGTGGCTTGGTGAGGAGGTTGCTTGCGGGTGACACCGCAGACAACCACCAATACGGCGTGCCTAGGCTAGGCGGGGCGCGGCGCGGACCGGTTAGGTGAGGGCAGCGGGGATCGTCCCCGTTGCGACTTGAGCTGGCGATGTTCGCTGGTTGAAGCCGCAACGGCGGCTTGGCGAGGCGTCGATAGGCTAGGCGCGGCTAGGCGCGGCATGGTGAGGCATGGAGGCTGCCGCCGGGTGACACTGGCGGTGGTCACTAATATGGCGCTACAGGGTGTGGCGTGGCGTGGTTCGGCAAGGTTCGGCATGGCGCGGATGGGCAAGGTATGGGCGATCGGGCTCGTCCCGCCTCGATTCGAGCTGGCAGCTACGGGTGTCGGTTGGAACCGCGGCAGCACGATCGCGGACTGGCGTGGTGGGGCGCAGCCTGGTGCGGTGGGGCTTGGGGTGGTATGGCGCGGCTAGGCAAGGTCGGTAACGGCGGGTTCGTCCCGCCGTTTTTCGTTTGTGCGTCAGGTGCGGTTTAGCTGCGCGAGCATGTCGGCGACATCGCAACGGAAGTCGCCGCAGCAACCTTCGCGATCGAAGTCCATCGTGACGCGCCACCCCTCAACCCACACGTTGACGCGAACACCACCGTTGGGTAGCGCACGAACAGGGCAGGCGTCCCATGACTCAGAGTCGATGCTTGTAACGGTGGTCGTGTAGGGGTCGGCTACCCGCGCGGCGAGTGGCTTCACACGTCACCACCACGCAACAGATCGGCGAGTCTGGTACGGCGGTCCTCACGGTTGGTGGCGCGCACCGCCTGTGCGACCGCGCGAGGATCCGACACGAGCACGCACAACTTTGCGGCACGCGTGACACCCGTGTAGAGGATCGGTCGGCTCAACATCATGCGGTGCTCTTGCAGCAACGCCATGACGACACACGGGATCGTACTGCCCTGCGAACGATGCACCGAACTGGCGTAGCTCAGCATGAGCTGTTGGAACTGGACGCCTTCGTAGCGAACCTCGCGACCATCGTAGTTCGCGATCAGGACGCCATCCTCTGTATCGATGGCTGTCACGAATCCACGATCGCCATTGAAAACGTCGCGCTGTGCATCGTTCTTCGTGTGCAGAACCGGATCGCCAACTCGGTACGTGGTGCCGCTACGTGTGATCAACGGGCCACGCGGATTGACGCGAGCCTGTAGCGCCTCATTGAGCGCGATCGTTCCAGTCTTGCCGCGGTTCATCGGCGTCAACACCTGGATCTCGCGACCTGGCACGAAGCCCCAGCGTTTCGGGATCGTGCGCGTCACCAACTCCACGATGGTCTCGGCAGCAAGTTCAGGATCGGGTTCGTTGACGGTGATGAACTCCGTCTGTCGAGTCGCCTGATCCAGTGAGGTGCCGCGCGGGACCTTCCCGGTGTTGATGGCGTGGGCAGCCTCGATGATGGCGGAACCTTCCGCCTGTCGGAAGATCCTCGTGAGGCGCGTCGTTGGGATGACGCCGCTCGTGATGACGTCGCGTAGTACCGCGCCCGGACCAACGCTCGGAAGTTGATCCACATCGCCAATCAGCACGACACGCGAACCAGGCTTGATCGCCTGCACGAGACTGTTGCCGAGGTCGACCGGGATCATGGACGATTCGTCGATCGTCACAGCGCGCGACGGCAGCGTGTTGGTGCGGTCGTAACCGAAGCCAACGATCTTGCCGGAGTCGTCCATGCGAATGCCGAGCGTTCGGTGGATCGTCGCAGCGGGCTTACCGGATGCCTCGCTCATGCGCTTGGATGCGCGCCCGGTCGGTGACGCGAGCGTCGTGGTGAGTTTTGCCTGATCAAGCAGGTTGAGGATTGCTTTCGTGACGAATGTGTTGTGCGTGACGGTGAAGTCCCCGAGCAGGAAGCGACCATCGCCGTCAAGCATGAACCCTGCGTATTCGCCATGACCGATCGGGTCGACAGAGAACCCTGTGCGGAGAGCATCCTTGATCTGTCGCCGCGGGGCTGCCTTTCGCCGTGGTACTCGACAAGGGATCTGATCCAGATGCCCGTTGATGCGAAGCCGCTGGTAGGTGCGTGGGGCATCCCACCCATCCAACCGAACGTCCTTCGTGGCCATCGTCACCATGAGACCGAGAGACCGCGCGAGGAAGGCGATATCGTTTGCGAGGCCCACCCATTTGGACACGATTTCGTATCCACCACTGCTCAGATAGCAGTCAGAGTCGGCGAGGCCAGCCATGACCTGTAGTCGAGTATCACGATTCGCGGTGAGGTACTCAAGCGGGATGAACTTCTCGCCCTTGTCGTTGATGAGCGTCTTGTACAACGCCCTGTATGGGCATGGTTTCCTTTGCTCACCGGGTACGTTGTACGAGATTCCGAGAGTTGCACAGCCATGTCCTTCCGTGCGGTGTACTCGACCGCCGGTAGCGGCAGCGGCATCGTGGATGGCCTTCATGACCTCTGGCTCATTGGTCGTGATGTGCGTAGATGCACGGCTTCCATCACCAAGCCACACGCCGACGAGGTACGGATCGAGTTCGGTCGGGCACGGGCCATTGAAGTCGATGCCAACGCGGAACAACTTGGCGCGTTGCCGCCACTTGGCACCCGAGGACAGCGTGAGCCACTCATTCAGAGGAATGTCGCGAACCTCGTCTGTGCCAGACCGCACCAGCGTCATGACGTGGACGTCGTTGCAGACCCACGGAGCGCCCTTGATCGGGGTGATGCGATAGAGTTGGCCGCGTCCTCGCGTGGTGCTGAGGACGCGTCGCGGCTTGCTGTCGGGGCCCATCAGTAGATCGCCCTCGCGGATGTCCTCCACTGGCACGATGCGGCCATCATAGCGGAGCACAGGCGTGCCAAGGCCGAGACACTTGCCACGGCCGGGGCCTCCCGTCAGCACCATGACGCGCGAGCGTGCGGCCATCTCGACCGCCTCGCGTTGTTCAGGCGCAAGCACGCACCCGCTGTCGCGCTCAAACTGCGCAATCGCCTCTGCCGCGCCCGGGATGGGATCGTCGCCCGCACCAAGCAACTCGCGCAACCGATCGGCCAATTCACGCTCCGACCAATAGAGCGAGCGCGTGTAGATGCACTGCTCGTCACGATGCTGGACAATCACGACAAGCGGGGACAGCGGTTGACCCTTGCCAGCGGGTCGCGGCGTGTTGGCGAGCGCGTTCAACGCCTGCATGAGATCGGCGTGATGCTCACCCAACAGTTCGCGCGCTGCACGCATGAGAGCGCGCATGGTGACGTAGCAGTCGCCGCGCTGTGTGCGGTCATGCACGACGTGGTACAGCCCAGCCTCGGCACGCTCCGGCGAGTCCTCACCGATACCGACAGACCGCGCGATATCGTCAGCAGTCTTGAAGCCGATACCCTGGACTTCCAGCGCGAGCCGGTAGGGCTGCGTCGACACGATAGATGTCGCACGACCCGCGCCGTACGTCTTGACGATCTTGCCGGCGATGTTGGTAGAGATCCCGCGTTCGGCAAAGAACCCCATGATCTCGTACTCAACCGCCGCGTCCGCCCATGAGGCGATGATCTTGTCGAGCTTCTTCTGACCGATACCAGCCACGCGCAAGAGAGCCTGCGGGTTGCGGTCGAACACATCTTTCGTGTCCTCGCCAAACATCGCAACGATCGCCTGTGCGGTGACCGGACCGATGCCGTCGATGTTGCCCTGTTGGAGCCACTCCAGCATGCCGCGACTCGACACGGGCAGCGACGGGAGCAGGTTGACACCGCACTGTCGCTGCGGACCAAATCGCGGGTGTTCCTCGATCGGACCACGCCCACGGATCTCCGCGCCTTCCTTGACGGGCGCACACTTGCCGAGCCACGACTCCGTTCGACCGTCGACCATGACTTTGAGGATGATCGAGCCGCTGTCCTCGGAATACCAGGTGACACGAACGACCTTGCCGGATAGCCACGGCTGTTGGGTCGCGTCGTCCTTCATGCCCGGTAGCGCTTGCTGCGTTTGCATCGTCATCCCTGGCGCCGAGTGCGGCGGATCTTTCGAGTGGTGTCGGCGCGCGACATGAGGTCCGAGAGGCGCGGCGGACGGTGATTGAACAGCGCAGGGTCAATTGCGTAGAGCCCCGCCGCGATCTTGTGGATCGCTTGCGCTTCGATCTGACGGACACGTTCGCGCGACACGCCCAGCGCATCGGCGCACTCCTGTAGCGTCGCGCATCCACCCCACGGGTCCGCAGAGCGCGCCTCACAGCACGAGTCGTCAGGCTGGATGCCGTTGGCTGGTTGGTGCGTCAGAGGCCCATCGTACTGCCACTGTAGCCCGAAGTCGTGGCGGATCTGGTTGTACAGCTTGAACGAGTCGGATCCACTCCACAACGAGTGACCTTCACGCCACTGGACACGAAAGCGACGACGAAGATCGGTGTCATCCCACAGGTCTTGCGCTCGTTCACGGTTGGCGGCAGCTCGCTTGCCACGACAGGCACGGCACGAGATTGCGACGTTTGCGCGCCAGACAGCGGGACTGATACGCTCTGCGGTCAGGACGATCTCACCACCGCAACTACACCCGCACAGCCACAGCGGCATGCCACGCGGATAGGATCGCGTCGGCTCACCCGTACCCGCGCGACACTTGACGGTGAGGTACGGACCGATGGTGCGCCCTGTGTAGTCGACGCGTGTGCGGGTCTTTGGAGCGACGGCGGTCACGACGTCACCTTGCGGACGCGGGCACGCTCCACGGCTGCGTCGAGGTCGGCGCGGTTGAGTCGCGGGTGCCAGTCGAGTAGCAGGCACAGACGAAAGCGAAACGCGTCCTCGCAATCGGGCGGACTCTCGGCAGCTTCACGCAACGTGGCGGCGAGCGTCGACTGGTACGCGGGCTCTGTGGCGACGCTATCGTAGCGGTCCGCCATTGCACGGAACTCCGCAGCCCATGCTGCGCGTTCGTTGGCGATGATGGAGGCGATCTGCTTCAAGCCACGCTTGATCCGCTCGATCTCTTTGCGCGGGACCGCTGCCATCCAAGGCGGATAGTCACGGATGAGCACGATGTCGCGGTCGCCTACCGAGATACCGAGATCCAACGGATCTCGCAGCCCACCACGCTGGAACACGCAGATGTTCACGGCGTACCCCGATCGATCCATGCCGACGGGACCATACCGTTCGCGATCGCCTTCATGCACCACTCGATTGTGCGGATCGTCGTGGTGGGCTCAGGGAGGTGCGGGTTCATCTCGGCGACGCGCGAGATCCGGTGGCGCTCCTCGTCCAGCATGGCGACCATACCGTCGCGGTAGAGGCCCATCGCGGTGCCGAGGCATCGGCCCAAGTAGTTCGTCATGGCTTCACCACGGATCGACTCGGCGCGCGCTACACGAAGGATCTCCGCTGCGAGGTCGTTCAAGCCGATCGTCCCCAGGATGCCACCCGCGGGCGTGGTATGGTCGGACTGGATCAGGCTGCGCCGACCGTCATGGGTCCCGCGCTCGTACTCAGCCTGCGCGATGGCGGAGATCGTGAGGTACAACTGATCCGCAAGCCACGCGGGCGGTGTTTGGGTGATCGCGGTGGCGATCTTGTCGCGGATGGCGGCTTCTTGCTCGGGTGTCGTTTGCATATCACGACCCTACCGCCGTTGCCCGTACAGGGTCAACGATTTTCCGGTGGACACGATCGCGGCATCCGCTGTAGGGTCCGGCTCATCTGGAGGAAGCATGAGCGACGACAACGACGACGCGCCGCGTCTGTTCGGTGACGATGACGGACCCGATGCTGACGACACCACCGCCAACGAGGCGACGCCCGAACCGACTGAGGGGCGCGACCACTACCGTGAGATCGTCGACACGATCCACAGTCTCGGTGCAGGCGAAGCGATCGATCTCGCGCACCTGACCCGCGAGATCGTGAGCCAGTACGGCTACGTTGCGGAGGGCGTCATCCGTACGGCGATGGAGCGGGCACTCGACGCGGGCGCGGTCGAGCTGACGATTGCGGGTGACCCGATCCGCAACCTGTACCGTCGCCCCAAGCAGTCGGCGGACCTGTCGCAGTTGCGCGCGGTGCTGTTGGAGCTGGCGCGACTCCCTGACGATCGCACGGTCGAGACCACGGCACCATCCGCGTTCGATATTGCGGCGGCGTTGGAGGCTCGTACGGGCGTGCCGCGCACGGTCGATGACGTCGAACCGATGCTGGATGCACTCCTCGCACGCAAGCTTGTCGAGCCGCATCAGGTTCGTCGCCTGATGCCCGTCATCGGGGACGATGGCGCTCGCACGAACCGCGTCGAGGACGCGATCGTCACCGTCTACAGCATCGCGCCCGGCATGCTGTTCAACCTGCTCGCGCCTGGGTTCGATGCCCTGTTGGGTGCGCCGCAGTCCGCGAAGGATGACGCGGCAACAGTCGAGTCGACAGCGGCGGATCGTGCGGCGGTCGCAGCCTCGTTCGTCGGTCGGATCGCCGAAGCGGACAAGAAGGCTGCGGAGTCACTGGCGCAGCGTGATGACGCGCTTCGTCGGGCGGTGGATGCGGAGAAGACGCGCGATCGGGTTCAGCGTGAACTGGACATGATCCGTGACCGACTCGCGGACCGTGGGCTACAGGACGTGTACGAGACGATGCGTGACGCCGTGCTGTCGCAGCCATCCACGAAGGCGCCCGACACGCGTGGTAAGCCGGTCGTGTACGAGAAGCGCATCCCGATCACGGTGGAACTGGAAGCCGAGTTCTGGAAGAAGGACGTCGAGATCCGCGCCGAGATCAAGCGGCACAAGCGCAACAAAGAGAACGCCAAGGAAGCCTTCGATCGCGCGAAGGGCGAAGCTGACGAGTCGGTTGCGCTGCTGGAACAGCAGATCGACGACATGACGGCTGCGTACCACGATGGCAGCTACCTGATCCGCGTCAACGCGGCGTACAAGGTGTTCGACACGGCGACCCACCGGACCGCCGTCCACGACTACGACACCGGCAAGTTCGTCTGTTGGGATGACCCGCTGGATCTGCCCGAGGGGGCACAGCCGGCGCTGCCCGGCATGGACGCGCATGGCCCGAACGGGTCCGCGCCTGCCACGGAAGCGAAGTCGCCCAAGGGCCGCAAGCCGGGCAAGGCGAAGCCCGCGAAGGGTCCTGCGCCCAACCCCACGGCGCCGGTCAACGATGCCGCCACGGAGCCGCCCCGCGCGAGCAACGACGCGCCGAACGAGGACGCCACGGGCGATGCTGCGAACGACCCTGCGGGCGACGCGGGCGACGATTCGGCCGATGACGTGACGGGTCCTGTCGACACCGACGAGATCATCGCGCCCGCTCCGGTCTACACGGAGGCGACGATCGACGCGGTGGTGGCGGCTACCGTCAAGGCTGGTTACGTCGCGAATCAGCAGGCCGCGGTGTCGCTGATCGATCAGTCGGATCCCGACATCGTTCGTGGGCTCTACAGCCCGGATCAATCGGTGCGTGAGTCGGCACTCGCGGCGATGTGCCTGGCGGTGCGTGGGTCGCTCACGGGTGCGAAGGGTCGCGAGGTTGCGGCGCGCTTCGGGCTGGTTCGTGCCGAGAAGGCCACCAAGCCCGCGGTGGTGCCTACGGATCCCGTCGTGGAGCCCGCAGCGGAGCCCGAGACGCCCGCCGGTACCGTGGAACCTGAGACGGCGCCAACCGCTGCCCCTCCGACACCCGCACCTGAGCCGAAGCGTTCGCCCGTACTGATGAGCGCGATCAAGGGCGTCATCGTGACGATGTGTGAGCAACGTGGCGCGATCCACGCGTACGACACTTCGGGCACGCTCGAAGCGACCTACTGCGCGGACGTGGCACAGCAAGCGAACATGACGGACAGCGTGGGATTCCGCACGGTACTGAACGCGGCGATCCTGTCGCAGACGAAGAACCGCATCCTCGAAATCGTGCCGGACGAGGGTGGCAAGAGCGTGCGCCGATGCGAGGAACCGCCGACGCCCGAGGACGATGGCGGTAAGCGCGGTCGTCGCAAGTAGTTGGCGCGGAGGGATCGGTAGTGTGGTGTCGCTGCCGATCCCTCCGCCCGACATGGTAGATCAACGTTCAGCCAACGGTGTCGTCGTGAACATCTGCAAGCGACAGCTCAAGTTCCAGAGGTTGTCACCGCACGCGGTACTGCCACGCTACGCGCACGAGGGCGATGCTGGGCTGGACCTGTCGGCCGCGATCGACACGGAGATCATCATCCCAGCGGGTAGCCGTCTGCGGATCCCGACCGGGTGGGCGGTGGAGATCCCGATCGGTCTTGAGGGTCAGGTGCGCGGTCGGTCGTCGATGAACGCAAAGGGCTTGTTGGTTCCGCTTGGAACGATCGATGCGGGCTACAGAGGCGAGATCAGCGTGGTGTTGCTGAATCTGTCCGGTGAGCCAAAGTGGATCCACCCCAGCGACCGCATCGCGCAACTCGTGATCGCGCCGGTCGTTCATGTGGTGCCCGAGGTCGTGGATGAGTTGGAACCGAGCGAGCGTGGCACGGGCGGTTACGGCAGCACCGGGCGCTAAGGCGCTTGCGTCGCGTGTCTCGACTGGTGTACGACGTACAGGTCGCGGGCGAAAGCAACCCGGTGAGGTCCCCCAACCCGGAAGGGTTCATGGCCTAGACCAGAAGCGGAGTCGGCCGCTCCGGAACAACACCCACGTGGCCTAGTCTGCATGGGTGGCTGGTTTTGACAGAAATGCGGCGCGAGAGGGCAGGCGACACAACGGGCGGTGAGCTAAACGGGCTCACCGCCCGTTGTCTTTTGAGCGTTGCTACTGCGGCGCGATTCGCAGTAGGTTCACGGCATGGACAAGTTCATCGACAGAGGCCCCGAGACGATCGACGGCTGCGACGTCCACACGATCGCGCGCGAGATGGTCGACTTGGATGTTGCGTTCAGTCCAGTTGTTGTTGAGCGCGATTCGGTTGACGCTACCGAGGTTGTCGCGCTCGACGGTGGTCTGTACCGGGTGACGGTACTGGACCGCACGATGGACGTGACACGCGCTGAATTGTGCGTGATGCGTGCGCGGTGGTTGCTCCGACGTGGCGTGATCATGCGCAGTTGGCACGACTTGCCAGTGGATGCGCAGCGGGCACTCACGGCGAGGTTCTTCCTCGGGCGGGCGCCATGGGTCGCGCCGAAGGGTTCGCCACTCGATAGGTTGGCGCGCGGCGAGATCGGCAACCCCATCACGATCGCACGAGACGGCGATGCGCCCATCGACTTCGCGGCGCTCACGGAGATCCTGTCTACGCCTGGCGCGGAGGTGCCACCGGTGTGCCCGACCGCGCCGAGTGGTATCGGTGATGGTGAGTACGCGGTTCGCGAGACCGTGAAGGCGCCGCCAGCGCTTGAGCCGCCTGCGACCGCCGTGCTGGATGGCGCACACGACAAGCGTTGCTGTCACTGGAAGCTCAACGATCCCAGCGGTCTCGACGTGACCAAACTGCCAACGGGGCTGGTGATGTGCCGTGAGCATTGGGAGCGCGTGCGTCGTGCGCAAGGTGGCGCGTTCCGTCGGTTCGGTCCGCAGCGCGAGTACGTCGGCGATCGGTACAGGTGATGTGATGGTTGATGCTGTGGTGTACGAGAAGCAACTGCGCCGTGAGCAAGCCGCGATCGAGGCGATACAGGCACTGCCGTGGTGGCGACGCGGGATCCTGCTACGTCGACCTTGGCGGTCATCTATGGCGCGCAGTGGTCAATCGCTGCTGTCGTGGGTCTGCGCGTGGCTATTCGTCATCCACGACTGTGCCGACCCTGCCGTGGCGTGTTCATGCTCGGGCGGCTTTCGCTTCCCTCGCGCGTCGTGATCCTGCTCGGATGTTGAAACAGATCGCTCGGTTGTTGTAGGGTCGCCGCATGACCCACGACTCCGACGACGATGCAACCATCACGGACACCGTGGTACGTGCCCTGCGTACTGCCGGTCGCCACGACCTTGCGGAGCGTGTCCGCACCCACCCGAGCCTCAACCC
>ERZ650304.259-NODE-259-length-32575-cov-9.900584_pt1 | contig 32575 bp, 47 predicted proteins | sample MGYA00376240_ERZ650304 | MGnify/ENA primary metagenome ERZ650304 (study PRJEB26733, sample SAMN07839271) | wastewater metagenome | biome: small river; feature: stream; material: water | place: USA: North Carolina | collected 2016-03-01 ... | reverse complement strand
GCCCAGTTGGGGAACCTTTCAAGAGCCTTTTCAATCACTGGAAGAAAGGGAAAAAAACCCAAATTAGAATGATACCTTTGGGGTTCGGCCGTCGCGCGCGACGGCCTCTCACCTTCATTCGCCAAATCCCTCATCTCTCGGGTAAAGGCAATAAACTGCATATCCTTGAGTGAATACACTTGGTAAAAATCAACGTGGTTGTAAATGTGCTGCAGGAGCTCGTACACGTGACGCTCAAACGAGTGTCGCGCATCAATGTACGTGATGGACGCCAAGTCGTCAAGCGTGTCGGACCACTCGATTAAACGCTCGTGATCACCCCGCAAAATGTGCACGGCTGCCTCGGCCAACGCGCGCGCATTTGACGATACGCGCAAATTCACCGAAAGAGCGTGCGTGTGCTGCGGAAAGGCCGAGATAAAGTCGACGCCAACGTGACCAGGCTTTAGTGGGGCAATTTGTGCTGGATCAAGAACAAAGAGCGCGCTCTGCACATGCGGAACGCACGAGAGTGTGTGAGCTGCCAAATTCAAGGGGACATTAGAGAACTCGTCCCAGACGAGCACATCAATGGCACTTCCCCATGACGGGTCGTGGTTTTTGCAAGTGTAGTAAAAGTGATGCGCCGTATTGCTAACCTCTGGGCGGCCTCCCATGCGCTCCCGATGGGCTGCAACATTAGTCCCCACAAAGGACACCACTGCCGTATTCTGGTACGCCGCAACCGCCCAAACAACCATACTCGTTTTCCCGCGTCCTGGTGGCCCAACGACAATGGTCAGGGGGTTGTGTCGCATATGCCACGCGGCTCGCGTTTGCTCATCTGTCAACACTGGGGGAACACCTGGCGCTCCACCCCGACGTTTTGCCACCTCCCCCGAGTTACCAAAGAGTGTCACCAAAAAATTGCAGACACTTTCCGCATGAGCATGCAACCGCGGAAGTGTCACAAATGGGTCATTTGGTTCACCAATGTCTCGATTGTAGATGACTGCCTTGTTTCGCACCAGCAACCAAAAGGCCTGATCGTACACGAGTTTGGCACCTGGTTCATGAGCGAGAAAAGTATTTTTGAGTTGTCCAAACGTGCATCCAGTGTGCTTGTGTTCGGAAATGTACACCCGTCTGAAAAAATCCATGAGCCGCGCAGCGCACGTTTCAAACGTCTTGTATGGCACGTTTGCCTTCATGTCTACAAACGCCCCATAGGATGGCAAGTACACTTGAAAGTGCTTGTCGGCATTTAAAAACAAGTCCAGCGGATTCGCAGCAAGTGTGTGAAGCATTGCATCAGTCGTCATGGCCGCGATGCGTCGTTTCACCTTGTGCTGCTTTCCCAGTGGATAGTGTTTTAAGCAAATTGTCAACAACCGGATAATGTGTGGCAGCCGAAAGTAGTCACAAAACTCTTGAAACATGAATGCGCAAGTGTCAACGACTTCCTGGGGGTAAGGATACTCTTTTTGTACCACCTTTTTCGTGCAAAAGGGCGTGACAAGGTCTAACGCTTCCCGGTGACACGTGTCCTTGGGAAAAACCACCTTGGTCAACGTCACTTCCTTTTGAATCATCCAAAGCACCGCGTCCATGTCCATGACAAACTCGTACGTCCCCTGAAGACACTGTTGTGCATTCTTCATGACCAGTTCGTGCTTGATAGCATCATAGGTTAATCCTTTAAAGGTCCAACTAATGTACGGCGCGACTGAAGGTAGCCAACCTTTAAAGGTGGCAGTAACGCGCAAATTTGAAATGAAAATACGCGCAATCAAGTGTCCAAAGTCAAATTCTTGAAAGGTCTTGGGGTGTTTCATTTCAATGATTCGAAACGTGAAAGAGTGCGTTTCTTGTGGTCGCGACGAGGCAAACATCCGTCGCAAGTCTCAATGTAACGCACACGACCCTCCTTGGTATTTTTGTTTTGTCTGCACACCAAAGCACTGTGCCAAGTTTCACAAGGAATACCTGGTTACACCTCCAGACTTGGTTTTGCTCAAACATCTCGTTTATGGGGGTGTTAACATTATCATTTGGTGCTTGGTTATTGTCGCCTGGACGTTGAAGAACGCTGCCTCGTTGCTCTTGTTTTCGGGTGTGGCCATTTTAGTGACGCTTTTAACACTCAAGGCGTACCGAGAGCATTCAGAAGCAAGCTCAAGTAGTAAAATTTATTCTTAACATGTGGTAGGTGGTAGATATACGAGATTTGTCTTTTTTTCACCAAACAAATGACACACAAACATGTAGTGTCGGCAGTCCCTCCATGGATGGCACCACCACAAGTCGTGGTGGAAATGGAACGGGCCAAAAAGCCACCCCCACCACCAACGGAAGATGTTACAGCAAAGAGGAAAGCTGCAGTGATACCAAGACATATTATCATCACATGGACGTGGCTGGGGTTTCTAAGTTTCATTTGTTTAGTGCTGAGTATCACTGTGTGGACATCCAGAGACATACCACGGGAGGACAAACATCAACAACAGTTTCTATCTTCTCCTCCATCTTCACGCTTCCAGTCGCAAAAGGTTCACGCGTATCCCTTTAATGTGTATGAGGCGACGCCTGGAAAAGTCTCCAGATATCCCAGTGGTAATTCTCTGGGTATAGCAAAACTATCGTGGGATTCAGTGTCGTGGTACCGGGTGTGTTGCAAGTCAAACAATGTGTTCCAATGTTTCCCCACGGATGCAGTCGCGCTGCGAAAGGGTGTCGAAAGTAGTGTTTTTTTAGAAATTAGGCACTTGACAGCGTCTGCGAATTCATCGTGGGAACCCTTGGGAAGTGTGGGGGCTCGTTGTACGCTCTATTGGATGGATGGGAAATTGAGTGTTGAGAACTAAGAGCAATAGAATGGAAACATATTTTTTCTTTATTATTCTCACACTTGCTCATATCCTGACGGATATGAGCAAGTGCTTATTCTTCTCTCCAATCTTTGCCACTCCCCAATCAGCTGCTGCATCCTTCCCACCACCTCCACAGCCCTCTTGAACCATGGCTTTAAGCGCTCCAAATCGTCACCCAAAACCTTGGCGCGCTCCTCCAGCTCTCGCCGCTTCTTAGCAACATGCGGCATGTCCCCATAAAATGCCACAAACTTTGCCAATGTCTTTTCGGCGCTCTTGTGCTCCCTATCAAGCGTCTCGTAGTCGTTAATGGTGCCAACGTCATTGAAGCGCATGCTTCGACACAATTCAAACTCAATGGCATCCATGCGACGCCACAGTATCTCGCGCGACACCCACTGCCGCGCCAAGCGCGGCAGAATGATCACGCGCGTCATCCCTGGTTGGTGCACAACGGGCGGACAAGAAATGGGCAACGGGTGAAATACAAGACACTGGACGCGCTTTTTAGCGGGCATGATCAGTGGCGACGATGATGAGCCTACTACCAGGCTTTCAGTGTCATCCTCGGCGCGTTCGCGCCGGTGAGTTCCTCGGCGGTGAGTTCCCCTTGGAACCAGTCGCTGCTCGGAAAAGAGGTCGTAGGCCAACTTGGTCACAATTGTCGTCACACGGGAAATTAGAGTGCTCTTGCGACGCTTGAAAATGTCCTTGGACTCTTGAGAAAATGCCTGAAATCTCTCGGCAGTCCAAAAATCCCGCCGAAGAATGTCACCTCTGCAGTCGTCATCCAGTGTGGACAAAACATTGGCAATGTCACCCTGAATGGCACGGACGTCACTCACAGAGAACCCCCTAATGTCTGACATTTTATTTTCTCTTTCAACCAAAGAGCCAGCCCTTTTTGAGCGCCTTTCTTTGCTCTCGGCGCAATCGTCTCTTCTTTCCAAACTCGAAAAATCCTGCATTCTGGCGCTCTTCTTCCAAACTCAAAATCTTGTTCATCTTTCGCGCTGTGGCGTCCTTTTTCTTTTGAGCAATCTTCTTTTTCAAACCATCAAAAATTCCTTCAATTGCTTCAGAGCGTGCTTCAAACCACTCGTTTGCTTGTTCGGGTGTTTCGGGGTTCGCGTGGAGCATGCGGTTAACACGCAACCACTCAATGGCCTCTTCCACATTTTCTTGGGCTACGATGCGTTCCCCAATGGCGCGTTCCTGCTCGTCCAGTGGGACATTGAAAAACATGTGAGCACCCAAATCCAAGTCCTTGGCAACGTGCTCCAAAGCACTCTCATCATGTGCAAAGCACTCCAAGTGATGACCACCATCCTCCCAGTCACGATCAGCGCACCCTTCTGAGCAGTAGGCGGCACACTTGCAACGAGAGCATGATCCCGTTGCGCGCTTGCCGCACACGTCACAATTGATTGACATTTCTTTTCAAAAAAAAGGGACAAGGTTATTTTCAATATATTGGCAGGGGTCTCTAAAAGACAAGATGATAAACTACAATTTGACTGAGGAAGACGTGAAGCACTTGAACTCAACACGTAAATGTGGATTGTTTTTAGTACAAGACAGGGCGATTGACTTTGCTGTCAAAAGTGTCAAAAATCGCAATAGGTTTTCAGAGGTTACATTCTTTGCTGAAGGATATGTAGATTGCACACTGTGCTTTGGAACAAAGAGATTAAAAACACTTTACGTGTCAAGCATTACAAACATTGTCACTCCGCACGCCAGGCGTGTGTTTCGCAAGGTTCTTGGTGTTTGTAACATTGTCGTTCACCCAAGAGGGGGGTTTGAGTTAAAATGTCAAGCGGATGCCCGCAAGCTCGCAACGACACTCATCGTGTTGCGACGTCGCGGAACAGTGCTTGGGAACTTGGACAAGTGTCTCGTGGTTCAAAAGATTGCAAGGCTTTTATTGTTAACGTTTGATGAGGCAAAAATCATGCACGGAGTTTGAAGAAAAAAAAAGGGAGCATACGCTTTAATCCGTACAAAGAGTGTACTTGCTCATGAAGCGCTTCACAGCGTCTGGTTGCATTGTGCGAAATGTCAAGTAGACGTTACCCAGCATCATATGAACTGTTACATCTCCAAACTGAGCTGACTCAAATGTACTCTCATTCAAAACCAAGTCATCCCCAAAGAGATGTTTCAGATCCGTGGTGGAAACGCGATAAGTTAAAGAAGAAACACTTGAGTTGTTCATTTTTTTTTTCACGTCCTTCACACGCTGCGAACGTCAACTGCAGCGGAACCCTGAAGGTACTCTGTCAAACCATGACGGACATCTCCACAACCCGAGTAAGTGTGTCCCCAGTGGCCAGTGTTGCGCGTCTCGTGGTCAAAGGACGTTGTAGAGCGGTTGTAGTTTTTCTGAGCGCCTTGCCAGCTTTAAAAAAAACAACAAAAAGTTTAGAAAGAGAAACGAGAGTACTTTCTCGTTTGCTTACCAGATGCGGTTCACGTGGACATCCTCGGGAATCACCGTGGGTACCGACATGTCATCCATGGCAGTTGCCCGCGTGTAAATTTGGTACAGCTCATTGTAGCGGTACGCAGTCGAGTAGTGTAGGCTCTCGTAGCGATTGTTCAAGTTGAACAAACCATAGTCGAGCTCCGTGTTGAAGCGCCCGGAAATGTCCAGAGGGTTGGGAAAGTTCTTCTCAGCGTACGGCACGAAAAAGCACAGAATCGACTGAGGATTTCCGCGCGCCACACGACGCGCGTATGACTCAGGGTCCCAAAAGACCATGTTCATGCCTCCATAGTACTGGTCGACATACGGGGCGGGTTCCACGTACACGTGCTGAGGAGCGGTGACAATGGCCGACATGTAGGCAACCACATGCAACAGACCAATCATGCGCGAGGCATCCTGACCAATCTCAGCGTTCATGTGGGCAAAGTACGTGTTTCCAATCTGACCAGCCAAAACCTTGATGGCAGAGCGCGCGCGATATGTGGCATGCGCGCGGCACAACAAAAAGTTGCCTGGGAAGGGCAAATTGTACGTGATAAAGGCCCGGAACTGCGCCTTGGTACACGGAGCACCCAAGAAGAAGATGACAGCGGCCTTTTGTTTGTCGGTCAATGGCAACTGACTGACGAGAGTTACGTATTCGTCCAAGAGCGGCACAAACTCGATAATTTTGCCCTTCTCGTTAACCTCAAAGCGACGCGTTGGTCCTTCTTCGTCCATAAACTTGCGTCGATACATCTTTCCCTCTTCCTCGCCATCCGCGTCAAATCCCTCCATCAACCCAATGAGTCCCTGACGCTGGTAGCGGGGCTGTGACACCTCCCGAACGTCATCACCAATGGACGCTTGAGAAACGCTTGCCTTGAGTGCACGTTGGGCACGAATAAAGGGCAAATCCGCCACAGAATTGACTCCATGGAAACCAGAGAAGATTTCCTCTCCGTGCTCGTCTTGCAACCACTCGTAGCCTTCAGGGAGCTGCTCTCCAACTGGCACCCACAAGAGATTAGAAGAAGATGTGGAGGTCTTTGGTGATGCCTTGGGGGTTGCACCGGCATTCTTCAGAACTTGCTCAAACTGAGTGCGACGCGGGTTGAAAAACGACGCGTAATCTCCCTGAATGGCAGAGTTGCGCGCACCAAAGTCCCTGAGTGCATCCAATTCACCCGCAGTGGGCGCGCGGTTGTCCGGGAAGAAGCGACGCGCCTGCGACTGAACATCCCGGTCATCGCGCAGAGATGCGGCAACCATGTCCTTGAACCCAGTAACGGCTGACTTGACATCGGATTCGATTGGTTTCGTAGGCTTTTCAGCGGCTTCTACAACTCTCTTGGCGACCTTGTAACCAGTCTTTAACGCTGCGACGACTGCCTGTGCGTCTCCTGTCGTCTCGAACTTGTTATTGGCACCACCAAACATGTCCTGGAGTCTTTTTCCGTAATTAGCATCGTTGCTGCCGGCGCGTGCTGCGGCAACGACGCCAATCTTTTCAAGCAACTCTTGGGGCTGATAGTTGGGATCAATCTCACCAAAGAACTGCACCGACTCGCCAGTGCGCTTGTTGATAAACACGTCCATCAAGCGGTCGCGCGTGCTGGCCTCATCTGACTGAGTAGAGGGCTCGGGAGGTGTGTTGAGAACTCCGTTGCCGTTAAAGAGCTGCGAGTTGTCCAGGGCCATGTTCAAGTCAACCTTGGCAAAGCGATTACGATCCTCGTCAAAGATCATAATGGCGCGCTCAGTGCTGCTGTACTTTTCATCGTACACACAATACTCGTCAGTCATAGTGTAGTACTCGCCGATTTGCATGGGCTTGGACAGCAAATCAACGGGTTGAACACCATCAACGTGGAACGCGCGCACCTGGTACACGCGCTTGTTGTTCATCCACCGCTGGGGTTCCAAGCGATCTGCCAAGTGAACTGGCGTTATTTCGCTGTTCTTGCCGGGAATGTCGTCCACTCGGTCGGGCCCGCGAGGTCCCGCCAGGTAGTAGTTGACATTCTCGGGGCGGAACGTAATGTACGTCATCATCTTGTCGGGAACCATAATGGTGTCGGCCATGCCGTGATACGTGTACATTTCCGTGTCAGTCTTTTGGTCCCACATGGCGGCGCCATTTTGCGTCTTTTGAAAGTACGCAAAGTAGTCGCGCTGCTCGCGCAGGTAGTCCAAAAAGTCCAAACGCTTCACCTGACCATTCTCGCGCACATACTGCTGCTGGTAGTGGTGCGCGTGCAACAAGGCGCGAATCACTTCAGCGTTGGCAGTCTCCTGAAAAGAGCGCGCAATCTGGCCCAGACCAATCAAGAATGACTGACGACCCAGCAGTGTCTTGATCCAGCCGTGTTCAAACTGCATTGAGATACCACGTCGAACGAGCGCAGCGCGTCTCACATTGCGTCTCTGTGAAATGAGGCGCGAGGTGGCCTCTTCAGGCGTCAAACCCAAAATGTGAGCGTTGGCCTCCCAGGTGCTCCACTCGACAAAAATGTCGTCAACCACCTTGTAGGGCATGACCACCTCCGTGTAAAAGGTCTGGTTGGCTGTCCACATCCAGTCCATGATGGTGTTCCCCAAAAAGAGCGACTTGCCCTCGTACGCCTCTGGCATGTCCCAAGTGGTCACATTGCGCTTCTCCATGGGGTTTGTGGTTCCTCCACGGGGCTGTCCCAAATACGCATCAAAAATGGTATTGGTGCCCGAAGAAATTCCCGCAGCAAACGGGTCAATGAGCTGGCTCTTGGGCAAAAGTCCAGTAGCCGACATGTCAACTCAATTTTCTTAAACATTTCCAAGGGTCTCATAATATACGCGACTGATTTTGTTTGTCAGACTCTTAATGACCCGGACGTGAGGGCGCGCTTGCGCGCGTGCTTTCCGGATCATCGCGCTCCATTACCGGAAGAGTTCAAGGCGTTTGAAGCAATTGCCTTTGAGAATTACGGACCAATGTTCAAAGATGATGAGGAGTATCACGCGTGGTTTGCGAATCGATACAGGCAGTTTCTCCAAATGATTAAGCAATTTAAAGATAATGAAGAGATTTCCAAAGATTGAAACAAAAAAATAAAATATGGAGGGGTTGGTTGCTAAATTGACAGTTGCTGTTTACGACGTGCCAACGGGCGTGTGGACAAATGTTTCAGAAGTCGAGTCCACCAAAAGGTGCGAGAATGTGCGCAATGTCGCCGAAAATGTTGCAGATACAACCGACGCGACCACTGAGGAACGCTACGCGCAGCTGGTGAATTTGCACCACATGGTTCAAGCATACTGGCCAAGAAACTGGGATCGTTACAGACGCGAAGCGCACAAGGACTTTTTGAAGATTTGTGTGCAGCACGCCACAAGTATCATGACTGAAACTGATCCAAGCATGATTGTCGTCAAGTACAGAGACGCTGAAAAGAAAGCCGGCTCATTGATGGACACACGTGTTGGATCGTGTGCATTCACGCTGTTTACCTCCATCTGCCAGGGGCGCTGCTTTGAGTTGCTGAAGAATAAACACTTATAAAGGCCCGAACAAGACATTGTAAACAAATGGAAACGCCCGAATGGTATCGGGCGCACCACCTGCCACCCTTAGAAACCCGCCTGAAACGTGACTACCTCCTGTATCCCTTTCTGTCGCTTTTCGCCTACTTTCAGCGCATTTACTTGCGCTTGGGGTGGCAGCTGTTTGTTTTTCTAATCTTTACTCAGCTGGTACTTAAAGGCATTCTCTTCATGCTCACCAAGCGCCTTCTACTGCCCATGTTCAAAAACGCACTGGGAATTCAGTCAGACGCCTTTGCCATTTTGGAAACCATTGCGTTTCTCCCATGGGCCATTAAACCCCTTATTGGGCTCTTGTCAGACACCTTAATTGTTGGGGGTTATCACAAGCGCTTTTGGTTGTACCAGGCGCTCTTGGTCGGGTCATTGTCGAGTGGCATGTTTTTTTGGTCCTACTTCCAGCAATCGGCCATTGGTGTCGCTCTCTGTGTCATGGGCATTCAATTTCAAATTGCCGTCTATGATTTAATGTCCGAAGGACGATATTCAGTCATTACACGCGACTACCCGTACACAGGCTCAGACTTGCAAACATTCACTCAAGCACTTCAGGCGTTTGGTGTGCTCATTGCCGTCACATTGGTAGGCCTCTTGTCAGACTATCAACTCTACTTGGTCCTTCTCAGTGTCATTGTAGCACTCTGTGTGTCCCCTCTATGGCCCACGCTGGCCAACTACATTTCCGAGGAACGCCAGCCAGACACTTGCACGACAATTGCGCGTGTCCATGTCAACTGGCGCATGGTGGTGCTGATAATTGGCGTGGCCATTTCTGCACCAGTGACGGGAACTCTGGCTCAATTAGGATTTCGAGCAATCTCCCTGTCCCTGGCAGTCGTCCTTGTGGGCCTGGCAACCCTGGGAACCTTTTTAGCCTTTCCTGAACAACGCATCATTGGACGCATTGCACTGTTCCAAGTCATTACCTATCTCTCTCGACCATCCCTGGGTAGCGCCATGGACTATTTTTACACGGCTGACGTAACCTGTTTGCCCGACGGACCCCACTTTAGCATGTCATACTACATTTTCATCACGGGTGTCATTTCAACCGTGGCTGGTATTGGTGCCATTGTCATTTATCAGAGAACACTGAGCAATTTAAAGTTTCGGCTCGTGTTGATTATCACGTCCATTATCCAGGGGTTAGCTGGGCTGTCCGACTTGTTTTTAGTTTGGCGCCTAAACGAACGCATGGGAATACCCGACAAGTGGGCCTACATGATTGGAGAGGCCATTTTTGAGCCAGTCATTGGTACACTAAACTACATTCCTGTGACGACACTATTGTCCAAAGTGTGTCTGCCGGGGTTTGAATCGAGCATCTACGCCCTTTTGGCAGGCCTCAGCAACTTTTGTGGTGGCATTTCTGAACTCTCTGGGGCATTCATCTACACGTGGGCGGGTGTCAACACGGCCACGTGCAATTTCCAGACACTCGGCTGGCTCATCCTGGGGTGTCACGTGCTTTCCCCCATGATTATCGGAACTGCCGCATCCATTCTCATCCCCAACGTGGGTCAGGACGAACCCATTGTTGTGTCACTCGAAATTAAGGTTGAAGAAGAAGAAGAAGGAAACTTTGACCATGTTCCCCTGGATGATTTCCCAGACCCAGGAACGGATGAAGACGATTTTAAATGAATAAAAGGGTCTGGGTCCATTGCTTAGTGAAAACACGTCCCGCACCAGGCTCGAAACATCTCGGTCTTAAGGATATCTGTTGCTTCTGTGACGATCCGTTGGCTGGTGTGTGTTGGAAACACTCGTGGCTGCGCCACTTACCAGCGTTCCGTGAAAAATACAGTGAAGTTTTAATTTCGCTGTTACTGTGTCTGCGGCGCTACAAGCTTGATTTGTGCGTTATCCAAAAAATATACACGGCCTTTTTGGACACTGAAGTGATTTACGCACAATGCCAACAGGTTCTACTATCGTGTTCTCATGCTACACACAAATGCTGTAAACACATTGAGCAGTACGTTTTGTGTCCGGTATGCTGTAAAAACGCCGTACCAGTTGCAACTCGACTGTCAGTATCAGTTATGGAACACTTTACATTAAAGTGCGTTATTAAAAGGGGCTCCATCTGATATGGATAAGAGGACTTTGGCAGAAAAGTCAGTTGCCTCAAAACGGCAACGAGAAAAAGATGATGAAATACAAGTGTCAGAAAACCAAAAACGTAAAATGGAAAAGGCTCGTTGGTGGCTGAACGACAACATTGTAGACAGTGAATTATCCATCTGGGTCTGGAAAAACAAGAAACCTTATTTATTGAAAAAGCAAATGTCGTATTTTTGAAGGAAGGTTTGATGAAACAAACGGGAGAGAGACAATCTACTACAAGCTCGCTCGAAAGTTTGAAAAGGATATCAAAAAGTGTCGTGAACAGTTTAAAGAGGAGGCGCGAGTGTGGTGTTTGTGCGCCAAACGCCTGAAAATACACAAGGATATTGTTTCAATTGTTGTGAAACTCTTATTAACGCAAGAACCGTTCCCGAGAGAATGAAAAAAAAATGGACAGGAAGCCATTGGTTCGGGTTCAGTATGCGACATCTGGCTGGTCCGCCTTGTACCGAACACTTGTCGTCTTGGTTCTCTTGGCCATTTTGGGAATTGTCATTGCAATTCTCGTCAAATCTCCAGGGACTACGGCAGTAACAACAACAACGACAGTTGTACCAACAACAACGGTTACACCAACCACGTCATCCACACCCAATGTCGCATGTGGTCAAGACATTCAAGCGGCGGTGAACGCGCTCACCGAAGTCATTTTAACATCCCCTTGTGTGTACAATGTAACGTCGACCATTTTCCTAAGGTCTGGAAGTATCTTGAGGGCGAGCCCACCGGACCGACTTGCAGTTTTGCGTTTGAACGACGGGGCTAATCAGCCAGTCGTCTTGGTGGGGAATGATCTCGAGGTGGGTACCTCGGCGCCTCTCATGACCAATGTGGTTATTCGGGACATTGCCATTGATGGCAACAAGGCCGCCCAGTCGTCTGAAACAATGCCCTCAAAACCCTGGATTAGAAACAATGGCATTGATGTGCGCTACGTGTCTGGTTTGTCCATTGACAATGTCTATGTTCACGATGCTCGCAGTGGGGCCATTGTTGTTTCCTGGGATTCGTCGACTGTTTCAGTGACCAACTCCTTACTTACAACAAGGTGAGAATATCCTTCTTACGTATCTGTCTTTTTTTGGTCACAAAAAACGCGTCAGCGGTTTTTTGTGGCAAAAAAAAACCAAAAGCTTCTTCGACGGCATTGCTCTGTACACGTCCACGGACATTACCGTGACCAACTGCAACTTGCAAAACAACGTTGCGGCAGGCATATCCATTGACAATAACTTGGTGAATACCGTCTTTCAGGGTTGTAACATACACAATAACGGTGATGTGGGTATTTTTCAGCGCTGGGCAACCAACATTACCTACGACTCGTGTCAAGTGTACTCAAACGGCAACCACGGGGCCTTTTTGTCGTGGAACAATCCCACAGCGGGCACGGGTGTCATCAACACACTCTTTACGGGGTGCTCGTTCAACAATAATGTCGGTCGCGGTATCAACCTTGACTCTCCAGCCGCAGAGTCCCCGGGGACTTCTGTCATCTCGTCAACCTTTTCAGGCAACTTGGCAACTACCTTTTCGGGTCCAAATGGAGGCACACTTCCCGGTTGCAACCAAATTGTAGTGTTTGATGGCGGAGGAAGTCCCCCAAGCATTTCCTTGAGTGCAGTCACGTGTATTTGAAATAAACAAGGAATTTTTAAACGTAATCTTCATACATAGGGTGTAGAAAAGAAATTAAAGCCCCATGATTGGGTCAATTCAAAAGGATGTTTGGCAACACGTACTGTCTTTCGTAAGTACAATTGATTGTATCAGGTTGTTGAGAGTTTGTAAAGCGTTGAAGGACACAGTATATCGCGAGTTTTCAACGCGAGCACACGTGTTACACCCGTACACGTTTTGCAAATCTCCCATCAAACCCCAATCATTTATTGCACTGTTTCGAGTTGTTCTTACCCAACCTCGCGAAATTTTACTGTATTGGGACCCATTGGTGGCAGCCTATGTACTCAATTGTACAAACAAGGAGAGTAGTCTTGACTTTGGGTTTGGCAAACATCCCAGATTTAAACGAACTTTCAACATGTGCTGGATTGATGACGTTGGAAAGGACATTGCTTCCGTCACAATTTGGAATGCAAACAGCAAGTTACACGTTGAGGCATATGGACGTCAACTTTTGCTGGATGCCCGGAGACGTTGGGTAGACAGTTTTTCACAAGATGTAAAAACAATTTTCCAATGGAAGAGAAGGGGTCAGTAAAATACACTTTGTCGTTTTTAACGGGACAAAAGCTCGCTTACGAGGGTCCACCGGACTTTAAACGGGTGCAAGCATTCCTTCAGGAAAACGGATACCACAAAGATGAAACGCGTATCATTTTTTGTGGGAAGCAGTACAATCAAACCATGCCCATGCCGCAAAGCGGGTCATGGTTACACATTGTTCTCAAATTGCGTGGAGGCGGTGGATGCATCGCATCTCAAACGGATTTTCAATCCGGTTTGGATCGTGAAAAGGTTTGAGATGCCGATGATGACACCCCCAAGTACGCTTGTGTGGGGTTTGGCATGAACATTCTTGGCATTTGCCAAAACCCTTCGTGCAAGACGCGCGAACAACACGGGGGTCGCTTTTGGGCCCGGTATGGGTTTGGAACGTTCACCATGTCCAATGTGCGCTTGACGTGCGTCTCCTGTCACATGTACACTGACAAGCCGTTTGTGACCATGTGCTTTGTTGGTCCTTGCACCTTTAATGTGCTTGCCCAAAGCGTGGACGACAAGGTGACGATTGATGATACTCATGTCGTCAAAGGTGACGACGAAGCCATGACGTACAAGGTGCGCAACCCGGACAATCAAGCGGAAACTACTACCTGGAAGCAGTTGGTTGTTCACGTTTTTAAAACACTTGAAAAGCGTTTGAAAAGAGAATAAAAGAAGCATACTTTTTTTTTAAGATACGGAAGGTGTGCCAACACATGAAATTTGCCTATGTCGAGGCGGGAGAATAATTGGAAAAAATTCAACCATGCCTCCAAATGGATTAAAAATTTATTGCGCAATTGTATTTAAAAATGATTAAAATTTCCAAGCTCCGCTCGTATGTCTGGTCGACGTTCCCGAATCTCCCTCAAGCAACCCTCCAAAAACTCTGGAACGCACCCCGTGTCAAACTTGAGACCAATGGAGTGCAACTTGTATGCCGTGTAGAGGCGATAGGCAGACACTGCGTCCAACTCAAGTCCTTCATGGTCCACCTTGCAACAGTCGGGCATCCGGAGGGGTGGATCACACAACCACTCATCGTCTGGGAAATAAATGGGATAGCCACGTCTTGCAAGCCACAAGAGACATGGTTCAGACTTGTGACGCCCGGTGGATTTCCACGTGGACTTGCGGCGACTTTCACGGACACTGGAAAGCGCTTTAAAAAAAAGGGGGGTTAAAAGTGTGGTTTTTTTTTGTCTTGATGGCCTGTGGACATGTATCCCACTGGCTCCGCGTAGCGGAGCCAGTCAAGTCTCACCCAATCCTAGCCTAACGACATAGATGAAATGTGCATGTGATGCAGCTGCCCATTGAACGACATTGGACGTGGGCTGAACCTTGCGGTAGACACGTTTCCCCGCGTAATCCTTGTCCACCAGTCTGTACACAGTCGAGGCAATTTGGGCGTACTCGAGAATCATCTTGTGTAAGTGCTTGTCCCCGTGATTCTCGGCACACTTGTCCGGGTCTCTGTCCGTGAAGAAGAGATTTAACAGAGCGACAAGAAGATGACAACACCCCAATAAAGTCATTTTTTTTTCATTTCTTATCAATCATGGCTTTGAGTGGTTTGACCTGGCCCGAAACTAGTTTCTGGTGAATGTCCCTGTACTCTCTGTAAAAATTCCAGCGAGCATGTCTGCGGTAAAATGCAGTCTCGATTGATATACGCTGGTCGTATACTTCTTCGTCTGAGTAATAATCTTCAGAATCATCATCGTCCCAGACGTACTCGACCGGTTTTGGAAGATTGTAGTTGACCATGTAAGACGCAAAAACCACATATGCCGACAGTACGTCAAATGGATTACGACACGAAAAGGGCACAGTGTAAATCCATTCCCTCATACCCCAATCTTTCGTTCCAGAATTGAAATTTCGATACTTGTAAAACTCGTACTCATTCAAGTCCTTGCTTAGCATCCAAAGGACTCGCACAATGGTAAAGAAATACTCATGTGGATTCGTCACAGTGTACTCCATGTACCACCCGCTTCTCCCATACTCTTTCCGAAACAGGTTTTGAGTGCCTTTTGTCAGCGCTTTGTACAATGTTTTGTTTGCGTTAAATATACACGACGTACCCAGCAAACTCACATAGACAATTTTTGGTGAACCCCATCCATTTTGATTCCCTTCACCGTTTGGGTTTTGCCACTCATATAATAGTGCCAAGTCCCATTTCCTGACGCTTGTCCAATGTGGTTCATTTGAGCCGGCTATCAAGCTTGACATAAACTTATCCACATTTTCGTCATACCCGACATGCATGTGGTAACGGAACCAGCGTTCAAAAACATTGTGTTTCTTCATCCATCTGCGAAACTCCAAGTTGTCCCTACCAAACGCGAAAAGATAGAACAAATTGTCCACGCGTTCCAGCACATGGACGCGCATGTGATTGTCCATCTTTTGCAACTCTCCAAATGTGGGTGGTTCACTTTTGGCGCGTTTACCATCACTCTGTGCCATTTTTTTTCTAAGGACGTGCTCCATTTTTGTATTGTATCCAGCAATGTTTAATATATTATGGAAAAGAATAACGAGGGGCAGTTGTCGTGTGCGTGTTTAGACGCCCGCAAGACATTGGTCGTTTGTAATCGCGTCGTGACGCGCAAGTGTCAAACGTGCCTTGCGATTTTACGACGTGTACACAACAAACTCCGTCTGGTTGCGTACATTGTGCTCACGCGACGCTTGCGACAGGGTCGCGACGTGAGTCGCATAATTGTCGACAAGATTGAGAGACGTTTCATGGTTCAGGATGGGGTGTATGGGAATTGTGCACTTTTGACAGACTTGAGGTGCGATGCACCACTAACTCGCGTAAAGCATGTCGGTGTCCATTTTCCTGGTCGAGCGTTGGACATTGATCAGGGCGCTCTCGTGGAGTTTATACGTTGGCACAATTTTCAAACAATTCAGTTGGACGTTTCTGGACCTTTTATCACGCTACATTATCTGCGGAAATTGCAACAAGCCATGCGACCTGGAACACACTTGACATTTATACCACGATATCAACCTGTAGTACACGTGAGCCCCAGTGATTGTGAACGTAAAACAGGAATTATTCGCTACCAAGATGACAGTGGTAAAAAAATTGACTGGGTTGAAACTGACGTTTCAGCGTGTCTTATGGTTAAACACAATTTTTTGTAGAATGCCTCGGACACAAAGGGTCTTTTTAAAGGATTATTCATGGTTTGACGTGTACTGTGTAGCACTGTCCGCAGGGTTCATTACAATTATTGCAACGTTGCCTCTGTATAATGTAAAGAATGTGCTGATAAAAGTGTTACCGCTCATTGTTTTACTGTTGTCTGTGTCCGTTTTTGGGTATGCGAAACTTTATAACCATCGATATGCTTGGGAATAAAAAGTACCTTTACTCAAAGCTTTTCACGTACAAAGAACTTCTTGGGAGGATCGACAAATTTTCTATTATGCCAGTTAACTATCATTTGAAACCCATTGCTCAAGAAAATGTAAATGATTTGAGCGAGCTGTTGAACGGCTGAAAGCGAGTCCGAAACATCCCAATGTGTCCGTATAATGTCGGCGTACGACTGTGATTCGAAAGAAGGGTTGTTCATGGTCTCTTCAAACAGCGCTTGGGCGACTTGAGCCCTCATGTGAACATGAGAAACCGGTACGGTGAATCTTAATGAATAATCCATTCTCGTCACCTCAAAAAAAACACGTGCACCTTGTCGAATGTCTTTGTGTCTCATTCCACCTTGTACATACCATTTGGACGTTTTGCCAGTCGTCTCTGTCGGCACTTCTAAATAGTACATTTTGAGCGCAAAGGCCCACGCCAGGCAGTTTTGGCGATCATCGTCACCTACCCGCTTGGGATTAGGGCCCAACTCAAGCAGTTGTGGCACAATCTTTTCATTGTAAAGCAAGTTCCAGACGTGCTCCCTTTTCAGGCGTTCTCGAATGTGGGGCAGCGCTTGATACAGAAAGACCACTTCCATAACGTCCAGGTTCAGGATGACTTCCTTTCCACCATAGATGAAGAGTTGTCGGACCTGCTCAGAGTTTAAAAGCTCCTCCAGGCGCCCTCGTTTCGTGTTGGGCTCCATGAATTTAAAACAAATGATTGATGTGAATAAATAGTGATTTTTTTTTATTCCTCGTCTTCACTTTCCTCCTTGTCTCGATTCCACTGGGACGCCCAGCACGCCTTTATGGGACCCGTTAATCCTCTTTTACAGGCTTCGGCGTGCTCCCTTTTATAAAACTCCACAACTGCCCATCCTTTGGACAAGCCCGTCTCCCTATCATACTTGAGCCTACAGGCCGCAACCGGTCCAAACCCTGAGTACGCTTCAATCAAAGACAATTCATCTTGTATGTCTTTGGGAATGTTAAACAACACCAGGGTAGTGGAAGATGTTTCGGAAGAAAGAAGAGCACGCCACTCTCGCTTCATTTTTTATTTACTTGGACCACCCGATCCGGGAGTTGATCCACGTTTGAATTTTGGGGTGTTCCTCTGACCACCTCAGGTAAATGGACAACCTTTTTAGGTCCCCATGAAGCCATGACAGAGTCCACGTCTTGTTTTCGGGCATTTCTGAGGGCCGGATGACCGGCCCTCAGGGGCTTTCGAAGGGCTGACGTGGCGGCATGGGCATTGTCCATGGAGGCTTCGAGTTGCGCTTGGGTTCGGTCAACCTCTTCAGGCTTGAGCTGTTCGGAAACACGATTGAGAGCGGCCGAAGCGTCGCGCTGGGACGAGAAGACACGCGCGTTCATGGCGGCGGACTCCATGGTTGACTGGACAACACGTTGGTTGGCGGCTAAAGCATCCAAGTCTTGCATTTGAGCATTCACCTCCTGCCATTCGCGCACCTTGACCATTTTCAACTGATCATCTCCCACCTCATCCGCCTCCCGCGCCTCTTGTTGAAGCTGCGTAGCACGTTGGCGCAAGAAGGCGCGCTGAACCTCGAGTTCGCGCGTGGTTGCGTTCATTTCCGCCACAGTTTCATTGGTTTTGCGCATTTTGTCCGTCTCAGACTCTTTGTTCCATAGAGAACCCCAAGCGCGTGAAAGGTAGGAAGAAGACATTTTTGTTTTTTTTTTTTTCACAAAAGAAATTATTTTGTTTTTTTCAATTAATAAAGAATCACTTAAAATACACTCGTACACCCACACAGTACTCATTGTCCACTTTGAAAGCAATTATGTTCCATGATATGATACGCTCCTTTTCAAAACTTTTCATTTCATCTACAGCAGACATTAAAATCAATGGAAAGTCATCAAAGGACAAGCCATCTATCAAGAATGGTTTGATTGCAATACCCCAAATTGGAACTGTCTTCCAGTCATCTGGTAAAAATTGACGTCCACAAAGAGGTTCTAAAAACTTTGTGTGTTTACAAAACTCCTGTACATCCTCCCAAGATACTTGATGGCAAGTCTCGTCCATTTTTTTTTTTTAAACCGACCCCCAATTTTTTATTTTAAAAAGATTGTCACACGTATAAAGACCACACCATCGCCAGCGTCGCACGCAATCACATGCCATGTGTATTTTCGTTCCCTTGGAAATCTTGACATTTCGTCAATGACCGTCATGACCAACTCTGTAACCTCATCAAGTGACGAGAAGAGTCGATTGAATGACTTGATAATGCCTGCCTTCTTTGTAATCATCTCCAAGTCATCTGGTGGGCAGCGAGGTCCGCAAAGTGTCTCCAAGAATTGCGTGTGCTGACAAAAGTGTTCCACATCATCCCAGGAAACCTTACGAGCGTTCATACACAACCCCTTTGTAGTGGAAAAAAAAGCACTTCATTTTAAATACAATGTCACACAAATTGAGAAACGACTGCTGGTATGTTTGTATGAAGTTACATCCCATGTTAATATTTGTTCCTTTGGATATGTTGCCACTTGCTCAACGGTAGACATGACAACCTCTGGAAACTCATCTAAAAGTCGCACACGGTGAGACAATGACTCGACACTACGTGCCCTCATAAAAACTGCCTCAAAGTCACCTGGCGACATACGGCGCCCACAAAGAGGATCCAGGAACCCCGAGTGTTCACAAAAGTCTTGGACATCATCCCAACTAACCCCACACATGTCCTTGTTTTTTGCGGGGTTCATAAGCAACCCTTACACAGATCCAAAATGTTCCACTGCGACCCACTTCATATTCAGCTGACCAATAAATGGCGTCTGGTAACCTGTCATCGTTTTCAATTAAATCGTGTACGTGCATAAGTAAACCAGGAAAATCACAAGCATTGTAGAGGGATATTTGAAAGGTCCTACAGTGTTTTCTTTGAATCCAAGCTAATTCAATGGCACACTTGCACCGTGGACCACACAGCGGTGTCAACCAGTCACAATGATCTAAAAAGGCACACACATCGTCCATCCCTTAACACTTTAATAAAATTCTTGGGTCTAGACCCACTTGTTGTATTCCATAAATGCAAAACATGTCTGGGTGCGGCACCAGCAGTCCTTGTCGCTCTCGAACAGTCAGGTAGTCCACTCGAAACTTGGTGGAAAGCATTTGGCGCATTTTAGCGTACGCCAGCTGACTCCAGTCGTCATTGTGAACATTGAGTTGCGCACACAAGACTTGACCCTGGGTGAGTGCTCCACCGTCAATGGAAGCGGTTAAAAAGGCACACATTTCCGCGTGGCGAGCTTTCCAAGTGTCCTTGTCAATGTGGTATTCGCGCCCCATGGTGAAAACTGCGAGCAAAAGAAGGAACAAGGGGCTCATAATTTAAATGGACCCAATTCTAAACACCTCTGGGGCCAATCGTTATGTGCTTTTCCCAATCAGATACGGGGAAATATGGGAAATGTACAAAAAGGCAGAGGCATCCTTTTGGACTGTCGAAGAGGTTGATTTGGGGTCCGACTTGGACCACTGGAACACTAAGCTCACTGACAATGAGAGGCATTTTATTTCCCACGTGTTGGCCTTTTTTGCTGCCAGGTAAGAGCCTTTTCCCGCCGCGCGTCAAGCGCGGCGGGAGTTGAGGGAAAAAGAAGATGGAAGGTTCTTCCTGTATTTCCGAGAGAGATTTCGTAGACGCTAACCGCGTCTACAAAATCTCTCTCTTAGTGACGGCATTGTCAATGAAAACCTTGCCACTCGATTCATGAAGGAGGTTCAAATCCCCGAAGCGCGCTGCTTTTATGGCTTTCAAGTGGCCATTGAAAACATTCACTCGGAAATGTACTCCACCCTCATTGACACCTACATTCGCGACGCGGATCAAAAACAACACCTTTTCAACGCCATTGAAACTATCCCTTGTGTTGCCGAAAAGAGCAAGTGGGCTCTCAAGTGGATTGAAAGCGACACTCCTGCACCCTTTGCCCAACGTCTGGTGGCCTTTAGCATTGTCGAGGGGATTTTCTTTTCGGGCTCCTTTTGCGCCATTTTCTGGCTCAAAAAGCGCAACTTGATGCCTGGACTTTGTTCATCAAACGAGTTCATCAGTCGTGACGAAGGCCTTCACTGCGACTTTGCGTGTTTGCTGCACTCCATGCTGCAAGACAAGTGCACCCCCTCAGTCATCCTGGACATGGTGAAGGAGGCCGTGGAGATTGAAAAGCAATTTGTGACGGTTGCGCTGTCTGTGGCGTTGATTGGCATGAATGCCATGCTCATGAGCCAGTACATTGAGTTTGTCGCCGATCGACTCTTGGTTGAACTGGGGTGCCCCAAGCACTACCACACACTCAACCCATTCTCCTGGATGGAGCTCATTTCTCTGCAGGGGAAAACAAACTTTTTTGAAAAGCGTGTCGGAGAGTACGCCAAGGCCCACGTTCAGAGCGCCAGAACCATGAAGCGGTCCCAAGACAGCCAAGAGACTACGACCCAAAGAGTGTTTACAGTTGATGAAGATTTTTAATTTCTTTCAAAACTTGAATCTCCCGTTCTTGTACGCGAGTACTTGTGACACTGATAATAAGCCGTCCTTCAGGTTTTCTCGCACCTCCCTGCACAGCCGTAGAACACGTGAGTTGTCGGGAGTGTAATTAATTTCGTTCAGACTCAGTGACAGCGTGATCAAACTCAACAGGTCAAACGGCGACTCGTGCGAGAAATTGGTCAGTTCCCTCAATTGCGCCATCTGCGCAATTGAGGGAACTTGCGGTCGATAAAATGTACCATTCGGATCAGATACAACATTGGCTCTTTCTCAACGGGTACTATCGGGGGCCCATTTTCATGGACGCGAATAAGACCCAATATCAAGAAAAGATAAAAAGAAAGTACTTTCATTCAAGCACTTGTTGCACTGTCCACTCCCCCGACGTCAACCCCTGCTGTAGCCGACTGTAGACAGAGCCATGCACGAATTTATCTTCTTTGAACACCTGCCATGCGACTACACCAAGACCATGTTTGTTACGCAAGTCTTCGTACGACTCATTATATGAGGCTACACCGTCATCAGATTCAGATTGACGCCTGTCGTCTTCTGCCAAACAAAGTTCATATATTCTGGGGGTGTGACACAGTGCTAACAAATCAAAAGGCATGTTATGATTAAACATACACTGTTTAGACATGACTCGCGCCAGTGGAGGAAACTGTTTGTCGATCATTCTCGCAATATTAATGCATTGCAGGGAAGGCTCAATGGTGCTGTCGTTATTTGTTGCCTCAAAATATTCTCCAGAGTACTCTGGGCGCGTGCGAATATCAACCCCTAAACGTTCCAAAACAAGGCGTAATCGCGGTACGTTGGAAAAAATCTCGACACTTGTGCTCCGTACAATGAGTGTTATATTCTCCAAAGTACTGTCACTAAGCCACACAATCTCTGCTCCCCCTCCGTCATTTGGTGTCAAGCTTCCAATCAAGTTTGCGACATACCCATCAATGTCCCCTGCTTCGACATTTGAAAATCCCGTATGGTATCGAAACCACTTGCCAAACACGTCATAACGTTTCATAAAGGCCTTCATGACTGGCATTTGTCGCCCGAGGGCAAAAAGGTCCTCCAGACGGTCCACGCGCGACAAGACTTCCACGCGGACATCAACTGGTAACCGAATAATGTCCTCGGGTGACAATGGCTCCTTCTTGGCGCGCTTTGGTTCACCCTCAGCCATTTTTCAAATTGTAAACTTTTTTTTGATTCAATTTATCGTCATGGAGGGCCATTGTTGTTTGTTATGCACAGGCCTTGGGCGTGTTCCGGTGGCCTTTTTGATTGACAAGCTGTTCACCATGAGCAAATGGAATGATATCCGAGATCACTTTAAACACCACGATGTGTCTGACGAGTACTCGCTGCTTGAAGAAAGAAGCATATGTTTAAATTCGTAAGGATTAAAACATGTGCGAACAATTAGAAATACACACTTTTACTGCTTTTGTATTTTTTTTGTATTCCCCGCACATGTTTTAATCCTTACGGATTAAAACATATGCTTCTTTACAAAGAAGCTGTCAAGCGCTCTGAAACGGTGCCCAAGGAGTGTTTCATGGCGCTAACTGAGGCCTCGTTGTCGGTAAAAAAATGATCAGCAGAGGGGTCGCTGGATTTCTCCTACTGCTTTTTTGTTCGTCGGCAGTCGTCGCCAGCAGCATGTCGTACCATCGGTGCAGTCAAATGGTCATCAACTACCAGACGGATCGCCCCCCGTTTGATGGAAAGACCATTTCATGCATCTTTCACTCGGATTACAACTTGACGGAACTCGAGGAGACGGCAAAGGAGCTGGGTGCATCTTTGCACACTTTTCAGCATAAGATTCGTGAATGTGAACACAAGGCTGAAACGTGTCGCATGTGCGAGCAGGTGACATTGCCGCGTGTTGACATTTGCAAAATGGTCCAGGGAGGTTATGAGGGGCCGTCCTTCTGCAAACACATTCAAGAGGAAGCCCGTGTCTGTCGCTCACTTGACTACTGTCACAATTGGTTTCATCGCTCCTGTGGCTTCCCCAGAGAGACGGAGCTTGTAATTAAACTCTGAGTGCTACTTGAAAAAAAAGGGGACAATAAAGTAATTTTAAAAAAAAAAACATGCTCTTGTTACTTTTGCTATTGACTAGTGTCGCTTTGGGTAACCCTACGTGTCACTGGGTGTGTGATGATCCAGTTTGTGAGGCAGTGTGCACCCCCATTTGCCAGCCAACTGTATGCAACTACATTTGTCCGGGTAGTCCTTCAGCCTTTTGCTATCAACCAGCGTGCTGGACAAGTTGTGCAGGTGCCATCTTTAACGCCACTGAATGTCCCGCGTGTGAGACGCAGTGCGGAGAGCTCCAGTGCATCCCTTCAACGGCAACGTGTCAAATTCAGTGTCAACCCCCAGAGTGCTCGTGGTCGTGTGTAAAACCTTTAAATTGCCCTCAACCAACTTGTCAGTTGCAGTGTGAAAACTACGCGTGTCAACCCCCAGTCCCTTCTAGTGCCGCCAAAATGGAAGCCTTGTTGGTCATGCTGGGCATGTTGTTGTTTTTGTAATAAATAAAAGAAAAAATGTTTACAATCAAGGTGCATTCAGTTGGGTTGGGAAAAATTTACAAAACCCACGAACTTGTCGTAGCAGCCGACACATCTTTGGCGGAGCTTTATGGATTAATTGACGCACAAGTGAATGACCGGTATGTGCCCAAACGACTCATCGCTGCCACACTCAAACCGTTAGACATGTCAAAGATTGGACGTTGGTGGTTTCGTGATGGAAGTATTACGTCTGATTTTCCAGACGCAAAGCCAAACTTTGTCCTCGACAAGTCAGACCCCACGAAATCCATTTCAGATTGCGGTATCTCAGACGGTGCTGAGCTTGTATTTGACAATGGAATGAAAGATTAAACAGTGTTTTAAGACGTACGATTTGGTCCCTGAAGAGTTTGGAAGAAACTCGAATAATCCCATTTACAGACGTTTGGTGGACTTGAACAGACCCAAAAAGAAATTAAAGAGATGATTTTTTTTTCTTTAAACATGCCATATGACACTCGGATCACGCGTGTTAAACACATCTCTGTTCGTAGTACTCGTTTCAGTCATGTAAAAGAGTTCTGGAATGGGCTCATGGTCCTCCACGTAGAGACACTGGGCAACCACAAGGGCGGCCAGTTTGATACTGTAAAGCGTTCGATGAATCTCTTCGTCATGCCTCAACTGGCGAACGTCTACATTTTCAGGAATTGTTAACGGCACGTGAATGGTGCTCAATTCAGTCTCCTGTTGAACTGTTTGAGACTCGGAAAGACCCAACAGCAATTCCTGATAGTCTACCACCGCCTGACCATCCATTTAGTTTTTCTTGTGAAAAACTTAATGTCTGACAAGGGGCTCTGTAAGTGGTCAGAAGAGCACGCGAAAACACTCCCAAAAAATGTCAGTTGGACGTTTTCATTTTTTCCAAGAGATGCATGCATCTGTATTGCGATTAGAGAGACCTCATTTTGCACCATACATGGTTACTGGGTGCGCCTGTGGAACAAATTGTGCGTGCACTGTGGTCACGTACCTTACGCCAGATACGTTCCCTTTTTACTGGCACGCGAGGGAAAGATTTCAAGAGACATTGCCAGACACTTGGCAAAACACTACATATCAAACGAATGGTGCTTGTGTGACAAAAAGGACCCAGAAGCGCCAACCAGTTTGAATGACTTTGCTTTTAGATTTACCAAACGCAAAATAATAATTTATGATGAAGATGAGGATGCTTTTGGGCATTTGACGCTTGAAGAAGCCCTAGCGAATATAAATGTGTTTGAAAATTAAAAACAATTCTGGCAAGAAAAAAACAAATGAATCACATTCGGACGCCCCAGGACGCGTTCCAGGTCATTCAGTCGGATGTGCGCAACTTTCGGGCGCTTTTGCACAACATTCATCCCATGCGGGCCATTGAAAGGGCTGAAGTAATCTTTTTTGATCATTTCCCGACGCTGTTGGCGGGCTTTGGAATTACACTGGGGGGCATTATTGCCGCCTGGATTCTCTACAGACTCATCTTGTGGTTTGGACTACCTTTGAGGTCTCAGCCACACTTTAGGGTCGCCAAGGATGCGCGGGGACGGAAGCGGGTCGAGCAACATGATCCTCAGACTGGCAAAGTCACCTGGAAGGACATTGAGGGCCAGTATTCGTACGTTGGGAACGCTGAAGAACAGCAACCTGCCGAAAGCACACCCGATGTTCGGCCAATTTACTACAATAATCGGTCGTCCATTGTGCACTTTTTGGCGCTCTTTTTCCTAATTGTGTGCATCATTTTGGCCTTTTACACGGGATTTTGGGTGGCTGGGTTTAGCTTTTTTAATCTCGGTGAGAAAGACTTGACCACCCGGCCACTTTCGTGGCCGGGTTCAAGTCGAAATATTGTCTAATATTTTTTTTCTCTACTAACGCATCGTTTGACACTTTGTGCTCGTTAGCCATGTCCCTAGGTGTCATTGGCATCCTAGTCACGTATTCCTTCTCGGCGCCCATTTCAAACACCACGGGGGCCTTTATCATGTTTGGAACGGGCCTGTGGACGGAAGGCATGGCCATTGCGCTATCGCGCGACAATGTGCCGGGAACTATTATGCAAATGGGGATTTTTTATACGCTTGGTGAGACTTTAACTGGCTCGAAGAGCCAGTTCAAAGTCGAAAAACTCACTCACTCTTCTTTTTCTTTTCATAACAGGTAAGTTTTTATGCACACAAAAAAAAACATAAAAGAAACACTTACGTGTTTCTTTTATGTTTCCTCAGTCAAACTCCGAAACGCGCAAGGAAAGCTCATTTTGCGCACCATTCCCAACCGCTATTTCATGGACGAAATGGTCGATCGCTACGTGGAGGACGAAGAGGGCATGGAAGGGTTTGCGGCGAGTGACATTGACCGCAAGATTAACCGAGCAATTTCCAGTGGCTACGATCCAACGTTTACGCAACACTTACGAAATCGAAGAACACTTGTAGTAAAAGAATGAAGAGGGGGGCTTTTAAATTTGTTGTTGATCCGCGCAAGATGACCAACATTGGTCACTGGATTCTCGAAAAGTACACGTCAGAGTTTACCGTCAAAGTCATGATGAGCTTTGCAGGAATTGGTGCAGTCCTGGGAGGTTGGCAAGGAGGACATATATCCTACGGCTCTCTACAGCGTCACAAGGAAGACACATTCGAAGGTGTCATGGTAGGCGCAGCGATTGGCTTGTTTGCCGGTGGCACTTGGCCCATTTCGATCCCATTGTGGGTGACTTACAAGGTGCTCGAAGTGTCCACAAGACAATAAATAAAGAGAATGAAAAGGGGTGCTTTTTACAAACAAGTAGCGACTCACTGTGCAAGACATGACTGGGACGACTTGAGGCCCAACGGAGAAGTTTACGCCATGATTGGGTGTGTTGTCACTGGTTCCATTTACTGTGGATACAAGTTTGGTCAGGGTGGGAGCTCTTATGACCGTAAGGAGCGCGCAGCGTTTGGGTGCTTTGTGGGAGGCATCGGGATTGCCACGGCCGTTTACTTTTGGCCCATTTCCATTCTAGCCTTTGCCATTTACAAGGTTGCCGAGGTGGCCTCCAGGGATTAATAAAAAATCAAACCTATACATTGTGCAAGCTATTTTGTCAAGTCTTAAATTGCCAAAATGTCTTCAAACGCTACACTAACAGGTAAAAAAAAACTTTGTCACTTGAAAAAAAAAATAAAGTGATTGTTTTTTCTTTTAGGAGGTTATACGCGCCTGGACAGTCAGGCCGAGACGACTGGCAAGGGTCCGTTTGACTTGCGGGCCATTATGATTCGCAAGCAAATGTTCCAGCGCAACGAAGGCGTGGCCGAGTGCTACCCCAATGTTGACGACATTAACTTGGGATGCACGCCGGGAGAGATTCTCGTGTTTCGCAAGGGATTGCGCACTACATCTCGATCTGGCGCAAGGTCCGTCGCAGTCTTTTCGTCGCTCAATGGAGAGCATTGGGGGCGCTACAAGTCCCGAGATGGCTGGAAGAGAGATCACGCCATTGCGGGTATTTGCAAGACACTGTACCAGTTGCCGGGAGCCGCCAGCACTGCGTCGGCGCGTGGTTCCGATTACCAAACGGACTCTGGTTTGGCCTGGTTGGAGAGCGGAAGTATTTCAGCGTCCCGCAACACTGGCCCTGAGACGATTAACGCTGGTGATTTGGTCTTTGTGGACCTTCCGCCCACTTCCAGTCAGCTTTCGGGAACTGGATCGCTCTACTTGTCGCCCAACAACCCCAATGGAGGAATGCCGTTGGGCAAGTATGTCATGGTGACTCGCCCATACCACGCAGAGGACCAGGTGGGCCATTTGTGCACCATCTCGGCGCTCTTGCGTCGCTCCAAGGCAACAAAGATCATGCCGGGAATTTTGGGGCGTACTTTCAAGGAGGCCCACTTTGGCCACGAGTCGGGTCGTCCAGGCAACTCTTTGCTCACGGACTCGTCTCTTGAAGCCTTGACGTGCTTTCAGTTTTCCTGGGGACTATTTTTTGCCCTTTACGAGCAACTTTTGAACACTGCCCGGACCAACACGGATCTGAAAGCTGCTTTTGGTGCCATTGATTCGACATCATCTCAAACGATTCACGCCAGTCTCTTGAAGCTCTTTGAGGAGTTGCGTGTGACTGATCTGGCGCATGAAACGGTTACGACCAATGCGTCCATTAACATTTTTGACTATGTCATGTTGCAACACAATGCTCTGACCGACAGACGTCAGCGGGCCATGAAAGATTTTCAGGATCGCAACAAGGATGCTCTTGATGATCGTCGAGGTCCCTTGCGTGTCCGACAGGAAGATGGAACGCCGTACGAGTATGCCTTTTTGACTCAGGCGCCCCTCCAGGGTCTCTACCAGTCCTTTGCGCGCTCAGCAGCTCACACGGACGCTTGGATTATTGGCCGTGCACTGTCCAGAGCTGCACCTGGAGAGACGCTTGACTTGCTGGTGGCCTGTAGAACACGCCCAACGAACCGTTGAAGAGCGATATTGGCTGCCTAACGACGTATGTCGTTGGGCAGGCATAACCAATATCGCGAAGGATTGAATAAAAAATTACCAAGGACAATTTTGTATTAATCAACGAAACTTCTTTTCTTTTCACAGATTCAAAATGAGTAATGTCACCACCGCGCTCAGTGTGTGTGTCATGCCACAAAATGTAGGGGTTCTCTTCATTTACACCCAGGCGTTCCCTCTGTTTATTGCGGCCGCCTTTACGGGTGTCACGGCGTTAACTGGTTGGGTCTTCTTTGCCTTTCTGGGCATTTACATGTTAGTCGCCCAGTACTTTTTGTGGCCCTTTCAGGCGGCCTTTAACCGTGGAAGAAACCCCCTCCTGTGTCCCATTGGCCAATCGCAGTATGCCTTTCCAAGCGTGGAAATGTTTTATGCCGCGTCACTGTTGACGCTAATCCTCTTTTACGTAATTGGTTATCGGGGTCGCCCGGGGGTTCTTTCATGGCTGTCCTTGTGTGTCTTGTTGTTAGCAGCACCCTTTGTGCTGCTCTTCTTTGAGTTTAACGAGTGGTGGGAAGTGCTCTTTTCTGCGCTCATGGGTATCATTTTTACAACCATTTTCATGGTTCACATGTGGCTCTTTTGGGGTCCAGCCATACCTTACTTGGAGACTATTCCTCCCTTTTCAACCTTTTCATACAATGACGACTTTGGATGGGCGCTGGGCGGTAACCGCCAAAAGGAAATTTACACCAACTACGACGCTGAGCGACGAGAGTTACATCGCGTCGCGCGCGTGTCGGAATACCACTGGAAGATGGACCCAGAAATGTTGACAGTTTGAAAAGAAGCATATGTTTGAATCCACAAGGATGAAAACATGTGGGAACAATTAAAAATACACATTTTACTGTTTGAATCCTTACGGATTCACACAAATTCCAGGAGGTCCCATGGGACCTTTATCTCTTGGAGGTTTTATCGCAGAAGGTCCGGGAGGTCCCACGGGTCCCGTGGGCCCCCGGGGTTCCTGGGACACTCCCGGGGGACCAGCAGGTCCCGGACCTCCTCGACACACTCCCGGTGGACCAGGAAAATATTGAGGGCATGCAATTTTTGGATCAAGGACATGCTTGGGGCGCTCATAGGACAAGATGCCACATGCAAACAATACAAAGGGTAGTAAAAGGCACGTAATGGTCATGAAAATGTTAAACTTGTCTCTCCAGTCCAAAGTACTTGATGGTTGCACACGAGGTTGTCGGCACTGGGGGCACGTGTCGGACAGTTTGCGCCATTTTTTTGCACATTTCAAACAGACAAGTGCATTGCAGCACTTGGGGTTGGTATTCCAAGGCCTTAGAATATCCTTGTGTTCCAAACAGATGCAACACGTGGCCCTCACCATTTCTCTATTTTTTTTAGAAACAAGGGACAATATATTGAACAAAACAAAAGGTTTTTTCTTGCTATAAAAAAAATCATGGAGGATACAAAGCGACCACGGGACGATGAAGAAGAACCACTTGATGAAAAACGTCTTGCCACAGAGGCTGGTTACGTGGCGATTAGAGTTCAAACACGAGAACAGAATGAGCGGTGGGTCCAAGAGCACCCAACCCTGACAAGTTTGGGGAAAGACGTAATTGGGAGGTTCATCATGGAGTTGGACGTGCGATTATTCATGACGCTGGCGCAAGTTCATCGAAACTTTGCCCGTATTGCCAATACAGAAGTTGTCTGGCAAAATTTTTTGATACGAGACATGCCCAACGAGTGGCTTGCCACAAATGAACAACTGCCCACATTTGTGCCTCGAGATGGCGAGGGACCTGCCTGGAAACGCTGGTATCTCTATTTGCGCAACATGTACGTTGTTCACGTGCGATCCACATTCCGAATTTCCAGGTTCGATACGTGGCTTGAACGAAACAATTTACAACCTTCACAATTGTCATGGCACGAATACCTTTCATCCATCAAAGACGAGAAACAACGTGAGTATGAAGAATCTGAAATGCAAGAACTCAAAAATCAGGCAAACACACGACCATTCAAATACTGTTATGAGTATTACAAAAAGGAATTCGATATTTTTGTTGCAGTTGCTAATAAGCGATTCCGTGTGTGGGTGTCACAGCTAATGCAATCTACAACAAGTGGATTCCCTGTGGAGCTCACTGACAGCAAACTGATACACCGCGTAACGGCAGCTTCAGGTCGATCAAAAAATCAAGAGTTGGCAATTGATAACGCGTTCACGTGGTTGGACACTACTCTGCCTGGATTTCGTGAAACGTATCCGCATCAAGTAGTGGTAATATTGTACAACTTTATGGTTCCCGTCCTGCAGCATTTGTATCAACACAAGTCCATCTTGTGTGTTATGGGAGGAGTATACCGTCGGAACACCTACAGATTTGAAACTCATTACGACTTGTATGACACTGATTTTAGCTGCCTTATATGGCTTGATCCAATGGTCGTACCAAAAATGCGTGAAATTTCTGATAGTTTAAAAACTGTCGCAGAACCTTTCCCAGAACCTATTAGAAAAACTTTTCCGTACATTGAATCTTACTTTGCGGTGTTCAGATCAATGGAGGACAAACTGCGAACCCTTCCTAAATCTGTGCATGATAAAGGAGTCATCGTCGGTTCCTCCGTATGTGGTACGTGCATTTCCGGGCGACTATCGCCTGCTAAAGCCAGTCACATGCTGCACGAGGGAAAGGTCTTGACAGACAAGCAAAGGCGCTTCTTTGCGTGCCGGGCGCACGGCGGTTGTGGCTACGGAGAGGATTCGGCAGAGATGGTAATTGACTTGCTCAACCGACGAACACGCAAGGATTCCCACCGAGCACTAGCCATGCTCTCGGACATGTTTTTGGGGGACTCGGGAGCAGTCAACCTGGAGTTTTCACATTGCGACGACAAGAAGGAGAGCGTTGTGTACCCTGGTTTTAAAACGGGGTACGCCAACGGGTCCCGCATTCACATTTGCATTGATTCACTGGGGGACGCCTTTAATGCCCAACACTCCAAGACAATTGCCTATGATTCAGCGCGTGTCACCCACTACGCTGCCATGTTCTTGCACGAGTTTGGTCACGTGCTTGACAAGCGAGACATTGAGTATGACGACTGGTACGGGGGGAACACACAAGTGGAAAGGAGAGCAGACGCGTTCGCCCAGTGGTTTATTAATAAACTGTGAATAATGTTAAGGGTCGTTGTCACCATCGGGACATTTCGTCGAGTGGGATACTTGTCACTGGATGACATTTACGAGCTTTCGCAAATGTCTCACTCGTACACTGACGAGCGTGTCGAAATTGTCATGCGAGATCGAATGTCCCGTAAAGCGAGCATCTTGTTGCGTATTTGCGCCTACGACCAGGTCAAGGGCGCCGAAGAGTGGACATTTCCCACCAGGTTTTTTCAACCTTTGGACGACAATGATGGTGCTTTTGGTGACTGTTACAGCGTGACATTTTACACTCTGAGACCAAAGGGAGCCGACAAGGACGTTGTAGCGTTTGAAAGAAATCTTTTTCGGGCCGTGTGCATGCCGGACACTGTAACTGTGGATGAAGTCGTTCCACGTGGAGTTGACGCGACCAAGTGGTTCAAAATGTTGACGGAGCACTACGTTGAGCAAAATGTGGATACGGGGGCTTTTAATGTCATTTTGGAGCGCATGGGAATGAATCAGGACGAATTGAAAACCGAGCGACGCAAGCGGATTGAGAGGGACATTGAGCACCACGAGGCGTGTTTGAAGCGTTTGAAAGGTGTTTTTCTTTAATCATAAAAGCCTTGTTCTTGCACTCTTCTGGCCAGGGCGTAATCATAGTGGTCACTCTGCGCAAACGCGTCAACATATTGCTTGTGCTCGTGACGCTGCCGCGCAGGGTTGACCATGGGTGTGACAGCACCAGTGAGCTCATACGCGTAGCGCGTTCCATGAAAGAGCAGGTGAATGTGGTAAAAAAAGGCCACCAACTGAGTCGTATCAGTGTATCTAAAGTCCACGAGGAGTTCAGAGGACCCCTCGACAATTGGGTCGCCTTCGTAGGGCACTTTTCCAGCCCTCTTCATTTTCACCATGGATTCCTTGCTGTTCAGGCCAAACACGTAGACGGCTGCGGCAGACACACCTCTCAAAATGGGCCAGTAATGGCCCTCGTGTCGAACTTGCAACGTGCGCCGTTCAGGCATGGTTGCAAAATTGACACACTCTCCATTGGTTCCCAAACACAGCCGAATGGACTTGCTCAAAACTTCACGAGTGACACGTTCGGCCTTGTCCAAAACTTTGGGTTGCAGTTCCTCGGACCGTGGAAGTGT
>ERZ650304.258-NODE-258-length-32606-cov-6.940708_pt1 | contig 32606 bp, 21 predicted proteins | sample MGYA00376240_ERZ650304 | MGnify/ENA primary metagenome ERZ650304 (study PRJEB26733, sample SAMN07839271) | wastewater metagenome | biome: small river; feature: stream; material: water | place: USA: North Carolina | collected 2016-03-01 ... | reverse complement strand
CGCCAGAAGGCCCAATGACCATCTACGAGATCATGGATCGCACTGGACTGACACATGCCGCAGTGTCGTATCGGATAAAGATGGGGTTCCCACAAGATCAGTTACTTCGACCAGCACACAAAACACAAAGGTCTACGATCTCCTGAACTGTGGTCCCAGGCAATGCTTCACTGTGCTAGATGCCGATGATCGACCGCTGCTTGTTCACAACTGCTGGGGCTACGATCCGCGAGCCCGCTTCAAGATCGTGCCGTTCATTCCTTACCAGCATCAAGCGTCCGTGTTCATGGCTATGGATGAAGCCATCGATAAGGCTCAGCGAGAAGAACGTGCGGTTGACGTGATCCTGGATAAAAGCCGTGCGCAGGGCGGCAGCTTCGGCTATCTGTGGATTGACCTGCGGCGATGGCTCCGAGATCCGATGTTTTCGGCGGGTTTTGTCACGAGAAACGAAGACCTCATCGACTCCAAGACTGACTCCAACACGGTTCTATGGAAAGTGGCTTGGGCACTAGAGCGATTGCCATTCTGGATGCGCCCCAACTACGAACGCAATCTAGGTCAGCACACATTCATCAATCACGACAACGGCTCATTGCTACGTGGTTACTCGGCTGGTCAGGACGTGGCGGCTGGTGGTCGTGCAACGGTGTTCACAGTGGACGAAGCCGGCGCTCGTGACTTCGTGGCAGGCGGTAAGGACGAAGCAGTTCAAGAGTCTATTCAAGACGTTACCAACTGCGTGCGACTGGTCAGCGCGCGATACGTCGATCAGGGCGTTTTCCATCGAGCATGCGAGAACCCAGACACAGCCAAGAACGGTTTGCATCTGGTGCTCGACTGGAAGGATCATCCGCAGCAGAACAAGCATTCGTACATCGTGCGCGAAGGCGTACCGATCGCACTGAAGCCGGAAGATCAACCGGCAGTCACTCAGTACCACAAGGACAATCCCGACCTTCGAACACGGCTGGAGCGAAAGGGATTCAAGTACGACAACTTAGTTCGCAGTCCGTGGTACGACTCACGCTGCCTGCGCCCAACAGCCACTCCACGCTTGATCGCCTCGCAGCTCGACCGCAATCCGCGTGGTGCCGTGGGCAAGGTGTTTGCCTCGGATCTCCTCGACCGCATGAAGCGAGAGCACTGCAAGGGACCAGTATGGATCGGCAATCCAGTGTTTGACTCAGAGTCGTGCAAGCTCATCGGTCTTGTCCCAAGAGACGATGGACTACTGAAGCTGTGGTTCAAGCCAGGAGTCGACAACTCGCCTCCGCTTGGTCCGTTCACGGCAGGCTGCGACATAGCCTCTGGCGGTGTGAGTGCGCATGCGTCCAACTCGGTGATGACGGCGCTGGACGATCGCACTGGAGAGCAAGTGCTGGAGTACACCATCAAGGGACTGGAGCCTCGTCCGTTCGCTAGGCGAGTGGTTGGGTTAGCCATGTGGCTGCGCAACGCCTTGCTGGGCTGGGAGGACTCCGGTGTCTCGGGCGGCTTCGCCAAAGAAGTCATGGAAGTGCTGTACTATGGCAACGTGTTCTACCGGAACGTGACGCAGCTCGGATCGCAGAAGAAAAGCCGCAAGCCTGGGTGGCCGTGCCAAGACGCTGAGAAGGCGGATATGTTCGAGCAGTTCGCTTTGGCGATGGAGAGTGGCAAGTATGTCCCACGCTCTGAAGAGATGATTGTCGAGTGCGGAGAGTATGAATGGGACGGCTCGAAGATCATCCATGCGCCATCGAAAAACAGGGGAGCAACTGATAAGAACCATGCTGACAGAGCTATCTCTGCGGCTGGCTGTTGGCTAGTGTTTAACACTGACAGCTTTGTTGAGAAGATTGACACAAGCGAAGAAAGTGGTCAAACTCCGCAGTATGGTAGCTTCCTATGGCGTGAACAACAGGAGCGAAGAAGTGTAAAATCTAGCAGCCCTGCCTATGGGATTCGCAACGTAATTGGTTACTAGAAGCCAGTATCTTTTCCAGAGTTAGAACCTGGATGGAGTGAACAGATGGATGAGTTGTTTGAAGAGAAAATGAAAGTCGTGCTGAACCTTATCCGCACGAACAACACAGCCGATGAAGCCTTGAAGATTACACAGGCTGCATTGAATCTGGCTCAGGCAAGGAATACCTCTGCCGGGATGAAGGAAACGAAGAAGAAAGAAACAGAACCAGACATACCGAAGAAATAAGGGACCGCGACGCCGCAAAGCGTCTCGGCAACAAAAGGGCATAAGACGGAGTAGCTACCGTCGAGAGTGCCTCTAACATTCGCAGCCTTAGAGGGGCCGCGACGCTGAAAAAGCGTTTCGGTCCCTCATTCCTTTTAAGGCTGCGAAATGATCGACCTTGCTAACGACGAAAAAAGAGGAAGGCTACTCAAAGCCATCCGTTCATCGCGCGATGCGATGATCCCGTTTCGTCGAGTTCGCAAGGAGTTGATTAAGGACTACGTTGGCTCGTGGTACGCCGAGGGCGGTGCCGAGAACAAAACACTCGTCAACCTCATCAACCAGACGGCTCGCATCTATGTCGTCGCCCTAGCAGCCAACAATCCGCAGGTATTGGTTTCCACGCCAAGAACTGAAAACGTCGCATTCGCTCGTAGGTTTGAACTCAACCTGAACAAGCTCATCAGCGACATGGCGCTCGATCAGACGTTCAGGTCCATCTTGCTGGATGCGTTCTTCTGCCTGGGCTGTGGCGTGGTGATGATGCGCGACACTGATACGCGCTTCCACGGATTGCTTGAGTCGGAAGAAGATGTTTGGCTCGATCCTGGACAGCCCTGGTTCAATCGCGTTTCGCTAGATGACTTGATCTTGGATATGTCGGCTAAGGAGCTGACCAAGATGCGGTACTGCGGGCATCGCTACCGTGCCGACTATGAGAAGGTCATGGACGAGCCGGGCTACTCGAAGAAGGCGAAGGACAAACTCAAGCCGACAAGCCGCGAGCACCATGATGCAACAGGTGCAGCTCGCGACATCTCTTCAGACTCGGGCAGCGCTGCTGACGATGACCTGAAGGACATGGTTTGGCTGATGGACGTTTGGATTGCCGAGAACAATTCCATCGTCACCATGGCTTGCGATCAGGATATGGAACCGCTGATCGAGCGTGAATGGGTAGGCTCGCAAGCTGGACCGTACAAGTTCCTGTCGCTTGGTGATACGCCTGATAACGTCATTCCAACATCGCCAGCGGTCAACCTGAAGGGGATGCACGATCTTCAGAACCGACTGCACCGTCGCATGGAAGAGGACTCTGACGCGCATCGAGTCGTCAACGTCTATCCGCCGAGCATGGCTGATGATGCTCGCAGACTACAGACGGCTGAGCGAAACAGTTGGCAGCGAGGAGCAAGCCCCGAGCAGATCAAGCAGTTCGAGACTGGCGGTGTCGATCAACGAGACATGGCGCTGGCTACGTTCCTCCAAACCGAATACGACCGCTTCGCCGGTAACTTGCAAGCGATGGGTGGACTTGGAGCACAAGCTGCCACTGTTGGTCAAGAAGAACTGATCCACGGACAGCTATCCAAGAACGTGGCTGACATGCGCTTGGCAATGGTGAACTTTGCCTCGACGTGCATTTTGGATCTCGGCAGGTTGATGTGGGAGGATCAGACTCTTGAACTTCGCAGCTCAATGCCTGTTGGCAATAGCGGTATTCAAGTCAGTTCAGATTGGACACCCGAATATCGACTCGGCGATTTTGACGACTATGAGTTTCGAGTTGAACCCTACTCAATGGTCTTCAAAACCCCGCAGCAGCACCTACAAGAATACTTCCAGGTGCTTCAGCAGATTGCCCCTCTATGGCCCATGTTCCAGGCATCGGGCGCAACGCTGAATGTTCAAGTGCTGGTCAAAGAGATGGCTCGCCTGATGAACAAGCCCGAGATCGAGCAGCTCATCACGTTTGCTACGCCAGCCGACATGCTGGGCGGCGATCAGAACACAGTGCGCTCGCCGGCAGTGACGACCCGCGAGACAGTGCGAAAGAACGTGCCAACGGGTGGTACCGAGCAAGCTCGCAGCAACGCTCTTGTGCAAACACTGATGGGCGGCAAGCCGCAAGTCAATTCGCAGCAATCCGCCATGTTGCAGAAGGGGCCAGCGTAATGCCAAGACAAACAACAAAAGTGCAGCGTTCCTGCAAGCAGTGCGGCAGTCAGTTTCTTGCTAGGCGGGACAACGTTGCTAAGGGGAAAGCAGTTTTTTGTAGTCCAAAATGCTGGAAGGAATCCCCGAAGCAAGCGCCTATCGTTACATGCGGTTGCTGTGGAAAAGTGTTCGAAGACAAAGGCAGATGCAAACGAAAATACTGCTCGCCTGCGTGCTATCAGCAGTCACGACGAAAAGCGGAAAAATCCAAGACGCCCAATAGACCTCACAAGCATGACAAGTGGGTACTAGCCGTCATCCTTCGAGACAAGAAGTGTGTTCGATGTGGGGCTACAGAAACCCTACAAGCTCACCACTTGAAGACTTGGAAGAGTCATCCCGAATTGCGCTACGAGGTTTCAAACGGTGTGGCGCTGTGCCCGTTGTGCCATCACGCACAACACCCAAAGTTGCCTCTGGAGCGGTTTTTAGCGGCGGGCGGGAAAAAGGTGCAGTACTGCGTCGTCTGTGAAACGGCGTTCTTGGTTAGGAAAAAGACACAACGGGTTTGCAGCCAAAAATGTGGTTGGAAGCGCAAGGCAGCAATGCAGAAGGCACCAGCATGAGCGGAGTAGTTCAGAAGTACAACGGTCGCGTGGTAACGCAAGAAGAACTCAACAAGTTGATGCCGCCAAAGAAGGACTGGCTCGAACGTCCACCAATGGTAGCCAACACCTACAGCGAACACGATCCGCTGATCTCCGAAGGCTGCGGAGTAATGAAGTCGCAGGTTGGCGAGGCAAGAGAGATGATTCGACAGCACAACATTCAAGGCGCTGCTGTGCATGACAACGGACAGGTGCGATTCACCAGTCGTAGCGCGAGGCGAGAGTTCCTCAAACGCCGCGGGCTCGTGGATCAGGACGCCGGATATTCGGACTAGCGCAAGGCAGCCCAGCATCACAACGCAAATTTGACGGAGAGAGTGACACGATGGGATTGGCAGACATTACCGAAGCAACGCCTGACACCAGCAGCGACGAAATCAAAGAGTTCGTAGAGCAGCTAGCGCAGGAAGTCGTTCAGGAGCGCAAGGGCGAGCCTGAGAAGAAATCCGATGCGCAGATCACATCCGAACAAGCTGGCACACCACAGCCAGGCGAAGAACCAAAAGACATACCTGCCGAGAACAAGTCCGGCAGTAACACCGCCCCCAAGGGCGAGGAAACCGGCGACGTAGAGGAAAGCCTTGAGTGGCTGACTGATGACGTGAAAGCCGAGGCAGCCGCGTATGGCATTGATGAAGCGGAACTAGCCGACTTTGCCAGCCGCGAGGAGTACGATCGGGCACTACGCCTATTTGACAAGAGCGCTCTGGAAGCTGGCCGCAAGGCACTAGCTGAGAGTGAAACCCAGACTCGCAACGAGAAAGGGCAGTTTGTCAAAAAGGAAGAACTGAAAGCCGACCAAGCCAAGGAGGAAGCTCCAAAGGATGGACGGTATCAGGTAGCGCTGAGCCCTGACCTGTACGACGAAGAGATCATCGGTGAGTTCACGCGAATGCGTGACCACTACGAATCCCGCTTGGAAGCATTGGAAGCATACTTCGCCGAGTCACGCGCCTCTCAAGAGGAGCAGCGCTTTGACAGCCTAGTCGATTCCCTCGGTCATGCCGACTTGTTTGGCACTACCGGGAAAGAGTCTGAAAAGGAACTGGAGCGGCGCAGGGATTTGAATGTAGCCGTCAAGGCTCAGATGATCGGACTCGCCAAGCTGGGTCGACCAGCGGAGTTGTCAGATCAATTGATAAGCCGCGTCGCCAACATGGTGTTTGGCGATGAACTTGGGAAGAAACGACTTAAACAACAGACAAGCAAGATTGCAAGGCAGAGCCAGATGCGACAGGGCGGAAGCCCAACGAAGCCGCTTCCTCCTCGGGATAGCGCTCGTGATGAAGCTGATCGGCTCTACCGTGAACTTGCGAAGTCATAGCACATAAGGAAAGTGCATTATGGCACTAGGCATCGAGCAGATTGATGATTTCGTAAACTCGATTCACCAGAAGTTTGCTGGTGAAGACATGCTCGCAGCTCAGGATATCTCCCTGCCGCTGCAAGAGTACAAGTACGCTTCGCGCATCTTCAGTGGAAACCTGAAGAAAGACACCATGAGCACTTCGCAGTGCAAGTGGAAGGTCAAGGTGAACACCAACGATAACTTCCAGGTTGTCGGGCTGTACCATCGTGACTCGACGAGCCGCGTGAACGTGCTCAGCGAAGGGTCGATGAAGTGGGGTCTCACGACCAACAACTACCACTACGACATCGACGAAGAGATCTTCCAGACTGGCGGTCGTCAGATTTACGATTACCTCGAATCTCTCGAACGAGATTTGATGACGTCGTTCTACACCGGCATGGAAGACCTGATGTTTGGACCTGGACCGTCCAGCCCAACTCAGTCGCCATTCCCGCCTGTATCGCTGCTGTGGTGGATCACTGCAACCAGCGACAGCACAACCGAGAACAACGCGACCGAAGGCTTCAACGGTTATGCGCCAGTTGGTTGGGGATCGAACGGCGTCGGCGGAATCGACCCAGTGGCTTACGATCAGTGGCGGAACCGGACGTTCCCATACACGAACGTAGACCGCGAGGACTTCGTTGAGAAGATCATCAACTCGATGGATCTTTGCCAGTTCAGCCCGCCTGTAGCTCGCCCAGACATCGTCGACCAAAAGCGACAAGACTGGGAGCTGCTGACCACTCACAGCCGCTTGGCTGCATGCCGTCGCTTGCTGCAACTGGGCAACGACAACATCGGCGATGACATGGCTGCGCACAGCGGCACGGTGTATGTCCGTGGCGTTCCCATGACCTGGGTACCAGCTTGGACCAACGCTGCTAGCGCCAACGTCCGCACCGATGGAATCATCCTGGGTGTGAACTGGGCGACGTTCCGAGCGTACTACGCTGCCGGTCGTCAGATGCGCAAGCGTAAGGCATTCCAGCATCCAGAAATGAGCAACGTCCGCGTTCGCTGCATGGATGACTCGGTGCAAATGGTTTGCTTCAACCGTCGCGGAAACTTCCGTGGCTACTGCACGAGCACTGTAACCGAAACTGCGTAAGGCTTAGCTGCCTGAAGCAACGTCCTTTGGCGGGTGAGACGCTAAATACCACCCGCCGTTTTTTGTTTTGGGACAACGCCCACCCTTAGCTGGGACACCTCCCGCTTTTACTGAAGGAGTGCATTATGCACACGCATTTCGATGAACTCGCAACTCGTCATTTTTCGCCAAAGCTCTGGCGGGGGTTTGGTGCTCCAGCGCACATGACTCCATCTGGAAGTTCCTATCAGACTCCAAGTGGCAATCCAGCCTTTGGGTTCTTTGACGACTTCCATACGTTCAACGCCACGACGCTGGTGGGCAACTACGCGCACTTGCTCGGAACTGGCTGTTCTGCGGCTTTGGCTGCTGACACGGCAAGCTCCAAGGGCATTCTTGCGCTGTCCATCGACGGCAACGCAGCCAATGATGAAGCCGTGCTGAAGTGGGGCGGCACGTTGTCGGCTCCATTCAAGCTGGCTGACAACGACTTGGCATTCGAATGCCGGTTGGCTGTCAGTGCGATCACTGCGGCCAAGTGGTCATGGGCGCTTGGTCTCGGTCAAGCCGACATGATTACCACTGACTTGCTGTTCGTGGATTCGACCGGCGCGCTTGCCAACAAAGCATTCGTGGGCTTCAACCACTTGCAGGCTGAAGGGGCTGCAATTGACGGTGCCTACAAGGCTGTTGGTCAGACGTACCAGGACGGTGCGACCAAGACGAAGCTGAACGCGCTGCACACCGCAGTAGCGACCACCTACGTCAAGCTCGGTTTCCGTTACCACTCGCACCCGAAACGGCTTGAGTGGTTCGTCAACGGTTCTATCCCTGGTGGCAATACTGCACCTGCGCGATTGACTGCGTCGGAATTGGACGCCGCCACGTTCCCTGACGATGTGTTCCTTGCTCCGATCCTCGGCATCAAGGACATCGCTGGTGACACTGCTCTGACGATCAACGTCGACTGGTGGGCTTGCGCACAGTACGAGTAATCGACTGTTGGTTGGGGGAGAGGCGTGTAACTGCTCGCCTCTCCCTTGGCGCTCTCGTGAGTGACTAGCTGCGAAGACTGTTGGGAAAGCAAAGATGACGGCAACAAGCGTAATAGTGATTGCACGGAGAATAACAGCAGGTGCCAGGGGTGTTGGCACTCCAAGTCTCCCGTCTAACGCATGGTTCAACTTTCCGCTTGACGAAGGCAGCGGAGTGATCGCAAAAAACCGTGCTGTAGCTGACATTGCATATAATGACATCGCTGGTACCCCGGAACAGTTGTGTTCTTATGGAGCGGTAAATCCATCGGGAACGATTACTGATTTCGCCGGTACAGCACCGGACGGGTCAAATAATGCGTCTAGATGGACGGCAACATCGGGTGGCATTCGTCTCCTGGGCCTTCCTTGCAACACTCAGCCGCCAGGAACGTACACCATTAGTTTCTATGCGCGAAGTGCGAGTGGTTCGCAAGATATTCATGTGTCCTACGATGACGGAATTACAAAGACAACTCCAGTAGTTTCGATTGGTGAAACATGGACGCGCTACGAAGCGACATTTGTAGTGACTACTGGACTTACAGGGCTCAATATCGCCAATGATGACTCATCGGCAGTCGATCTGTTTTTGTGGGGTCTATTGGTGGAACCAGGTAGTACGGCGAGCACTTACCCTGTTCTTGATTGGCATGGATTCGTTAAAGCCCCCGTGTGGATAACCGAAGGGCTCAATTTTAGTAGCACGTGGATGGTGGGAGTCTCCGCTTCCCGTCCAAAAACACTTACGGCAGCGACGTTTTATTTTGCAGTTAAGAAAACAGTCACGCATGACTACTCGCCAATTTTTTCGTCAAGTCTAGGTGTGCCGCCAGAGCTGCATCTGTTTTCCTCTTATGGCGGGACTGGCGTTGGCTTCAATGCTGGCGGAATTGGGCTTCATTACGGGAAAGTTCGGGCTGATGACGGCAACTGGCACATCATAGCCTTAGCGTGTGACGGCTCCACTGCAAAGCTGTTTATGGATAGCACGCAAATCCTAAAAGCCACTGGAACAATGGGATCTTTAACCGTCGATCGTTTCTATATCTCGAACATTAACAATATTGGTACGCTGGAGTTTGGCGGGCAAATTGCATACTGCTTGGGTTATGACTCAGCCCATGATACAGAAACGATTCGAGCGACTACGAATTTAATTCAAGACCTCATAGCTCCGCGTGGAATTGCGGCTGTCGACTTGCCAGAGCTTCTTATTTTTGAAGGCGATTCTATAACAGCAGCGGCGACGGACACGCAGCTTTCGCCGACCGTCAAGTTTGTGAACGTCGCAGTTGGCGGCAGCACTCTAGCGAATTTGGTTAGCCGGTCGGACAACGTGAAAGAGTATCATCGTCCAGGGCAAAACACGATCTTGCGGGTCATGATCGGTGCCAATGATTTACTTAGCTTTGGAGCAGCGACTTACTTCCCGATGTTGAAGGCGTATACGGACGACATGCAGGCTTTCGGCATGAAGGTCGTAGTCTGCACTAATACGCCAATAAACAATGCGTCGTTTGAAACGGAGCGACAAGCGTTGGCAACGCTAATCCGCGCCGATAATGATTTCGAGGCAGTTATCGACTTCGCGGACGATCCAGATTACGGGCAGTTCGCTAATGCGGCGGACACCGATAAATACCCAGATGGCTTGCACCCAACAACCACCGTGCAGAATGCGATGGAAGTAGCCAGTTCTGGCGTTCTTCAGTCGCTTTTATAAGCACCGCATGAATTGTATTTAGCTTCCTGCGATTGCAGACAGCTCAGTAGCCACCACAAGCGAAATAGCAAATGCCGCATCAATTAGTCGGAACAGCACAAAACGCAGATCGCAATCTGTATACAAACGCAACCGTTTGGACTGGCACGATCACAGACACAGGCAAGTACAGCTTTCGCGTTGTACTAGGTGACGGAACGAAGAACCTAAGCGGCACTGGTGGCACGTATCTGCTGACGCTCATAATCAATGGCGTCACGTATCGCGGCGGTTCGGAAGAGTTTGAAATCGGCACAGGCGCAAGAGTTGAAATTCAGACTGAGGACTTTTTGTTTCCGGCTAGTGCTACTGTGTCGTTCAAAGTTTACAGCCCGAACGCATCGGAAACAGACGTTGATTGCACTGCTAGCTTGTTTCAAGAGGTTGGGTCTAGTGCGGCTGCGTTATCAAGCGTGGCTAGTGCCGTAGATGGGTTGGCGACGAGCGTTACGGCAATTGATGATGAGATCGCAGCCGTTAGAGCCAAGACGGACCTGATTGTGGCTGATTCAGGAACAATCAACATCACAACGAGCACAAATGTCGTCGAGTTGGGATAACAATGGCAATTAGAGTAATCTCAAAAGAATGGCGAGTAGACGGCGTTCTTACAAACGTCACCTCGGCGAAGCTGTCTGATCCGACTGGTGCGTACGGCGTCAAGCGCAATGACACAAGTGCCGTAATTGTGGCTGATGGTACGAACATGACCAACAGCGCAGTGGGAGTCTATGAGTATTCGTTTGAGGATGCTACAGGCGTTGCCTACACGGCTTATGTGGAGATCGTCTACCTCGGCGCGACTTACCGTACAGAAGTAGAGATCCCAGCCCGAGAATCCGCCGTTGCTGGAGGAGTATCTAGTTACTACAGTCTGCTGGAGCGAGTAGGTCATTACTTGTTTGGTATTCGCTCTGGATTCACGGTAGACCAAACGGCGGATATCGAGGATTGCATTAGCGATGGCATGCGCCGCGTCTACGCTGCACACAACTGGTCATTCCTGCGACCACTTGCAGATGTGACCACTACCGCGCCATACGCCACTGGAACAATCACAATCGCGGCAGGAGTTGTGACGCTCACTGGCGGAACGTTCCCAACATGGGCTGCTGCCGGTGTTCTGCAAGTCGCCAAGCGGTATTACTCGGTAGCTAGTCGAGACAGCAACACACAAATCACGCTCGACACGACAACGGTGACGATCGCTACAGCATCGAGTTATCAACTGGCTCGCCCTGAAATACCACTAGACGCGACGTTTGACGCTGTGGCTAACGATAGCGACCTGACGTACTATCCGAGCCCTGACAACTGGTATCCTCCGGTGCAGTGGAGGCACGATTCGACGATTCGCCAGTTCGAGGGGAACAATCCCGAGTTTGACCGACCAGTGTTCTACTCGGTGAGAACAGTGACGTTCGATGCGACGGTTGGAAGTCGTAAGGTTCTGGCGCTGTACCCGGCACCGGATAAGGCTTACACGCTTAGAGTGCCTATGATCTTGCGACCTGTCTTGATCGATGAAGCCAACCTCTACCCAATTGGCGGCGAAGTGCTGAGCCAGGTCATCCTAGAGGCGTGCTTGGCAGCAGCAGAGCACAACTTCGAAGAACGAGAGCACGTTCACGAGAAGCGGTTTATGGAGCTGATCGCACTGGCGATTCGTGATGACCAAGACCGCAGCTCGCCAACGTCACTGGGACCAGACGCCCCGCGCGGTGAGCGAGGTGGGTTTAGCGTGACTGATTATGCGTATCGACTCCGAGAACAACGGATCGGGACAGTATCCCTGGACGGCGACATCCTGTAACTAGAAACGAGACCATACCATGTTTTCCTCAGCCAAAGTCGATATCGTCTGTGACGCCAGCGGTGATGCAACGGTTTACCTGACGCATAGCGTCAATCGTGCATTGAACGGCTTCTTGGTGTTGCTGATCTACACGCCGGGAACAATTGCTACCGGAGCAGACTTAGTAATCACCAGCGAAGAGCGCCAGATCCCGATCATGTCCAAGGCGGACGCTGGAACAAGCAAAGCGTTCTACTACCCTCGTGCGCTGCTCAACGCAGTATCCGATGGTTCACAGAGCGACTTCGGCTCTGAGTTCATTCCGATCAAGGACGAGCGAATCAAAGTCGTTGTTGCACAAGGCGGCAATGGCGGCGCGGGTTCGATAGAAGTGCTCCTGATGAACACTCCACCGTACTAAAAACCATTCACTGTTACTAAGAACGTCATTCGAAGGAGAGAGTTATGCCAGCGGGAAACGCCCATAGAATTTTGAACACCATTCGAGATGCAGACCACGTATTGCCAGATCCAGGAGCAGGCAAGCGGATCGAGACGATGGAAGACTTGCAAATATGCGAGCTGGTAACGGCTGCCGCAGAAGCAAGAACGCTTGCCAATCCAACGAAAGCTGGAAATCGCCTTACCCTGCGGATGAAGACGGACGGGGGCGACTGCACCGTTACGGCATCCAATGGGTTCAACGTGACTGGTAACACGCAAGCGGTGTTCGGCGATGTCGGCGACTTGCTTGAATTGATCTCGGTGTCCCATACGTCTGGATACCGCTGGGAAATTCTGGTTAATTTGGGAAGTGTCGCGTTATCGTAGTCAGCGCACGTTCTGCGGACCATTTGTATCGAGTTATGCGGCTGTGGAGGACGGAATACTTAATCCCGATTTCGTCCGCCCAGTCAGCGATACATTGTGTTTTTCCGCGAAAGGTAAGCATGTGGTTCACTCGTGTGTTGCGATTCTGCTGAGATGGCGTTGCCCAGTAACAATTGTCTGGCGAGTAGCCTTTAGAGTTCTCGCGGCGCTCAATGCTGTGCTTTGGGTTTGGGGGTTCGCCCATGTCCGCGTAGAAGTTCTCAAAGGACAACCATCGCTCGCACACCGTGATACCCTTGGCTCCATATCGAGCGTACCCGACATGATTAGGGTCGCTACATCGCTGAATCATGCCATGCCATCTCCCGTAGACTGGAAGGTGCGAGAGTCCGTGTGTAGTCATCGCTTCACGAGCGCGCTGAGCCTTATGACAACCACAACTGATGATGTAACCTTTTCGCAGATCAGCACCACGGTGAATAGTTTCACGTCCACATTCGCAGTGGCAAATCCAGTACGCTCCCAACTTGGGGCGGATGTTGGAAAACGCCAAAACGGTCAGCTTTCCAAAGGGCTTTCCCGTAAGGTCTTTGACGCTCTTTGGGATAGTGCTAGATTGGTGGTCAACCATGATATTGTTCTCCTAAAACAAATTGTGGTTAGAACAGCCAAGCAGCTACAACTGCCTGGCTGTTCGCATTTTAGCACGATTGCCATTGGAGGGTTAATCTAATGGCGACGAAAGAGATCGTATTCCCCAATGGAGTTGGCCGAGGACTTTCCTTTCGTCAAGAAGTAGGGAAGCGGGAGCGCTACACCTCTCCCTGGAGTATCAATTGCAGAACACAGGATTTCACGGGTCGCCTTCGGGGCGGCTCGTGGACTCCGACTGCTGCTGCCACGACAGTAGGCGTCGTTCACAGCGGCGGTTATGTGGTTGCGACTCCAGGAGCCAGTGCGCCAGGCACGAGCAGCAATGCGGACTGCATCTATCGCGATCGGTTCATCCGACCTGTCAGCCAGGCGATCTATGCCAGCCGGCAAGGGACGTACACCGACTGGGCGATGAGTTCCGATCTGAGCGATGCTGGGCGCCCATTTGTGATCCAGCTATCTGAGGCTGGCGAACTGGGAGGCAACATCAAGGCGCTGATCCCTCACAAGGATGCGTACATGCTGGCTGCAACAAGCAGCTCGCTGTGGGTTGTCCAAGGAGATCCAACAGCCGATGGTCGACTACAGAACATATCTCGTGACGTGGGCATGGTGGGTCCTCGGGCGTGGTGCCGGGATCACTTGGACCGCTACTACTTCCTGTCTTCGCAGGGGCTCTACACGGTTTCGGCGAGCGGCGATGGCTTGCAAGCGCTCTCTGAGGATGTCATCCCCGAGCAGTTAACGGGTGTCACAGACGCAAGCACTGTGCTGGAGTACGACCACGCAACGCGAGGTGTGTATGTCCATATCCCCGCGGCTGCGGTGTCTTGGCTGTACGAGACAGATCGCCAAGCCTTCTGGCCGTTCAAGGTTGGCTATACGGGCTCGCATGTGGCGATAGGTCCACTGCTGCTTGGAGACGGCGAGACTCATGGGCGCCTGCTGCGGATGCACGGCATAACTGCGGCTAATAGTGCAGACGTGACCTGGAGAGTCTTGGTAGGCGACACAGCAGAGCAAGTCGGTGTTTATGCCAAGGCAGCCATTGAGACATTGGTAATTGGTGGATCGCCAGCAAACGTACACAGCAGCGGCACATGGACGGCGGGGATCAATCACCTGAGTTATCCGCGAGCCAGGGGCTTGTTTATGATCCTGCTGCTATCCTCCAGCGGAGCTTGGGGATGGGAAGGTGCCGTATGCTTCATGGGACCGAGCGGAAAGTGGAGATAAGGCAATGACAACACAAGAGATACCAGAAGTACCAGAGCAAAGCCCTGGTCAGAGCACCCTAGTTCTGCCTCGCGTTATCAATCCATACCTGAGTGTCTGGTGGAGCACGCAGACAGTTACCAACATCCCAGAAAACGTAATGGGCTGGTTGGTCGCACAAGGGTACGAGATCACTGGCATCCGGCAGGATGAAACGACCGTGCCGCCAACGAATTACTTTTCGTTGACCAAGGCAGGGATGAAGCCTGAAGACGTGCTGCTGAGTCTGTGCAACAGTTACACGATTGCAGCCAATGAAGCGCGAGACGCTAACCAGATCCGTTACAACGAGGTACTGAGCAACTGGACGCGGATGATCGACAGTTCGCACGATCAGTTCAACGTGCAGACGGAGGAGCAGAACGCACAAGCTGGCGTGTTCTTGGCTGACCTAGACACGTATATGACGGCGATTGATACGCTCATCGCTGAGAGCCAAACTCAACTAGGTGCCGATGCAGCAGAAGCCAAGACCGCACTGATAGTAATGGACGGTCGGTTGACCGAACTGGAAACGAATGCGGCTAACACCGCAGTCACTATCAATGCCCTGCTGACACAACAAACAACTAGCCTTCAAACGTACATCACCGACTACAACACGCGACTAGCGGAGTTGCAGCAGAATGTTGTCGATCACTTAGCCACAGTGCTAGGTGAAGTGGGTGCTCTTGGGACAGTGCTTGGGACTCACGTAGCCGACTACGCTCAGCAGTTCGATTCGCTGGTGGCAAACTACAACTTCCACGTAAACGACATTGATGCGCTACTGGCAAACGTGGCGAGCAACGTCAGTAACTACGTGTCGGAAGTCAATGCAATCCTGACTGTGCTAGACAGCGACTACCAAACAGTAGCCACAGACCTGGGAGCCATCAAGACAACGGCTGGCACGCTGGTCAGCAATCATGTGACCGATTACGCAGCAGTCTTGGCTTTACTGACTAGCGATTTCACAACGCATGCCACAGAAACCCGAGGCATTACCTATTCGCTAAGCAGCGACTACGCAGCGCATTCGTCAGCAGCAACGGGTTTGCTGGATGGACTTGGTACGACAGAGCGGGCTCGAATAATCGAGGAGTTTGCAGCAAGGCTTTCAGCGCAGTTGCAATCGCTCGTTACCAGGGGCTTGTATACGTCGATACTGGCAGCAGACATTACCCAGCGCAATCTTCGTGACAGAGACGAGCAGATCCAGTTGCTCAACGACCGTCTGAATCGTGAGAAGTTCGACAATCAGCACAGGCTGTACGAACAGCAGCGGGCTATGCGCGCTCAAACACTGGACAACGAGCACAAGCTGTATGAACAACAGTCGGGCATGCGAGCGAGGACGCTGGACGGAAAGAGCCAGCTCCATTCGGTACAACAGGAAGTGTTGCGGTACCAGGCATCGCTTATCAGCGGCGTCTATGCACTGCTCCAGGACACTCACAATCGCGTGCTATCTGGCAAGCAAGCTATCTTCGCCGCCAAGGATGCCAGCGAGAGACTGGGGATCGAGGTGCAGTCCAGACTGTACGCGCAGTTGCAGGACGTGCGGCTAAAGGTGATCGAATCTTCTGACAGGATCTATCAGCTACGGGACGTGTACGCGAAGTGGGCAAACGGAGAGACGCACAGGACCTACGAGCAGTTGCAGCAAGTAAAGCAGCAGTTCGTCGAAGCCGTCGAGCGCCAGCATGCCGCCAAGCAAAACGTAACGCGCACGGAGATGTCGCAACGAGACGTATTGTTGCAACAGTTGCAAGCGGCTCTGACCGGGCTCTTGGGTGGCAAAGAGCGATTCTCTTCGCTGCTTACGCAGAACTCGAACGCACTCGCCGAGCACAAACACAGAGCGATAGTCGAGAGAATGAGCACCGCGACACAGCGACTAGACGGCTGGAAGTCCGTGGCTGCCGACAACCGCGCTCTCATGGCATACCAGCTCGACGAACGCAACAAACTGCTGGTCGGCTTGTATAGCTTCGTCGAAAGGCGAGAGGACATATCTCCAGAATGGAAAGATATGTCTACGATGATTGCTTCGTTGGGAGATAGCGGCGGGGGGTGGATTACTCCCTAGCTTCAGGTCAATTTAATCACTTCTTTGTTAAGGAACCTTTGTTATGGCTAATCCAGTTCAACTCCCAGGCGATCTCGTTGTCGCTGGTGACATTCGCTTAAATGGCAACCTTACACCAGCCTTAGCCAAAGCCAACATACTGGCATTGGCAGCGGCACAGGCGTTTCCGGTGCGACTGACTGACTTCCGTGTGTGGAACGCCTTAGAGACGCCGCTACCGGGAGCTGGTGCCAGTGATGATCTCGGGCTGGTCGGAGGGACGTTCGGAACCGCGACGCCATCTCTGAGGACGCAGGACCTCAAGACCGCTGGGGCAAGCAACAACTATGCACGCTTCCTGGTGCAACTGCCTTGGGAGTATGTGGCTGGTCAAAGCGTCAAGCTGCGATTCAAGGCGGGGATGATAACAACCGTAGCTGGAACCTCGGCAACCTTGGACTGCGAGGCTTACAAGCTCCAGGACGATCCAGACGACTCCATCGGCTCGGACCTTGTGTCCACAGCCGCGCAGTCGATCAACAGCCTCACGTTCGCTGACATCGACTTTGTGATAACTGCGACTTCGCTCTCACCAGGAGACATCCTGGACGTGCGAATCAAGACGGCGGTGAACGATGGAGCATCCGGCACGGCTGTGATCGCAGGCATCACGTCATGCAAGTTACTTTGCGACGTTAGATAGGCTGGCAAATGTTTCGCAAGCGGAGGCGCCCCACCCCGAACTTCAAGATACCTCCACCCTACAATCCGATGCAGGGTGGACAGGCTAATCTGCGCCAGGAGGGAACGTCACCGTACTGCGCGATGATGCAGGTAGCGGCAGAAGACACCTACGAAGACTATGTTATTTGCCGAGGGTTTGACACGAGGATACTTCGCTTTGTTGATTACGCTGAAGGCGATCCAAATAAGCCGGGTATCTCTGTAGCCAAGCCATTCGGCAAACGTAGGACTGGTGAATACCAGATCGCAGAAGTCTACCCAGCGCTTTTGCCAGTGCAGGGCAATGATGCTTATGCGGGTTTTAGGCAGGGCGTCTTTACTCCCCCGTCGCCAGTCGCAGTTCACTGGCGAGTTGGTCAGAATCCAGGGGTGGTTACTGGCGGACTAGACGGAGGACAGCCCGACGACTTAACCGATACGATTGGCATCTTGCGTGACCACAATGACAAAGCGGTCAACTGGATATTGATTGATGCGGCAGGTGGCGGGGCTGCAAACTTCTTCGTCTACGAACTGACAGCGGACCCGACGATAGGGAGCCCGACGACAGGATTTGCCAATATCTACTCGGCTGAGGATGAGTCGACGCTTATCGCTTCGGCGGCACCCTGGATCGCGAACAAAGCCATTTTCGACGATCAAGTCACAGGCGACGGCGGGACCTGCATCGAAGTAGATGGGATCTACTACGCGGTCAACGCCATCGGTTGCGACTCCGGTGGCGGTGGATCATCGGGCATCTACATTGGGCCGACTGAGCCGGTCGATACCTCGCTGCTGTGGATCGATACCTCGGGGCTGTAATTCAAACGTCGTTTAATCCCTGCACAAAAGCTAAGGACAACATAGAAAATGCTCTCCTTCGATAGCACGCTCCGTAGCGCAATCATGGACGAAATCACGGCTGCCGTTGGGTCCTCGGGGCTGGTGAAGATCTACTCCGGTACGGTCCCGGCCAACGTGGCAGCATCCCTGGGCTCGGCAACGCTACTGGCGACCTGCCCACTCTCGGCGACTATGGCGGCGGCGGCCTCCTCGGGAGTGCTGACCTTCAACACCATCACGGCTGAGACGAGCTGCCCGGCCTCAGGAACGGCGACGTTCTTTCGGATAACCACCTCGGGCGGGACGGCTAAGGTGCAAGGCACTGTTGGTACCAGCGGCGCGGACCTGAATCTGGTCAACGTAACGGCGACCTCTGGCGGCGCGTTCTCGATCGATCCAGGCTGGACGCTCACCGAGGGGAATGCCTAAGCCGTGGCTGCTCCCCTGGTAGTCTCTACTGCTAGCAGCAGAACGACTGGCACGGCGACGACGCACTCAGCGGCGGCGACTGGAGGCGGTTCCGGGGACTACATCATCCTGCTGACTGCCACGGTCGGCAACTTCGGCAGCGAGTCGGCTACCGGCTGCACGCTGCTAGAAACGTCTGGAACTCCCAGCTCCTCGGGCCTGGTCCTGAGGGCCTACTGGAAGGTAGCCGCAGGGACGAGTAGCGAGAGCATCTCAGTTTCGACTGACGACCCTTGCTACTTCGCCTATATCACCTATCGAGTCTCTGGCGTTACGGCTATCCAGACCGACTCGGACTCCAACACCGGGGGAGATCAGCAGCCGCCTCCGCTGACGATCGCGGACCTCTCGGTCGACCACCGCTTTGTCGTAGCCTCTGCATGGGACGGCTCCGATACGGTGGTCAGCTACCCGTACACGGACTATCAGGTCTATGAGGCGGCTGGAACGTCTGTGGGCGTAGCCTCCTGCTCGGATGTGGTGGGCGGCTCGCCAGTCACACCGGGACCATTCCCACAAACGGTATCCAACCCGCCCTGGGTGGCCATTACGATTGCTCTGGCGGGATCGGCTCCTGCGCACGACACACAGCTAGGCCCAACCACTAGCGACGGCTCTGGAGCGGCCTATCCGTTTAGGGACACGCCGCTTGGACCGACCGGCTCAGACGGCGACGGGACATTCACGCCAGCAGGAGGCGCGCTAGCCCCTACGATCTCGGATGGCTATGGCTCCTTCCTGCCGATCCCAGGAGCGACGACAACCCTCGGCCCAGTAGTCTCGGCAGGCACCGGCGCTGGCTCGGCTCCCTACACGAACCTCGGGCCTACGGTCTCCTCAGGTTCCGGCAGCTTTGCGGAGATCTGCTCTATCGTAAAGGCGTGGGACCCTGGCACTAGCTCCTGGCGGCCTGTGCCGGTACTCGCCTATGTCTCCGGAAGCTACCAAGTGGTGAGTAAGGTCAAGTTCAACCGTGGCGGCACCTGGATCGGATGCACGGGTTAAGCGCTTAACTTTTTAGGATAAGTCATACCGATGGGACGCAGGAGAAACCCAGGCTGCACTTGCAACGCATGCTGCCCCAGATGCTCGCTGGATTACAACGAGCCCTACTGCTCGATCGACTGGGATTGCTCTAGCTGCTGTGGCGAGGACTACGAGGACAATCAGCGTTACTACTTAGTGGCGCTCAATGATGACGACTCTACCTATGCTGACTACGGTGAGGTTGGCAAGAATGGACGAATAGTAGGAGTGCGTGGCAAGCGCTACCGGCTGACAGTCGAGGGACCAGACTGCTATTTGAACCGGATCTACTATCGCAGTGTGCCGTCTGGACCATGCCGGGCTTGTCCTGACGACTGCACGCCCAACGTCCCCTACACGACGCACGAGATCTCTGGGCTAACGGATACGCTAGGCTCATGGGTATCTGTCACTGGAAGCGGTTCTAACTTTAAGTATCGCGAGACGACTGTTTACAGTGCGATCAACCACACAAAAACCTACTCGGTATCGGTTGGGCTCAGGGCATCGCTTTGCCCATACGCCTACATGCTTGGAGAGAAGTATTTGATTGCATCGGCAAGTACTAAGCTGGAGGCAATTGAAGACCCCGGTGCGCCTTGGGAGGGACCGCTCAAGACGGCTGACTCAGTCTGGAATGTATACGGGTTCTTTGACTTCTCTGCGCCATCGGAGAATCCTATTTTCAGACTATCTTTTATCCTCCAGTCGTGGAGCGAGTTCAGCGTCTTTTCTACCTTCGGTCCTCGCTATCTGAGAGCGCCGCTAATGCCAACGCGATCTGCTCTGCTCTCGCCTCCCGTAGGAGCCAGTGGCTACCGGATAGATACTCGACATGCGCCGTCGAACCCGCCTCTGTTCCCGGCTGCTCCATGGTGCGACACAAACCCTAAGACGATCTTTTTTGCTGGCGGCATTGCCACATCAGGTTCCGTGCGATGGATCGGGGGTGTGCTGTGATTGTAGTTCGCTGCCCATCCTGCCGACGAAAGCTACCCATCGCACCGGAGACGACAAACTTTGCCATCTGCTCATGCGGATACCGAATCATTCATGCTACTGAGCGACTACAGGGCTCGACGTTTGACCAAGAGACGCAGGCTAGACTGAAGTTCCTGCAAGGGCTGTGGCATGAGCTGCATGGTTACACGAACAAACCTTGGGACATTGCTGAGGCTAAGAGTTGGCTGGCTCTATGGGTAGCGAAAATACCCAGCTTCGGCTGCTCATGCGCTCAGCACTTCCGAGAGATCTACGACAAGCGACCTCCTGACTTCTCTAGTCCTGAAGCCTTTTATCGCTGGGGCGTAGCGGTCCATAATGACGTGAACAAGCTGCTAGGAAAGCCACTTTGGGAGCCCGCAATGAAAAGCCTCAGTGAACAGGCTTGCGTAGTCTGCAACAAGCCATCAACACGAATCTGTAGCTACACTTTATCCATTGGGATGTGCGGCTCTCCCCTGTGCGACGACTGCACGCACACACACACGCTTTAGTAAGTAGGAAGCACGAGCAAATGCCAATAACATTCAGACACGACGCAGCAGGCGTAGTCCCACCTTCCAACAGTGCAACCAGGAAGTACGGGCAGCAGCTTGTAATGCAGCAGCAGCAGCAGAAGTACCAAGGGCAGCAGGCAGGCTACGACCGCTTGTTCCAGTTGGGTCGAGATGCCCAGCAGAACCAGAATCAATTCGTAAGGGATGTGCGCCTGAATGTCATGGCTGATCGTCAGCAGCAGGCACAGAACGACTTTCAGCTCAAGAGAGATCAAGCCCAAGCCGATCAGCAACAGCAGCAACAGGAGATAGAACGTCGCAACAAGTTCATGGAGGACGCTAGGAAGCAAAGCAGTGGGATGATTATGCAGGACATCCAAAACGGCAATTACGACCCTGCTACAGCCAGAGAGTTACAGCAGACCTTAGTTGCGGAGTCAGAGGCTTTAGGCAATCCAGAGATTGACGCCACGCAGAGAGCCGAAGTATTGCAGAAGATTCGCGCTAAACGCGCCGTGCTGAGCGCGAATCGCATTGAAAAGCCACCGGCACCTACTCCACAAGAGCAGTTTGAAAAGAGCCTTGTTACTGGACCAGATGGAACTCAGTACCGCCAGAACTCCAAGGGAGACTTCGAGCCTCTTCAGCAGCAACCCAAACGCCCGACCTCTTCTCACGAAGCGTTTGCAGCCGATCCAAAGCTGAAAGATAAGTACATGGAAGCTGCCATAGAGATGAAGCAAAAGAATGACGAGTTTGGTAAGCCAAAGCCGCTGACAAGAGACGAACGGAAAGAAGCCGTAGAGCTATCCCATAAATTGTGGGAGGATGAAAACTCGCCAACAGTAGCACCAGAAATGCCAGCCGGCGCAGCTCCAGCGGTCCCAGGTGAAAGCCAGTCGATCCTAGAGAATCCAACAGCGCCAGCCAACCCAATGGCGCAGAGACCGGCTCAGGGTATGCCACCAGCACCAGTTCCAGCGGCACCGATGCCAGTTGGAGAGCCGCAGGCAGCAGTTCCTCAACCCGCGCCGGCACCACAAAGCGCACCTCTCCCACTGACAGCTAATTCGTCTTCACAAAGCCAATCGTCGCCGTCAGCGGCACCGCAAGGCTCATCGCTTCCGCTTACAGCGAATTCATCGTCGCAAAGCCAAGCGTCAGCACCATCGGCAGCCCCAGTTCCATCGGCTCCTCAGCAGGTGAAGGTGGGCGGCAAGCCATTGGTCGTTTCGCCGGGAACGCTGACACCACAAGAAACAGCAGCCAGGGCGCAGATCATGGAGTTGCCACAGGAAGACCGAATCAGGGCGCTCATGCCGTATGATCCACAGCTCAAGGGCAGGACGCTCGAACAGGTCTTGGAAGATCCTGAAAGCAAGCGGCAGTACGACGAGCTGACCAAGCAGGGACTAACGACCGGCAACTACCGCGAAGACATGCTCAACCACATGGATGACATGCTCCAGCACAATGTTCTCAAGGGTGCCGGTCAGTCGAAACCAGACGCCTACGTTGGCATGCGAGCCGACGACATTACTGATCCAAAAGCCAAGGCTGAAGTCGCAAAGCTGCCTCGCCCAAAGAGCGTAGACGAGCGTAACGCAATGCGCAGTGGCCAGTCGTATGTTGATCCAGATGGCATTATTCGTGTCCGCGCTTAGAAAGTTATTTCCATGAGTGAGAAGTGGTGGGAACAAGATGCCGTCGTTCCGCAAGAAGCGATGGCATCTGGCGGCGTTGCTACAGCAGCCGGTCAAAGCGATGAAAAGTGGTGGGAACAAGATCAGGCTATTAGGGCGGACGTTGGCGAAAAAGCTGTTCTAGCTGGCATTGAAGAAGACAAGAAGCGCCAAGCAGAGCAAGCAAAGCTGCACGCTGCCCACCAATCTATTGACCAGTATGGCGAAGCTGCGCATGTCGCTAACCAAATAGTGACAGACACGGCTACGGTTGCAGAACGGCTAATCGGGATGGGAGATCGCGCCGATGAGGTCAACCGCGAGCAAGATGTCGTCAACCAGGCGCTGAGCGAGCGAGATCGTGCCTATTGGCGTGCGGATGAAAACCCTGAAGGCATGTCCACTCTTGAACGTGCTGGTCAGTACATACCATTTCTAAAGCAAGGCATTCGCGGTGCGGTCAGAAGTTTTGGAAGTGCTGTCCTCGGAGCCAAGGGAGCCGGTGCGGTTGCTGGAGCCGGTAAGGTCGGAGCAGGAGCCGCAACAGGAGCAGTACGAGGCATCGCTGCGCGAGGAGTAGCCGGGGCAGCAGCGGGTGCAGCCCAGGGAGCCGGTGCCGCAGCTCGTGGAGCACTAGCGACCGCAGGAGGATCAGCCTATGGGGCGATCGGTCTAGCCTCAGCCCAGGAAGCTAACAAGGCTATCACAGAAGGCACTGATGCTGGTTTGACGGGCTCGGCGCTAGCTGGCTATGTTGCGAGCCAGGGAGTGATCGAAGCAGCGCCAGCGATGCTAATGCAGCGTCTAGGCATGGGTGGCGTGGAAGCCATGGTAGCCGGTCCTGCGATTCGCGGAGGAGTCAAAGCTGGCTTTATAGAAGCCATCAAAGCCATTGGTCAGGAGATACCCGAAGAACTGGTGACTGAAGTTCTTCATGCCGTGGCGACGGAATACTCTCAAGTCGATCCCAAAGCACTCGACAGTGACCGGATGTCGAGCATGATAGCTGACACCGTTCTCCAGAAGGTATTGATGGGTGCTGGCGCAGGTGCGATGCAGACAGCCGCTGGAGCAGCCCAAGCGAAGCTGGAGCGACTGCAAGCCATTCGAGCCAAGGGATTCGTCTCGGCTGACGATGCGAAGGCAGAGGGCATCGAAGGCAAGAATCGCAAAGAGCGCCTAGCCAATGCAGATAAGCAGATTGAGGAGCTTAAGAAGCAGCCGCCAGCGTTGCCAGGTCAGCCGCCTGCATCGCCATCGCCATCGCCAGCAGGACCGACAGGCGGGCCGCCTCCGCTGCCAGGAAAGCCACCAGCGGGCAATCTGCCGCCAGCTCAATCTGGTACCGTGCCGCCGAGTACTCCGACGGCGGATCCGGCGTCGCTCGAGCAAACGGCACCGGCAGCCGCTCCGACACAAGCGACACAACCGGCACCGACTCAGCAGCCCACCGCACAACCATCGCAGCCAGCATGGGATGTTGTGCAAGGCAGCGACGGCAAGCTCTACCGGGAAAATCCGAACGCCAAGACGGCAGCGGAGCGCGGCAAGACTCGCCAGCCAGTAGAGCCGTCTGAGGGTGCTGTTCTCGTTACCAAGGATCGATTCGGTAAGCCGATCCCTCCCGAGACGTTTAAGGCTCGCCAAGAGTTTGCTGACAAAGCAAAGCCAGGGGCAGAGTTCGAGCACAGCGACTACAAGGGCCAGGCGTTCAAAGTCCTGGACGATGGCACGCTCATGAACTCATCCGGTCGAAAGATGGGTGATGTGCAGGCAATGGTCAATACCATCAAGCCAGGCGCGATCACCTGGAAGGAAACGCCGTCGACGGCTGGGCCTTCGGAGGAAACTGGCAAGACGCCAACTGTCTCATCAACCGCTAGTCCCGACGCACCGGCCGCCCCGGAGACGAGTATGGGCAAAACGGCTGGTGAGAAACAGTCCTCCGAAGCCCGCGCCGACGATACCGTGCTACCCAAAGGCGCTATTGGTCGCAACGCAAAAGGCGAGCCAGTCTTTGAAGATGAGAACGGTGTGCGCAGTGTTGGTGGCGTTACTGAGGACGTGGGCATGCGCCCTGTCCGAACTCCAAACGGTGGTATCACTTATCAGCCGGAAGTGGATACTGCCAACCGGAAAGGTCAGTTCAAGACAACAGAAGAGACAGACCTGGAGACGAATCGCACCAAAGCACAGGAGCTTTGGGATAAACACGGCAAGCAATTCTTAGAGGATACTTACAAGAGAGAGGGACTAAATGACACCGCAGCCGATAAGAAGCGAAGAGATGAGCTGCGCAGCAACATTGAAGGCAGCATAACGTCGCGCCCCAAATCTGTAATCAATGTACTGTCTGAGTACGAGCCCAAGCCAGTCGAGCAGCCTAAGCCGCCAGCCAAGCTCATTGACGACGATATCGAGCGAGCAATTGGCAACTTCAAACGTAGCTGGGGCATGAAAGCGACAGCCACTCCAGCCGACAAGCTAAGCACTGAGCAGCAAGAGGCATTGGACTTCGCTACATCACGCGGTCAAAAGCTGGCGTTCGTCGACATAGCCAAGTCGGACAAGAAGGCTCCTATCGGCTCGTATCATCGCGATGAGAACGTGGTACTCATTAGCAATGAGCTGCAAGGCGACAAGCTGTGGGGCATGGTCGGGAACGAGATGGCTCACTCGACAGGCTTAGACAAAATCCTGCCTGCCGATTCGGCTGAATTGAAGCAGGCGATGGCAGATTACGCCAATCTGGCTAACGAGGACGTTCGCAAGCGACTCAAGACTGACAAGCGCCGGCATGAGCGTGAAGGTCGTGCGATGATGGTGCAGCAGTTCTTCGAGAGCAAGTCGTTCCGCGATCAGCTCAAGAAAAGCAACCCTACGATGTGGGACAAGCTGCGCGAGGCTGTGCTGAAGTTTGTCGGTCAGTGGACGCCCAAGGACGAAGCCAAGCGCCTAGTGCTGGAAGAACTGCGCACAGCACCGAAGCCCGAGAAGAGTATGGGCAAAAAGCCACAAGAAGATTTGTCCCAGGACAGGAAAACTTCTACTCCGCAGCCACCAGCAGGCTACAAGCCGTTGGCAGAGTTCAAGCCCGACGTGATCGAAACTAAATCGCCTGACTTGGAAATGCAGGACAACCTTGAAGATATAAAGCTACTCAAGCTCAAGAAGGGTGAGGCAGTCGGCTATCGCGTCTATCCAAAGAAAGGATCGAAACCAGGAGGTTACTGGCAGTACGGAACAGTGAAGTACGAGCCAAGTGGTAGTCACGCTTCCATAGAACTGGCGGACGGCACTGTAGAGTCCGTGGGTGGATCTCGGTTAATTAGGCTGGAGCCTACCCAAGCCAGTGCAGATCAAGTTAATGGCGATTCGGACGCAGAAAGTAAAGTTAAGCCTGAAGAAAAGACACAGAAGTCCGAGTTTGACGACGGGATGCTCAATGCACTCGATGCCATTCTTCAGGAGGAGAAGCCTAAACCAGCGGCAGCCCAAACGTCTCCAGTTGGTGATAAGACATCGCCCAAGGCTAAGAGCGGTCAGTTCGCTCTACCGGGAATGCCGGGGATGGCAGCCGAGATCGACCGGCAGGACTTCGTTCGCAAGTACCGCAATCAAGCGCTAGAGACGACTTGGGGATGGTCGTCTGATCCAGCCGACGCAGGGGACATTCAGGACGCTATTGACACAATGGCACCGTCCGTTGCCTCGCTGATGAACGACATCTATGCCGGTAAGTTCAAGGACATCGACGAGGTAAACGATTCAGAAGCCTACGCCAAGGTTAGCGACGCGGCAGGCGAAACTGCCATGGACGCGACGATACTGAACGGCTTGGATAAGGCAATCGCTCAGGCGATGGCGGATCGTCCGAAGAAATCGACAGGCAAAAAGCCACCCAAGAGCGAGCAGACGTTAGCTGAAGCCAAGACCGACATGCAAGCTGCGCTAGATGCTGCTGCGGACCTACTGAAAGATGTTCGGAAAAGCGTCAAGCTCCTGTCTGTATTCGATCCCGAATTGGGAGCTAAGACGATTCGCGTTGCCTATATGTTTACCAAGGCTGGCGTGAAGACATTCAAGGGCTACGTCGAGGCAATCGTAGAACACTTTGGCGAGGCAGTTGCTCGCGAATTAGCTCCGTACATGGAATCCGGTTGGCGGGCTCTCAATGCTCGGGGTATTGTGGATGATCCAGCCGGTAAGGTTGAAGACTATTTAACGGAGGTGTCCGATGAGATCGACACAGGATCAACAAGAGATGGTGATGGGACGGCAGGAGCACGTAATGAGGATCTGGAAGAAAGCCAGACCGAAGCTGGTGGAGTCAATGACACAAGTGGAACTCCAGAAGCAAACGATGGCAGCGGCGGAGAATTGGCTGGAGACGGAGGACGAACTAAAGGCGAAGGGACTGAGTCATCTGGAGGCTCAGAACGAGGCGATGAGGATGTTCGTCTCGATTCCGGACCTGGGGGAAACTACAGAATCGGACAAGATGAACGGGTCGGAAGCGGAGCAGGACGAGGATTCAGCCCTAAGACACGATTTACCGAAAACGTCAGAGCTATCCGGCTACTAAAGACGCTTGAGAAGGAAGGGCGTAAGGCGACGAGAGACGAGCAATCTGTACTCGTTAAGTATGTTGGCTGGGGAGGTCTCAAGCAGTCATTCGGACGCGGCAAGCTGGTAGGAGGCAAGACTGTCTATGAGCCGATCAAGGGCTACGAGTCTGAGTTTGCCGAACTCAAAGACCTGCTGACTGACGACGAGTGGAACTCGGCTAAGAAGTCGATCACCAACGCGCACTACACGGACCCTGCTGTAATTCGTGGCATGTGGCAAGGGCTACAGTCGCTAGGGTTCAAGGGTGGCAAGATCGTCGAGCCATCATCAGGCACAGGGCTATTCTTCGGGCTTATCCCTCAGTCCATTCTGGACAACCCATCGACGCGATTGACTGCTACCGAGATCGACAGCGTATCGGGACGGATCGCGCAGCAGTTGTATCAAGATGCGGATGTTCGTGTACAGGGTTTTGAAGAACTGAATCTTGCCGACAACAGCGTGGACCTGTTTATCAGCAACGTACCTTTTGGTTCAAACCAACTCTCCGACAAGAAGGACCGTTCGATCAAGAAGGATGCGATCCACAACTTCTTTTTCAACAAAGCAATTCGAAAGACTCGACCAGGCGGACTGGTGGCGTTCATCACGTCGCGCTATTCAATGGACGAGAAGGATGCGTCAACCAGAGAGTTCTGGGACAAGAATGGAGCCAACCTAGTTGGCGTGGTGCGATTGCCGGGTGGCGCGTTCAAAGGCATTGCCAATACCGATGTTGTTACCGACATCATCATCTTGCAGAAGCGAGAGGACGGCGAGCAGCCAGTTCATGCAGCTCCGTGGAAGAAGCGTAAGAACGTACCGCAGACTGGCTATCTGGAACTTGTACCAAGACCAGATGGGAAGCCAGGGAAGATCAAGGTGTTCAATGAAGGGGATACAGCATTCCCGGTCAATGAATACTTTGAGTCGCATCCGGAGCACGTTGTTGGCGAACTTGCATGGACCGGAACCATGCAAAAGACAACTGAGAATCAAGTCAACGTAGAGCCACCGAAAGGACCGATCGGCGATAGGGTAACTGAGATCATCAGCGAATTACCCGTCGACAAAGATGGGCTTGATCGCACGGCAGCAATGACCGAAGAGTTTGACAACGCGGACATGGAAGCTATCAAGGCAGGTGACTGGAAAGAAGATCACTTGCGTGTCGATGGAGATCGCATCTACCGCAATGACGACGGAAATCGCGTTGAAGTTCCGACGCCATACGGCAGACACAAGAAAGACAAAGATGGAAACATTGTTGAGATCGTTCCCAGCAAAAAGGGAGCTGAGAGATTCACAGCGCTCATTAAGGTGTTCGATGCTGCTGAGCGATTGATTGCACTACAGCCAACGAACGCAAGCGATGAACAGGTCGATATGGCTCGTCGCGAATTGAACAAGGTCTACGACGAAGCTGTAAAGGAATATGGTCCGCTATCGTCCGGATGGAATGCGACGTTTGCTGAAAGGAGTCTTACAGTTGCTTCGCGCCTATACAGCCTTGAAGAGTACGACCCGACAACGGACACGGCACATAAGGCGGCGATATTCAGAGAGAGAACTGAGCGACCTCACTCTTTCCCGACCAAAGCAAACAACGCCAAGGATGCGCTGACTATCAGCTTGTCACAAAAAGGCAGGCTTGATCCTGAGCATGTAGCCGGGCTGCTTGGTAAGCCAATTGACTCCACGATGGAGGAGTTGGGCGATCTCGTGTTCCGGAATCATTCTGGCGACTGGGAGCTTGCTCAAACGTACTTATCCGGCAATGTAAGACTCAAGCTGGCTGAAGCCAAAGAACTCGCTAATGGCAACGCTGACTATTTGAGGAATGTCGCAGCCCTGGAGGCTGTGCAGCCGAAGGACCTAGCTCCTAGTCAGATTGAAGTGCGGCTGAACTCGCCATGGATTCCAACGGAAGTCTATGAACAGTTCATCGATCATCTCCTGAGGCGATCCGTTAAAGTCTCACGATCAGCAGCGGCAGGTAAGTGGTTTGTGACACCGGAGAGTCGTGGTCGCAACGATCAGCTCGAAAAGCTGGACTGGGGTATCGAGCGCATGCCGGCGCTCGACATCATCTCGAAGCACTTGAACCGCGGCGATTTGCGTGTTTACGATTCGGACGGAAATGGCGGAAGAGTCGTCAACCAAGACGATACAACCCAGGTGGCAGCTAAGCTGACCAAGATCAAAGCTGAGTTTGAACGATGGCTGTGGTCGGACGTTGATAGAGCGGACGCATTAACCGCACTCTACAACAGAGAAATCAACAACATGCACCAGGAGCCACGAGACGGCTCACACTTGGCGTTTCCAGGTATGTCGGAGGATGTCCGCAATAAACTGGACAAACACCAAGTCAACGCTGTGTGGCGGTACCTGACGGGCGGAAACATGCTGCTCGCGCATGTGGTGGGTGCAGGTAAGTCATGGATTATGACTGCTGCTGCCATGGAGCAAAAGCGAATCAGCGGCAATCCAAGTTTCAAGACGATGATTGCCGTACCGAACCATCTGGTAACGTCTGGTCAGTTTGTCAAAGAGATCCTTGAAGCGTATCCATCGGCAAAGGTGCTGGCGGCTACGCCGGATTCGCTCAGCGGCATTGGGCGACGGTCGTTCCTAAAGAAGATCGCAACCGGCAACTATGACATCGTTGTCATTGCTCACTCATCGTTCGGGAAGATTCCTCTCAACCCAGAGAACGAAGCGCAATTCATCCAGAAGCAAATAGACGACCTAGAAAGAGAGATACGCACTGCACGCCAGGATAGCGACCGCTCTTACGAGGCTGAGCTACAGACGATGCTCGACAATCTTCGAGACAAGCTAGCTGACATATCAGCATCGCTGAACCGTGACGAGCTGAGCACATACTTCGATGACTTGAACATTGACAGCCTGTTTGTCGACGAGGCGCACGAGTTCAAGAACCTGTCGTTTCGTACTCGCATGTCGCGTGTGCCGGGTGTGAATCCGAATGGCTCGAACATGGCTTTCGATATGTGGATGAAGACCACGTATTTCAACCAGGCTACTGGCGAAAAGAAGCTGATGTTTGCGACGGGTACGCCAATCGCCAACGCCATTGCCGAAATGTACACCATGCAGCGGTACTTGCAGCCTAGCGCGCTGGCTCGTCTGGGATTGGAGCATTTCGATAGCTGGGCAGCATCCTTCGCCGACGAAGTCACAAAACCCGAGATCGACCCGGCTGGTGGTGGCATGCGAATGCACTCTCGGCTATCGCAGTACATCAATATGCCTGAATTGTCTGCCATCTTCCGGCAGGTCGCGGACGTGCAAACAGCCGACATGCTGGTAGATGTGCTCAAGCGTCCGTTGATTGAGGGAGACGGACCACAAGCCGTCAAGGCAGAGCGTAACGCGATCCTGGAGGAGATCATTGAAGGCTTGCAGGAGCGAGCCCAGCGAGTGCGCAGCGGAGTAGTCGACAAGTCTGAAGACAACATGCTCAACATCGTCACTGATGGGCGCAAAGCGGCTACTGACATCCGGCTGATCGATCCGACCTATCCAGACCTAAAAGGTTCGAAGATCAATCTGGCAGTTGAGAACATCCATCGCATCTGGAAGGAGACAACCGACAACAAGTCAACGCAGATCGTATGGCTCGACGTAACGAGTCCAAATACCGACTACCCGTTCAATCTCTACCATGAGATCGTTGACAAGCTGGCGGCTCTAGGAATCCCTCGGGATGAGATCGCCATCATGCACGACTACAACGAGAAGACTAAGGCTCAGTTGTTCCGGTCGATGAACAAGGGTGACGTTCGCATTCTGCTCGGAAGTACGCCTGTCATGGGTACGGGCGTGAACGTACAGGAGAAGCTCATCGCAAGTCACCATCTCGACGTGCCTTGGCGACCAGACCAACTGGAGCAGAGAGACGGGCGGATACTTCGTCGTGGCAACACGAATAAGAAAGTGAAGATCTTTCGCTATATATCCAAGGGATCATTCGATGCCTTCATGTGGGATAAGATCGAACAGAAGACCAGTTTCATTCGTGCGGCAATGAGCGGCGCCAGCGATCGCGTGCTGGACGCCAGCGAAGCCGAGGATATGTCGGCGGCTGAGATGAAGGCTGCCGCTGCTGACGATCCAAACCTGATTCGCTACGTGACGGTTCAGGCCGAGGTCAACAAGCTGGAGTCTGAGTATCGCGGCTTCCTGGATCAGCAATCGCAGATCCGTCGCGGCATCGCGGAGGCTCGTAGTAACGTCGAGCGGTACACGAAGTACGCTGGCGATTTCGAGGCACTGGTACAAAAGCACGACTCGCTAGACATCCCAGACGGCGAGGTGCGAGGAAAGGTTGGAGACGTAGAGTTCACCGATCCAAAGGAGTTCGCTACCGCATTGACCACTGCTCTCGTAAACGCGCCAAGTACAGGCAGACAAGGAGGCAGCACAGTCTATCTTGAGTACAACGGATTGACTGGTGCTGTGTTTCAGCCTGCCGATTCCGACCCAAAAGACTTTGAGGCGAGTGGCTGGTTCGGAGACAGATACACAAATGTTGACTTGTATCTTGGTGCTTCTCCATCAGGCAACATTACCCGTCTGAACAACGCTATTGAAAAGCTCAAAGCACAGCCGAAGTATTATCGCGACCAGGCAGAGATAAACCGTCTCAAAGGTCCAGCACTGGAGAAGCGTATCCAATCGGAGTGGCCGGACGCCAAGAAGCTAAGCGACTTGCGACAGGAGCAATCCACATTAGCCGGTCTCGTGCAAGCCAGCAAAGGCGATGAGCACAAGAAGGCTGTTGCTGGACAGATCAACCAGATGACTGGTCGCGCGGTCATTATCAGTGCTGATACTGGTAGGTATTTGTTCAAGGATGTGTCACTACCGGATCGTGGCAGCCGTAGCAACGCTGCTCAGGACGAAGCACCCGCAATTGTGCCGGCGAACGTCGTGGATGCTGCCGAAGGCTATTTGACGGCTGAGCGTAACCGCGAGCGAGAAGCCAGGCTGCGCAAGCTACGTGAAGAGGCTGAGGTATACGAGTGGGACCGCAACATCAGCCCACGCCCAGTCAAGAAGAAGGCTACCAGAAAGAAAGCCGCAGACTCAGTCGGCACA